>SMTZ1_10000116_pt1 | contig 61827 bp, 53 predicted proteins | sample DeeMarSWOR136_30_FD_25667 | JGI IMG/M metagenome (IMG submission 25667) | reverse complement strand
GACTTGGGCGCTGTCTCAAAGAGGGGCACGGCGAAATTGTAGTACCGGTGAAGATGTCGGTTACATGCCGCTGGACGGAAAGACCCCGGCACCTTAACTGCAGCTTAACATTGGATTTTGGGTTAGTATGTGCAGGATAGGTGGGAGACTTTGAAGCTCCGACGCTAGTCGGGGTGGAGTCAACGGTGAGATACCACTCTTATTATTCTGAGGTTCTAACCTACACCCGTTATCCGGGTGAGGAACAGTGTTAAGTGGGTAGTTTGACTGGGGCGGTCGCCTCCCAAAGTGTAACGGAGGCGTCCTAAGGTTCCCTCAGGCTGTTTGGAAATCAGCCGTGGAGCACAAAGGCATAAGGGAGCTTGACTGTGAGACCGACAGGTCGAGCAGGTAGGAAACTAGGGCTTAGTGATCCGGTGGTCCCGTATGGAAGGGCCATCGCTCAACGGATAAAAGGTACGCCGGGGATAACAGGCTAATAGACGCCGGGGATAACAGGCTAATAGGGCCCAAGAGCTCATATCGACGGCCCTGTTTGGCACCTCGATGTCGGCTCATCGCATCCTGGGGCTGAAGCTGGTCCCAAGGGTTGGGCTGTTCGCCCATTAAAGCGGTACGTGAGCTGGGTTTAGAACGTCGCGAGACAGTTCGGTCCCTATCCACGGTAGGCGCAGGAAATTTGAAGGGATCTGTTCCTAGTACGAAAGGACCGGAACGGACGAACCTCTAGTGTACCAGTTGTCCCGCCAGGGGCACCGCTGGGTAGCTACGTTCGGCAGAGATAACCGCTGAAAGCATATAAGCGGGAAGCTCCCCCTAAGATTAGATTTCCCACCCCTCGGGGCTGAAGGTCCCTCGAAGACTACGAGGTTGATAGGCTGGATGTGTAAGTCCGGTGACGGATTAAGCTTACCAGTACTAATAGACCGTGAGGCTTGACCATAAAGTTTACCAAGACAAAAAATCCAACAATAAGAAATATTCAACGAAATGGGGACGGTTCTATTTTTCCCTTCCCGTCATCCCTGTACCCGCTTACGCAGGTACAAGCTTCAGCAGGGAATCAGGATAAAAAAAATAGAAACATCCCCATATTTAGAATTTAATCCCGGCAACCATAACAAAGGGGAAACACCCGTTCCCATTCCGAACACGGAAGTTAAGCCCTTTAGTGCCGATGGTACTGCTCCGGGGGCGGAGTGGGAGAGTAGGTCGTTGCCGGGTTTTTTTTTATAAAGAGGCAGGAGAGCCTAGAACGCATTGACACAAAAAAAGGAAAATGCATGCCCTTACTGTGGTTCAGTCGAAATCTCCCCGGCCGAGCGTGAGTACACCACCGATTATCCCTTTTGGGTTATCTTAGTCGTTGTCTTCCTTCTGATCGGTATCCTGCTGCTGCTTTTTTTTCTCCTGCAGCTTCATCCCGTCATTATTATCCTTATCCTGGTGGCGGTGATCAGCAAATTGCTCGATACGAGGAGCCGGTCCAGATGGAAGCCTCAGAAGATCGAATACATCTGTCTGAAATGCGACCAGCGATTCATCAGGCGTATTCGCCCATCCGGAAAGGCTGGCCCGGAGAAGAAAATATAGGATGCTGATTATAGATTGGGGATATCTTCTTTATTATTGAGCGGGAAGATCTGCTGTCGTTAGGAGGGGGATTTCCTCTTTCAGCTTCGATCCTTTCCTTTCGGGATGATTTTAGAAACAATCCCTCAGACTTAAGATGATCTGGCCTGGATTTGATGAGTATGATAGGTGAGGTGGATCGAAAAATCGAGAGGGGAAGGCGTTACAGAAAAGAAAGAGAGAATTCATTTTACGAAAAAAAGTAATCATGATAAAATACAGTCATCTCAGCAATAAAAGGGAGACTGGATGTGGAGAGAGTTTCAACAAAACGAACCATTTCCCTCATAAAAAGAGGATTAAGAAATTACTTCACGAAAAGACCTTTTTGCATTTCCTTCGAAGTCACCCACAGCTGTAATGCCAGATGCAAACACTGCCATCTCGGCGGACCTGTAGAAGAAGAAAGGGCCTCTCCCGAAAGACTGGGTGAAATCTGCAGGCAGCTCAGCCCTTTGGTTGCTCAGGCATCGGGAGGCGAGCCTTTGTTAAGGAGGGATTTAGAGGAAATTATCGATGCTTTTAAAGTCCGGGATAGTGCTCCGTATATCATTATAACCACGAACGGCACTCTCTTGACAAAAAAAAGATATAAAAGTCTGCACAATGCAGGGGTGGATGAGTTTTCCATATCATTGGATTATCCTGACGAACGTCACGATGAGTTCCGGGGTGTACCCGGGCTTTTCCAGAAGATAGAGAACATTGTGAGAGAAATAAAAGAAGAAAAATCCGACAACGTGACATTATGCTGTGTTATTCAGAGTGGTAATTTTCGGGAACTTATGAAAATAGCTGAATTGGCAAGTGATTGGAAGGTCAAGTTAAATTTCAGCGCTTATACCACCCTGAGAACTCAGGATGAAGAGTTCATGCTATCAAAAAGTGATTTGGTTGAATTCAAAGAGATAGCCGAACAACTCCTGGAGTTTAAAAAATCTTTTGGCTGCATCAACACATCTGAATATGCCTTTAAAAAATTCATAGAATTTTTTGAGGAGGGCTGTATCCCCAACTGTCAAACCGGCTATAGATTTTTCAACGTAAATCCTGACGGAACAATATCTCCCTGTGGATTGATCAAAACGGATTATAATACCAGGGAAGAATTCATCGAAGGTTTTTCCAAAAGGAACACCTGTGAGTCCTGCTTTACGAGTATTCGTGCCAACTGTGAGCGGCCGTTGATGTATTTGTTAAAGGACAGTCTGGAAATGAAAAAATCGAGGCTTGAACCAGTATCTTTGACAAGAACGAAAGATTTCTCGTAAGTTTCTTCTCTCAACCTCTCAAAGGGCCTCATAGAGATTGTAGCCTTATTTACTGCCTTTACATTAGACGAGTTTCTAACGGGAGGAAGGTTTAACAAATGCGGAATAACAAATTCTTTTTCTCTGCTGTGTTTCAGGGTGTTCCTATCTATATCAGGGTTTATTCTGACAAAGGTAATAGGGAGGTTTGGCAGCACACTGGCTCGAGTAAGATCGAGAATTCGTTGCGCCAGGATGACGATTTATCCCTATCCAAGACCGGATACATCATATTTAATGACTCATGAAGTGTGGTCGTGTATTATTTTCCAGCCTTCGGGCAGATGCCGGAAGATTATCGTGAATAGTCCTTCTTTGGCAGAATCTTTTAGGATAACTCGCCACCTCCCAATGACATAGACGAACTCTTGTGACATGACATTTATAGCAATGTCTGTGAAATCCAATACTCCCATGTTCTCTCCAGAATAATTCTTTTCATACCTCTCGAATAAATTTTGCCAGCCTTGAAGTCTTGTGTTCCCAGACTGGAATGTGAAATGCCCGGAGTTCCAATAATATTTCATGAATTATTCGATATTTCCTTCATTCCATGACATTTTTTGACAGTCAATGATATTCTGGATCTCGCTTTTAATTCTTGATGCATCTGGGACAGGCTGAGCATAATGAAGTATTGGGATGAATAGGACTGGAAAAATCATAATTTTTCTCAATTTTCCTCCTCATAATAAATCTGACTATTTGGTTGTTGGGGCCGTTTATATTATTCAGTCCGCTTATTCGGCTTATTCTGTTTGATTTTCACTTATTGCTTTTTACTATATCATGGTTTTGATGTCTACTATTAACGCAATAATTCGTTTGACATCCTCTCTTAAGCGGCCTGGATGCCGTCCTCGAGCCCCCGTAGCGGAGGGGGGACCCGTCGGTTTATCCGACGGGGGGAACCGACGGGACTGGTTCCCTGGGGGTTCGGGGGCTGAGGGTGGCTTCAGGCCGCACAGGATTGTAACCTTATTTTCTGCGTTTAAATTAGTTTTTGAGGGTGAAAATGTCATCTGGACTAATTCCTGGACATCCTATCCAAAAAATAAAGTTTGTCCTCCTTGATTGGTGATGTCATAATTAAACAGGACCTTGATTTTAGATTTATAAAGCTTCTTTTTAGTTTATCTGGAATCATCGGATAGGGAGGATGAAGATGAAGGCAGAGATAAAAATCAGAGAATACAAGCCTGGAGACTTGGAGCAGGTGATCCAGCTCGTCCACGAACTCGAGTCTGAAATGGCCGAAAAGTTCCCGGACGTGGTGATAAAGTCGGGGAAGGAAGATTATAGAAATCGATACCTCAAACGGGGCAACAAATATAAGATTTTCGTCTCTCTTGTCGATGACAAAATTGTAGGCTATCTGATGGGATATCCTTCGGTAGGGGCACCGGAGGTGGATAATATGTACGACGCTCTACCCGTCTCCTCTGACTCGGTTCCGCCTGAGTTTTACCTGCAGATCACTTTCGTTTCTAAGCTCTACCGGAACCGAGGGATTTCCACGAAGCTGCACAAAGAAATCATAGAATACGCCCGAAAACAAGGGCATAAGGAAGTCTATGCTTGTATTGCCAAATGGAACACTCCGGAGATCAAGGTCATCAAGTCTCTGAAATTCAACGTCAAGGATTTGGGCTACAGGTACAGATTATCTTTGAAACTATAGGGAGCGTCCCCATCTCACGATCTTTTACAAGACTTCGTAGACGATAATTTCTTTTCTTTTTCCTTTGAGTTTCTTGGAACCTAGTTTATTTGCCTTAATCTTATCTTTGACCAGATTGTATGTCTCTTCCCCGATGTAGATTTTGTTGGGCATGGCGATGGCCTGCAGTCTTGAGGCCGTGTTGACCGCGTCTCCGATTACTGTGTAGTCCATCCGTTTGGAGGAACCGAGCTGGCCAGCCACGACCCGACCTGTGTTTATCCCAAACCGCATGTCAAACTTGACATCTATCCCGCCCTCACTGAACATGATTTTTATTTCATCTCTGATTCTCTTGGCTGCCTGGATGGCCCGTTCTGCATCATCGGCTTTCTCGATGGGGGCACCGAAGATGGCCATCAGACCGTCCCCCAAGTATTTGTCCAGTGTTCCTCCATACTCAAAAATGATATCCGTCATGCGGGAAAAATATTGGTTCAGGATTCGATTCACTTCTCGAGGCGCCATCCGCTCAGCGAATGCTGAAAAGCCCTTGATATCAGTAAACAGGATTGTGGTGGTCAGGTCTTTTGGCTCCATAAACTGGTCCTGCTTGCTTTTGCTCGACCGGAAAATCATGTCTATGACCTGAGGCGAATGGAACCGTTCGAGGAAGTTGACGAGCTGCTCTTCTTCGCGAAGCTTTTCGTTGAGGCTGGCCTGCTCGATGACCATGGCCATCTGGCATCCGATAGCCTTTAAAAGCTCGAGGTCATCCTCTGTGAAAGGAATGCCCGGTCTGATACTGTGGAGTTGGATGACGCCGATGATATCCTCTTTTTCCCAGAGCGGAACATCGATAGCTGATCAGATCTTTTGTGAGACAAGACTCTCGGTCGGGCCTAACCTGGGATCGGTTGTGACATCGGAGGTCAGGAGGGCGACGCGGTCTTGGATGATTCTGTTGATGATTGTCCGGCTGGGCTTTAGCTGCTCATTTTTTTGGAGCCGCGGGTCCTTGAATTTAACGACAGCTGGAGTGAGATCTTTATCTTCCTGTTTATCCGTCAGGACAACAAACCCGTAGTCAGCGTCGATGACCTGGAAAACGAGATCCATGATTTTTTCAAGCAGAGCGTTAAAATTTCGAAGAGTATTCATCTGTCGGCTGATCTCGTACAAGACATAAAGGACTCGGTTGGTGCGTTTTAGAGAGAAGAGGATTTCTTTCATGGAAGGACTGGGAGCCGCCTCCTCCGTGATTCCAGTTCCTCGAGAAGGCTTGATTTCTTCCAGGGATTTGGAAAGGGCCAGCAAACTCTCGGTGGCTGTCTCACAGCTGTCGACTTGGCTGCTCTTGATGACTTGAGTCTGCTCCAAGCCTTCTTCCATTTCTGGAGGGGGTTTCTGGACTTCCGAGGGTGCGGTCTCCGGCTTTTCTTCAGCCCAGAATTGTAATTTGGTCCGGCCGATGATGACCTGATCTTCGTGTTTTAGCTTTTCCTTTTTTCTTATTTTTCCGTTGACTATGGTCCCGTTCGCACTCCCCAGGTCGACTATGAAATAATGGTTTTTTTTTCGATTTTAGCGTGATGGCGAGACACGCCCTCATCGTCAAGGACGATATCATTAGAGCTGTCTCGTCCTAAAGTCATCTCATTTTTGGATAGAGTGATCGTCCTGGTTTGGCCTCGACTGTCTTCGATTTGGATTTCTGGCGTGACAACCGTCCTAAGGATAATTTAAAGGGCAGCGCTTTCTGAGTATCCTTCGAGCAACCATCCGATATTTGATTATCTCAAAAAACTTGAATTCGATTCTGGGTGGTGAATTATCAAAAAGGGCTTTTCGGAGGTTCGGTCAATTAAACAGCCCTGCTGGTAATCATAACCTGCTCGCATGGCAGTAGAAGCATATCACACCAAAAATGACATCGTCAATCGCTGGGCGACTTGAGCTGAATCATCTTAGATGCGTTCTAAAAAACTTTTCTGGATCTGTGCAGAACCGATTGAGTTCTTCCATGGACATGCTGGCGTAACTGGCCCTTCCTCGGTCAGCAAAGCTCTTCCGAATCTCAAGATGCAAGTGATTCGGTGTGCCGAAATCGGCAGCCTCCAGCTCGGTTTGGTTGAAGAGGCGAGCGAGGGCGGTGTTTTCGTCAACCCAATCTCCGATTTTCACCCGAATACCTTCAACATGGGTATAGACAGAATAGAGAAATTTCTCATCCGGCAGATAGTGTTTGATGATGATGGTTTGGTGAGGGGAAGTCCGGAAGATGCGGACAACCCGTCCGCGGCCGATAGAATAAACGGTTTCGTTAAACCATCCTTCCAGATCGAGTCCGGCATGGTGGTGTCCTGGCCTATAGCTCCTCCGGAATTCTCCGTAGACGCCGACGATGCGATTCTTAAGCATCCTGAAATTTTTCCTGTCGGGTTCTGGGAAAGGTGAGAAAAATTCCTCACAGATCAGAATAAGTTTGTCTAAACCGAGTACCAGCGGTTTGCCGTCTCCCCTTTCCTCCTGCTTCCTAATGTCCATTTCCGCAGAGAGAGAAGAGCAGAGGAGGAGGCCGCAGAGAAGAAAACAGGTGAAAACTCTCGTCTTCTTCTCATCAGATTTGAACAAGCGGTTTTCCATGGAGCAGATCGTCGATGGTCAGACCGATGACCATGAGTTTGTCCGGGCGAGGAAAATTCATAGCACCTCCTTTTTTTTTCTTGACTATATCCATTTGAAAATAATTTTCAACAAAAATTAGAAAAAACTTTCAGCATCCCAATCTCCCAGTTTGGATTTTGTGGATTGATGCCTGCTCATCTGTCTGCTATAAATACTGCCAAATTGGTTCCATAGGTGACTCCATTTTATCCGAGGAGGTGAGTTGATGGCGAAAAAAATATCAAGCCTTCTGCTGGCCATTCTGACGATGGGGTTGGGAACATACCGGTCGACCTTGATGTTAGAGATCCCTCTGATTATGAAAAAGTCTGGGCCGAAACGAAACGAAGGGACACTTTTCACGATCTTAAGGACCAGAGGGTTGTCTTGGATCATCCCGAGCTTTTTGATTTCATCAACATCCATAACGGGGGAACGGCCTACGAGATCGAGCACATCATGAGGTGGCTGGACTATGAAACCGGACTCCGGAAATACAAAAAGCCCGTGGTGATCAGCGATACGATCCCCACTTCATATGTGGGATACGGACCGGCAACGACCTGCAAAGGCAATAATTTAGCGCTTCTTATTCCCCCCTGCCACAGAAGCCGACCGCTGCCGGCTGGCTGAATACTTCACCAAAATGGTCGACAACGACCGGAAAACCGTGGACTGGACCCGCGGGTTTGTGGCAGCCGATCAAGTTCAGCGGGCCATTGTCGCCGCAGAACAAAACAAAAAACTCATCAATCTTGCGTTTACGGCAGATGTCCCCGCCGCCCAAACAAAAATATTCAGGGCCGCCGCGGGCATCAGCGCCTGGGGAGGGGCCTTGGAGATCAATATATTCACGGGGAAGGTTCAAAAAAAATATCCCCTCTTTTATGCTATCAAACAAATGATGTCTCACCTGAGTGGGTACACCTCGATCAAACAGATCCCGCAAAAGGATGCTCGAGCTCGGGTTTATCTGGTGAGCCGAAAAGGTGAGAAATTTTGGGTTGCTTGGCGGGATCCGAAAGGCGTGCTCCTTCCTGAGGATGGAAAGCCCTCGATACGTGTTCGGCTGTCAACCGGAACCCAGGCTGTTACTGTCGAAGAAGTTATAACTCAAATGGGTCAGGAGGTGCCTCAGAGCAGGCATCTGACAACTCAAGGGAGTGTGGCCAATCTCACTCTGACGCACGCGCCGGTCTATATTTTTCCGGAATAACTGGAGAGAGGCACTTTCTCAGGTTACTACTTCTTCTCTTTTTCGAACAAAACTTTATACTTTCCGTATCCTTCTTTTTCCAGATCCTCTTTGGGTATGAAACGGAGCGCCGCGGAGTTGATGCAGTATCGGAGCCCGCTCGGCTTTGGTCCATCATCGAAGACATGGCCGAGGTGAGAATCTGCATGTCGACTCCGGACCTCTGTCCTGACCATGAACAGGCTTCGGTCTTTTTTTTCGACGATGTTGTCCGGCTCAAGGGGCCTGGTGAAGCTCGGCCATCCTGTTCCGGATTTGAACTTGTCTAAGGAGCTGAACAGAGGCTCTCCAGAGACGATATCCACGTAGATACCCTCTCTCGTGTTATCCCAGTACTCGTTGTCGAACGCCCGTTCTGTCCCGTTTTTCTGGGTTACCTCGCACTGCAGAGGGGACAGCGATTCCTTCAATTCCTTATCACTCGGCTTTTGGAAATCCTTGAGTCTTTGATCTATTGGTTTCATCTTCGTCTCTCCCCAAACCTTTTTTAGGTACGGTTCTCGTCCGGAATAATACTTGTAAGATTCGTATCTGGCACTGTTCTTTTTATAGTAGTCCTGGTGATAGTCTTCGGCTTCGTAGAATTGGCTGTAAGGGCGAATTTCAGTGGCAATAGGTTTTCTAAACTTGCCTGATTTTGTCAGTTCTTCTTTCGACTTTTCTGCGAGGCTCTTTTGTTCTTCGTTGTGGTAAAAGATCGCCGTCCTGTACTGGGGACCCCTGTCGGCAAACTGGCCGCCGTCATCGGTCGGGTCGATTTGTCTCCAGAATACCTCCAGGAGCTTTTCGTAGGATACCTTTGATGGATCGTATGTAATCTGGACAGCTTCGGCATGACCCGTCTTTCCAGAAGCGACTTGTTCATAGGTAGGATTTTTTTCCTCCCCACCCGTGTAGCCAGAAATCACCTCGGCGACTCCGTCTATTTCTTCGAAAGCAGGTTCCATACACCAGAAACAGCCGCCAGCAAAGGTGGCTTTTTCAAGCTTGTGATTTTCGGAATAGACAGAGCCCAAAAAAAAGACTGATAACGTCAACACAGCGTAAAGCAAATTTTTCATCTTCATATTCCTTTCCTACTAATATTATAGCTTTTCTCAATAATTTTTCCACACTTTTTTCTAGCGGCCATTCAACCGTGGTTGGTCCGAGCAAGACTGCATTTCCAAATCCGTAATTTGGAATGTAAATGGACAGCATTTCCAAGGCGAGCCCCAGTCCGTCCTCACCGAAGACCCTCCCACCCACCACCATGCGGTTCGGACGAACTGGGGCTCACCTTTATGAGGCCCATCCATACCAGACATATCTCATATCACGGAAATGAAAATGCTCAGGACAGGCAAAGGGTTTGAAATTCTCTGCCTTTTGATTATACTAATCTTTCTCAGAGAGAGAGCAATAGCCAAAACAAAGGAGTCTTAATAATGAAAAAAGTGATCCTGTTTTTAATTTGTGTGAGTTTATTGGGTTTGACCTGTACGAAAAGGGCCGAAGAGGAAGCCAGCCAAGAGGCGGTTGGGATGAATCCATTCTTCTCAGAGTTTGAGACTCCGTATGGGGTTCCCCCCTTTGACCAGATTAAGGAAGAACACTACCTTCCGGCGTTTAAGGAAGGGATCGCCGAGCAGCAGAAGGAGATAGAGGCGGTCGTTCAGGGCCCGGAGACTGCGACCTTTGAGAACACAGTCGAGGCCTTGGACAGGAGCGGGTTATTGCTCAGGAGAGTCAGCAGCGTCTTTGATGTTTTGAATGAGTCTATGACTAACGACGAGATGCAGTCCATCGCTAAAGAAGCTGCTCCGCTCAGGTCTCAGCATAGAGACAATATCCTGTTGAACGCCATGCTTTTTGAAAGAGTCAAATCTGTATACGAGCAAAAGGACAGTCTGAATCTGACGGCAGAACAGAGCATGCTTCTTGACAGAACATACAAAGAGTTCGTCCGGAATGGGGCAATCTTGGATGAGGAGAAGAAAGCCAGATTGAGAGAAATCAACCAGGAATTGTCCCTTTTAACACTGAAATTCGGGGAGAATATTTTAAAAGAGGATAATCGGTTCGAGATGGTCATCGAAAACGAAGAAGACCTGGCCGGACTACCCGAGGCCGTCATCCAGGGGGCAGCCGAGGCAGCCAAAGAGCGGAAGCATACGGGGAAATGGGTCTTTACCCTCCATAAACCCAGCCTGATTCCTTTCCTCCAATACTCCGATAAGCGGGAGCTCAGAGAGAAAATCTTCAAGGCCTACATCAACCGCGGTCATAACGAAGATGAGCTGGATAACAAAGGCATCCTGGCAAGAATAGCGGCCCTTCGTGTGGAGAGGGCCAATCTTTTGGGCTATAAGACCCACGCCGATTTCCAGCTCGAATTGAATATGGCCAAGAAGCCCGAAAATGTCTACAAGTTCCTGGACCAGATTTGGAAACCGGCTCTGGTTATGGCCAAGAAGGAAGCCGAAGAACTCCAGGCAATGATCGAAGAAGAGGGCCATGATTTCAAACTGCAGCCCTGGGATTGGTGGTATTATGCCGAGAAGGTTAAGAAAGCCAAGTATGCCCTGGACGAAGAGATGATGCGGCCCTATTTCAAGCTGGAGAACGTCATCCAGGGAGCCTTCGCTGTAGCCAATCAGCTCTACGGGATCAAGTTTGTGGAGAGAACGGATATTCCAAAATACCATGAAGAGGTGAAGGTTTTTGAAGTCACAGAGGCTGATGGGACCCATATCGCTATCCTGTACACCGATTATTTTCCCAGAGCCAGCAAGAGAGGCGGAGCTTGGATGAACTCTTTCCGGAAGCAGTACAGGATGGATGGGAAAAAAATTCATCCTGTCATCACCAACAACGGTAATTTTTCAAAGCCTACCGGAGACAAGCCGGCCTTAATCAGCTCTGAGGAAGTATTGACGTTGTTCCACGAGTTCGGGCATGCCCTCCATGGCCTTCTTTCTGATTGCACGTATTACAGGCTTTCCGGGACTTCAGTCCCTCGAGATTTCGTCGAACTACCATCTCAGATCATGGAGAATTGGGCCCTTGATCCCGAAGTCTTGAAGATTTACGCGAGACATTATGAGTCCGGAGAAGCCATCCCCCAGGAACTTGTGGACAAAATGAAGCGAGCGGGCACCTTCAATCAAGGATTTGCCACGATCGAGTACATGGCCGCCTGCTACTTAGATATGGACTGGCATACGTTAACAGAAGCCAAGGAAATGGACGTTGATGAATTTGAGACGAAGTCTTTGGGCAGGATTGGCCTGATTCCGGAAATTGTTGTCAGATACAGGAGTCCCTATTTTCAACACATCTTTGGCGGTGGTTATTCGGCAGGCTACTACAGTTATATTTGGGCAGAAGTTTTGGATGCCGATGCCTTCGAGGCCTTCAGAGAGACGAGCCTGTTCGACAAAAAGACAGCTCAGGCGTTCAGGGAGAATATTCTGGAGAGAGGCGGAACCGAAGACCCGATGACACTGTACAAACGGTTCAGGGGAGCGGAACCCAGTGTCGATCCCCTGCTGAAAAGGAAAGGTCTTAAGTAAAGGGATCGATCCTCAGCCTATTCTTTGGTCACGGCGATTTTGGTGATGGAATGGGCCGGGTAAAACCTGTGGTCATCCTCGGTCTTTTCTTCATACCCGAATTCGAGGAGATCCTCTCTCTTCAGGGTGGCCTCCTCGTCATCCTCGCACTCGAATGATTTTATATGTCCGTCTGCAAAATAGGCCGTCAAGATGAGCGCCATCTCTACCTCCAAAATGAGATTGAGCCTCTATTCTAAAAAAAGGATCGGATGAAATAAAGCACTTTTTCGAAAATGAAAACGGTGAATGAACACAACCTCTTATTCCAAGAAATTTGCTTATATGCTCCAATTGATGTCTCCCTTTTGGCTTTACTTATCGTTACCTATGACTTATATTTATAGAAAAGAGACGATCCGATGACTCAAGCCACGACCATTATTTGTGTCTGCCACAAGGGCAAAATCGCCATGGCTGGTGACGGCCAGGTCACGATCGGACAGACCATCCTCAAACAGAAGGCCAACAAGATCAGAACGTTGTACAACGGTAAAGTGTTAGCCGGGTTTGCCGGCGCCACTTCGGATGCCTTCGCCCTGTTTTCACGGTTCGAGAAGAAGCTGGAGGAATACCGCGGCAACCTCTCTCGAGCGGCCATCGAACTGGCCAAGGACTGGCGAATGGACAGGGCCCTCCGTCGTTTGGAGGCCCTGTTAATCGTTGCCAACAAAGATAATGTCTACCTGATCTCGGGTACGGGAGATGTTGTCGAACCGGATGATGGAATCATCGCTGTGGGTTCCGGGGGTCCCTATGCCCTCGCGGCAGCCAGAGCCTTGATCCAACACACAAAGTTGACTGCCAAGGATGTCGCAACGGAAGCTCTAAAAATCAGTGCTGATATCTGTGTCTACACAAACAGCCAAATCTCCGTCGAGGAACTTTAAATGGTCATCTCTCTTCCCCAGAGTCTGGAAAGACCTCTCGCAAAAAGATTGGATGCGGAACTCACCCCCCAAGAGATTGTTTTAGAGCTGGATAAGTACATTGTAGGACAGAAGGCGGCCAAGAGAGCGGTGGCCATCGCTCTGCGGAATCGCTACAGAAGACGCAAACTGCCTCCCGACCTTGCCGATGAAATCGCACCGAAGAACATCTTGATGATCGGCCCGACTGGGGTGGGCAAGACAGAGATAAGCCGCCGCTTGGCCAAGCTGACTTCCTCTCCTTTTTTGAAGATTGAGGCGAGCAAATTTACCGAAGTGGGGTATGTTGGTCGTGATGTGGAGTCGATGATCAGAGATTTGGTTCGCATCTCCGTTGAAATGGTCAAACAGGAGAAAATCGAGGAAGTCCAGGTGAAAGCGGAAAGAAACGTCGAAGAAAAACTCTTGGATATCCTCCTCCCGCCTCCTCGAAGAAAGACTGACTCTTTTGAGCAAGATGAAAATCTAAAGTTTCAAGAAACCCGAGAGAAGTTACGCACTCAGCTTCGTCAGGGCCTGCTGGATGAGAGGTTGGTCGAAATCGAAACCAGAGAGAAGATGGCCCCTCCGTTCGAGATATTTTCGAGCAGCGGAGTGGAAGAAATCGGCATCCATATCCAGGAGATCATCCCTGGATTCCTGGGAGGTAAGCCCAAAAAAAGGAGAGTCAAGGTGAAAGAGGCCCGAGACTATCTCCTCGAGGATGAACAGAAAAGGCTGATCGACATGGATCAGGTGGCCAGTCTGGCTGTGGAGAGAGTCGAGCAATCCGGGATCATTTTTCTGGATGAGGTCGATAAAATCGCAGGCCGGGAATCCGGCCGCGGCCCAGAGGTCAGCCGGGAAGGTGTGCAGCGAGACCTCCTGCCGATTATCGAAGGGACAACAGTCAACACTCGTTACGGGTTGGTGAAGACAGACCATATCCTGTTCATCGGAGCCGGAGCCTTCCATGTCACTAAGCCATCCGACCTCATTCCAGAGCTTCAGGGGAGATTTCCCATCCGGGTTGAGCTGACGTCCCTGGATAAGCATGACTTTATGAGAATCCTGACAGAGCCAGAGAATGCTCTGATCAAGCAATACAGAGCGCTCCTAGAAACAGAGGGGATCAAGGTTGAATTCACAGAGGATGCCGTCGAGGAGATCGCCACCATCTCGGAAAAGGTAAACGAAACCTCCGAGAACATCGGAGCCAGACGGCTCTACACTGTCTTGGAAAAAGTCATGGAAGAGATCTCCTTTAAAGCCCCCAACATCAGAAAAAAGAAGATTCCTATTGATAAAAAGTATGTTCATGACCAACTCGAAGAAATCATAAAGGACGAAGACCTGAGCCGCTTCATTCTTTAATGAAGAAGTTTTCTTTTAATCTTATCATTTTCCCAATTCTCCTTCTGTTTGTCTCATGCGGGAAGAAGGGACCGATATATCCTCCGATCGTCAAAGCTCCCAAGAGAGTTGAAAACTTCGAGATGATCCAAAGGGGAAAAACGATCCGCCTGAGATGGCAAAACCCCACCGTCTATGAGGATGGGGCTTCCTTAGAGAAAATTGGCGAACTAGAAGTGTGGCTTGCCAAAGAAGACAGATCAGCCGCAGAGGATGAAAAAGAAAAACAGCATGTCAATGTGGAAGAGATTTCTGAGAAGGATTTCCAGAAGAAGGCCGAACTCATCCTGACGATAAAAGGGGATGAATTACCGAGTTATACAGGAGAGGAGGTAGAAAGCACTCCCGTCTATCGGTATTTCTATCAAATTGAGGACAAGGATTTTCTTTCGAAAAAGTATCTCTTCAGCCTGAGGATCAGCGACAGAAAAAATAGGGAATCCGGATTTTCCGAGATTCTTTCAGTCGAACCCCTTGTCCTTCCTCTTCCCCCCCAGAATCTTCTTTTGTCTGTTCACGCCGATCATATCAAGTTGATGTGGGATGCGCCTGAGAAGAACATAGATGACTCCTCGCCTCCCAATGTCTCAGGATACAACATTTACCGAATAAACCAGGAGGGGAGCACGACCTGTCTCAATGATGCTTTAATCAATGGAACTGAATTCAGGGATCTCCGTTTTCTTTTTGATGAGCCCTATCAATATTATGTTAGGGCTTCAGCCACACCATCCGCTCCCTACTTGGAGAGCTCAGATTCTGAATATGTTAGGATTCTACCCAAAGACACCTTCCCTCCTCAGCGTCCTGTCGGGATGACTGTGATGAGCGGGATGGGGGCCATATCTTTGACTTGGGATAAGAATATGGATAAAGATTTTTGGGGCTACCGGGTGTGGCGCAAGGAAGAGGGAGAAGAAGAATATGCGCTGTTGACTCCTGAGCCTATTCGAGAGAATACCTTCACCGATACGAGCGTTGAAAAGAATAGACGATATCACTATACTGTTACATCCTTAGACAAGCTGGGCAACGAAAGCGAGAAGTCAGATCCAGTATCTGAAATCATAAAGGATGATTGATATGAAAATTTATCGTTTTAAGCACCAGGACAAAACATCTTATGGAGTTTTGGAGGAAGAGTTTCTTCGCCCGCTGGAGGGCTCAATCTTCAGAACATTTAAAGTCCAAAGAAAAAGAATTCCTATCAGCCAAGTTGTCCTGCTTCCTCCTGTGAAGCCATCCAAGATTGTCGCCGTAGGGACCAATTACAAAAACCATGCCATGGAGATGGGAAAAAGAATCCCTGAGGAGCCCTTGATTTTTCTCAAGCCTTCTTCAGCCGTCGCCGGACCTAATGAGATCATCATCTATCCCCAGATGTCTAAAAGAGTCGACTATGAAGGTGAACTGGCTTTTGTGCTGAGGAAGAAAGCAAGACTCCTCAGAGACACCGATAACGTGGAAAAATATATTCTCGGATACACCTGCTTTAATGATGTTACAGCTCGGGATCTTCAGCAGAGAGACGGCCAATTCACCAGAGCGAAATCTTTTGATACCTTTGCTGCCTTCGGCCCTTGTATTGCGACCGATGTCGACCCCTTTAGCCTGAGGATAAAAACCTTTGTCAACGGAAAATTAAAACAATCATCCAACACTAAACAGCTGATCTTTCCGATCCCTTTTCTATTGAGGTTCATCTCTAATATCATGACTCTCTATCCTGGAGATGTCATTACCACAGGAACACCGGCCGGCGTGGGACCCCTCGTCCCTGGAGATCGGGTGGATGTCCAGATAGAGGGGGTCGGGACCCTTTCCAATACCGTGATGAAGATAAAAAGATAGGGAATAGAACCGTCCCCTATTCCCTATCTTTAAACTTTTTTTTCAATGCGGTATGATAGTTTCGGCCTTTTGTCGAAAAAAGATGAGTAGACGAATCAGTCCAGTTCATAATCCTTGGAGGTTATCATGAAAATTTTTCTGGATACGGCCAACTTAGAACAGATAAGTGAGGCGGCGAGTTGGGGCATCTTGGATGGAGTCACCACAAACCCGACTCTAGTTTCAAAAGAAAAGATGCCCTTCGCAAGTCTCATCAAGAAAATCTGTAAGATAGTCCCTGGACCGGTCAGTGTGGAATGCGTCTCTCTGCGAGCCGAAGCCATCATCAAAGAGGCCAGGGAGCATGCCAAACTCTCCGACAACGTAGTGGTCAAGGTCCCGATTTGTGTGGAAGGTCTAAAAGCGATTAAAGTTTTATCCCAGGAAGGCATCCAGGTCAATACGACTCTGGTTTTTTCCCCTAACCAGGCGATCCTGGCGGCCAAGGCCGGGGCACGATTCGTCAGCCCCTTCGTCGGCCGTTTGGATGACATCTCCCATGAAGGCATGGACCTGGTGGACCAAATCTTGGCTATTTTCGATAACTATGGTTTCGACACCGAGGTGATTGTTGCCAGTATTCGTCATCCCCTTCATGTGATTGAAGCGGCCCTGATGGGAGCGGATATAGCCACTGTTCCCTTCCCAGTCTTAGAAAAGATGGTCAAGCACCCCTTGACAGATGTGGGAATTGATCGCTTCTTGAAGGATTGGGGAAAAGTTAAAAAACGGTAAGCTTGGGATAAAATGACTAGCGAGAAAAGATTAGAAGAATTAAAACGCCGGAGTGATTTGGCTGAACAAGGAGGGGGTCAGAAAAGAATAGAAAGACAGCATAAAGCCAAAAAGCTGACGGCCCGGGAGAGAATCAGCCTCCTTCTTGATGAAGGATCCTTCCAGGAAACGGATAAGCTTGTCCTCCATCAAAGTCACGATTTTGGAATGGATAAGAAGAGAATCTACGGAGATGGAGTCGTCTCTGGCTACGGCACGATAGAGGGACGCACCGTCTATGTCTTTGCCCAGGATTTTACAGTATTCGGCGGCTCTCTGAGTGGAGCCAACGCCGCCAAGATCGTCAAGATCATGGACTTAGCCATGAAAGTGGGGGCGCCGATTATCGGTCTCAACGATTCTGGAGGGGCGCGGATCCAGGAGGGCGTGGCCAGCTTAGCTGGGTATGCTGATATTTTCCTCAGGAATGTCTTGGCCTCGGGTGTTATTCCCCAGATTTCAGCCGTTATCGGACCCTGTGCTGGAGGGGCTGTGTATTCACCGGCCATCACTGATTTCATCATCATGACCAAGGAGACCAGCAACATGTTCATCACTGGCCCGGATGTCATCAGGGCTGTTACCCGAGAGGAAGTGAGTATGGAAGAGCTGGGAGGAGCCGAGGCCCACAACACCCTCAGCGGAGTGGCCCATTTTGCGGCCGATAACGAGGAGCAGGCCTTCATCTTGATCCGGGAGCTTCTTTCCTTTATTCCAGATAACAACCTAGAAGATCCCCCAGAAAAGGAGACTAACGATCCGCCGGACAGGATCAGTGACAAACTGAATTTAATGGTTCCTGATGATCCCAATCAGCCCTACGACATCAGGAATATCATCCGGGAAGTCCTGGATGATAAATATTTTTTCGAAGTCCAGAGTCTGTATGCCAAGAATATCGTGATCGGATTCGGTCATCTTGGAGGAAAGTCTGTGGCTATTGTAGCCAATCAGCCAGATCATCTGGCAGGAGCCTTGGATATCAACGCCTCGGATAAAGGCGCTCGGTTCGTGCGCTTTTGTGACGCCTTCAATATCCCGCTCATCACCTTCGAGGATGTTCCTGGATTTCTCCCCGGAGTTTCCCAGGAACACGGAGGGATTATCCGTCACGGAGCCAAACTCCTGTATGCCTTTGCTGAAGGGACTGTGCCCAAAATTACTGTCATCACCCGAAAAGCTTACGGAGGAGCTTATTGTGTTATGGCCTCCAAACATATTCGGGCGGACATCAATTTTGCCTATCCCACGGCTGAGATTGCTGTCATGGGGCCAGAAGGAGCGGTCAACATTGTCTACAAGCGCGAGTTGGACGCAGCCAAAGACCCAGAGCAGCTGCGGATGGAAAAAATCCAGGAATTCCGAGAAAAATTTGCCAACCCGTTCATTGCCTGTGAAAAAGGCTATCTGGATGGAGTTATCGAACCTAAATTGACGCGTCCCAAGCTCATCCAAGCCTTGCGGATGCTGGAGAACAAAAGGGACAAAAACCCGCCCAAAAAGCACGGCAACATCCCTTTGTAGAGGCCTGGGAGAAAAAGTGGATAGAGTCTGATGGCCAAGATGTTCGACAGGATTTTGATCGCCAACAGGGGAGAGATCGCCGTCAGGATTATCCGTGCCTGTCGGGAGATGGGTATCACTCCGGTCACAGTCTTTTCCGATGTCGACTCCAAAGCTCTTCATGTCCAAATGGCCGAAGAAGCCTATCACATCGGTGATGCCAAGCCCTCAGAGAGCTACCTCAATATCGATAAGCTCATTGAAGTGTCCAAGGCGAGCAAGGTCCAGGCTCTTCATCCGGGTTATGGATTTTTGGCCGAAAATCCCAAACTGGTGAGGAGGTGTGAAGAAGAGGGCATCGTCTTTATCGGGCCACCCTCCAAGGCGATGGAGCTCATGGGCAAGAAGACGGCCTCTCGCCAGAAGATGGTCGAGGCGGGCGTGCCGATTATTCCTGGAACACTCCAGTCCTTAAGGGATGAGGATGACCTCGAGGAGCAGGCTGATAAAATCGGATACCCGGTTCTTCTCAAGGCCTCAGCGGGTGGCGGAGGTAAGGGACTGAGGCTGGTGACGAAAAAAGAGGATCTGCGTCCCAGCTTCCGGATGGCTCAGTCAGAAGCCCAATCCAGCTTTGATGATTCCTCAGTTTATCTCGAAAAGTATATCGATGAGCCTCACCACATCGAGATTCAGATTCTCGCCGATAATTATGGGCATTTTGTTTATCTGGGAGAAAGAGAATGTTCGATCCAGAGGCGCTACCAGAAAGTGCTCGAGGAGACGCCCTCACCGCTTCTGGATGATAAGACGCGCTGCCAGATGGGACAGATTGCGGTTAAAGCAGCGGCGGTCGTGGATTACCGGAACGCCGGCACAGTGGAGTTTGTGGTCGACAGGAATAAGAATTTCTACTTTTTAGAGATGAACACCCGGCTTCAGGTGGAACATCCGATCACAGAGATGGTGACGGGAGTCGACCTAGTCAAGAGTCAAATCGAGATCGCAGCTGGTTTACCTTTGAGCCTCGATCAAGCCGACATTCAATCCAACGGGTTTGCCTTAGAATGCCGTATTTATGCCGAGGATCCAGACAATGATTTCATCCCCTCTCCTGGAAAAATCGCCTATCTGCGAGCCCCGAGCGGGGGATTGGGCATCCGGGATGACAACGGCGTCTACGAGGGGTACGAGGTTCCCCTGGAGTACGATCCTCTGATTTCCAAACTGATCACCTGGGGTAAGACCCGGCCAGAAGCCATCCAGCGGATGCTGAGAGCTCTCTCCGAATACCACATTTGCGGGATAAAGACCACGATTCCGTTTTTCCGGCGCATCCTTCTCCATCCAAAATTTGTGGCCGGTGAGTACGACACTCATTTCATATCGAACCTGAAAGAAGAAGAAGATGGGGGACGCTCAGATGAAAGAAATGTGGCTTTGATCGCTGCTGGAATAAGGAGTTATATGGATAAGAGAAAAGGCCCTGCTGGTCTTCATGGAGGGCGCAAGAGATGGGAGGGCAGTTGGAAGTTTCAGGGTAGACTCGATCATTTTCACAACAGGTTGTAGGATGAATTTTTCCTTCTGGCTTGAGAACAAAGAGTACAAGGTCAACCTGGAAGAGGAAGGAAAGAACCGCCTTCGAGTTTCTCTGGGAAAGAAGTCTTATGATGTTTTTGTCGAGTACTTGTGTCCAGACGAGTTGCTTTTGAATATCAACGGCAAGACTTATAATATCGTTATCAATAACAACTCGACTTCTTTCTGTACCGTTTACCTCAATGGAAGATTTTACGATATCGAAAAACGGTCGGCATCGCAGATCCTGACTACCAAAAGAGAAAAGGCCAAGAAGAGAGATATAAAAACCTCGATGCCAGGCAAAATTGTCAAGGTCTTGACCAAAGTGGGAGATAAGGTTAAAGAGGGACAGCCCATTCTGGTGCTCGAAGCGATGAAGATGCAGAATGAAATAAAGTCACCTCAAGCCGGGACGATCGTCAAGATTCACCCGAAGGACGGCGACAGTGTAGAAACAGGTTCTCTCCTTTTTTCTGTCGAATAACACAGTAACTCCGTGACTCCGTTTAAGAAAAAATTTCTTTCTTTACTGACAACTGATAACTGACTCACTGAAATTTATATTTTAAGTGAAACATGCTATAGTTATTCAGTTCTTGTAAAATGGCGAGAAAACGAAGAAGAATCAAGTCCCTTATCATTGTGCTTAGCATCTTTATCCTTCTGTTCGTTACAGGGATTGTTCTCAAAAATATTGCTCTCCACCAGATAAAGAAGAGAGTCCAGTCAAGCTTGAATTTTGCAGATCTTCATCTTTCCCTCTTCCCCCCGACTTTAATCCTCAAGGAGGCCAGAACTCTTTCTGTCTCTCCGTTCTTCTCAGCTCAGAAAATAGAGCTGAGCATCTCCCTGAAATCTTTATTGACTAGGGAGAAGCCGCTCAATGTCTTTATCGAACAGCCTGTCTTGAGGCTTTATGAAGCTTCCTCAAAAATAGACAGAAAAGAGAAAAGAGCCTTCCAATTCTCCTTTCCTTTTTCTATCCAGAAGGCCCTGATAAAAAAGGGTGAACTGTATGTTTGGGGAGAGGAGGATAGGTACTTGGCTAAGGGAATAGATGCGTTGGTAACGCAGAGAGGCGACCAATTTAGCGTCAAAGCTGAAGCTGAGGATAGCCTCATCGATGTCGGTTTATTCGGAGAAAAACTGCAAGGAAAAGCGACCGTATGGCTGGAGGGAAAAGGAAAAGCGATCGCCGTAAAAAGGTTAGTCCTTCTCGGCCCCGGAACATTAATCAAGGCTGAAGGAACCTTGTTTGACCCTCTTAATCCCGAAATAGAGCACAAGGCTTACTTTAAGCTTCAGATGCCACTGGTGGCCGATTTTTTCAAACTCCCCTTTTCTTGGGAAGGCCAGGCTGAGGGCGAGGGAACTCTGACCAGGAATAGCAGACTTATCGGGTTTACAGGGGAAACATGGAGCGATAACCTCCTCTTGAACCGCGTACCTATGGGAATAGTCCGGGGAAGGATTGGTTTTTCAAATCAGAGAGGGGGGACTTTGGAACTGACTGCCCTCAAGAGAGGCCTCAATCCTGAGTTTATAAGAATCCAGTTTAACAACAAGCGAATCCGGGGCTCGGCTCGTCAGCTCTATTTGGATCCGCTCATGAGTTATCTCACTCTCCCGTACCCCATCTCTTCTCCGGTGTGGGGAGACTTTTCATTCGAGGGAGGAAATCTTGAGGCCAAAGGAGAGTTTAGGGATGAACTCGTCCAAACAAGGCCTGATAAATTCCCGATGAGCGGTCCCTTCCAGTTGACCTGGGATATCGCCGGCAAATCTTCCTTTTATGCTGAGGATATAGAGTCAAGCTTTGCCCGGATTAAGCTGGAAGGAGAGGCTCAGAACCAAAAAAGCCTTGATCTGAGGATTCAAGGCGAAGTCCTGGACCTGAAGCAGGCCCGCCGTTTTACATCTTTGCTTCTCAGGAAAACTTTTCCATTCCCCGAGATTAGAGGAAAAGGACTGGCTAACCTCCACATCTTCGGTGATTTTTTTAACCCCAGAGTCGAATCCCGTTTTACCTTCTCTCCCGGAGGCTTCGATAAGTATGATGCTGAATCAGTAGAAGGAGAAGCGACTATCTCGGATAGCCGCCTTTTCGGTCTGTTTCGTATCGATGATCCAGTGCTCAAAGGAATATTGACATTGTTTGCCAGTCAGGAGGCGGTCAAGGGGGGAATCCAAGTAGAAAGAGGGACTGTGGAGAGAATTTTTCCCCAAGTGAACATTCCTCTTCCCTTCCAGGGAGAAGCCACGGGAGATTTTGAGTTTGTGCAAGACAGAGAGAAGATTCAGTTTAAAGGAACATTCTCCGGTGCAGAGGCCAAGTTCGAGAACCAGGAACTCCGTTTAGTGAGCGGGAGAATCGATTGGCAACCAGATGCCCTCTTCCTGACAGACCTCCAGTTTAGCATATATGGCGGGCAGGTCAAGGGCGATCTGTTCACAAGGCGTTCCACCCAAGAATTCGAGATCGATATGCAAGCCGACAACATGAACCTGAAATTGATGAATCCCTACCTGGAGGGGACGCTCTCTTTCCAATCGAAAGGAAAAGGAGTCTTCGGACAGGATTTTGCCAGCGGCCCTTTCGAGGTTAAGGATTTGCTGATTATGCCTTTACAGAAAACCGAAATTCAAGGCCAAGTCAAAGCCAGTTTCACTCCTGAGCAGCTGCGCCTTGAGCTCAGCGGGAACTGCCTTCCCGGAAATAACGAAGTCAACGCTTCTGTTGACATCCCGTTCAATCAAGATTCCATCTCTGCCGATATCAAAGGATTCTTCACCAACTTCAATATTCTTCTGCCCTGGAGGGGAGCGGAAGGGGTGGTCAATTATCGGGCTGAGATTAAAGGTCCGAAGCGATCTCCTCGGATCAAAGGAGTCGTCGATTTCAACGGCCCAGTTTTTCCCTTCCCTAGGTTCGCTCAGGCCCTTCGGGATTACTCGGGTTTGATCTTTGTCGAGGACGGTCAGCTTTCAGTAAGGTCTGTGAAGGGCAAGCTGGGCGGTGGTGATGTCCAGGGATACGGAGAGATACAACTGGGAAAAGGCGGTGTTGAAGATATAGATCTCAAGGTCGACGGAACAAATATGCTCCTTAGCCCTCTGGAGAGAACAAGAGCCTTGGCAGATGGTTCGCTCCGCCTTATCAAGGATAAATACCGGTTCCTCCTCGAGGGAGAGATATCTGCCCAGAAACTGTCCTGGCGGAGGGAAGTCTACGAAAAAATTTCATTTTCTTCGAGTCCGTATTACAGCACGGAAAGAAGACCTGGTTATTTCGATGACCTCACCTTGAACATCCGCCTTCGGGCTGATGACGATGCCTGGATTGAAAATACCTTAGGCAGGATGAGGGGCCGGTTCGATTTTACGATCAGCGGCAACGTCTATGCCCCTGTCATCTTGGGGGATATCGAAATCATCGAAGGCAATGTTTTTTTTCAAGACCGAAAATTCAGGGTTTTACGGGGACTGCTGAGTTTTTTCAATCCATCGACCATCGAGCCATACTTGAGTTTTGAAGGAGAAACCCATGTCAAGAACTACCGCGTCAACTTTGCTCTCAGTGGATTCCTCGACAAGTTGAATCCCGAGTTAACCTCGTCTCCGCCGCTCCCCCCCGAAGATGTTTTAGCCCTCCTGGCTTTGGGTGAAGCCTTCAAGCGGACGCCCTCGTCTGATACCACCACCCAATTGAGCACAGCTTCACTTCTGTCTATTCCCCTATCGGAACAGGCCGAGAAAAGAGCTGAAAAATATTTCAGCCTGGATCGCTTCCGCATCACTCCGTTCGTTTTGGGTTCATCAGCCGAGATGACGGCTAGGTTGACAATCGGAAAAAAGATTGCCAGAGATTTTTCCGTCCTCTATTCGACCAACCTCACCACCCAGAGAGAAGAAATCACCCGACTGGAATGGGAATTTTCCAGTGATTTCACGGTCGTTGGGACAAGAGACGAAGAGGGACGCTTCAGTCTTGATGTCAAAATCCATAAGAGGTTCTGATTTGCAGACGAAGCAAAGACTCTATCGAAGTCTCTTGAGCTTAGCCCTATTCTTTGCCCTGCCTGGATTAAGCGTGGCCCTAATCCAGGATTTCTTTCCCATAATCAGCAAAATATCGCTCGAGGTTGAGGGTCAAACCGATGGAGAGACGATTGAAGAGTTGATCCCGATCAAAGAGGGCGAACCGTTCTCCATACTCAGGGTAAGCGAAAGCATCAGGCAGCTGTACCAGACAGGCCTGTTTTCGGATATTCAAATTTTCAAAGAAGGGGACCAGGCTGTCCACCTGAATTACAGATTAGTCAAGAGATTTTTTACCAGAACCCTTTCTTTTTCTGGCGAAAAAAAAGTCTCTCAAAGAAAGCTGAGGGAGGCGATCATCTCTATCCGTGAGGACAGCCCATATTCAGATGGAAAACTCACCAGTGCTGTTGATGAGTTGACTGAGTTTTTAAGAGGAGAAGGATATTTTTACCCGGAGATAAAAGCCTACACCAGTGAGGATGCTCAGACATCCTCTGTGGATGTCTTTTTCGAGATAGGTTCTCTCATAAAATATCGAGTGGGCAACATCAGTTTCTCAGGAAAACTCATCCTGACTGAATCCGAATTGAAAAGGGCGATGAAAACGAAGGAGGGAGAATATTATGTGCCCTCTCGCTTTGAGGAGGATATCGGGAGGCTGAAAGAGATTCACAGCGAGAGAGGTTATAATCGAGCGGAAATCAAGATTGAGAAAATCGATTTCGGTGATCAGGAAGTTTTTCTTTCCCTTGAAATCACCCCTCACGAGCAGTTGGAGATTGTGGTCACAGGAGCAGAGGTTCCCCTCACCCTGCTCGATCCTATCTGGGAAGAGAGAATTTTTGAAGAGTGGGGGCTGAGTGAGGGAGAGGCGAAGATCATAAATTATATGAGAAAGAAAGGATTTTTGTTTGCCTCTGTGACATCTCGGATACAAAAAACCGAAAACAAGATTCTTGTTATCTACGATGTCACGCCCGGAGGAAAGTATAAAATCAAGGACATCCTGTTTGAGGGCCTGGAATATTTCACATCGGATGATCTGAAGAAGGAATTGGGAATCCGGGGGAAGATTCCCCTTTTAAGCTGGATCACGGGAGAGAGATTGTTCGCCTTACCGCTGGAGATAAAAATGCTGTACAAGAATCATGGATTCCCACAAACGCGGATTGATCTGAACTTGCTGACGGAAGAAAATCAGGTCGAGGCTGTCTACTACATAGAGGAGGGAGTTCAGGAGAAGATCGAAGAGCTCGATTTCCAGGCAATTCAATACTTCGAGGCCGAGACACTCGCCAATCAAATCTCCAGTGCGCCTGGAAGGGCTTTCTTCCTGCCGACAATCCAGAAGGATGTGGAGAGGCTGGAGAATTTCTACCGAGATCAAGGAGTGAGGGGGACGGAAATCAATCCTGTCGTAGAGAAAGTGTCTGAAAATCTGTATTCCGTTCTCTTTGACATCAGAGAAGGGGAGAAGGTCAAAATCAAGAACATCATCATCACCGGGAATCAGGTCACGAGAAGATCGACGATTCTCCGCGAACTCCGCCTAAGAGAAGGGGATGATGCCCGTTATGGGCTTATCCTGGAGACCAAGAGAAGGCTAGAAAGACTGGGCATATTCACCGAGATAAAGATGGAAGAAATTTCTCTCGGACCGGGGAAAGAAAACCTGTTGATCAGCCTCAGAGAAGGGGACCGTAATTATGTTAGCTTGGGCATCGGACTGGAAACAAGAAACGAACCCCAGAGTTTTGCTGTCTGGGACAACCCGATTCGGCCCCGAGGAACGGCCGAGCTCATCCGGAGCAACATTTTTGGCTTGGCCGCTCAGATCAGCTTGGTCGGCCAGGTCAGCCTCAAGGAGAAAAGAGGGGTTTTTTCCTGGGAACAGCCGAATCTTTTCGGGATTCCGCTTCAGACCTACCTGAACGCTTGGTTGGAGGAAGAAGCAAGAAAGAGCTTCAGCTTCAACCGGAGGGGAGTCAGTTTAACCTCGGTTAAGGATTTTTCTGAAAAAAAGCTTTTCTATTCGACATTCAGGTATGCGAGAACAACGATCTTCGATCTTCAGATCTCAGAATCAGAAATCGACCGGCAGTTTATTCCGTATTCGACGGCATCGGTCTCAGGAAGCTTTGTCTGGGATCGGAGAGATGATCCCTTCAACCCTGCCAGCGGATCTTTTTTCAGTTTTGTCGTCGAGTGGGCCATACCTTACTTCAGCACCGAGTCAGACTTTTTGAAAAACTTCATCAAGTATCAACATCATTTTTCTCCTCTCCCCCGTCTCACGTTCAGCTCCACGTTCCGGATGGGATTGGGAAGAGGGTTGATGCCGATTCCTGAGCGGTTTTTCGCCGGAGGAAGCAATTCCTTCCGGGGCGAACGGTTTGACGAGTTGGGACCGAAGGATCCCGATTCTGGGAACCCGATCGGAGGAAAAGCCCTATTCCTGTTGAATTTCGAACTGACCTTTCCCTTCGTGTCATCCATCCGGAATCTGCACGGAGCGGTTTTCTACGATACGGGGAATGTCTACGCCAGAAGGAAGGAGTTCAACTTGACTTCCTTTCGTGATGCCGTCGGGCTTGGGCTTCGTTACCGAACGCCTCTGGGCCCCATCCGGTTCGAGCTGGGTTGGAATCTGGACGCTCCTGAGGGAGAAAAGAAGGTTATCGCTTTTATCACCATCGGCAATGTCTTCTGAGGTGGCATAATTGGTAATCCATCTGCCTCATCTAATCCGCTACCCAGTCTCTGTTTTGATGTTTCTTTTCTGGAGCGTGCTGGTCAGGGGATTTTATCAATCGGAGACAATTGATCGCATCGTGGCTGTCGTTAATGATCAGGTTATCACTCTGATCGATATCAGGATAGTCGAAGCGTTCGCTCTCTACGAAGACATCGGACAGGATTCTGAGGAGAGGGCATCTCTCATCTTGGACAGGTTGATCGACCAGAAGTTGGTGATCCAATTATCTCCGGAAAACATCACGGTAAGCCAGTCTGAATTGGACGAATATCAGGTGATGCTGACGGAGAGAGTGGGGGAGCAAAAAGTGAAAAAGGTCCTGGAAGAGCTAGGTCTGCAATGGGCTGATTTAAGGTCATATTTGCGAGAAAAAATACTCTTCCAAAAAATCATCTTTCAGAGGTTCGGACAGACTGCTGTGGTGAGTCTGGAAGAGATTGAGGAATACTACCAGCGCCGTTACCTTCCTGCCCAAAAGGCGAAGGGACAGGAGCCTCAGCCCATGATGGAGATGCTCGTAGAGATCGAGTCGATCATCAGGGAGAATAAGATAGAAAGGCGCATCCAGGACTGGCTAAGGAACCTGAGAAGGCAGGCCGATATCCAGATCAAGGTTAAAGATTTGAACAAGTATTTTAAGTCATAAGAGGGAAGACATGACGCAGAGGGCTTTATTGTTCCCGGGTCAAGGTTCCCAAATGGTCGGGATGGGAAGAGATTTTTTTGAGAGCTCATCCCTCGCTCGCGACGTCTTTGCCCAGGCAGATGAAGGCCTCGGTTTTAAAATCTCCGCTCTCTGTTTTGATGGACCCGAGGAAGAGTTGAAACTGACTCAGAACACACAACCGGCCCTTCTCGTCGTCAGCTACATAGCTTATCTTCTTTACGGGAAAAATCCGGTCTTGGCTGCGGGTCATAGTCTAGGAGAATATACGGCCTTGGTAGCGGCAGGATCATTGGGTTTCATAGAGGCTTTGTCAGTTGTCCGGAAGCGGGGTCAATATATGCAAGAAGCAGTTCCAGTGGGTGCGGGAGCGATGGCTGCAATTCTCGGATTGGATTATGAAAACGTTGAGAGAAGATTGACAGAAGTCGAAGAAGGCGTTGTCGAGATAGCCAACTGGAACAGCCGCGAACAGGTTGTCATCGCTGGACATGAATATGCGGTCAGGAAGGCCTTGGATTTGATAAAGCCCCCTCGCTCTGTCATGCTTCCTGTAAGCGCTCCATTTCATTGTGAGCTGATGAAAAGCGCCGAGGAGAAATTGTCGGTTGAACTGGATCGGCTGGAGTTTTTGGATCTCGCCTTTCCGGTTGTGACCAATGTTGAGGCTCGAATTATTCAAAAAGGAGAGGAGGCCCGAGATGCCTTGAAAAAACAGGTAAGCCGTCCTGTCCTGTGGTACAAATCCATGGAGGTCATGAGGAAGGAAGGTATCGATGTTTTTATCGAGATGGGACCGGGCATGGTCCTCTCTCGCCTGGTGAAGAGAATCAGTCGCGGCTGGGACCGGACAGTAGCAGTTTTGAATATCGAAAATATGGAGAGTCTAAAGGAAACACACAAAATTCTTTCATGAATGGTTGGATAGAATAGAACGACTGAATTTTAAATAATACTCTGCGGCCGAGATGAGAGCTGTCACGATAACCACCCAAAGGCCAACCTGAGAAATAACAGACAGACTTCCCAAATGTTTTTCTCCCAGTATCAATAGGCAGATCGTAATCGTCTCGGCGTTCATCTTGACCTTGCCCATGACTGAGGCCGAGATGTTGACACCTTTTGAAGCAGCCATGGCTCTAAATCCCGTAACGGCAATTTCTCTCCCGATGATGATGATCACCATCCAGGCGGGGACAACTTCCAGTTCCACAAGGCAGATGAAAGCGGCTGTGATGAGCAGTTTATCCGCGATAGGGTCCATTAATTGCCCCAAGGCAGTTATCTGTTTTTTCCTCCTTGCCAGGAATCCATCGAGCATATCGGTTAGAGCCGCAAAAAGGAAGATGATAAAGGCCACAATCTCTTTTCCTTCGAATTCAGAAAGAAGGACAACGACAAGGGCCGGGATGGATAAAATTCTCAGGAGTGTCAAAGAGTTAGGCAGGCTCATTGTTTAGCAGCCCTATTATAACAGACGGCCACCTTGAAAAATAGTGAAGGGCGAAGTATATTTGGGTCTATGTCTCCTAAAGATACACTGACTCCGATGATGGGCCAGTACAACCGGATCAAAAAAGAATACCAAGATGCCATTGTGTTTTTCCGCTTGGGGGATTTCTATGAGATGTTCTACGAAGATGCCAAAGTTGCCTCTTCGATCCTGGAGATTGTCCTGACCTCCCGGCAAAAGATTCCGATGTGCGGCGTTCCCTATCATGCAGCCGATTCTTACATCGTCAAACTCCTCAGGCGGGGATTTAAAGTGGCCGTCTGTGAGCAGGTGGAGGATGCCAAATCGGCTAAAGGGGTGGTGAAGCGGGATGTGGTGAAAGTCCTGACTCCGGGAACAGCGCTGGAGATCGAGCTCGAAGAGAGCAAGGAGAATCAATACATCGCCAGCCTTTATCTCAGCGGCCAGGCATGGGGACTGGCCGTGATCGACCTGGCTTCCGGTCAAATACAGACAACTGAAAGCGACTCGGAAGAGGCGCGATCACTATCCAATGAGCTTTTCAGACTATCTCCGAGGGAAATCATCTTTTCAGAAGAAGAAGAGGCCGAATTAACTAAAATTCTCTCGGAGAACCAGATGACCTCTGTTCTCAAGAGCCCTGTTGAGGATTGGATATTTGACTTTAGCCAGGCCCAAAACGTTCTCCTCGATCATTTCCAGGTTCAGTCCCTGGCGGGGTTTGGTTTGGATGAAAAAAACAGGGCTGTATCTGCCGCCGGTGCACTCCTGTATTATCTTAAGAAAGTTCGGAAGGATTCTCTGAGTCTGGTCCACAGAGTCTCTTACCTCCACTCCACTGATCACATGCTCTTGGATGCGACAACCATCAAAAACCTAGAGCTGATCAAGAATCTGAGAGACGGGAGTATCAAGGATTCACTCCTAGATATCATTGATTTCACTGTCACCTCGATGGGAGGCCGGTTGCTGCGCTCTTGGCTTCTCCATCCTCTCCTAGAGAGCCCTCGAATCCAGGAGCGGTTGGAGGCTGTGGAGGAATTCTTCAGCCAGACAATAGAAAGGCATGAATTAAGGGAAAGTTTAAAGGAGATATTTGATTTGGAGCGCTTATCGGGAAAAATTTCTCTCGGCGTGGCCCATCCCAGGGACCTGATCTCTCTGAAAAAATCTCTCTTACCTCTTCCCAGAATCGAGCCGCAGTTAGAAGCCTTTTCCTCAAAAAAAATAAAGAACATCCAAAGACAATGGGATAACGGCCAGGATATCGCTGGGCTCATCGATAAGGCCATCAAGGATGAACCCGCCTTCTTGCTCACCGAAGGAGGCATCATAAAAGAGGGATTCAATCAAGAATTGGACGACTTGCGGAAGATCAGTCATTCGGGAAAAGCCTTTATCACCCAGCTCGAGAAGAAAGAAAGAGCCAAAACAGGCATCGCTTCTCTCAAAATTCGCTACAACAAAGTCTTCGGTTACTACATCGAGGTCACCAAACCCAACTTATCGATGGTGCCAGAGGACTATATCCGCAAACAGACTCTGGTCAACTCGGAACGATTCATCACTCCAGAGCTCCAGGAGTATGAAGAAAAAGTCCTGAACGCAGAAGAACGGATTGCGGAGCTGGAGCACAATCTTTTCCTTGAAGTCCGGCAGTCGATTTCAAAGCAGACACCCAGACTTCAGAACATCGCCTCGCGGATTGCTAGGTTGGACGTCCTGGCTTCTCTATCGGAATTGGCCTCCCACCGGAACTACTCTCGCCCCACGGTGGATGTTGGGGACAGACTCAAAATCATCGGGGGCCGGCACCCGATCATCGAGGTCACCCAAGAGGAGCCTTTTGTTCCCAACGATGCCTACCTGGACAGAGAAGAAGACCAAATCCTGATCGTCACCGGCCCCAACATGGGAGGAAAATCCACCTTCCTTAGGCAGGTGGCCTTAATCTGCATCCTGGCTCAGATGGGTTCTTTTGTCCCCGCCAAAGAGGCTTTGATCGGGGTCGTGGACCGGATTTTCACCCGGATCGGGGCCATGGATTTCTTGAGCAGGGGCCAGTCGACGTTTATGGTTGAGATGCTGGAGACAGCGAATATCTTGAACAATATCAGCCCCAGAAGCTTGATTCTCCTCGATGAGATCGGACGGGGAACGTCAACCTTCGATGGTCTCAGCATCGCCTGGGCCGTGGCCGAATATCTTCATGAGAAGGAAGAAACGAAACCCAAGACCCTGTTTGCGACTCACTATCATGAATTGACAGAACTAGCCTTAACCCTGAACAGGATCAAGAACTACCATGTCTCAGTCAAGGAATGGAAGGAGGACGTCATCTTCCTCAGGAAAATCGTGTCCGGGCCTTCCGACCAATCGTACGGTATTCATGTGGCCAAACTGGCCGGAATCCCCCGGATTGTCGTCGAGCGAGCTAAGGAGATACTGTTTAACCTCGAGAAGAAGGAATTGGATGAGACAGGGCTTCCCCGGATTGCTTACCGGTCTTCCAGAAAACGTGATAAAGCCCAACTTCTCCTGTTCAGAGAAGATCGTGATCAAGAAATCATGGAAGACATCAAAAAGGCCCTCAAAACGTGCGATCTTTCTCGAATGACGCCTTTAGAGGCGTTGAATTTTCTCAATGAGCTTAAACATAGGATAAACAATTTGAAGAAACAGAAGTTGTGAGTGCTCTATCATCCCTTGTCGGAAGATCGAGAAAGATATCCAACAGAAAAAAACGGTAGGATCGGGAGTGAATTCACTGAGGGGCGTGATGTCTTTGAGCAGGAAGAAATGGATTTGAGGGGAACTTTTTATTCTTCTTCAAAGCTGAAACTGTCTTCACTTTCTTCTTCTTCGAAAGACTCTTCAAACCGGTCATCATCTTCGAATGGAGCCTCTCCCTCTTCTTCCTTGCGTTTTTCTTGAGCCAGCTGGAATTCCTCTTTGTCTTCGTACCTTCTGATGAAATTGGACGCCGTGTCGCTGTAGAAGAGTTCGAGATAATCATCCTCGATCGTGCAGAATACGGACATGTTATGTCCTGTCTGCAGGTTACCGACTGTTTCCTGGATCTCCGCAGCCTTTTTCAGGGAATCTAGAGTGAGCCAGCTCATGATTTCGATCTCTTCCATTTTGAACTCCCAAGGAGAAAATATCAGTTTTATTTAAATTGTCAAGAGCTAAGAAAAAAACTAAGAAAAAAACTCTCGATAGATTGACAATCGGTTTCTCCTTCAAGTTGACGATCGGTTGATACGCCCGCGGCTTGGCGCGGAAAACCAGTCCAGGGGGCCCAGCAGAGTCTTGATTATCCCGATATCTCCATGGTAAAGTCATATTCCGGAGCGGATGTTTTTCTCTGGGGCGCAGAAAGGCCCGAAAACTTCAAAAACAGAGGACAAAAAATGAGATGGGACAAGTTGACTCTCATGTCACAGGAAACATTTGAGCAGGCTCAGACTAAGGCGGAAGAACTGGGTCACCAGGAACTGAGAGCAGAGCACATCCTTTGGGCAGCTTTGAATCAGGAAGAAAACGTGATTCTCTCCATCCTGACTAAGATCGGATCCAGAGTTGCTGAAGTTCTCCGGGAGCTGGAGGAGTCTCTGGCTAAAATCCCCAAAGTGGAAGGAGCCGGCGAGGTTTTCCTTTCTTCTTCCTTACGCCAGATCATGAAGCAAGCCCAGCAAGAGGCGGAAAACCTTAAGGATGAATACATCTCTACTGAGCATTTTCTCTTGGCTCTCTTGAAAGGGGACTCGGAGGCCAGCCGCATTTTGAAGCGAAACGGTGTGAGTGAAGAGGCCGTGCTCAATGCTCTCAGAGATATCAGAGGAGCCCAGAGGATTACCGACCCCCATCCTGAAGGCAAGTATCAAGTCTTGGAGCGTTACGCCCGTGATATCACCGCCCTGGCCAGGCAGGGAAAACTGGACCCGGTCATAGGGAGGGAGGATGAAATAAGAAGAGTGATCCAGGTCCTTTCACGAAGAACAAAAAATAATCCTGTTCTCATCGGTGAAGCCGGGGTGGGGAAGACGGCCATCGTCGAAGGGCTGGCTCAAAGAGTGGCCAACGGAGATGTTCCCCAGCCTTTAAAAAACAGAAGGATCGTCGCTCTGGATATCGGGGCTCTCATCGCCGGAACAAAATACCGAGGAGAGTTCGAAGACAGGCTGAAAGCCGTGCTCAAGGAAATCAAGGAAGCTGGTGGAGAAATCGTTCTCTTCATCGACGAACTCCACACCATCATCGGGGCCGGGGCCGCTGAAGGAGCCGTGGATGCCTCGAATATGCTCAAACCATCGCTGGCCCGGGGCGAACTGCGCTGTGTAGGAGCGACAACACTGAATGAGTACAAGAAATACGTCGAGAAGGATGCCGCTCTCGAGAGGAGGTTCCAGCAGGTCTATGTTGAGGAGCCTTCGGTGGAAGAAACCATCAGCATTCTCAGAGGGCTGAAAGAGAAGTATGAGGTCCATCATGGGGTCGAGATCAAAGACTCGGCTCTGGTGGCGGCAGCAACACTCTCCAACCGCTACATCGCTGATCGGTACCTTCCTGATAAAGCCATCGATCTGATCGATGAGGCAGCCTCCCGCATCCGGATCGAGATCGACAGCATGCCTGAGGAAATTGACGAACTGGAGCGGAAGGTCATTCAACTCGAGATTGAAAAACAGGCCTTGAAGAAGGAAAAGGATAAAGGAGCGAAGGAAAGACTGGATAAAGTGAATCGAGATCTAGAAAACCTCAGGGAGAAAAGCCACGTTTTGAAGGCTCGCTGGCAGAAGGAAAAGGAGTTGATCGATACCATGAAGGCGCTGAAGGAGAAGATAGATGCCCTCAAGGTCGAAGAGCAGAATGCCGAGAGAAAGGGGGAGCTCGAAAAGGTGGCTGAGATCCGGTACGGGAAACTGATCGAGACCCAAAGGAGAATCGATGACGTTTCGAGAAAATTGGCAGAAACCCAGAAATCGGGAAAAATGCTCAAAGAGGAAGTGGACGAAGAGGATGTAGCTGAGATCGTTTCCAAATGGACCGGGATACCTGTTTCGAAAATGCTGGAAGGTGAAATGGAGAAGTTGGTCAAGATGGAATCCAACTTGGCCCGTCGGGTTATCGGCCAAGATCATGCTCTCAGGGCTGTCTCTGACACGATCAGGCGGGCCCGAGCTGGAATCCAGGATGCCTCTCGGCCTTTGGGATCTTTCATCTTTCTCGGACCCACGGGCGTGGGTAAGACAGAGCTGGCGCGCGCGTTGGCCGAGTTTCTGTTCGATGATGAGAAAGCGATGGTCAGGCTCGACATGTCCGAATACATGGAAAAACACACAGTATCCCGCCTAATCGGAGCTCCGCCCGGATATGTGGGTTACGAAGAAGGGGGGCAACTTACCGAGGCGATCAAAAGGAGGCCGTACTCGATCATCCTTCTGGATGAGATAGAGAAGGCGCATCCCGATGTGTTCAACATCCTTCTTCAGATCCTGGATGACGGACGTTTGACAGATGGCAAAGGCCGGACTGTGGATTTCAAGAACACGATTATTATCATGACCTCAAACTTGGGAAGTCAGGTGATCAAGGCCTTCAGCCAGGACTTCACCAAAATGGAGAAGGAAGTCAAAGCGGTGATGGAGGAACACTTCCGACCCGAGTTTCTCAACCGGATAGATGAAATCGTGGTTTTTAAGGCTCTCTCCTTGGAGGTTATCCTCAAGATCGTCGATCTCCAGGTTGCGGAATTGAAAGAAAGACTTAAAGAGAGAAAGATCGATATTGAGTTGAGTCCCAAAGCCAAGCAGGTGCTGGCGGAGAGAGGATATGACCTGGTCTACGGGGCCAGGCCGCTCAAGAGAACCATCCAGCGGGATATCCAGAATCCTTTGGCCCAAAAAATATTAGAGGGGGAGTATAGGGAAGGAGCCAAAGTCAAGATTGATGTCGATGCTAAGAATGAATTAATTTTTACTCAATCATGAAATATCGACAAAGGAGTTAATGATATGCTAGAAAAAATCAAGGAAGCCATCGAGGAGTTGAGGCCGCATCTGAAGGCGGACGGAGGAGATGTAGAACTCGTCGAGGTGACGGAGGACGGAGTGGTTAAAGTGCGTCTGATGGGCGCCTGCGAGGGATGTCCGATGCGGGAGATGACTTTGACCCATGGAATCACCCGATTTATCAAGAAAAAAGTGCCTGAGGTCAAGGAAGTCCAGGCCGTCGAATAGACAGCACCTTAGCAGTGAATCCGTTGTCAGTTATCAGTAAAATAAAGAATCTTATCTCTAGCTGGAAATTGAGATCCGAGAACTGAGTGATTATTTCGTTTGAAAAAAAGGTAAATTTGTAGTAAACAAATGGAAGCAACAAAGGAGGTGGAGATGAAACAAGGTCGGATGCTTTTATCGGTGATTGCCTCCCTTTTGTTACTGAGTTCTTTGGCTGTAGCCAACGGCCTCAACCTGAACAGCCTCGGATCCAGGGCTTTGGCCATGGGCGGAGCTTTTGTCGGACTGGCTGACGACTTCAGCACTATCTACTGGAATCCAGCGGGAATCGCTCAGTTTAACAAACGATATTTTGGATTTTACGGGACCGATATCATTCCCTCCGGCACCTACGCCTTAGATTTGCCGCTCCCCACAGGGGAAACTTTTCCTCTCAATGCCGAAACGCAGAGGATACACTATCTTGCCGGACTGGCTGCTTTTTATTTCCCGATTAGCGAAAATTTGGTCGCTGGACTGGGTGTCTATGTCCCCTCCGGACTTGGGTCCAAGTGGGATGGTGCAGATTTTTCCCCCTTATCTTTTGGATCAACCTATGAGTGGAAGAGCCGGATCGGGATGGTGACCATTTCTCCAGCCCTCGCCTACAAGATCAATGACCAGGTCTCCATGGGAGCGACTCTCAATATTAACTACGCCGTGTTTGAGATCGAAACTCATGCCGGAGACTCGGAGCTTGGGATTGATATCGGCCAATACAAGGAAGACATGTCCGGTTGGGGAGTCGGAGCCACCTTCGGCGTTTTGGTAAAACCCAACGAAATGTTTAGTTTCGGCGCGACTGTCCGGACGGAAAGCAAGATCAGCTTCAGCGGCGATACCTCTATTTCCAAACTCAATGTTTTAGGCCAGATTCCTGGAACACCACTTTTTGGGGCCAACATCCCGACAGAAACGGAGGTGGAGAGAGAAGTAAGCTGGCCGTGGTGGATTGCTGGAGGAGTGGCGGTCAGGCCCTCCCCGAGCTTAATCTTGACCGCTGACCTCCAGTACACCCTCTGGGAGAGCAAGATCAAGATTCTCGAGTCAAAATTCAAAGATCCTTTCTGGCAGGCGCTCGTTGATGCAGACAGGCCGCTGTATTTCGACAATGCGCTGCAGATCAGGCTTGGTGCGGAGTACACGATAGATAACATCGCCCTTCGGGGCGGCTACTACTGGGATCCCTCACCCGCCCCGGACAGGACGATGAACGTCCTCCTCCCTAATTATGATTTCAACGTCTTTACCGTGGGTGTCGGATACAAGGCCAACGGCCTCCAGGTAGATGTTGGTTTTGAATATTTGATGGGGAAAGAGAGAAATGTTCCCCTCCTCAAGACGCTCACCGATCCTGAATGGAAGACAGCCATGCCCGGAGCTTTTAAAATGAATATCGCAGTCCCCAATATGTCCATTGGGTATAGATTTTGAGGATTCAAGAAAAACGATTGTCTTTTCGTCCAGACGACCTCGATCAAGATCTTGGCGAAGGAGATTTATGCCGGGAGGGCATTGTCCCTTAAAGGGTTCAGGCCCCTTCGAGCCGCGCTATCGCTTCTCCTTTGTCAGCCCATCAGATAATATCCAAATGACCTGAAGGGTCGTTTGAGCGAAAGGCATTAAGAGGTCATGATGAAAATTCGAAAAGCTGTCATACCCGCGGCGGGATTCGGAACACGGTTCCTGCCGGCCACCAAAGCCCAGCCCAAGGAGATGCTGGCAGTGGTCGACAAGCCTTTTATCCAGTATACCGTGGAGGAGATTGTCGATTCAGGAATCCGGAACATCGGGATCATCACCAGCCGAGGGAAAACCTCCCTGGAAGACCACTTTGACCAGAGCCCTGAACTAGAACAGTTTTTGGAAAAGAAAGGCAAAATTGATCTTCTGGAAGAGATAAAAAGAATCTCCGGCCTTGCGGAGTTCTGCTTCATCCGCCAGAAACAGGCTCTCGGTTTAGGGCATGCCGTCCTGATGGCTGAAGATTACATCGGATCTGAGCCTTTCTGCGTTCTCCTCCCAGACGATATCTTCGATTGTCCAGTCCCTTGCATCAAGCAGCTCATCGATGCCTATTCCGAATTGAAGGCTCCGGTGATCGTCCTCGGCCGGGTGGATGAGGAGGGGACGAAGAAGTACGGAATCATCAAGCCCAAGCCAGTCTCAGAAAGAGTGTTCCAGATCGAGGACATGATCGAGAAGCCGGGGCCGGAGAAGGCGTTCTCGGATTTGGGGATACTCGGCCGGTATGTCTTCGGTCCCGAAATCTTCGAGGCCATAAAACGCACCCCCCCGGATAAGAAAGGGGAGATTCAAATCACGGATGCTATCCGACTTCTCCTCGAAGATCAGCCGGTCTATGGATATCTTTTCGAGGGGAAGAGGTATGATGGCGGAGATAAATTCGGGTACCTGGAGGCCACCATCGGCCTCGCCCTGAAGAGGCCTGAATTCAGCCACAGACTTCGTGATTATCTGAAAACCCTTAAGAGTGGTTGAGCCACCAACCCATTGGGGAACGCGAAGCTTTTCCCTCTCCAAGATTGGTTAAATTTTTCGTCTTTGTGGATTCCTGGTTCTTCAGGAATGACAGGAGAAAAGCGCAGGAATGGCGAGGGACGGAATCGAACCGCCGACGCAGAGATTTTCAGTCTCTCGCTCTACCGACTGAGCTACCTCGCCGAGTGCTTATGTCTAAATTTGTATTGATACCAATAACCTATGTTTTTTGCTTTTTGGGTCTTGACCTGAATAAGACCTCAATTTCGTTTTCAGCCATGAAAAAATATGCAATACTTTTTTTGAAGAGGCATTGAAAATCTTTCTGTAGATGTCAACTTCGGTTGTCATTTGCCCTAAAAAATTATCTCATCTTCTCTTTAAAGTCAATCCTTTTTTCTTCTAGAGCCTCCATCGCTTTCTTCAGGCAGCCGGAATCGGAGTGTCAATCGGTTATCTGGCTTCCCCGATTTTGAGACCTCAATCTTGACTAAACCTGAGGCCCATGCTACGTTCAAATTCCGATGAAGATTGCCGCTCTTCTTCCTCATGTTGAGATTTTTGGTGGTGTAAGGCGATATATCGAAATCGGGAATGTCCTTTCCCACAGGGGCCATGAATTCGTGCTTTTTCATCCTGAGGGTAACTCTCCCGAATGGTTGGCTTTTGAGGGTCGAACAGAGGCCTTTTCTTCCCTGACGAAGGAGAGCTTTGATATCGGTCTGTGCAGCGAATATTCCATCTTATCCCAGTTTGAGCGGCTCCGGGCACGAGCTAAGTATTTCTATTTCCTGCTCGAGGGTCATAAAAAAGAAAAAGAGGTCATCCGACAGGGCTTCACCCTGCTTGGAAATTCTGAAGGCCTCTGCCGACGGATCGAAAAGAAATACGGCGTTCGCTGTCACAAAGCTCCAGGTGGGGTCAACCCCAAGATTTTTTATCCGATCAAGAAAGAAAAAAAGACTGAAGAATTTCGTATCCTCTGCTACGGCCGTCTTTACCGGAAGAGGAAGGGCGTCCAGCAGGTGATTCGAGCGGTCGAGAAGCTTTACAGGAAGTTCCCCCATCTGCGGCTTCTCCTCTTTGACAGTCCTGTGGGCAAGGAGAGAAAAGACCCCCGCCGGATGATCCGGACCAGAATACCGCATGAATTTTATCTCAGCTTACCGCAATCCAAGATGGCCTGGCTTTACTCCCAGGCTGATGTTTTTGTCAGCGCCGAGAGGAGGGCGGGCTGGTCGAACACCACAGCTGAGGCCATGGCTTGTCAAATACCTGTGGTTTGCACATCGAGTGGAACCAGGGATTTCGCCTTCCCTAATCAAACAGCCCTCGTGGCTCCCTTTCCTTACGCCCCCTTTCTGGCACACCACTTGAAGAAGCTTATCCAGGATGATGGGCTTCGTCGCCGTCTCGCTCTGGCTGGGCACCAGCGAATCCTTAGCTTCACCTGGGATGCCTTAGCCGAGAGAATGGAGGATATTTTTAACAGAACATCACTCCAGTGAGTCATTGGTTGCGTTCGGGAAGCATCTCTAAATCCGTGATTAAGGTATTGTAGTATGAGACCTTTAAAGGCGAGGCCCAATCCGTCTTCGCCGAAGACCCTCCCACCCACCACCATGCGGCTCAGACGCACAGGCCCTCGCCTTCATTATCCCTATCCAAACCTAATATGTGTCTCTTATCACGGAAACAAGGATGTTAACTTGCGTTCGCAGTAAATTGAAATAGGCAATGGGTTGTGATATTCTTTTCCGGTGGAGGAAAGACTCAGATGCTGGAGCATGAAATCAGAGCCCTTTTGCTGAAGGAAAATGAAGAGTTCAAAAAAGCCTTCCGGGAGCACCAGAGATATGAAAAAAAACTTGAGTCCTTCAAGGGGAAAGGATTTCTTTCTGAGGAAGAGAAGCTTAGAATAAGAGAACTGAAGAAAAAAAAGCTTGTCCTCAAGGATAAGATGTATTACCTGATAGCAAAGTACAGAAAGTCCATCGAATAAACCCGTTTGTCATGAAAGTCGATAGAAAAATCAAGCTGGCCCTAGTGGGGACAGACACTATGCGGGGCAAAGAAATAAAGGATGTCCTGAGCTCGTCCAAGCTCTTTTTCGATAGCATAGATTTTTTCGATCCCGATGTGAAGGAAGAATACAGCAAGCTCACCGAATTTCGAGGAGAGCCGAAAGTCATCCGCCACATCGAGCAGGATTCTCTAGTTGGTTCAGACCTGGTTTTTTTGGCCTCAGATCAAGAGACAAACCGCAAGTTCGGGAGTCTCTCCCACACCCAAGATTTCCAGGCGATCGATCTCTGCGGGGCGTTTAATGCTGAGAAAGAAATTCCCGTTATGGTGGCCGGGATCAATGATGGGTCTGTTCTCAGAGAGAAGCCAGGGATCGTGGCCAATCCCCATCCAGCAACGATCCTCCTCTCCCATGTCTTCGGCGCTGTCCTTCAGGAGTTTGTCCTGGAGAAAGTCGTCTCGATTGTACTTCAACCTGTCTCTGCTTTTGAAGAGTCCGGCATCGAGGAGCTGGCCAGCCAGAGTTTCGCGATCTTAAATGGCTCAGCCCTCACCAAAAAGGTCTTTAAGGCTCAGATTGCCTTCAACCTTCTCTCCCATACCGAAGCCCTGGATAAAGATGGATTCGATGCGGTCGAAAGACAAGTCGCGGCCGAAGTCAGAAAGGTCCTAGGGGTCAAAGATTTGCCCCTCACCCTGTCCATCATCCAGGCCCCGGTTTTTCACACCTATTCCATCATGAGTTATTTTGAGCTGAAGAAAAAGGTAAGCCTTCAAAGGCTGAAAGATCTCTTCAAGAGATCCCCTTACATAAAGCTCTCTTCTCCCAAGCTTTCCGCTCCGGCCTCGTGTGTCTCGGTTGCCGGCAAGGATAAAATACATATCGGTCAGATTAAAAAGGTCGATACACTTCCCAACAGTTTCTGGGTTTGGGCTGTTGTGGATAATTTGACCAGGGGATCTGCCCTGAATGCCTTAGAGATCGCCGAGAAGCTTTTATCAGCTCGAAGGACTTAGTCAATGAGGGAAATCCTCCAGCTGCTCAAGCTCACTTTCCAAGAGAGGAAGACGCTCATCATTTCTTTTATCTTTACCCTGTTCGTCTCCTTTTTCACCTATATCTTCGTGAACCTGGTTCAGCCCATCATCGACGAAATGCTTAAGCTGGCGCCTCAATCTTTCTCCGAAAAGACGAGTCTGATGGCTTTCGTCTTCAAAACATTCCAGGTGACGAAAGAACAGCTCATGTGGTTTATTCCTCTTATCCTGCTTATCGTGATTTTTGGAAAGGGGGTCTTCACGTTCCTCTCTTCCTTTTTCATGAAATCCGTCGGTCACAAAGTCGTCAGAAAAATGAGGAATGATCTGTATGAACACTTGATCTACCAGTCTACCGAATTCTTCGATCATAAGCCAACAGGCGAGCTCATGTCCCGGTTAACAAACGATGTGGATAAATTGCAACAAGCCGTCTCCGGAAGCATGGGAGATTTTATCCAGGAGGTCTTCATCCTCCTGGCCCTTGTCATCTATATCTTCATCACGGATTGGCGCTTGGCTCTGGCCTCTTTTGTCATAGCCCCTCTGGCCGTGATTCCCCTAGCTGCTTTCAGCCGTCAACTCAAGAAAAAGGGCCTGCTGAGTCAAATCAGGATGTCCGAAATATACAATCTTCTCCATGAGAGCATAACCGGGAATAAGATTGTCAAAGCGTTCACCATGGAGACATTCGAAATCAAGAAGTTTTTCCAGGCTACCCTCAATTACCTCAAAACAAGCCTCAAACTGGCCTGGATCGGGAGCATCTCATCGCCCTTCATGGAGTTTATGGGTGGAGTTGTGGGTGCCTTCATCCTCGTCGTCGGGACCACGAGGATTGCTCAAGGATACATCAGTCCAGGTGATTTTGGTTCCTTCGTCATGGCCATTTTTATGATGTATACCCCTATTAAGAGATTGAGCCGAGCCAACAACACTATCCAGCAGGGTGTTGCCTGTTTCGAAAGGATCCAGGAAATTCTGAGGGAGACTCCTCAGATCCAGGACCATCCCTTTGCTTTTCCTCTTCCTCCCATCAAGGGAAGGGTGAAATTCGAAAATGTCTCTTTCAGCTATAACGAGAACCGGCCTGTTCTTTATGGTGTCAATTTTGAGGCTAAAGCGTGTGAGACAATTGCTCTTGTCGGATTAAGTGGAGCGGGTAAGACCACCATCATCAACCTCATCTCCCGTTTTTACGACCCATCATCGGGGAGGATCACCATCGATGATATTGACATCCGTCAGGTCAACCTGGACTCTCTCCGGTCTCAGATTGGACTGGTCACCCAGGAACTCATCTTGTTCAACGACACGGTCCGAAATAACATCGCTTACGGCCTGGAGAATATTTCAATGGAAAAGATTAGCCGAGCTGCTCAGGCGGCCAGAGCTCATGATTTCATCGAACAGCTTCCCCAGGGATACGAGACAATAATCGGCGAAAAGGGATCGCTCCTTTCCAGCGGACAAAGGCAGCGATTAGCGATTGCTCGGGCCATACTCAAGGACCCTCCCATCCTCATCCTGGATGAGGCCACATCCGCTCTGGATTCGGAATCAGAGAAGCTCATCCAGGAGGCTATGGCCAACCTGATGAAGGATAGAACCACGTTCGTCATCGCTCATCGTCTCTCGACAATTCGTAACGCCGATACAATCTTGGTCGTGGACAAAGGTCGGATTGCAGAAATAGGTACCCATGAGCAGCTGTGCCGGAAAAACGGCATTTACAAAAAACTGTATGATCTTCAGTTTCCTGAAGAAAGGGAGGCCATGCCATGATCCAGAGCATGACTGGCTATGCGGAGAGAAAGTTCGGGAATCTTTCCCTAACAGGCAAAGTGAGCATCAAAACCCTCAACCATCGTTTCTTTGACTGGTACTACCGAGGCGTTCAACTGGGAAGATTCGAAAGCAAACTCAGGACGATCTGTCAGAAGAGACTGTACAGAGGGAGAGTTGAAGTCACCTTGGAATTACACTTTTTAGACTCCTCAAGGTGGGAGATCTGGTTCGACGAGGATTTAGTGAAGAGAATGATCTCTTCTCTCGAGAAAATTTGTGCGGACCGGAAGACCCCGCTGACTTTTTCGATCGATAATATCTTCTCCATCCCCCAGGCCGTGGAGATCAAAAGGAGAGATCTTAACCGGGAGGAAGGGGCATTTTTAGAGAAACATTTTGCGATGACTCTGGATGATCTCATAGAATCGCGGCAGAGGGAAGGTCGGCAGATCCAAAGAGAAATTCAGGCAAGCGCTCGGAGGATGAACCGGGTCCTCCGGAGGCTTGAAAAGCTGGCGGACAGCCATTCCTTGACTATCCGGAGGAAGCTGGAACAAAGACTCAGGGAGCTCAAAGCTGAGGCCGAATTTTCAGAGGAAAGAATTGTCGAAGAGACTTCCCATATCGCTCAAAAGTACGATTTAACAGAGGAGATAACCCGGCTCAAGTCCCATCTTAACCATTTGAAGGAGCTCATTTCTCTGGAGGCCGAGGATGGCTTGGGCAAAAAACTGGATTTTGTTGCCCAAGAGTTGTCCAGAGAAGCGAACACGATAAATTCTAAGGCCCAAGATATTGAAATCATCAAGGATAGTCTGGCCATAAAAAATGAAGTCGAGAGCATCAGGCAGCTGGTGCAAAATATCGAGTGATCTCCGACATTCAATAACAAGAGGGAGAGATGCTTTATGTGATCAGCGGGCCTTCAGGTTGTGGGAAATCTACACTCGCTAGAAGGATTTTATCGGAGTTAGACAACCTGGATTTCTCCGTCTCCCATACGACACGTAAGAAGAGAAGATCAGAGCAGGATAAAAAGGATTACTATTTTGTCTCCAAAGCTGAATTCGAGCGGATGATCAGGGCGGATAGGTTCGCAGAATGGGCAAAGGTTCATGGGCAATATTACGGCACTTCTAAAAGAGAAGTCGAAATGAAAGGGGGAAAAAAAGACCTTCTCCTGGATATCGATGTTCAAGGGGCCCTCCAGATAAAGGAAAAATATAAGAAAGCCATCTTCGTTTTCATCCTGCCCCCTCTTTACAAAGAACTCAAGGAGAGATTGGAGAAAAGAGGGGATGAATCCGCGAGAGCTGTTGAGAGGCGGCTGGAGACAGCCAAGAAGGAAATCCGAGCCTATCCCGAGTTTGATTATGTTGTGATTAACGACGACCTGGAAAAGGCTGTTAAGGAATTGGTCTCGATCATCCTGAGCATACGATGCGAACTCAATGAGCGTCAGAAGGAAATCGTTCCTATCCTGAGGAGTTTTAGCGAAGAATGAAGGAGAGTAAATTGGGGAAAGTCGTTTTGGGAGTGAGTTCATCTATCAGTATCTATAAAGCATGTGAAATCATTCGCCTTCTCCAGAAAGAGAACCACCCTGTTCAAGTCATCATGACCAGGAATGCTTCTCGAATGATCTCCCCGCTGCTGTTTTCTGCCCTTTCTGGCCACAGAGTCTTCATCGATTCTTTAGGGGAAGAGCGGTCGGAAACCATCGACCATGTCGCTTTGACTAAGGATATCGATCTCTTCCTCGTGGCCCCAGCCACAGCCAACATCATCGGAAAATTGGCCTCTGGAGTGGCCGATGATTTCCTGTCCACATTCTTCACAGTCATCCGCTGTCCTGTGCTCATGGCACCGGCCATGAATCAAGCGATGTATTTTCACCGTCAGACTCAGCTGAACATCCAAAAACTTAAAGCAAGTGGGGTTAGATTCGTAGAACCAGAAAAAGGATACCTGGCCTGTAAGGAGGAAGGGTGGGGCCGGTTGGCCTCTGTGGAAAGGATCGTGGAGGAAGCGCTCAGGCTGATCAGGAAAACCAAAAGTCTGAAGGGGAAAACCGTCCTGGTAACCGCTGGCCCGACCCGCGAATACCTCGACCCTGTCCGTTTTCTGAGCAATCGATCTTCAGGCAAGATGGGATATGAACTAGCGGAAGAAGCGTGGAGGCGAGGAGCTTCAGTCATGCTCGTCTCTGGCCCGACCCATCTCTTCCCTCCCCCCGAAGTCGAGTTTAAGCGAGTGGAGACGGCAGAGGAGATGGAAAGGGAGGTGCGCCGCCGTTTCGCCAGGGCAGACATTCTGATCATGGCCGCGGCTGTTTCAGATTTTAAGGCTGTCAAGACTTCCCCCAAAAAAATCAAAAAGCAGGAGATTGGGAAAAAAATAGAGCTTATCCTGACCAAGGATGTCTTAAAGGGCGTAGGGAAAGAAAGAGAAGGGAAGATTCTCGTTGGTTTTGCCGCAGAAACTGAGAATATTGTCGAGAACGCCCAAAAAAAATTGAAAGAGAAAGACCTTGATTTGATTGTGGCCAATGATGTCTCCGAGGAGGGAATCGGATTCGAATCCGATGATAACCAAGTCAGCCTTGTTTCGGCTGACGGCAAAACGATCCAAACCGAAAGAAAAAGCAAAAGGGAGATAAGCCAAATCATCATGGATAGGATTGAGGAGATCATTGGAAAAAAAGGCTGAAACACTCATCTCCGCTCTTGAGGAAAGAATCAAATTATTATCCCAACTGGGGCTGGATTCTATCCCCACTCCAGCCTCTTCAGATGAGATTTCCTACTCCTCATTGAGAAAAAGAATTCTGGGGTGCCAGAAGTGCGCTCTCTCTCGAGAGCGAACCCAAGCCGTGCCTGGAGAGGGAAGCCTTGAGGCCGAGCTGATGTTTGTCGGAGAGGCACCCGGCCGAGACGAAGATATCCAAGGAAGACCTTTTGTCGGGAGAGCGGGGCAACTGCTTACCAAAATCATCCAGGCCATGAACTTCCAGAGGGAGGAAGTCTACATCACCAACGTGCTGAAATGTCGGCCACCGAATAATCGAACCCCTCAAAAGGCCGAAGTTGAGCAGTGTCAGGAGTACCTCATCACCCAGATCAAGATGATCAGCCCCCGGGTTATCGTCACTCTGGGACGGGTCGCTACAGATTTTTTCATCAAGAGTCAGGCGAGTATGACTTCTTTGAGAGGGGAATTTCATGATTTCGGCTCGATCCGGATCATGCCCACCTTTCATCCTTCCTACCTCATCCGGGATGAAACCGATAGGACGAGAAAAAGAATGGTTTGGGAGGACATGAAAAAAGTGATGGCCTTTTTAGGCAGACAATGACGCTGTATGCCGAAGTCGTCCTCCCCCTTCCAGTTCATCACGCGTTCACCTACAGGGTCCCGTCTTCCCTGCAGGACAGAGCAGCCAGAGGCTCCCGGGTGCTCGTTCCGTTCAAACAGAGAACACTGACTGGATTTATCATCAAGCTCAGACGGAGAAAGCCGAGCAGAGGACTCGAGTTCCGAGATGTTCTTGATATCCTGGATGAACGTCCGGTATTTTCTCCATCGTTTCTCGCCTTCACTCAGAAGTTAAGTGCATTCTTTCATTCCTCCTGGGGTGAGATTCTTTACGCCTCACTCCCCCCTTCCTTTCTGCTGCAAACAGAGACCAGGGTTTTACTCCGAGAGGAGGGGAAGAAAGCTCTCGAACAGAGCTCGCTATCCCAGGATGAAATGATGGTCTTATCGACGCTTCAGAAGAGAGAATACAGTGTCTTGTTCTTGAAACGAAGTTTAAAGATTAAAAATCTCTCCTCGTTGATTAAGGGGTTGGAAAAAAAGGGATGGGTTGAGGTCTTGAGGACTGTTAAGCGGGAAAAAGCCAGAAGAGCGACCAGACAGAAGGCCCTGCCTGAACAGCTTGAAATCGATTTTTCCATGGATCGAGCCTCCCGGCATGCGGTGGACACCATGGCCCAGAAATTGAAGGAAGGTCATTTTTCGCCATTTTGCCTCCACGCTTCCTCAGATAAAAGAGAGGCCGTCTATTTCCACTTTATCAAAAAGGTTCTGGAGCGGAAGAAACGGGTTCTGTTTCTCGTCCCCGAAATTTCTTTGACCGAGGACCTCGTCGAGAAATTCGAGACGAGACTGGGAGGAAAAGTGGCCTGTCTTCATAGCCGGTTGGCTGAGAATAAGAAAATCTCTGAGTGGGTGAGAATAAAACAGGGGGAAGTGGATGTGGTTGTCGGGCCGCGCTCTGCCCTTTTTTCTCCGGTTGATAAGCTTGACCTGATCATCGTCGAAGAAGAACATGATGAATCCTATTACCAATCAGAGGCCCCTTCCTACGATGCAAGACGGGGAGCTTGGCTGAGAGCTCAAGAAGAAGGCTGTGCTCTTATCTTCGGCTCAGCGCATCCTACAGTGGAGACGTTTTACAGGGCGAAGAGGGGTAGCTACCTTCAAAGCGTCAGCGGGAGGATCAGAAAGACAAAAGTGGCTGTCCTGGAAGAACGGACGGCCTCGGGAAAGCTGCATTCGATAATAAAGCAGAGAATCGCAGAGAAATTATGTGGGAAAGAGCCCGTGCTGATGTTTATCAATCGGCGGGGATATGCGTCTTTTCTCTTCTGCTCCCGTTGCCAGTACATTCCGCGCTGCCCTCGTTGTGATGTCTCTTTAAATTACCACAGGAGGGAGGAAAAACTTGTCTGTCATTATTGTGACTATTCCCTGTCGAGAATCTTCGAGTGTCCTCGCTGTGGGTCGAAAATTATCTCCAGAAAAGGCCCGGGGATTGAAGTGATCGAGGAAGAAATAACAAAAAGTTTTCCCAAGGGCCGCATCGAGAGTTTTGACAAGGATGTGGCCCGAACAAAGACAGACCGGAGCAAAATCCTGGATGATTACTCTAAAGGCAGAATCGATATTCTCATCGGAACCCAACTGCTCGCTCATCAGGCGAATCTAGCACCAGCCTCTTTGGTCGTCGTCCTTTATCCGGAGATAACGCTGTCACTCTCTGATTTCAAGGCCAACCAGAAGACCTTCAATGATTTAAGACAGATGATGAGCTTTGCCAGCGAAGAGGTGCTCGTTCAAACATCCTTCCCTCGTCATTTCACGATCCAGACAGCGGCAGGCGACGATTATCTTTCTTTTTACAACCAAGAGATCAAGTTTAGGCGACTCATGAATTATCCCCCCTTCTGTACCATGGCTGAAATCTTGTTTCAGGGAGAGAACATCAGAAATCTGGCCAAGAAATCAAGAGAGTTTTATGCCCTAATCAAGAGTCGGGTCGATGGTGTCGAGATCCTCGGGCCAGCTCTGGCCTCTGGCCCGCGCCTGCGAGGACAGAGAGGAATCCAGATAATCCTTAAGGCTAAACGGCGGAAAAGGATGGATGATCTAATAAAAAATGCCCTCCTGCCGATTAAGGTCAGGAGGGCACTCTGGATCTACGAATAACCAGTCAGCTTTCTCTTTCTATCATTTCTCCAGTATGAGCTGAATCGTCACAGTTGCTGTAACGAAACTTTCAGGCGATGAGGTTTCTCCTTGAGCCTGAATGGTGATGGTGCGGCTGGCTGTCAGTTCACTCTTTGTCGGACCGCTGTAAACGACTGTTGCGTTTCCTATCGAGTCTGTCTTGATGGACATGGTTAGCAGCCCGTTAGAAAACAGTCCGAGTGAGTCTGGAAGGGTGAAGATGACTCTTCTGCCGGCTATGGGTGTACTGCCCTCCCTGAAGTTGGCTGTGATCGTGGATGTGGGTCTTGTGTCGGTGACCAGGAGGACATTGGGTGAAGCGGTAAGCTCTAGAGTCAATGGAGGTGCGGCTCGAATGAGCTTGATACTAACAGTTGCTGTTATGGTCGATGATGTCTCCACCTGACCCTGGATGGTAACAGTCTGATCCGCAGAAATCTCGTGTTGTGTCGGCCCGACATAGGTTACAGTAGCTATTCCTTCGGAATTTGTGTAAGCGTAGGCGCTTGTCAGTCCGTTGGAGAATTCCCCGGCTCCAGACGTTATCGTGAAGAAGATTTTGCTATCTGCTTGGGGAGTGTTTCCTTCTTTGAAGGTGGCGGTGATTTCTGAGGTCGGTTCGACATCGTTTACCCAGAGGATGTTGGGATCAGCAGCAAGCTCAAGAGAGTAATCGGCCGTCTCTCTGATGAGCTGAATTTGGGTCGTTCCCGTAACTGAGGTGCCTGAAGCTTCTGCCTGACCCTGGATGGTGACAGTCTGATTCGCGGTAATATCGCGTCTTGTGGGTCCGACATACTCAACAGTAGCTACTCCTTGGGAATTAGTGTAAGCAAATATGCTCGTCAGTCCGTTGGAGAATTGCCCGGCTCCGGATGTTATCGTAAAGAAGACTTGTCTGTCTGCTAGTGGAGTGATGCCTTCTTTGAAGGTGGCAGTGATTTCTGATGTCGGTTCTTCATCGTTTACCCAGAGGATGCTGGGATCAGCAGCAAGTTCAAGAGAGTAATCGGCCGTCTCTCTGATGAGCTGAATTTGGGTCGTTCCTGTGACAAAGTCCCCTGAAGCTTCTGCCTGACCCTGGATGGTGACAGTCTGATCCGCGGATATTTCATCTTGGGTAGGTCCGACATAGGTTACAGTGGCAATCCCTTGTTCGTCTGTAGTCGCAATGATATTGTCATTATCGTTAGAGAAGACTCCTCCTCCTGTGGGGATAGTAAAGAAGATTTTTCTGCCCGAAAGAGGCATTGTGCCCTTCTTGAGATAGGCGCTTATGATAGAAGTTGGCCTTTCATCTGTGACCAGAAGTACATTTGGCGTGGCATAGAGTTCCATACTCACATCCTTTGACTCCCGGATGATGGATATCGGGGTGGATGTCGATGGAGCTTCGGATTGGGCGGGGAGCCAGGCTTTGATGTAGATAGTCGTATCTTCCGTGATCTCTTGAGCAATCGGGCCAAAATAGTTCACTCTGGCCACACCGTTATTGTTCGTTTTTGTTTCAATAACGGCTTGGAAATCCTCGAAGTAGCCCAGGTTGAGCTGGGCGCCCGTGTCATCGATGATCTCGAAAATGATGGGTTCCTGAGCCAGAGCTTTTCCCCCTGTCTGCCAGACAGTGGCTTTGATCATCGAAACTTCTCGGTAGGTATCCGCAACTAAAGCGGAGGGAGTGGCTGCCAATTCGATAGCGAGCTGCTCAGCATCCAGCACAACTTTGATCGGAGCCAGGTCGGTGATGAACTCTTTTCCATCCCAGGAAACGCTGGCGTATATATACACATAGGCTGTATCGGTCAATTCCTCTCCGAGAGGACCGTGATACAAGATTCTTGCCTCTCCGTTTTCGTCTGTCGTCCTGGTCGCTACGGATGTATTCCCTTCAAAGTAGCCGATGTACAGCTTGTTTCCGGACTCATCCCGTATCTCGAAATGAACAGTCTTGTCAGCGATGGGACTGTTATCGAATTTCCTCAAATTGGCGGTGATGGTCGTAATTTCTCTTTTCGCCCCGGCGGCGATGACATTAGGGCTGGCTGAGAGTTTGAGGATGATGGAAAGACTGGAGGGACCGAAGGGAGAGAATTCATCAGCCGGCTTTCTTTTACAGCTTGGGAGAATGGCAAAACTTAAGATTAAACCAAGAATTAATAATAATTTAATCTTCGACGTCTTCATTGTTCTCATCCTTCTGGGTCGATAAAATTGGCGAAAGTTATGGTCAGGTAGCCGGTGGCTTGGACCTTGTTATTGGTCAGGTCGTGACCATAAAAATCGACCTTGGCCGTCATGGTGATCGCTCCCTCTTCTGTTCCATCCCTGAGTTCTATGAGGGGCGTTTCGAGCTTAGCCACTTCTCTGACGATAAGGAAAGATACTTGCACAGTGGAATCAATGGTCACCAGGCTTGAAAGAGAACCGGTGAAGGAATAAGGAACATCGATTCCTTCTGTGTTTTTTCCGTCGGAGCGGAAATACCGGACAGCATAATGAGTCACTTGAATATCGTTGTAATGGGAAGCCGTCACTTCTGGAGAAGGATCAATGAGTTTGGCCGTAAACGTGACAGCTGCTATGTCTCCTGCAACGAAAGGCAGTCCTGTGTTAGGATCGATTTGAACGACATCGGATTGGAGGAAGTTGACTTCGTTGTCCTCTATATCGGTTCCAGTCATGGACACGATGACGAGAAGCGAGTTGGATTGGGTGTCGTCTGCGATAGGATTACAAGCGATGATAAAATACGTGACTGTAAGGATCACCGTAATTTTTAGGGCATTTTTTAATTTTCTCATTTTTCGCATCCTGTTATTTGATTATTCTGGGAGTGATAAAAATGAGCAGTTCCCTGTTTTGCTTTGTTCGAGCAAAAGACTTGAAAAGATTTCCCAGGATCGGGATTTTATGGAATAAAGGAACTCTTTCTCGGGTTATCGAATCTTCTGTCCTGTATATCCCCCCGATGACTGTCGTGCCTCCATCCTGGACCATGACCGTGGTTTTTGCGCTTTGGGTGATGATCGGAGGAATTCCGTTGACGAGATTGGCAAAATCAGCAGCGTTATTCCTGATTTCGATGTACATGATGATCGTACCCTCTGCCGTGATTTGAGGCGTGGCTCTCAGTTCCAAGGCAGCATTGACGTATTGGGTGGTCACAGTGAAATTGGCCACGGTCTGGACAGGGATCTGCCTTCCCTGGAGGATTTCAGCCTCTGTGTTATTCTGGGTGGTCACCTGTGGGGCGGAAATGATACGTCCTTCTCCGGAGGTTTCCAGGGCGGATATGGCCATATCCAGTCTGAACGTATCGAGAATATTAGCGAAGGAGAGGCCGATGGCCGTTGTGAAAGCGGGAGCTGGTAGATTGATTGCATAACCGCCCAAGGGACCTCCGATTCCTTTCGTCACAATACCCTGAGGAATGAGGGCTCCGTCGGCAAGAACCTTATGAGGAAACTCGAGCGATGTCTGGTTGCCGTAGAAGGGGTCTGCAATCCCTCTGAAGCCCCACTGGATTCCTAGGTTACGGACGAAATTCGACGTGGCTTCGACGATTCTGGCCTCGATCGAAACCTGGGGGGTGGCCGTGTCGAAAACGACAATCAGCTTCTCGATGAGCTCGATCCGATCTTTAACGTCAGAGACAATCAAAGTGTTGGTCCGGCTATCGATAATGATTTCGCCTCTCTCAGACATTTTATTCCTGAGCAGGCCCTGGACTTCCTCGGCCCTTGAGTAGGAGAGGGTGAATGTTCTGACCACTATCGGGCCGGCCAATTCTTTGCTCTCGACCAGTTTTCTCTGCTCTTCATCCTCTCGAGTCAGAACACTCATGGGAGCAATCCTGAGAATGTTGCCCTCGAGTGTCTTCCCCATCTTGTTGACTCTAAGAATGACATCGAGAGCCTGATCCCAGGGCACATCCTTCAGGTCAACCGTCACTGTTCCCCTTACCTCTGGGTCGAAGACCACGTTTAATCCGGCAAATTCTCCAAGATAGAGGACCACATCACGCAGGTCCGCATCCTTAAATTTAAAACTGAGGATCTCGCCTTGGTAAGTCTCTTCGGGTTCGGCGATAGTTCTAGGTTGAAATTGTTCTTGACGGGCCTTGGCTGAGAGGGATCCATTCTTTTCGTTGGCTACAGGCGGGGAGACGGGAGGCTTGGCGGCGGGAGGGGGAGACGAGGCCGTGTTTTTTTCGGGAGCGGGAAGGAATTCTTGTTTTTTGGGTTTCTCCGACTCTTTTTCAACACCGACACCGGCTCCGGAATTGGGTTGCGATTCTGTTTTGGGCGGATTGGTTTCCTGAGGCGGTTCTGTGGGCATGGATACAGGCGTTTCTTTCTCTGCCTCCTTTTCCTCTGTTTCAGCAGGAGCTGGCGCGACTGCCTCTGGGGGTGTAGATATTGGATCATCTAGCTCTGGCAGGGGTGGCGCCGAGGTGGGGATGGATTCTTTAGGGGATGTCTCATAAAAGGTTATGGACACCCCGTTTTTCGAGGCATCCAGGGCATAATATTTGGGTTCGGTGAGGTCAAAGACTAGACGGGTGATCGTGTAGGGGTTGGCGAGCTGGAACTGGGACGCTCTGACCCTTTCCACGCCGTGTTTCCCTACCTGACGGACTGATGAAGAACCGGCGAAAATCGTGTCCAAGAGATCAACGACCAGCCGCAAAGGATTGTCGAGAGCAAACACCTGAGAGACGGCCTGACCGGTTAAATTGGCGCTGATGTTGATCCGGTCATTTTGTTCTGAAATGTCGATGCTGTCCAGGAAAATTCTCCTCCCCTCTCTATTTTTCAGCTCTTGGATCTTTTCGTTTTCAAGAATATACTTTCCCAGTTTCCCCTGGAAGTTGTTCAATTCAACGACGGTCTGTTTTCCCCGAGAGACAATCGAGTAGGGAACTTTCTGTTTCAGACGGACGAAAAGGCGCAGGGAGTCAGGGCCGTAACCCTCTAAACCTATATTCTCAATCAGGGGGGACTGACTGGTCTTGATCGAGGATTCATTCTCTGGCTGGACTCCATCCAGTTCAATGATGAGCGTGGCAGGAAATTCTGGTGAAAAGTAGGAGCGGGGAGGAGGAAGAGGGGAGCTGGATTCGAGGAGGATTTTGGTGTTAAATTTTGATGTTAGGACTGAGATATTATTTATATTGATTAAAGACTCATCCTCATAGGCATATCCGCTTATAAGCAGCATAAAAAGACAAAAAAGCGTAAGGATTTGCCAGATATTTTTCTTTTTCATTTTATCGCTCCTCTGGTTTTATTTCTTTAACGATATCTCTTGGTCTGCTTAAGGGAAGGCCTCTCTCATGCGTCTTCCGGAAGGTGACCTTGAATTCTTCGATGGATAAAACAAAGCCGTCAGCAAATTTCTGGCCGACATTGATGTTGTAGGGAAATCCTTGAGGTCCGTTGATGATAGCGGTGTACTTTCCTCTGGCTTTGACGATGCCGATGAGGCTGACATCGCTGATGTACATCTGGTTTATACCCCTCACCGTTGGCCTCTCGTCGACATCTCGGCCAGCGATCAGATTCCGGAATGGGTCTCTTCTTCCCCTTGGACTGTAGGGGGGATAGGTCTTTTGTTCTTGGTCAGTCGTGAGTGTTTTGTCTGGCTCCTTTTGTTCCTCCTGGGCGACGAGAGGGAAAATACCCACAGTGATAAAACAGGCACAGAGCAGATAAATCGTGATTTTTCTCATTTCTTAGTTCCTGACTTTTTTTCTTGGGTCTCTGAAGAGGTTTCCTCTTCGTGGAAAATGTATGTCTTGGCTGTGAACTTGGCGGAGATAGTATTCCCCTCAGTTTGCTGGTTCAGCGCCTTGATGTCGAAATCCTCGACATTAAAAATCCGGGAAAAGCGGCTGAGCCGGTCGAAAAACATGGCTAGATTATGGTAATTTCCTGTAATCTCGATAGGGATCGGCCATTCTGAATAGAATTCTCTCTCGACCTCGCCTTGAGGGGCAAAGCTTATAACGTTCAGTCGTGAATCATTAGCCAGCTGCTGGATTCTCCTCAGGATGGTCGAAATCTCCCTTTTCTTGGGGATGATCTCCTCCAGCTGTTCGAGGACGACGCCCATCTGCTTGATCTCGGCCTCGATCTTGTCGAGTTCCTGTTTTTTGATCTGTAATCGCGCCACTTCATCCTCGACTAGAATTCTTTCGTCTCTTATGGTTTCCAGCTCACTGGTTTTGCCTTTGTAATAGAACATGTAAAACAGCCCAAAGATGATAAGGGCCAACGCTAAATATCCATACCAAGGCCAGTTTTTCATTTTCTTTCCTCTTTGGCAGATTCTTCCGGCGGCATGGTTGCTTCAGGTATGGCAGACTGGGCTGTGAGAGTGAACTCTAAGTATTGGCTGCTCCTCTCTGATTTTTGAGTTGAGGAGATGAGGTTAACATTCGTAAAAAAAGGGCTGTTTTCCAGGTTGAAGATGTAATCGGCAATCAAATTATTCGAGAGAGCTCTGCCCTTTATCTCCAGGATTTGCTCTTCGTATTTGACCTCGATGAGCCAGACCCACTCCGGAATATGTTCGCTGAGTTCGTCCATGATTCTTACGGGAATGGACTGTTGGGCTTTCAGGTTATTGATGAGATTGATCTTTCGTTGGAGGGTTGTTTTCTGCTGCTCTAACTGTTCCAGCTTTTCTGTAACGTACTGCAGGCTGTTCTTTTCTTCTTGGGCTTCTTGGAGAAGAAGTCTTTCTTTGTTGATAGCATTTCTCTGCATCAGATAGAGAGCCACCACGACAATAATGAGAAGAAGAAATATGAGATAAGAGACAGGAAATTTCTTTTCCTTTCTGATTTTTGGCATCGGGATGGCGGGCGTTTCTTTTAAATCCTTTTCTTCCGGTTTTAAGAGATTGATTCTGATCATGGCTTATTTCTCTATTTTTCGCGTGGCTATCCCTGTGGCTACCCCAAAAAGAGCAGCCAATTCCTGGCTGAACATAGGGTCAAATTTCTTCTCATCAAGGTAGATTTTCTGGAAAGGGTTGAAAATTTCCGTTTTGATGTTGAACTTCCTCTCGAAATAAAGAGTCAGGTCTTTTAACTTTGAAAGACCGCCGCTCAGGAATATCTGCTCGATTTTTCTTTCTTGTTTTTCACCAGCTTCGTAAAAAGTGAATGTTTTTTCGATTTCCTCTAGGAGATTTTCGACATTCGTATGGAGTGAGGCTTCCAATTGTTCTGCGGAGATGCTTTGGACTGGGAGGCCTTTGATGGCCTTCTCGGCGTCGTCAAAACTGATGTTTAGGTCCTTGCTCAGGTTTTCAGCAAAGAAGTATCCCCCCAGGGACAGATCACGGAATAGCTGTGGGATGCCTTTTTCAATGATGATGAGGTTTGTGATGTTTGCGCCTATGTTAATGACGACCACGGTTTTTTCTCTGAGGACATTTGGGCAGTTGACCTCCAGCGAATTCTGGAGGGCGAAGACATCCACTTCTATGGCTTCCAAATTCTTGCGGGCTTGATTGACGACATTGCTGTAGTTGGCAATCTTATCTTTCTTGGCCGCGACCAGGAGAATATCCAGGTTCTTATCCGCTGATTCATGGGAAGGTCTCAGGATCGCATAATCGACATTTGTCTCTTCGTAAGGATATGGAATATTGTGCTTAGCCTCCCAGATGATGGACTCTGCCAATTCTTCTGTTTCCATGTTGGGCAAGGAGATCTTTTTGATGATCACAGAGTTGCCTGAGATGGCTATCGCCACGTTTTTGTTGGAGATTTTGTTTTCATCAAAAATCATCTTGATTTTTTCCACAACCGCGGAGGAATCGATGATTGTGCCTTCAACGATGGCATCGCGGGGGAGGAGTTCATAGCCAATTTTTTTGACCTCGTAGGAGTATAGGTCGTCCTTTTTCCTTGGGTTAAGTTCGACAGCTTTAATGGAATTAGAGCCTATGTCTAACCCAACCAATCCTTTTTCTCGGCCGAAACCGATCATTTTCTTTCTTCCTTTTATAAATTTAGATGGTGTTTATCTCTTTTGAATTTTTCTCTAACTTTTTTCTCGACATGTTTAGGCACCAGATCCTTAAGACAACCGCCGAGCATGAAAATCTCCTTGACTAACTTTGAACTCAGGTAAGTGTAACTGACATTGGGCATCATGAAGAACGTTTCGATTTCAGGATTCAACTTCCTGTTCATCAGGGCCATTTGAAATTCGTATTCAAAATCTGAAATGGCCCTGAGTCCTCTGATGACGATTTTTGCCCTGTTCTTTTTGGCAAAATCAACGAGAAGTCCGTGGAATGCGCTAATCTGAATATTCTCCTCTTTATCAAACACCTTATGAATCATGTCTATCCTTTCTTTAGTCGTGAAGAGGGGGCTTTTTTCGGGGTTTTCCAGGACGGCCACGATCATTTTGTCAAATATTTTTAGCCCTCTGTGGATAATATCCACATGTCCCATGGTGATGGGATCAAAAGAACCAGGATAGACAGCGATATTTTTCATGACCGTGTTCTTCTAAACCTATAACGGCTGAGATATTCAAAACCTCTCATCTATCTCTACAAATATTTCTGAATTAAAGCAGTTTTATAGAGGGCGCTTTGGCTGCAAGTTACAGGCGTTTTTGTGGAAAAAGAGAGTGCCAGGACGGTGTTGGAACTTTTTTCCAGACGTCTGACCCTAACAGGGGCGATATCTCGCACTTGACCAAGCTTACCTTTAGTTTTTGACAAGATATACCATATATAGTGAAATGTCAAGCATAAACTACTAAATATTGGAAAAAAATCACCCAAGTCGGGGCGAGAATATTCTGTCGATGGAGTTCCGGCAGGTCTAATCCTTGATGAAGATAAAGACAAGATATTTTTCCTTTTATTATATTTTTTAAGCTTACTCATAGGCTGAGAGCCGTCAATCACCGCTGCCGGGGATTCCCAAGGTGATTTTTAACCGCCCCCTCTCACCTTAAAGGGTTAGAAAATATCCCCCTCAGTTTGATTTCTCTGTTCTTTTTGGAGAGAATAAGGTTAAAAGAGGATGAGAAAGACAGCTATCTTCAGTTTTGGACTGCTGATGGTCCTCTCTGGTTTTTTCACTTTAGGAGAGGAGGATAGTTCTTATCAGCAATTCAGGAAGAGGATGGTTCGTAGCCAGCTTGAGGCCCGAGATATAACCGATAGAAAGGTTCTGGAGGTTATGGGAAAAGTTCCTCGCCATCTTTTCGTCAGCCCGGCCTACCGCCGTCAGGCCTACGAGGATTATCCTTTACCTATCGACGAAGGACAAACCATTTCTCAACCCTATATAGTGGCTCTGATGACCCAGCATCTGAAGCTGGAAGAAGGAGAAAGGGTGCTGGAGATCGGCACCGGCTCTGGGTATCAAGCGGCTGTTTTAGCCCATCTGACGGATCGGGTCTTTTCGGTCGAAATCAGGGAGAAGCTGGCCAAGAAAGCGGCTCAGACCTTGGAAGGACTCGGTTACACGCAGGTCCGGGTAAAATGGGGTGATGGCTACTACGGATGGGAGGAACATGCCCCCTTTGACGCCATCATCGTTACCTGTGCCGCTAACCATGTGCCGCCACCTCTTCTCAAGCAGCTCAAGGAGAACGGACGACTTGTCATTCCTTTGGGGAACACCCTCTACTTTCAGACACTTACCCTTATCACCAAGGAGGAAGGCAAGCCCCACGTGAGGCACATCCTAGGCGTTCGCTTCGTGCCCATGATTGGAGAAGCCCAGAAAGAGAAGCGCCAGTAGATAAGCCCCCGCTGCCAAGAACAGAACAAGGTTGTATCCCCCCCAGAAGGCAAGCATCAGAGCCGATATGGAGTTCACGACAGATGAAAAAGCATTCGTAGCCCAGGCCCAAGGGATTGTGCTTTGATCCCCTCTGGTCAATAACCGGATTCCCGTTGGAAACGGAAAGCCCATCAAAAAACCCAGAGGAAAAATGATGAGGACGGTCAGGAGCATTTTTAGAAGAAAAGGACATCCGAGACAGCCTCTAAAAAATAAAGGAAGCAGGACAAGATAGAGAGCTATGAGTCCTGCACAGAAGACGAGACTCCTTTTGAGATTCTTATCGAGGGATTGACCCAGGATTCGTTCGGAGAAATAACTTCCCATCCCGGCGGAAAAGAGGAGGGAGAAGATGATGATAGCGATGGAATACAGGGGGTGACTCAAAAACAATATGAATTTCTGGATAAGGGTGATTTCGACAAACATAAAAGCCATCCCGATAAAGCCAAAATAGAAGAAGATTTTCCAAAATTTTCCCTCACGAGGGCGTTTCCCTTTCCGCAAAGCAAATAGGGGGAGGAAAATGAGGACAAAGGCGATTAGCCCAGCTTGGAACAAGAGGAGCGGAAGGAGGAATTCGCCTTGGAGAAAGGGAAGCCACCTCTGACTTAGGGCTTTGTAAGTCTCTTTCAGCCTGTTTAGCTTGAAAAAGTTATAGAAGAACGGCTTGTCATCCGTGACTGGCTTTATCTTGAAAAGATAATCTCTATAGAGCTGATCCCGGTTCTGAGGATCGAGAAGCTCTTGGGTTAGTTCGTAGTACAGGGGCTTCTCGTAGACATTGTACCGGTTGGCTTCCTCTTTTTTCATGCCCGGATAATAGACGAGGTCGAAGAGACATCTCTCTGCAAAGTTTTTTAAGGATTGGATCTGATCACTCCGGTATGGATTTTTCTTGATGAAATAACTTATCGTCCCCCAACTGCGGAGGGCTACGATACACTTGGCCGGTTTTTTACCGTTTTTCTCCAGGGCCTCTATCCATGTCGCCAAGCTCCTGATTTCTTGTCGCGGAGGAGGCAGTGAATACAGAGTCATACTCGCTATCCCCTGGCTGGAGAGGCGGTCGATGACCTGCTGGAAAGAATCGCGGGTGAAGAGGTAATTTTCCCTAAACCCGTACAATCCAGAGCTAGAAGAACCGAATACATCGGTCAAGGAGAACACGATAAGATCGAATTCGTTCTTTTCTTGCTGCAGGACGGCGCGGCTGTTAACGGGAACGACCTGAACATCATCTCTTTTATACAAGTTCCCGCTGAAGGAGGCCAAGTCCTGAGCGAGAAGCTTCCTGATCAAGGGATTAGTCTCGATGACCTTGATTGAGGAAGCCTTGTAGATGACAGCGGCCAGGACATCCAAGCTCCCTCTAGGTTCAATGATGAGAGCCCGGGGATTGCGGATCAAGGAGTAGGCCAGAGAGGAAGGAAGCTCAGATAGGAATTCCAAGTTTGGTTCTGGTAGGTCTGAGAAACGGGTGATGGCTGTCAGTTCGCCCCCATCGATGGATATTCCGAGTTGAGGGGGAAGGCTCTTTTCATACAAAAGACTCAGACCAGGCGCGTACCGGACAGCCGGGGAGTCGATGACATCAACTCGCGAAAATGAATCCCATTGTGTGGAGAGCCGCTCTGCATTCGGATATTTCAGGGCTGTCGGGAGAGCCTTGAAGGGGGATATCCGAAAACTCAGCCAGGAAGGAGAAGTCACGAAGAGGAACACTTCGCCTGCGAGGAGGAAGATAAGCAGGAATTTGAAGAAAGAGGATCGTTTCAGACCGAACAGGTAGGAAGCAAGAAGAGCCAGGAGAGAGAGAAAAACGAAAACGCCCCTATCTCCTTTTGGCAGAAAAACGATGACCGCGAAGAGAGTTCCGATTCCAGCGCCGGACAGATCCGAGAAATAGATTTTGTTGACCAGAGAAGCGCTCGAGGTTATGGCGAAGGATATTGTCAGGCCAGAAAAGAAGAAGGGAAGACAGAGTAAGAGGAAGTACAAGAAAATGAAAAAAATCTGATTCTTATCCCAAGAAATACTGATGAAATCGAAAGGCAGAGAATTGCAAACAAGAAAGCTCAAAAAAATGGAAAGAGAGAGGAAAAGGGATGTTGAGGAGAGGAAATTATCTCGATCAATCGGACGCTTCCTTCTGAAAAGAGACAGGAATGATCCGCTGGCCCCGTAACCGAGAAAGGCAATGCTCACCACCCAAAAGGCAAAGTGATATTGCTGGGAGACAGAGAAATACCGCGTCAGGGACATCTCCAGGCAAAGGGTGACGAGTGAGACGAGGAAAATTCCTGCCAGCGTCCTGTATCTCATGCCTTTTAAGATACATCAAACACGAGGCCGGGAAAAGTCAAATCAGTTCAGTTCTCAGTTATCCGATTCATATCAGATTTCTTTCCTTTCTGAAAACTGACAACTGATAACTGAGTAACTGATATTGCTTTTACACGGTTCTTGTGTTAATTTTGAAAAAAATGATTAGATTCGGGACCTCTGGCTGGCGAGCCATCATGGGGGAAGAGTTCACTTTCCAGAATGTCAGGTTGGTCGTTCAGGCCATCGCAAATTATCTGAAGAAGAAGTTCCCAGGGGAGAAGATGGCGGTTATCGTCAACTATGATACCCGGTTCCTTTCGGAAAGATATGCCTTAGAAGCGGCCAAGGTGCTTTCCCACAACCAAATCCATGTCCTGATTTCCGACAGGGATTCCCCTTCTCAAGCTCAAGCCTACCAGCTCATCAGGCGGAAGGCCCAGGGCGGCATCAATTTCACTGCGTCTTTCAACCCACCAGAATACAACGGTCTTAAGTTCAACACCGAAAAGGGAGCTCCAGCTCTGCCAGAAGTAACAGATCAGGTTGAGGAAGAAATCCGACTCTTAGCCAAAGACGATTCCTCCTGTCCGTATTATCCCAAATCGGAGTACATCCAGAAAATCGACCTTCGGGAGGACTACCTCAATTTTATTCAGAACAAAATCGATTTTGAGCTGATCAGGAAATCCAAGATCCGGATAGCTGTCGATTTGCTTTACGGCACCAGCCGGGAATACCTGGATGAAATCCTGGAAGAGAACCATATCCCTGTTGAAGAAATACACGGGTATATCGATCCTTACTTTGGAGGGATCACACCTTCCTGCTCCGAAGAGAATCTTGCCGAGCTAAAGCGTTTGGTTCGGCAGAAAAAATGTCATCTGGGTATTGCCACAGACGCTGATGGAGACCGGTTCGGCGTTGTGGACGAAAGAGGAAGGTTCATCATCCAGAACCTTATCCTGTCTCTTATCTTGCATTACTTGGTTGCCTTAAAAAAATGGAGAGGGGGAGTGGCCCGCTCAGTCGCCACCACTCATCTTGTGGATAGGATTGCCCGGGAGTATGGTCTTCCTCTCTACAAGACTCCTGTCGGGTTCAAGTATTTAGCCGATTTGTTTTTAAGGGAAAAGATCATCTTCGGAGGGGAAGAGAGCGCCTGCGTAGCTATCAAAGATCATCTCCCGGAGAAAGACGGGATTTATGCCGGATTGCTGGTGGCTGAGATGCTGGCCGCAACCGGAAAAAACCTGTCCGAGCTGATGACGGACTTATTCCAGAAATACGGAACAAGGGTGGGGGAACAGCGGAGTGTTCCCCTCACAGCTGTGAATAGAAGAAAACTCAAGAAATTGACGAAAAGTCCCCCTGCCCGGTTAGCGGGCCGAAAAGTCCACAATGTGGA
>SMTZ1_10000503_pt1 | contig 61911 bp, 55 predicted proteins | sample DeeMarSWOR136_30_FD_25667 | JGI IMG/M metagenome (IMG submission 25667) | reverse complement strand
GGAATTCTTCAAGCACAAGTATTAGAACTAATAAAAAACAGAAATCTTGGGTTACAATAATTATTGTATATATGCATAATTTAGAAGATTTGTTTGGTGTGTTTTCACATTTTGCTCAAGATTCGATAATTTAATACCAATAAGTCTAATTTTTTTTTTAAAATTTGAGAATTCAGAATATATCTTAAGAATTGTTTTCATTGTATAATTTTTATCTTGTATGTGATATGGTAAAGTTTTCGAGCGATTATATGTTAAATAATCTTCAAACCTAATCTTTAATGTAATAGTCTTATAGGTTATATTTTTCTTTATAGCTGATTTGTGAATCCTTTGATTAATTTCTTCAAGTGTTGATAAAATTTTTTTAAAATCACTTGTATCTGTAAGAAAAGTTCTTTCTGCACTAATAGATTTCCTTCTTTCTTTAAATTCCTTAACTTTTCTATTGTCAAGCCCATGTGCAACTTTCCAAATCCATTCTCCATTTTTCCCGAACTGTTTTATAAATTTAGTTAATGAAGTTTTTAATATATCTTCTATATTCTTTATTCCCTTTTGATTTAAGTAAATCTTAGATTTTTTACCAATACCCGGTATTTTAATAATATCTAAATCTTTTATTTGTTCCTTAAATGTATCAGGTTTGAATACGGTAATACCATTTGGTTTTTGATAATCAGAAGCAATTTTAGCTAATGATTTTGTAGGAGCGATTCCAACAGATATCGTAATTCCTATCTTTTTATATATATTCTCTTGGATATGTTCTGCAATCTCTTTAGCTTCATTGAAATTTAAACAACTATCAGTTATATCCATATACGCCTCATCATTACCTAATATCTGAAAATTTTTTGAATATTGATGTAAAATCTTCATAACCTCTTTAGAAACTTTAGAATATTTTTTAAAATCTGGTCTTAAATAAATTCCATGAGGACATCTCTGATATGCTTGAGAAATTGGCATACCAGAATGGAGTCCATATAATCTTGCTTCATAAGAACATGTCGATACAACACCTCGACCTTTACCTTCTTTTGGATCTGCACCTATTATAACGGGTTTTCCCATATATCGGGGATTGTCTCTAATTTCAACTGAAGCAAAAAAGCAGTCTAAATCACAGTGCAAAATCAGATGTGTCGTCATATACTAAATAAATTACATACTAAAGACAATAGTTAGCTTCTTAAATTTTATATTCTTCATCTCTATTTAAAAAAAAAGACTATTTCAGTTTAATATAGACAACACTTTTTTTTATTTTAAATTTTGATTCAAAATATATTTTTAATTTACTTTTAATTAGATATATTATGTCAATAGAAAAAGAAGATCAACTGCGAGAACAAGTTGTTGAAGGAGCGAAATCTATTTTTGCTAAAGGATTGGTTCAGGTTGGAGAGGGTAATGTTAGTATTAGAAATGGCAGGAAAAAAGAATTTTTCATTACTCCATCATTTAATCAATACAGTACACTTAAAAAAGATGAAATTGTACATATGAATTTTGATGGTACTGCTTTAAGTACTGGTAAATTACCATCAACAGAAGTAAAAATGCATATAGCAATTTATGAAGAAAGATCAAAAGTTCAATCTGTAATTCACACTCATTCACCTTTTGCAACAACGCTCTCTATAGTTAGGAAAGGAATACCAATAATAATGGAAGAAATGTATGCTTTTATAGGAGGATCTATAGATATTTCTGATTTTGGAGAGGCTCATACAAGAGAAATAGGAAAAGTCGCCTTGAATGCTTTAGGAAAAAAAAATGCTGCTTTATTAGCTAATCATGGTGTAATTGTGTGCGGTAAATCTGTTGACCATGCAGTAAAGTTCGCAGAATTAGTAGAAAAATTAGCTAAAATGTATTGGGCTGCTTTACAGATAGGAGAGCCTAAAATTATATCCTCCAATCAGCTCGATAGGTTTGAGACTCTTTTTGAGAGTTTATTTGCAACTTATCCAAAAAGAATGCGAAAGGAGAATTTTTAAGTAAATATAATTCTGAGGGGGATGAGATGCATTTAGGGATTAGTAGTTTAGGTCATATTATCGAACTAGGTATAAATAGAGAATTTAAAAATAGTATAGATTTATTACTTAAAGCCTCGGAATTATGTCTTGATTATGCTGAAAAAAATGATATTAAATTTGTTGAACTAGTATTAGATCCTCCTAATATCTTTGAAGAGGAACATAAACAGAAATTTATTGAATTAGTCAACTCATTCTCTCTTAACAAACAAATTCATGGACCTTTTATAGATGTAAATTTATGTTCTCATAATAATAAAATTTCAAATGCTTCAATAGAAACCTACATTGAAGCCGCAAAAATGTCAGTTGAAATCAATGCAAAACTAATGACAATTCATCCAGGTTTAGCTAACTTTATGATACAATCAATAAGGAGTATTAATAAACTTCAATTAAAGAAAGCCATTAAAAAACTGTTAACTTTTACGCAGAATTTGGATTTAACCATTTGTATGGAGAATATGCCTAAAAATGCGTACATTATGACAGATCATGATAATATAAAAGAAATTTTTACAATAATAAATCAAAAGGATTTATATTTTACCTATGATACAAGTCATTTCTATACTACTAATGGAGATATCCAACAACTTTGGGAAAATTTTAATAAGAAAATAAGAAATATTCATCTGGTTGACAATTTTTCCAAGATTACTGATACACATCCATGCTTAGGAAAGGGGAAAATTAAATTTAAAGAAATTTTTGACTTAATTATCCAATACAATTACAATGGACCATTAATAATAGAATTAGCCTCTGCAAAAGATCTACCTCAAAGCATTAAATTTATTAAAAATTTGTTATAAAAGGGAATAAATAATTAAAAATAAGAGATAAAAAAAATGCCTATCATATCTTTACAAATAAGTGATGATTTATTAGAACGGTTTGAAAAAGTACGTAATTTAAGTGGGTTTAGTTCTAAAAGTGAAGCATTAAGAGATTCAATCATAAACTTTATTGAAAAACATGAAGAATTTGGAAATCTTGAAGGATATAAGATAATGACCGTAAATTTAGTTTATCCTTTCAAAGAGATTATAATAGATCAAATTTCAGACTTATATTCTCAATATCATCAGATTATAAAAACAATTACTGATTGGCGAATAGCGGAGAAAAAAATTGAATTATTATTATTAGTTGGTGAATTTGGAACTATAAAAGACCTTTATAAAGGTTTAGCAAAAATCAAAGATGTTATTTGCTCAATCCGAGAAATTATAATTGATTAAAATCAAAATTTTAATTAAAACGAAGAGATAAATCTATTTTCTCACATGGATTCTGTGTTAATTCACTTGTGCTAATAATGTTTGGATCCGCGATTATATAATCAATTATGTTTTGTTCCGTTATCCCGCCTGACACTTCAATTATTACTTTTTCTCTCAATTTTTTTTCCTTTAAAATTTTTATAGCATCCTCAACTTGATCAGGAGTCATATTATCCAACATTATAATATCAGCACCTTCTTGAGCTGCAGTAATAATATCTTCAGTCTTTTCAATTTCTATTTCAATTTTTTTCGAAAAACTTGCTTTATCTTTAACTTCCTTTAATAATGCTACAATATCTCCATTATAATATTTTAAATGAGTATCTTTTATAAGAATCATATCATCTAAATTAAATCTATGTGTATCGCCTCCACCTAATTCTACAGCTCTTTTTTCAAAAATTCTTAATCCTGGAGTAGTTTTTCTAGTTGCAGCAATTTTAACATTCCTTCCTGAATCTTTTATAATATTTGCAAATTTTCTAGTCGTAGATGTGATAGCACTCATATGGGTTAAAATATTCAATCCGACTCTTTCACCAATCAATATTTTTCTAGTATTTCCATTTAATTCTGCTATAATATCTCCTTTTTTAACCGAATCTCCATCTTTTTTCTTAATATTTATATTAATATTTAGTAAATCAAATAATATTTTTAGCTCCTCTAATCCAGAGATAAAACCATTATTTTTTACAACAATTTTCGCATGACTAATTGCATCTTCAGGAATAAAACTGGAACTTACGTCTTGGTATTGACAGTCTTCTGTAATATATTGCTTTAATTTCTCTTCTAAAACAATTCTATTATAACTCATTTTAAGTACAAATATATATAGTATAATTATTATAGCTTAAAGATTAAATAAAATTATGGTAGAAATAAACAAATTATTCATCGAAAATATTGATATTAAGCTTGAAGCAGAATATTTTATTGTAAGTTCAAAGTCTGATAAGCCAACGATTTTGCTTCTTCATCCCCATCCTCAGTTTGGTGGAAATATGTATAATAATGTAATATCTGGAATATTCAATTCATTAATAGATAATAATATTCCTTGTTTAAGATTCAATTTTAGAGCTGTTGGAAGATCCTCCGGAAATCATTCAAATGGGAAAGGGGAATTAAGTGATACTAAGGCTTGTATTGATTTTTTATTAGATAAGGACAAAAAGAGGAGAATCATCCTTTGTGGGTATTCATATGGTGCTGCAATTGGTTGTTCAACAATAAATTATAAAGAAAATCTTATTGGTTATATATCAATCTCCTTTCCATGGGACTTTATGGGAATTGAATATAAAAAAATGGCTCAATCTCGTAAACCTAAATTGTTCATTCAAGGAAATAGAGATACAATTGCTCTTTATGAAAAATTTAATGAGCATTATAATTATTATCTTGAGCCGAAAGAATTTTTAATAATAGATGGAGCTGATCATTTTTATTGGGGGTATGAAAAGCAAATTTCTGAAAAAGTTTTGACTTTTTATAATTCTTTAATTTAAGAGAGGTCAAATGGGTAACTTCTCATTCGGTATAATACAAAATAAAAACCAGGTAAAAAAAATCATAATTACAAACTTGAAAGCTTATCAAGATCTGCTTGAGAGTTCTCCACGGCCCAATCTAAAAGTTGGTCGAAATAGCGCTCTACATCATCGCTTTCAGGGAGTTTAGTTAAAACTGCAAGCAAGAATTGGGTTTTACTATCTGATAGACTAATATTCCTCATGATAATATAATCTTCCTTATATTTTATTTTCATACTCATTACTGCTGATAAATCCATTTCTTCAGCTGCTTTATATGCAGCATCACTTAATAAAGAACCCATAGCAGCTACTACGCGTTCATCAATATTTTCTTCTTTTTGCGATGCTAAAACTAATCCTGTAGAAGTTGCAAAAATCGATGCTCGAAAATTTCCATTTTCATTGAGTTCTTTAAGCACCAATTCAAGTCTACTTACCATTTTAACACACACCCTTTTGTAATTAACTTATTATTGTTCTAAATAAATTAATGATACAAAATATTATATTTAATTTTACTTTTAATGTAATTCTCAACCATTCAGTTTCTTTGTATAAATAATATGAGTTATATTATATTTAAAATTATTTAATCTGCAATTTGTATAGCTGATAGAATTATTAAATAAATATTTTATTGAATTAACTGAATTTAGCTGATTTTAAGTTAATTATAAATGTAGATAAAACATCATTATCATCAATATTTAATGTTATAACAGTACGTCTTGCCACTGGTTTAAAAAATCCTGGTTTTGGCGGTGGTGCTTTTGGTTTAACCGGAGATCCTGGATTAATTAGCAGAACATTAAAATTAGTTCCTTTTATTAAAGGTTGATGAGTATGGCCATAGATTAAAATATGGATATCATATTTTTTTGCAAATTCCTCTAGATTTTTTGGCAATATGTGTATAATTCCAATATTATAACGACTTACACGGAATTTTATGAAAGTTTCTAAATTTTCAATTTTGTCTAAATTTCCTTTTACGCACTTAATGGGAGCAATAGTTTCAAGTTCCTTCAGAAAAAAATCTTCACAGATATCTCCAGCATGGATTATCTCATCGATATCATTGAAACAATGTTTTAATTGGGAGATTAAAGATGATACCATGCCTTTATTAGAATTATAAGTAATATGAGTGTCAGCTATTATTCCAAATTTCATAATTTTACTACTCTTTCATATCAAAATTAATGTACCTAATAGGGAGATTAATATTCCAACTATTACATCTATGAAAATACGAAAAAGTTTATCTCCTTTAGTCTTTTCTAACTTTTCATCATTTTCGAAATATGGTTTAATCATTTTAAGCCCAATTGAAACTCCTTCTTTTATTTTAGGAAATTGCCAGACCAATAGGGCAAGGCCAATAATCAACAGTGGCAAATAAATATGAAATGCTACAACTTTAAAGTTCCCTCCTTGGATAAAGTTCCAGATTGTGTGAGTTGAAATGATATTGTTTAAAGCATGAGCTAATATTACAGGGAACAACCATTTTCTTCTTAATATTAATAAAGAAAGTATTAATCCTAAAATAAAAGCTTGAGTAAACCATAAAAATGGAAACCAAAAAGGAAAAGTTCTACCTGCTGCTGCTTCAATTCTTTGTTGGTCAATAAAATAGGCAAAATGCCCTAAACCAAAATATAAAGCTGAAATCATTACAGCAGAAGTCTTCAAAAAGTGTTCACTTCCACGTTTAGTTAAAAAACCTCTAGAAATGGTTTCCTCTGCAAAAGAAACTGAAACTTGAATAATAATTGCTGAGATTAAAAATAGGAAATAATTATTTAGTATTAAGTACCCATCTGTTGATTTAAGGGTAAAAGCCCATGCATGATACTCAATCATTTCAGGGATTAATAAATAAGTAAAAAAATCTAATGGTAAAAAAACTAAGAAAAATATTAATAATCCATATAAAATTTGATATTTATAATTCTTTTTAGTCATACTATACAACCTTAAATGTCCTTTTGCTGGTGATATATCCTCTTCTACAATTAGTTTGTTTCTTTTCTGAGATTCAAATATTAAATTGGATAAGTAAAGCGAGAGAGGAATCCCGAACAAAATAATTATTGCTCTTAAGACATAGAAAATTATACCATAGATTACTGTATTTTCTTCAATAAAAATAGATTCTAATAAAAGTGTAAGCAAAAAAATAAATATAATGATAAAAGCTAAAGCAACTTCCTGTATAAAGAATCTTAATCTCTGATAAGCTATAATTTTTCTATTGCTTGAATCCCATTTCACCATAATTCCATCATTTAAACTTTGAATAAAAAATTATTTAATTAAAAAATTATAAACTTTTTTATTTGTAAGTTAAAAAGTCCAGATTAAGCACGAATAAAAATAGTATTACTAGTAGCACCAATCGTTAATATATTTAAATTAATTAAATATATCTAAAAATTTTTAAACTACCTAATTATATGTAAAAGAACCAAATTCTGACATTATATCAACAATATTTTTATTTTTAAATGGTGATTTCTCACAATGCCCTATTATTTTAGATTCAATCTTATACTTTTTAGCAATTTTAATAATCTCATTAGCAATTGATTCTTCACATAATAATTCCATTCTATGCCCCATATTAAAAACACTATACATCTCTTTCCATTGAGTCTCTGAAGAATTTTGTATTATCTCAAAAATTTTAGGTAAACTAAAGAGATTATTTTTGATATAAGCAATACCATTCCCATAATTTAGATTTTTTGTTTGCCCTCCTCCGGTATTATGTATTATTCCATGAATATCTGTTCTATATTTATTCAATACTTCGATTAAAATTGGTGCATACGTTCTTGTTGGCGATAATAATGCTTCACCAATTGTTATACTCAAATCCTTTATTGGGTCTATTAGTTTATGTTTTCCAAAAAATACTAATTTTTCATCAAGGTTCTGATCATAACATTCTGGATATTTTTTATAATATTCATGCGAAAGTATGCCATGTTTCGCTAGTGTTAATCCGTTACTACCAATTCCGCTGTTATATTCTTCTTCATAAGAGGCTTTTCCAAAACTTGCCAACCCTATTATAACATCATTGCCTTGAATATCAGCTATATTTATTACATCTTCTCTTTTCAAGCTAGTGAATACAGAAGCATCAAGAAGGATAGTTTTGACAACATCACCTACATCAGCAGTTTCCCCACCACACACAATAACCTTTAAACCAAGGTCTGTTAAAAATTCACTATACTTATAATACTCCCTAATAATTATCGCAATAATTTCCCCAGAGATAAATTCACTATTTCTACTAAGATTATTAGATAAAAAGATGTCACCTGTTGCCCCTACACATAAGATATCGTCTATATTCATAACAATAGCGTCCCTAACAACATTTCTGAAAATAGACATATCGCCTGTTTCTCTATAATACATATATGCTAAACTTGATTTAGTACCCGCTCCATCAGCATGAAACACTGAACAATAATCTTTTCGCTTATGTACATCTTTAACAATTTTACAAAAAGATCCCGGAAATAAACCTTTATCTAATTTTTCAATAACTTTATGAACTTCTTCTTTTTTAGATGAAACTCCTAATTTTGAATATATATTATTGTTTTCAGCCATAATATTGGCTACCAATTATATTTTTTTTTAAAAAAATCAACTAAATTTTCAACTTGTTCAACTGCCTTACCAATATATAAATTAGGATTAAATATATCTGATAATTCTTCTTGAGAGAATAATTTTCTAATATTTTGATTTTCATATATTATATCTTTCATAAATTTATTCTCCTTTGTCGCCCTTATTGCGGCTTTCCTCAAAATTTCATGTCCCTCCTGCCTTCCAATTCCTTTCTTTACCATTTTCATCATCATTTTTTCAGCTAGAGAAGCGCCTTTAGTAAGATTTAAATTTTCTATAATTTTTTGTTCATTGAATTCAATATTAGTAAGATTTTGAATTAATTGATTAATTATATAATCTAACAATACAAAATTTTCAGCAAAAATTATCCTTTCAGAAGCAGAATTTGTTAAATCCCTTTCATCTTCTAAAACCATATTATCTAAAGCTGTTATGATATTAGATTTAATAACTCTAGCTAAACTACAAATTCTTTCAGATTTGTGAGGATTTCTTTTATGTGGCATCGTAGAGCTTCCCACTTGATCTTTTTTAAAAGGTTCAAACATTTCAGCTATTTCATTTCTCTGAAGTATTCTAATCTCTCTAGCAATCTTTTCTAATGTTTGTCCTATTAATGCTAATATAAAAATCACTTCGGCATGCCTATCTCTTTGAATAACTTGATTTGCAATAAGAACTGGATTTAAATCCAACTTTTCCATTACTTTTTTTTGTAGTTCAATCCCTTTATCTCCAAAACTAGCCATTGTGCCTACAGCACCAGACATTTTACCATAAGATATACGTTTAATAATTTCAGAGATTCTATCTAAATGTCTATCTACCTCATATGCCCAAACACCGAATCTCATTCCATAAGTAGTTGGAATTGCATGTTGACCATGAGTTCTTCCAATACAGACCAATTCTTTCTTTTCATATGCTATTGATACAAGTAATTTTAACAAATTCAATAACGTAAATCTAATATAATTTAATCCTTCTCTTAATTGGAGTGCAGTAGCAGTGTCCTCAATATCATAACTCGTTGCACCAAGATGGATATATTTACCCGCATCTCCTTCACATTGTTCTGCTAACCCTTTCACCATTGCCATTAAGTCATGATGGATATCTTTATCAATTTGTTTTACCCTTTCTAATTTTACATGCGTTAAATCTGCTTTTTTATTGATCTCTTTAACAGCATTTTTAGGAATATTACCTAATTCACCATGAACTTGCGCCAGTATAGCTTCAATTCTCAACCAATACTCTAATTTTTTCTCTTCTGTAAAAATGTTAGCTATCTCAGTCCGATACCTTGTTTCTATTGGGTGAATAAATTTATGATCCATTTTCTTTCTCTAATTTTTATTTATCTTAATCATAGTAATGAATTATAAAAATAAATCTTATTTTATTAGAGATCAAATAAAAATACAAAATGCTTACAATTAAAACAAAAACATACTTAAACTAATAAAATCAACATAAAAGAGTTGTCAAATTATAAAAATTAGAAAATTTCATAGCTAATACTTTTTATTTCTTACATAGAATTAGTTAAAAATATATGAATAGTAAAAAAAGAAAATTCTACTTTTTCCGATGTTATAATTGTGGACAATGGTACTATACTAATAAAACTATTAAAACTAAAAAATGTTGGAGATGTAATCATTCCTTTACGTTTAAAAATTCGACTAAATTCTCTAAAATATGTTCTATTAAAGATGCTATTGAGGTCATTAAGAAATTAAAAGACCAAGTTAAGATATTATAGATTTACTTATACCTTTTTATTTGGAAAGTAAAACTAAAAAACAAAAATATTTAAGCTATATTTCTCAAATTTTTTTATAATAAGATGATATCTAGCTATTAGAATGATAAAAAATTGTTCCAAAATAGACGAATATGGAAATTTCTGAAGATTTAAAAATAATAGATCAGAATTTAATAAAAAAATTAACCCAACTTGCTAAAAATAAGATAGAATATTGGGATATTCGAGCGGCAGTCAATCAAGGAAATACTCTGGATTTTACAGATCAAAAGAGTAAGGAGATATCCTCCTATATAATAACTGAATGCGGAATCCGAACATTTATTAATGGAGGATGGGGATTTTACGTTTTAAAAGAACTTAATAAGAATTCTATTATTGACGGATTTCAAAAAGCTATAAAACTTTCTAGATTATCTGAATCATTGAGCAAACAAAAATTTAAAATTACAGAGAGAGATCCGTTAAATAAATATTTTGAAATTAAACCAAAGAAAAATATTGAAGCAATTGATATCGAAGAAAAAATAGGACTCGTGAAAATTCATGAAAAAAAAGCTTCAGAATTCTCAAAAAAAATAAAGAATTCTCATACTGTATATTTGGATGGCCATACTCAATCTTTATACCTAAACTCTTTTAATAGCCAAATTTTTCAAGATTTATCCTTCTTAAGGTTATTTAGTCTAGTTTATGCACAAGAAAATGGAATCCTCCAGAAATCTATTAATTCAATTGGAGGAATAGGAGGATTTGAAATTGCAGAAACAGATAAAGCTGAAAATTTAAGTGAAATAACAGCAAAGGAGGCAGTTGACTTGTTGAAAGCAAAATCTCCTATCGGTGGCAAATTTTCTGTAATTCTAGATCCTAAATTAACAGGAACTATGATACATGAAGCTTTTGGACACGCTTGTGAAGCAGATTTAATAATTAATAACGAAAGCATATTAAAAGGTAAGATTGGTAAAAAAATTGCCTCAGATAATGTTAATATCACAGATAATCCAACAATGGGGCAGGGAAATAAATTCAACTTATCCTACGAATTATTTGGATCTTATTTTGTGGATGATGAAGGAATTCCTTCACAAAACACCAAAATTGTCGAAAATGGGATACTTAAAAACTATTTACATAATTTAGAAACTTCTTCGAGGATGAATTTACCCCCTAATGGTCATGGAAGAGCTTCCTCGAGTTCCTCAAAACCACAGGTTAGAATGGGATTCACATTTTTAGAGCCAAAAGATTGGAGTGTTGAAGAAATAATTGAAGATACAAAAAATGGGATTCTTTGTGAAGACTTTCAATATGGATACACTGATCCTACAACAGGTAATTTTCAGTTTAAATGCAAATTTTCTTACAAGATAAATCGAGAAAAGAAGGAATTGATGAGAGATGTAGCATTAGCTGGGATGGTACTTGAGTTTTTAAATAAAATCTCTGCAATAGGAAAGGATTTCAATTATTCAGATGGAATGTGTGGAAAAGGAGGCCAAAATATCAGAGTATGCGATGGTGGTCCTTATATTCGCATAGAAAATGTTACAGTTGGAGGATTAAATTAAATGGGAAATAACTTTGATATATATGATTTTGCTCATCACGGTTTAAAATTAGCCGAACAAAAAGGGCCTAACTTGAAATGTGCTGAAATTTTCTTTGAGCAAAATTCCTATATTAATATGGAAATTGAAGAAAATTCGATAAAAAATAGTGAAATTGGTGACGATCATGGTATTTCAATTCGAGTAATTAATAAACAAGGTTCTCTGGGATTTGCATTTACTAATAAATTAGAGAAAAAATCATTTAATAAGGTTTTGAATAATGCTATTAAAATGATGAATGTTGGAACTTCTGATACAGATTTTAAAAATTTACCTAATCATTTTGAATATTATCCTGAAGTGAAAAATCTATTTGATAAGAACTTGAAAAATCTACGTTTGGAGGACTCTTTGGATTATATGAAAGAAATAATAGCTGTTTGTGATGAAGATGATTTAGCTATTTCTCAATCAGCGAGTTTTGTGTCAAATTATACTAAAACTAGCATTTTCAATTCTAATGGCTTGGAAATTTCTGGGAAAGATACTGTTTGTTCAATATCTTCTTATATTATAGTAAAAGATAAAGTGAGTAAAGAAACATCATTTGGATATGATTGGCAATCCAAAAGGAATCTATTAAATTTAGAACCTAGAAAGATTGCAGAAAATGCATTAAAAGATGCAAAGAGGAATCTAAACAGAAAAAAAATAAAAAAAATGAAGATTCCAATAATCTTGACTCCAAAAGGAACAATAAGTTTAATTCTAAGGCCAATAGCATCTGCAATCAACGGAGAAAATTTTCAATATCAAAGGAGTTTTTTAGTTAATAAAAGAGATCAAATTATTGGTTCACAATATCTAAGCATTGAGGATAATGGATTAATTGATGGAGCAGTAGGTTCCTCAATTTTTGATGGAGAAGGGGTTCCGTGTAAAAATAAAAAAATTATTGATCAAGGAAAATTTCTTAAAAATGGATTGTTGCATAATAGTTATACTTCAGGAAAGGAAGGAGTTGAAAGCTCTGGTAATGCTTCACGAAATTCATACTCTTCAATCCCTTCTATAGGGATTACAAATTTCATAATGAGTTCAGGAGATTTTAGCTTACAGGAAATCCTACAAGAGGTGAAAAAAGGGATCCTTTTTGATTATACAGGAGATTCTCCGAATATAACAACTGGAGATTTCTCTGGTTTAATACTTCATGGAAATTTAATTGAAAATGGAGAAATTAAAGAACCATTAAATGAAACAATGATAGGTATTAATCTTTTAAATCTATTCCAAAATATAGAGGCTATTTCTAAAGAATTCGATATTTATAATTCTTTTCAAGCACCATATGTTAAAATAAAAGATGTTCAAATTATAGGAGGAGAAAATTAAGCAGTAATATTTTAACACATAAATAAATTTTATTGAACTGTGTTATATTATTCTTTAGCAATTCTTCTATAATTGATATATATCTATTAATTAAGGCAATATATTTAACCATAAAAATACCAAACTAAAACACTTTTCAATGCCAGAAGAAGAAATTTGCCATAATTCGATAAAAATTCTTTTATCCTCCCCTGGTAGAGAAAATGAGACATTCAACATATTGGAAATCCAGAATTCCTTATCTAATAATGTAATTTTGGTGGTATTATAATAAGATGTAGCATTGATTGAACAAGAAGAACCTACTAAAGTATTCTTATTACCAGTTAGAATCTCTATTCGAAAGGAAAATTTTCTATTCATATGATTCTCTACAGTAACATAAAAAGAAATGTTTTGCTCTACTGTTGCATTATTAGGATAATCTTCAGCTTCTTTCTCTGAATTAAGTATTCCTAAAGACACAAAACCGGGTTCTGGAGTTAAAACATAATATATAATAAAACCTGAAATAATAATTATTCCTAGAATTAAACAAATTTTAAGCAATTTATCAAAGTGTTCATTACTTGTTCTAAGATTATCTTTTTCTCTTTTTATAGTAGTTTCATTCATTATCTTTGAACCATGCTATGGTTTTTTTTAATCCTTCCTCTAATGAGGTTATAGGTTCCCAATTTAATAGTTCTTTTGCTTTATATAATACAGGGCATCTTCGCAAAGGATCATCAATAGGTAAAGATTTAAAGACTATTTTTGATTTTGAATTTGTCAAATTTTTAATTATTTGAGCTAACTCCAATATTGTATACTCTTTATCAGTACCTAAATTAATTACTTCACCAATGGCTTTATCATGATATACCATTTTTAGGATTCCTTCAATTTCATCTACTACATATACAAAAGATCTAGTTTGAGACCCATCTCCAAAAACTGTTATATCTTCATCATTTAAAGCTTGATAAATGAAATTAGGAACAACTCGGCCAAATTCAGGACCATGCCGTATCCTTGGACCAGATGTATTAAAAATTCTTACAATTTTAGCTCTTAATTTATGTTGAAGTTCATATGCTTTAATAAATGCTTCACCTGCTCTTTTAGATTCATCATAACAACTTCTAGGTCCTACAGGATTTACATGTCCAAAATAAGATTCAGGAGTTGGAACAGCATCTTTTGGGGGATTTCCATAAACCTCAGAGGTGCTTGTATAAAAATATAAAGCATTATGGTGTTTGGCAATTCCTAGAGTGTTTAATGTTCCTAACGTATTACTTCTTAGAATAGATATTGGTTCCTGCTTAAATTCAAAAGGTGAAGCTCTACTTGCCAGATGCATAACAATATCTATAGATTTTATATCTCCTACACATATACCTAGTGGATGATAACTCATACCAAAATATATAGGATAAGATATGTCATGATTTATGAAACGAAAATTGTCCTTATTCTTAAGATGTAGTATATTTTCAAATTTTCCAGAAGACAAATTATCTAAACAAATGCAATATGCACCTTGTTCAACTATTACATCACAAATCCATGAACCAAGGAATCCAGCACCCCCTGTAATTAAGATTGTTTTTCCTTCAAAAGAAATATCATCATTTTTCAATCTCTTAATTATTTCTTGAACATCTTGTTGAAAATCGTAGTTCAAATTCAAAACCATATGAAATTATTAGTATAATTTTTCTTATTTATTGTCGTAAATAAATTTTTCTTAAAGATTTATACAGTTCTTAAAATTTTAGTCATTTAAATTATACTTTAAGTTTCTTTTGTGAAAGAAGATATACATTAGTTAAAATTAGCCAATAATTATTTAGTCTAATTAGTTTTAGTTCCACAATATTGACAAAATTTCAATTCTAAAGGATATAATTTTCCACAATTGGGACATTTCTTTAAAGAATTCTTCAGTATTTCTCTTCCTAACATTTCAAAAGCCTTTTCGACATTTTCGCCTGTTTTTGCTGAAGTTCCCATTATTTCTCCTTGAAAGTTAAATTTCTCAAATATTTCTAACACTTCTTCTTTTTTAACTTTCCTTTTTAAATCAATTTTTGCTTCAATTAATATTTTCGTTTTGGGAGCATTAGGGACTGAAGAGATGACACTAATCCAATCATAAAGATCGTTTAATGAATCTTTATTAGAAATATCATACAACATTAAAGCTCCAGAAGCACCGGATACATAAGATGGAAATAGTAAACGAAATTTCTTTTCTCCAGCAAAATCCCAGATATTCAGAAGTATTTCTGTATTATCAACTATTACTTTTTTAGTTTCGAAATCTACACCAATCGTGGAGAGTGTAGAAATTTCAAATTTTCCAGTAGCATAACGTCTTATAAGAGAAGTCTTTCCAACATTTTTAGCCCCAGCAACTACGACTTTAAACTTTATCATATATCCTCATGTTTGATTTGTTTTATTGATACTTATATCTTATCTGTATTAAATTCAATGATATTATTAATAATTATTAAAACCATTAAAAATCTTTTTTATCGTTTTAATAATTTGAGATTTTTTAATAATCTAATGTTTATTCTTATATTTGTATCGACTTATTTTATAAATCTGTTGAGCTATTTTTTTACCAATATTTTCTACTTTAGATAAGTCAGTAACATCAGCTAAAAAAATATTTTGCAGAGTTTTGAATTCTTTTAATAAATTTTTTCCTCTCAAAGAATTTACTCCTGGAATTCCTGCGATGATGTATTCTAATAAGTGAGATGGATCAATAGGAGCTTTATCAAATCTTATATTAATTTTACTTTTATTCTCTGATTGTGCTTTTTTTACAATTTGATATAAAAACATGGCAGTTTCTTCTGGATCTTTGGTTTTATATACAAATATGCCTAACTTTAAAATAATTGATGTTATTGCTCCATATAACGCATTTGTATTAATGACTGACTCTTTGAAAGGATCTCCTTCTAAAATTAAAATGGGTGTTTCAAAATTCTCTTTTAAATTAACTAGTTCATTAAATAATCTACCATCCTTTATTGAATCAGAAAAATCTTTTGCTGATTTTCTTTCTATACCTACTGTATTAGAGACTATGTAATCAGCTACAAATAATTGCTTTAGTATTAAATTAATACCCATTAATGATAGATTCCTCACTACAGGTGAAGCAGTCTCTCGATTATCGCATATTATCTGATAATTATCAGCACCTGTAATTTTTTGAACAGAATCTCCTTGTTCATCTTTACTAATGAAATCTAATAGATTTGATTGTCCTGAATTTGAATTACTTTCTGATTGCTTTAACCGAGTTAAATTTTCTTTCATAGTTCTTTCTTTTAATCTTTCTGCCCAATAATAACCTTCATCTCTTGTACCTTCTGCCATTAAAATATAAACTTTTCCCTCCTTTTTACGTCCTGTTCTTCCTCGACGTTGAATTGCTCTAATTGCACTTGATACAACATCATAAAATACAACTAAATCACATTCCGCAATGTCTAACCCTTCTTCAGCCACGCTTGTTCCTACAAGAGTATTATATATTCCTTCCTTAAATCCTTCGAGGAGTTTAATTTGTTCTTTTTGTGATAATCCTTTATCTGAATCCTTATGTGCTTGCCCAACAAATTTATGAGCCTTTATAATGTTATGATTCCTAAACAATCTTACAATGTTATTTACAGAATCTCTGAAATGACAAAAAACTAAAATTCTTGACGCTTTGTTTTCATTCAATTGAGAAGTTAAGATCTCTTTTAGTTTAACGATTTTTGGATGAATAATTCCTTTTGATTGAATTTGAGTAGTTAAATCTATTACTTGCTTGATTGTTTTATCATTAAGTAATTCCTTTAATGATTTATTCGCCGTGTTCTTTTTAACTTTATTTTTATTCTTTTCTAAATAATCTTTCAAAGCATTAATTCCTTGAGTTTCAAGAAGTTCTAGCATATGAGAAATTCTTATAGCATTTGCTTGCAATTTCTTTGCAGTAAATAAATCAAATAGTTCATGATCTTTTTTTGATATTGAAATTCTTTTATTAATCATTTTATTCAACTGTAAAAGATCATTTCTTGTAACTTTATTGATGTCATAGGAATAGAGCAAATCTTTTTCTTTCAACCACTTATATACATTCTTAAGTTTTTCATCTAATATCCTTTTTATTTGCAAGAATTCTTCTGGAAGCTTGATCTTAATCCATTGATTCTCAACATTTTGGATATAAGGTTTAACATCTAGATCTTTTTCAGTTCTAATTTCTAAATGATCTATGAATAAATTTTGTTTTATTTCAGTAATTTTTTCCAATGTAGAGCCAGGACTTGCAGTTAATCCAAGTATTTGAGGAGATTTTGCACTCTCAATATACTTTTTAGATATAAAACAATAAGCATAATCTCCAACTGCTCTATGACACTCATCAAAAATGATCAGTGATACATCTTCTATAGAATAAAGGCCTGAAATAATATCATTTTGGAGAACTTGGGGCGTCATAAAAGCTATTTTTAAATTACTCCACATTAAATTTCTTTTACTTGGAGATATAGTGCCTGTAATTGATTTAAGTTCATCAGAATTTATATTTGTTAAATTTAAAAATGAATTATAGTGTTGTTCAACTAAAGGTTTGGTTGGGGCTAAGAAAATAACTTTTGAATTAGGTATTTCTGTCAATCGATGTACTGTAAGCATTAATGCAATGATAGTTTTACCTAATCCAGTGGGTATAACCACTAAAGTATTTTTCTTTAAGCAATTAATAAAAATATTTTCTTGGTAATCTCGTCTAGTAACTGCCTCTTGTTTAATCAAAGGGTGAGTTAAATACTCTCTATTAATAGATACTCAAATCACCAATGGATTTAATTCCAATTCGATTTATACTAGATAAATGTAAAAAATTTATTTAAATTAACAGACTTTATAGGATCATTAAAAATTTCTTAAATTCTTAAATTAATTTACTAAATATTTAATAAAATAAATTTTAAAATAGAATAATACCAAATTTAATTCAAATTATAAGATTCTATATATAAGATGCGCGGGTGGTCTAGTGGTATGACGACATTCTAATATTCAAAAACCATATAAAACGTCAAACGCTCACACCGTGTAAATCGGGGGTTCAATTCCCCCCCTGCGCACTATTAGTTATATATTGAACCTTGGCTTTTATTGATATATTAAAGAAAAATCAAAAAAGTTATATGAAATCTAATATTTAAAGAATTTAAGTTACACTTTATTCTGATTTTAATTATGTCAAGTTTCTTGGAATCGCGGGAATTGCGTAAATATTATAAAAAAGTAAGAGAGTATGTTAAAATTGGCCCTATTTTTTTAACTCGCTACGAAAAAGCAAGGATTTCAGGCGCAAGAGCATTACAACTTAGTTACGGAGCTCCTATCTTAATAGAGAAGCCCAAAGGCATTATAGACCCTATTAAAATTGCGATGCTTGAACTAAGAGCAGGAATTTTACCTTTAACCATTAGACGTGAGAATCCTAACGGAGAGTATCAAGATATACCTATAAATAAGCTAATTCTAAAAAAAGATTAATAATCTATTTTTGATTTTCTTAAAAATCATTTTAAACTAGCAACTTGATAATTCACTTTGGAACCTATTGAACGCGATACTTACCTCGTTCAGTTAGGAAAAACACCTCTTTATCTCCAACCTTTTCAGATTGGATATAACCTTTCGAAATTAAATTTTTAATAATTTCTTCTAATTCTGCTCTCTTAAAACCCGGAATTCCTAAGGGCATTCTTGATTGGTTAGCGATTATAGCAATGCGCTCTAAAAATAATCTCTTTCCCATGAATGTTTCAAGAATAGTAAGTTCATCATTTGAGAGCCTTTCAAATTGGTCATGCTCTAAAAACCGTTCTTTTAAAGTCTGAGCAAGATCCCTTGCTTCAGGACTTATTTCTTGTTTTTTAACTTCAACATGTTTTAACGTAACCAAGTCTTTTGCTACTAGTTTCTTTTTTTCTTCATTTGTCTTCTCTTTTTCCTCATTCAATTCTTCCGAACTCTTATCACTTTTATTTTCCATAATAATACCATAAGGCATTTAATTATAAAAATTTATATTTAAGTAATGAATAAGGTTTTTGAGTTAACAAATGGCAGAAAAATTATTGTAAGAAATTTAAATAAATCAGATGTTGAAGGCGTATGGAAAAACTTTAATGAAGTTATTGAGGAAGGACTATATTTACCTGTATTTTTTCCAGTAAAGACCCAATTTGAGAGAGATTCATGGTATAATAGAATTAAAAAAGAAAATGAAATTTGTATTGTCGGTGAAGACTTAAATTTAAAAAATCCATTCAATATAATAGGGCAATGTGAGATCTCTAATTCAGAATGGGATGCAGCATCACACGTAGGGATATTAGGTGTTATAGTCAAGGAAAATTATCGCGACTTAGGTGTAGGAACCAAATTAATTGATCTCGCAATTCGAGAATCAAAAAAGTTGAATGATAAGGAAAAAATAATATTAAGCTGCTTTTCTACTAATGAAAGAGCAATACACCTTTATAAGAAATTGGGATTTAGAATAGTAGGTATAAGAAATAAACAATTTTACATGGACTCAAAATATTATGATGAGATACTTTGGGAACTCTGGATTGATGATTATTTAAACCAAAATGGTTAAGATTCTCAGTTTTATTATCAAAAATCATAGATCCTAAAACAAACTTTAGGCTTTATTATCAAAATCTATTAATAATATCACAATTTACATTTTATTACGTAAAGAAATACTCTATCTAACTTTTTTATGTTAAAGTTTAAAATCGTTTTAGCTGGTTCTAAAGGAGTGGGAAAATCTTCTCTTATTACAAGATATTGTGACGACATTTTTAATGAGAAAACGATGGAGACCATTGGAGTAGCCTTTAAGAGAAAAAGTGTTAATATTAATGAAAATTTAACAGTGGATTTAAATATTTGGGACTTTGGAGGAGAAGATAAATACCGTACACTATTTCCTGCATATATAAATGGTGCTACAGCAGCTTTATTGTTATATGATACCACTGATAAAAGTACATTAGAAGATGTAAAAAATTGGGTTCAAGTAATTGAAAATAACTCAAAAGAAATTATTAAAGTAACAATCGGTACTAAAATAGATTTAAAGGAACAATGTCAAATATCTAAAACAGAAGCTCTTAAAATGAGTGAAAAATTCAATTGTTATGGAGAACCCATAGGGACGTCCTCTAAAACTGGAGAAAATGTAGAGAAAGCATTTTTAAATATCATAAATGGAATTATAACTCAAAAATTGCAAAAATGTAACAGTTGTGGTGTATTTTTTGATAAAAAGTTAAAATTCTGTAACTTTTGTGGTGAAAAAGCAGAAATAAATCCTATTACTATTTAAATTTTATAAATCTTCCTTCTTTCTTCTATAAAGAGAGGGAGGTATTCTTACTTCTTCAAATGATCTGCTCTTTAATCGATGTATAAATGCTTCAAGCTCCATTTTTGCATTTACTATTGAAGATTCAATTTCTCTCTTAACATTCTCTTCACCTAACACATAATTCCCATGACTCGGGAAAAAACCATTAATTCTCAATGTATTTAAAATGTGAAGTGAATTAATATATTCAGAAATAGAACCTGACTCGTAAATATTTGTTATCGCACCTTCAAAGAGAGTATCACCCGTAAAGATATATTGCTGGAGCGGTTCATAGATACAAATACATCCTGATGTATGCCCAGGTGTCTCTATAATTTTTAAAATTACATTTCCTATATCTATAATATTTCTGTCTTCAAGCCAAATATTGATTCTTAAATTAGATAAATCTATACCCCATTTCTTTCCTTTTGTAATTAATTCATCTGTGTGTTGGATCTTTGTAGCTGCCCATCTATGCGCAGCTATTGGACAATGTAGATACGCATTGGAACTAATATGATCAAAATGTTCATGTGTATTAATCACCAAATTTATATCCTCTATCTTCAAACCAATCTCAGTTGTTAGTAGATAGTTTAAACTGTTAAATTTCGAAATTATCCCTGTATCTATTAGTACATTCAAATTTTCTCCAATTATAAGGTATACATGACTCCCTGCATCACGGGAATAAAACTGATACACATTAGGTTTAATCAGGTTTAATGTATAACCTGCTTTTCCATAGAGATCATCCTTTTTAATTAATTTAGGTTTGAAAATTACAGCATTGCTTCCTTCTACCATATAAAATCACTCTGAAAAATATAAAACTGTCTTTAAATATTTATTATTTTAAAACCTATAAAAATAAATTCCCTACAATCACATTATTGAGATTTACTTTTATACTTAAGGAAATTTAAACCTCTTTTTGAGTTGACGAAGACTCTCTTCGTCTAGTGGATTCTCGTTTAAAAATAAAAAGTTTAAATTGTTCAAATTTTCAACTTGTTCTTTTCTATACTTCGTTATTTTATTTCTACCAAGATGCACCATAATTAAACTCTTCAATTTATTTAACCCTTCTAGTTGTTTTATATTATTGTTGTCTAAATATAATTCTTGTAATTCTACTAATGAATCTAATCCACTTATTATATCAATCTCATTATTAGAAATTTCTATTTTCTTTAAATTTTGTAAATTCCCTAAATTCTCAATTTTTTTTATACTATTACTTGAAAGGTATAAACCCTTTAATTTGAACAGAGTAGATAAACCTTCAATTTTAGAAATTTTATTATCGTTAAGGTACAACCACCTTAAATTTATTAATTTATTAAGACCTTTAATTACCCTAATTTGATTAAAAGAAAGATTGAGACGTTGTAAATTTGTTAACCTTTCTAAGTTGCTAATCTCAGATATCTGATTATGGTTTAAATTTAAATCCTCTAAATTTAATAAGTAATCTAAATTTTCAATTAAGCGTATATTATTATTGTTTAATATTAACTTTTTTAAATTATTCAAAGATTCTAAGTTTTCTATCCTCTTTATTCTATTATTTGATAAATTTAATTCTTGTAAAGATCTTAAACTTTGCAAATTCTCAATCCTTTCTAATTCACTATGAGAAAGATTTAGAGTTTTTAATTTTATTAAATGATCGAGACCATCAATTATCTTAAAGTGATTTCTTTGTAGTGAAAGATGCTCTAAATCATTCAATAAATGAAATCCAACGATATCTGAAAAATTCTTTAAATTTGAGCTTTCACAATTTAACGATATAATCTTACCTTTTCGTAGAGCGACAAGATATCCACATTTTCTTTTATAAAAATTAGTTAAAAATAAATTTATGAAAATCTCAATAAAATCATTAGGTAGAGTCAACCTATAATTTAAGTTAAAAATTTCTTGGGGGAATTGACTAATATTATCGTTAAAATTCTCCTTTATAGTATCTTTAAGACATTCTAATAGTATTTTCTGTGCTTTATTGTTACCTAACGAGTTTAAGGTTTTTACAGCAAAGATTTTCTGCAGAATATTATCTCCTTTCTTTAATACATATTCCAAAAGAGTAATCAACTTCTTATATTTAGAATAATTTTGCCTCAAAATTTTTCCAGCAATCAATCTCACATCGATATCTTCATCTGAAAGAAATAATTGCTCCAAAAATTTAAAATCCCTTCCTTCTTCGATATCTCCATAAATTTCAATTGCCTCCTGTCTTATAATTGGATCGTTTGAACTACTGATATATTCCTTTAAAAGATTTAAACCCTCTTTTTTACCAACTTGCCCAATTTTTTCTCTAATATAATTTTGATGAAATTCCATAAATATATCTGAAAGATTTTGAAAGCTAAGAAATAATCAGTTTTATCTTTTAAATTTTTAACTAAGACTAATTGAAATTATCATTAGAAAAGACAATACAATAAAAGAAAAAGAAAAAATATTTTTTCGAAAGTTTGAATTAAAAACTTACTTATTTAGAAGCATCTGTGAATAACTTGTGGACCCATCTCTTTATATTCGCTTAAAATATATTTAGTTATTAATAAAACTCTAACTTCTCCAAATTAGACATCTCCTTTAACCAATCTTGATTCTTTAAATTATAGGATGCGTATACTCTTAAAATTTTGAGATTTTGAAGGTTTTTTATGAACTGAGGTATTACTTTAAGATTACAGGCAGAAAGTTCTAATACTTCAAGATTTGTTAAATTTTCTATCCATTCAGGAATATAGGAGATATACCAAGGTAAAGAGAGGGATTTTAGAGATTTTAAATTTACTATAGTTTGAGGGATCTTTTCAAGTTTGTCACATCCATGAAGATCTAACCTCTTAAGGGAAATCAAATCTCCAATTGTATCAGGTAGTTCTTTAACGGCATCCTCAGAATATATAAATAATTCTTCAAGTGATTTTAAAAATCCAATTTCAGATGGAATTTTACTGGTAAAAGGTTCTTCTAAAACTACTTCTTTAACCTTAATAGATTCTAACTCTTCTTTAGTAAACAAACTCATTAAATCATAATTAACTAAAAAGGTGATAATTTCATGATCTTCACTCTTATCATTTAATAGCCTAAACACATTTTCCTTCAGAATTGTCTTGGTAATGGTAGGGCTTCCTAAATCTATCATGTATTCAAGTAATCGAAGTGACTCTAAGCTGAGATCATTTTGAAGATATTCGTAATTAAAATTCTTAAAAGCCCGATCTAATTCATCTTTACTTAAAAGTTTCATATAATCTTCGCAAATCAAGAAGCGAATTACTGTCGGATAACCAGATTTAAATCTTTTTATGATTTCTTCTTTAAATACTCTTTTTGCTAGGGGATCCTTCGCTTCATAGAGCTTTTTAAGAAGCGGAAATGCCAAATTGCTATGAATTAAACGAGTATCATAATCATTTTCTACCCATACCTGTAAATTAGAACAATGAGCCCAAAATTCTATTTCAGGAGTAATGTCTAATTCCTCTTTTTGCTTATCTGGTATAAGATCTAATTTATCTATAGTTTCTTCAATAGATTCAATCTTGTCAAGTTTGGTAATCTTATCAATAGGGATATTCAGAAAAATGGATTTACATTGGTTAAATAATTGACCATCTACATAAATGTTGGTCCTTCTACCTACTAATTTAAGAGTGATATACTTATTAATCTTGAATTCTTTCATTTTTTTTGTCTCATTTGCCTTTTGGGGTTGACTTAACTTTCATGGTTTAAAAGTAAAATATAATAATAGATTTTACGAGATTTTAAAATAAAGAGGTCTTGCTGCCAAAAATATAACTACGGATAAAGGAAAGCCTCATCGGTATCCTTATAATAATCTTGATTGAGTTTATAGCAATCCACGCAAAACCATTTTTTTGCCACTGGATTGAAGGTCATGTTTTTTTCGGAAGCACCACACACAGTGCATTTACAGATTGAGCTATCCAAAATATCATCTATTATCTTCATTTGCTCCTGAATTCTTCCAACTTTTAATCTCTCATGTTTAGAGAGCTCCTTTGAAGCCCTTACTCTTCCAGCTTGATCATAATGAATTTTTGTATACTCATCATGCAGTAAATTCCATTCTTTGCTCTGCCAATTAATCAGTATAGTTCTTAAATTGTTCCTAATTTTTTGTAAATTCGGATTTTTGATAATAATTGTCCTCTTCTTTTTCATATGAAACTAATCACCGAACCAATATTTAAATATGTGGGGTTTGTAGTCAAAGTAATCTACTAACTTCGGATATTGGGACATGTAATAATCTGCCGCAATGAAATCGCAATACATTAAAGTGCAAAGGTCTGATTTTTAGAAATATTGAATTTTAATTTTATTTTGAAGTTGACAATTAAAAAAAGGTAAAAAATAAAAAGTTTAATTTATTCGCTAAATTTTTATTTTCGGCATTTTATTTGCTCCATTAGAAGCATCGGTGGATTACCTGAGGGCCCATCTCCTTATACTCCCTCCTAGTTACCCACATCCTATGAAACGTCTTTAGTGAGCTCAGAATGCTTCCACCAATCCAAACTGAGTACATACGTTCGGGAGGAGCAATTATCTTGACGTCCACGCTCTCTGGAATTTGCTCTTTAATTTCTTTAGTTAAACGTTCTTTAATGCCAGGGAACATTGTTGAACCACCAGATAAAACAATATTGCTATAGAGGTCTCTTCGAAGAGAAGCATTCAGGAGCAAGGAATCGTTCAACACCAACATTGATGGTTTCTCCATCAGGAAGCATGTAGCTCTTTTCCATTCCTGCTACTTTCTTGGAAAGCATCATTTCTTTTTCAGGATCAATGGCTACATAACATAGTTTTTCTTTAATATCTCTAACGATTTCCTTTTCTGCTGATGTGGTAAAGGAGTATCCCTTTTGTCTGAGAAGTCTTTGTAAATAAGTGGTAATATCACGACCAGCGAGATCGATCCTTTGGATAGCGTGACTTAAGGCAAATCCTTCAAAGATTGGGACAACGTGAGAGACACCATCACCAATATCTATAACACACCCAGTAGTACGACCGGAAGCATAGAGACTTAATACTGCCTGCATCGCAACGTAAAGAGCTGGTGTATTAAAGGTTTCGAACATAATCTCAGCCATCTTCTCTCGGTTTGGTCGAGGGTTTAATGGTGCTTCCGTTAAAAGTACTGGATGTTCGCTAGGATCGATTCGTAAATCAGTGTAGAATGTATAATGCCAAATTTTCTCCATCGCAGTCCAGTCTTCTATGATGCCGTGTTCAACAGGAAACATTAACTTTAAGACACCTTTTAATTGCATTGCTTCCTCACCAATATAGTATTCCCGAGTATAATGTTCGACGTCAGTCATGATACTCTCATACTTGGGATATCCAATTAGTGTTGGGAAGACTGACCTTGGTTGATCTTCACCGGCAAATCCATTCTTGGAAATTCCGGTACCATTATCAACAACTAAGGCTTTTGCATTTAAAAAGCTTTCTTCCTCTGCCATTTTTTTAATTCAGCTCTTAATTTTTATTATTATTATTGAGTTAATTTCCTTGATTTTATTCTATTAATTTATTTTTAAGAAAGATTTTTTTTAATTTTTTTCTTGTTTCTTATCTTTAAACTGAAATATTACAAGATTAAAATTAAAATAATAATAAATTTTATGTTTATAAATTTTATGTTATAAAAAGCATTATCAATGTATGTAAAATCGCTTCTAATCATATGTAAAAATCTAGTCCTCTTTTATTGATATAGGATAACAAAATCATGAAAATAGTCGGCATAAAATTATTTTGTATTAAAATTTTGCATAAAATTCTGAAAAAAGTTTTTTTTTTTAAAGAAATATCGAAAATATTAATCCCTTTATAGCTCAATAATAAAACTTATTTTAAAGGAAATCTAACATATTAATTGTTAAAGATAAAGGGTTAATATTAATTGACATGAATTTAAGATTGAGAGGAATTTATGATATGCCAGAGAGTAGTACTATACTATATGATATAAACAAAGTGTTTATTCCTTGTCGGACAGTTTTAGAGATGGAGGCTTTAACTTCGTTATTTTTAGAATATTACAACTATGATGAGATTAAAGACCTACCAAAAAGTCAGCCAACAAGTAAAAAACTTATAGAAAAATATCGTGTGTTAGATTGTCAGCCACTTGAAAAAATAATCGAATATTTTATTGATATTGTAGTTAACAAATTGAAACCTATTGTCATGTATGAAAGAGATCATCATGACAGATTCAGGAGAGGTAATGTGGCAGCATATACTAAGACAAGATTATGTATGTATCTAGCTCTACATAGATTAAAGTTAAAATTCTTGATCATTAAAGATTTTATGGATAAATTTAAAGAAAGTAATTATGATTTAACTCTCTCCGAAGAGCAAAAATTATTAGGTTCACATGCATTTCTCTCGGCTTTTTATACGGATTATTATAAAAAGAACAAAATGAATCTTAAATTGATGCTTTCTACTAAAAGGATTTCTGAAAGGGTTAGTAAGTTGATTGATATTTCAGATACTATTACTAATGAGGATATAATTAATGCATTGACATTTAAAAAATATTTGGATGATAAGAATAGAATTAAATTTATTATGAAGGAGATTAAAGCTTCATTATTTGTGTGTAAAGTAATGTTCGCAAAAATTGACGTATTTAATCCATTTATAATTAAAAAAGATACTATAATTAATGCAGAAGAAATGATGATAAACCAAGATTTTATACCAGAGTTAATCCCAGCAATAGCCAATTGTTATGCTGATAAATCAATGAATCAACTCCAAGATTGTTTTAGAGCCTATGAATTTATGATGAATCGTGTATTGGAAGGAATAAATAATGCTGTTGAAATTGCTTCTGGTGGAGAAATAATCCTTGATATAGAAGGAACTATTTATGAGACAGGCAATATCTTTAATATATAATCCATGTTAAACTATATCATTTATTCTAATTTTAGTTTGAGTTCTTAAGAATTGGTAAATTGTGATTTTAAAAATTGAATTTCAAATATCAGTACTAATTAAAATTTGGGCTCAAGAAGTAATAAATATTAAACCTTTCATTTTTCAATCAATAGTGAAAAATATAAAATAGAAAGCAAAGATGAAGGATAAAAATATAGAAATAAAACGACAAGTTTGGGAATCATTAAGGCAATATAGATTTGAACCCATTAAAAGGAGATATCTAGAAAATTTACATTTAAGAGAAGTTATCAAACCTAAAAACTACACTAATTAACATCTCAACCTAATTTGCATAACTACATAAATGTTAAACTTACACACTTAAATCTAATAAAGAATAAATGCTATTCGATATTTCAGTAAGCATAAGACAATTGTAAACAATTATGGTACTCTCAAAAACTAATGAGAAACGATTTACAGAAGATTTTAATCAAATATTAAAGATTGTCATTTTAAATAGTCTTGGCTTCTTTTATATAGGATTTTTAGTTCCAATAATTGCTCGTAATAATATGGGAGCAACAGGTATTCAATTAAGTTTAATCGTATCATTTCAAGTTTTAGGCCGCATGATAAGTGGCTTTATTACTGGTTTTATAAGTGATCGTGTTAAATCAAGAACATTTTTAGTATTATTAGGATCATTTGGGAGAGCTCTCTCTTATTTCATAATCTATACAGCTATTATTACAAATTTCATGATTCTCTTGGGAATTGGCACCTTTACACTAGGTTTCATGGCAGGAATTTTCTGGGTTCCTTTCAATATGTTTATAGCAGAAAAATCTAATAAGAATCATCGTTCTCATGCATATGGTAAGAGAGATTCTGCAAATGCAATTGGACAAATTATTGGAGCATTATTAGGTTTTATTCTCTTTATGTTTTCAGGGGTTATAACTGATAATCCATTTGTCATATATGCTGCAATTCCAATTTATGGTATTGCGAATCTAATAGCGGGAATTAGGTTTCATCAGAAAGTAGATGAATCGATTAAGTTTTCAGAAGATTTATTTACGAAGAACAATAGTTTAAACAAATTAAACAATAACGATAAGCTATTTAAGTCAAAAGTAATTATATTAGGAGTAATTTTCCTAATGAGTGCTCTATTCCTTGGAAGTATAAATGGATCAATTGCTAGACCTTTTTTAAATATTTATTTATTGGAGAATATAGAAAATAATATTAATATTGTAATTTGGGCTTATTTACCTGCTGGTGTATTAGCAACGCTTTTAGCTCCTAAATTAGGATTAATTGTAGATAAACTTCATCCAATTATAGGTATAACAATAACAAGTTTATTAGGTGCATTAATGACGTGGCTTCTGATAAACTCAGGTAATATATGGGTTTTTGCAATATTTTTACTATTTGATCTTACAATTGTAATTGCTGCAGGGCTTATATTTCAAAATTTAGTAAGTAGAATTACTATACAACACCGTGGTAAAATACTTGGTATTGGAGAATTCTTTGCATTCTTAGGAAATGTAATTGGTCCAATCTTGGGAGGTATAGTTTGGGATTTTGTAGGTCCAAAATTTCCTTTCATTATTTCTATATTTGTTGAATTATCATTAATTCCAATTTATTTAGGAGTTGTTTATTTATTAATTCCTCATTTAACAGAATCTTATGAAATAAAAAAAGAAAGAGAATGTGAATAAATCTAATTTAAATTTTCTATTTACCTTCTAATGTTTTTTCTGCTCTTTCGATCTTCTTATTGCTCCATTCCTTTACTTTAGACAATATTTCCATTTTATTATTTGGTCTATTTAATTCAATTGGTTCTTTTATATATCCTTTATTTAAAGCATTATTATAGACTTTTTCACCAATTTTTGTTCTGATTATTGCTGTTGTTAATTTCTCTGGTGAACCTAGACCACCAAAAGAAATATCAGCATAAATATTGGAAAAATCAGGACATGCAAAACATGCGGGGCGTCCAATACTGTGTAAATCCGGAAATGGAATTTTCAATTTATTTCCACTTTTAAAGTATAATATAAGTTCTTCTCGCACATTCATACTTTCAACATCTTCAAATGAAAAATTGAATGTTTCTTCTAGTTTTTTCCTATCTTCATCATTGAATGAGAAGTTTAGATAACAAAATAGACCGAATGTATACTTGACGATATGTGCAGGCAAAATACTTAATTCTTGCATTTTTCTAATTGAATTAATTTGACATGGAGTGCCAACGACAGCTATATTTAATAAATCGGGACCTATAACTTTTTTCAGTGCTATATTAGTCGGTATGAATGTGTTATATTTTTCTAATCCAATTACTTGACTTGAAAAGTCAAAATGAGACCCTGCCGCTTCAATTAGATCTTCTTTATTTGTGGCTAAAAATGAACTTCGATTAAAAGGACCTTTCCTTTTACAAACAATTGCTCCATCGATTAACTTATTATCTAATAAATAATTTAATATTGCTGTAACAGCACCACCATCAGTCGCTCTTTTTCTAATTTCTTCAGAGGAAGCATGACATGAGGCTATTTTTAGCTGATTTCCTATAGGAGGATCATAATTAAACTTTTTATTTAACTGTTCATTTAATACATGAGTTTGAGGACATATAAAATAGCAAATACCACACTTAAGACATTTATCTTTATTTACATATTTCGGTGGCCCTGATTCCGACATTTCAATAGCTTTAATTTCACCAGCTGAACAAAAACTAACACATCCGCCACATTCTCCACATAATCCTTTTTCATGAACTTCTATTATCAAATCTTCAAATGTTTTTGAAACGGGACTAGCAGCCAATTTTATTCACTAATTTTGATTATTTTTAAATATTTATAATTTTAATTTTAATATTCATTGGGCATTTTTTTAAGCTCAGCAAGAGAAAAAACAGGACCATCAACGCATACAAATTTATTCCCGATGTTACATCTACCACATTTTCCGATCCCACACTTCATACGCATTTCTAGACTATTAAGAATTTGTTCTGGACCCCAATTTAATTCTTCCATGACTGCAATTGTAGTTTTAATCATGATTGGTGGTCCACAGATAACTGCAATAGCGTTATCGGAACTTGGAGCAACTTTTTTAACGATTGGCGCAACAAATCCAACTTCTTCAGTCCATCCCTCTGCTTCACGATCGATAGTTAAGACAACCTTAATATCGTCTCGCTTTTTCCATTCATCTAAGACATCTCGGTATAATACTTCTCCAGGATCACGGTTTCCATAAATTACTGTTATATCACCATAATCTTTGCGATGTTTTTCATCTAGCAAATATATAACCAATGATCGTAAAGTTGAGAATGCGAAACCGCCTCCAATAACCACTATATTTTTACCCTTCATTTCTTCTACTGGCCAGCCATTTCCACAGGGACCTCTTATTCCAACTGTATCTCCTATTTCACAATTATGAAATGCTGATGTTACAGTCCCCATTTTTTTAATAGTAAATTTAATGGTTCCTTCTTCAGTAGGAGATGAGGCAATTCCTATTGGACATTCTCCTTTCCCAATTAAACTAATTTCAGCAAATTGTCCAGGAATATATTCAAAGTTCTTATACTCTTTTTCTTTCTTAAACTCTAATTCGATAGTCTTAATATCATTAACTTTATTCTCAGAGACTATTGATTTAACTTTTGTAAGATAAGGTATGTAAGGATTAGGCAACTACCTTTTCACCTTCCTTTTTTTCTATTTTTTTTATTTTATCTAATATTACTCGAAGATCATTATTAGCGGGGCAAACATAAATGCATCTACCGCATCCAACACAACCCAATAAATCATAATTTGTAGGATAATAACTAAACTTATGCATGATTCGGTTTCGACAGCGTTGGATTTTAGTGTCCCGAGGATTATGTCCACTTGTTTCCATTGTATATAGGCACGACTGACATGTATCCCAAATTCTAATTCTTCTTCCGCGATTATTATAATGATCAGTTTCGTCAATAACATCAAAACATGTACATGTTGGACATAAATAAGCACAAGAACCACATCCTATACAAGCTTCACTAATTTCATCCCATACAGGATCCTCAAAACATGTTGATAAATTCTCAACAACTTTGTCTACATCTATTTTTGTAGTTATTAATTCTTCTGCTTTTTTAGCCAATTCTTCAGCTTTCTTTACATCATTTTTGGTAGCATCAGAAAGCCATGAGAGCTTCTTAATTAAAGCTTTCCCTTTATCGGTAATACCCTCAACTAAATAACTATCTCCTAAATCACTAAGAAATATATCCATATTCTCTTTATTGAAAGGATTTCCTCCTACAGATGTGCAAAAACATGTAGTTCTTGGAGTATTACATCCAATTCCTATAAGTGTTGTATTTTCTTTTTTCTTTAAATAGATTTCATCCTTCCAATCACCGTGAAATGAAAAGAAATTAGCAAATAGTTCAAAACTATACGCATCACATGGTCTAATTCCAAATATTAAGTATTTCTGTTCTAAATCCTGTCTATCAGTGATTTCAATATCTTTATCATCTAATGTATATTCAAATAATACTTCTTCTTGAGGAAATAAAACGGATTTTGGTGGTATTTTAGAATTCAAATAATCCAAAATAATGTCTTCTGCATTTTCAATTTTTTCAAAAACAATATTTCCCTTTTTATTAATAGGAGCAAAAAAAGAATATTCTCCTGAGAGTTCTTTATATAATTTTCCGATTTGATTCTTTTTCAATATTTTTTGATCCATTTTTTAATTCACCTTCTTAATCTTCCTCCAACATAAATTCTTGTGCGTCATTCATTTTGAAGTCCATCATGGGAGGAACTGTTTCTGCATTGAGCCCTGAAGTATAATCAAAGCGATTCTTCACAATTTTTTCTAATTTTCTTGTAATAAAATTTAGATCTATACCAACAGGACATACTGACGAGCATGCTCCACACGCCACACATCTACCTGCTAGATGTTGTGCCCGCACTAAATGAAATGTAAATATATCTTGATATTCAGTAGTTTTCCCAAACCAAATAGGTTTATTTTGATCTACAAAACAGAGATTACAATAACACACTGGACAAGCTTGGCGACAACTATAACATAGAGTACAAACTTGCAAGAGATCTTTTATATAAGCCCATTTTTCATCAGCAGATTTAGATTCAAAATCAGTAATATCTGAAAATTCATCATGAATCGAGTCTAATTCTTGACATTCCCCAACACAAGACGTTTCGGTTGCAGAAGGCATTTTTACTTGACAAACTTTACATAGTTCATTAATATATTGATTATAGGGGAATTTTTTCTCCCAGTCTCTTCCTTTTACAATAATATCATCTCCGGATATTGCAACATCAAGCATCTCTTTTTCACCAATTTCTTGATCTATTTTACTTCTGTTGATAATTCCATTGCAATTAAATCCAATCATCTTTATTTTGTTGAGATCCACTTGTTTCTCGGCAGCTAAAACATTTACTGCCCTAGCTACGCAACCTTTCGCAACAATCCCAATTCTCAAAGGTTTTCTTTCTGAATCGCAAAGTTGGGGCATTAATGGAGCTAAATATCGAGCTAAATTAATATAACATAAATTATTCCAAATTAATTTATCTACATCTTCTTCCTTCCTAATAATAATTGGTGTAGAGCTCAAAGGTACAGTACCTTGAGAATAACCAATTATTACATCAACTTGATCTTCACTAAGTAATTTTTTAGCATTTTCTCTTATTGAGTTTGTGATTTCCTTATTACTTGTTTCGATTCCCATACTTAACACCACTCCTTTTGAAATTTAGTATTTGGACCTAATTGTTTAACAATCTTTGTTGCTTTTCTAATTAATACAGCAAAACGTTCTCCCTCCGCAGCCGAAGCCCACATAAAATTGACCCTCCCGGGTTCAATTCCAAAGAACTCTAAGAGTTCTTTTAAAATGGCAAATCTTCTCCTTGCTACAAGATTACCACTTATATAATGGCAATCTCCTGGATGGCATCCAGAAATAACCACACCGTCCCAACCATCTGTTAAACTTTTAATAATAAAATAGGGATTAACCCGTCCTGAACAAGGAACTCTTACAATCCTTATATTTGGAGGATATTGGATTCTGCTTACTCCTGCTAAATCCGCACCCGCGTAGGAACACCAATTACATAAGAAAGCAATTATCTTTGGTTCCCATTTTTCATCAACTTTCTTTTCTTCTAAAACTGTTTCAGTCATTTTTAAACCTCTTATAATTTAACCAATACGACCTGTTATCATTTCATATATTTGTTCACTTGTAAAACCTAAAATATCGATGGCACTACATCGACAATTCCCACTACAAGCTCCGCACCCTTTACATAAAGCTTGATTAATTGATGCTACTAATCCAAAACGTCTATCTTCAATTAACTCTATTGCATTATAAGCACAATTATCTACACACATCCCGCATCCTATACAGCGAGTTATGTCTATTACTGCCGTTTTCCCTTCTGCTTCAATTTCATCCTTAGAAAGTATTGTACATGCTCTTGAAACAGCAGCATTAGCTTGTGAAATTGAATCCTCAATAGTTTTTGGACAGTGAGCTAATCCTGCAACAAATACGCCCTCCGTAGCGAAATCTACTGGACGAAGCTTAACATGGGCTTCTAAATAAAAATTATCATCATTTAAAGGTACTTTTAACATTTTAGCAAGGTCTTCATTTTCCTCTTTTGATGCTACAATCCCAGCACTTAATACTAATAAATCTGCGGGGATTGATAAATCTCCTTCTTTTGGATTTTTAACTTTTACATTTAAAGAAGAATCCTCAGCAATAATTTCTGGAGGATAATTTTCATCATATCGAAGGAAAATGACTCCCTCTTCCCTTGCCTTCCTATAATATTTTTCCTTAAACCCATAAGTTCTAATATCCCGAAATAGAATTGTAACTTCTGTAGATGGACTTAATTTTTTAACCAATAAGGCATTTTTAATAGCCTCTGCGCAACACATTTTGCTACAATAAGGATGCTCCTCGTTTCTTGAACCAACGCACTGAATCATAACAACTGATTTTTTATTTTTAATTACGCTATCTGTGTTTAGTATTTCTTCAAATTTTGATTGTAGAATTACATTTTTGTTATCGCCATAGAGAAACTCTTTTGGTTCATATTCTTTAGCTCCTGTAGCTAATATCACGACTCCATGATCAAATTCAGATCTTTCTTTTTTAGATCCATAAATCACTGAAGTTTTGAAGTTACCAATATAACCATTTAGACTTTCTATTTCAGCATTAGTATATACATGAATAAATTTATTAGATTTAATTTTTTCAATTAGATTTTTTAAATAAGCTTGAACATCTCCTCCCTCAAGAGTATGATAAATATTTTTGGCAAAACCCCCTAATTCTACTTCTTTTTCGACTAAATAGGTCTCAATTTCCTGATTAGCAAAATTTAAAGCAGCAGTCATACCACTTATTCCCCCACCGATTACCAATGCTTTCTTTGTTACTCCTAACTTGATTCTATCTATTGGTGCTATACGCCTTGCTTTATTAACTGCCATCCTCACAAGATCTTTCGCTTTTTGAGTAGCTTCTTCTGGTTGGTTCATATGAACCCAAGAACACTGATCTCTGATATTTGCCATCTGAAAAAGGTATCTGTTCAATCCTGCTTCTCTAATAGTTTCTTGGAATAATGGTTCATGTGTTCTAGGAGTACAAGATGCCACAATAACGCGATTAAGATGATATTCTTCAATTTTTTCTTTTATTATTCCTTGAGTATCAGCAGAACATGTATATAGATTACGATCTGCCATAACTACATTTGGAAGAGTACTCGCATATTTAGTAACTTCTGGAACGTCTACATATCCTCCAATATTAATCCCACAATGACAAATAAATACTCCTATACGCGGTGGTTGCCCAGCAACAAAAATTTCAGGAGGTAATGTTTTTTCAGTAATTAGTGTTCCTCTTTTTTGATATAAAACTTGATTAACACATCCTGCGGCTGCACTTGCTTGAGTAACTGTCTCAGGAATATCTTTCGGCTGAGAAAAAGCTCCACACGTATAAATCCCTGGTTTAGATGTCTGAACAGGATTAAATATATCAGTCTTGGCAAAACCAAACTCATTTAGTTCTATACCAAATTTATCAGCTAAATATTTCGCATCATTAGGAGGGTTTAATCCGACTCCTAAAACTACCATATTATAATCTTCTTCAATAACTTTCCCATCTTCGGTTTCATATCTGAGTCTCAAATCTTTTGTCTCATGAACTTCTGATACTGAAGATATTCTACTTCTAATATAACGTATACCATATTCCTCCTGGGCTCTAATAATATACTTATCAAAATCTTTACCATAAGCTCTAATATCCATACTAAAAATGGTAGGTTTTACTTCATGTTGATGCTCATGAGCAATAACAGCCTCTTTAGCGGTATACATACAACAAACAGAAGAACAATAAGGCTGTCCCTCTCCTGAATAATCACGAGACCCAATACATTGAAGGAATGCGACCTTCTTTGGAATATCTCCATCCGAAGGTCTTAAAACACGTCCAGCATAAGGGCCACTAGCACTTAAAATGCGTTCAAATTCAATGCTAGTAACAACATTCTTACAATTACCATAACCATATTTATTTGCTTCTTGAGGGATAAATTCATCAAATCCTGGAGCGAGAATAATTGCTCCTACATTAATATCTACTTCTTCATCTTCTCTGTCATATTCTACTGCTTTTGCTTTACAAACACCAGCACAAACTCCACAACCTATGCAATAATCTTTATTGATTGAATAAACGAGGGGAACTGCTTGAGGATACTTTACAGAAGTAGCATGATATTTTGCTAATCCCTCATTAAATAAATCAATAGCCTCAACGGGACAATTTCTCCCGCATACTCCACAACCAGTACATTTATCAGGATTAATATATAAGGAATTTTTCTTAACCTTGACGATGAAGTTACCTGCTCCTCCAGAGACGTTTAAGATCTTACAATTTATACTTAAATCTATGTTTTGATGGCGCCCAGTTTCGACTAATTTTGGACTTACTATACACATTGCACAATCGTTTGTAGGGAATGTTTTATCTAACTGTGCCATAACACCACCAATGCTGGTAGTCGATTCGATTAAATAGACTTTATACCCAGAATCTCCTAAATCTAATGCAGCTTGGGAACCTCCTATTCCCGCACCAACAACCATAACAGCTCCAACTTTTTCCATTTTTTATATCCTCTACATTTTATAATACATTGGCGTAATTCCAATAAATTCTCCGAAGTCAACTTGACCTCGACTTTTTAAAGTTACTATATGTTCTAAAACTATACTTGGATCTATTTTTAAATCGTTTGCTAAATCTTTAACCGATCTAGAATCATTTTCTAAAGAAATTAAAATTCTATGTCTTTCATATTCTTCAATAATTGCTGATTCAAAAATTTCATTAAATTTTTCGAGAGATACTTTCTCTCCATATACATTTTCTTGTTCTGTAATCTTTCTTTCTCTCCCTACAAGAGCTCTCATTCGATCACTTCCTGCAGCTTCTTCAATAGCCCTTAATTTTTCAAGTATTTCTTTTTCAGGATTCTCTCCTCCAGCGGGAGATGGTCCTAAAGATTTTATATGTTCTGTAAATTCTGTTATAACTGAAGCATATCTAGCACCTTCTGAAGCAGATACCCAATCCAGCCTTACTCTATTATCAAAATTAATGAGTTTTAGGAATTTTTTAACCATATCAAATTTTTTTTCCGCTTCATAGTTTCCTTCAAGATAATGACAATCTCCTAGGTGACATCCTAAAACAATTACTCCATCAGCTCCAACTCGGAGTGCTTCAAAAATAAATTTGGGGTCTACTCGACCACTACACATGACTCTTATTACTCTAATATTTGGAGGGTACTGCATCCTACTCACTCCCGCTAAGTCCGCTCCCGCATAGGAGCACCAATTACATAAAAATCCTAGTATTTTCGGTTCAAATCCCATCTTATTAACCTCCTCCAAATGCATAAATTTCTGATAAAATTTGTTCATCTGTAAAATGCCTTATTATTATAGCATGATTAGTACATGTTGCTCCGCAAACTCCGCACCCTTTACAAAGAACCTGAGTTATTTCAATCTCATCATTATCATTTTTACTTATGGCTTTATATGGACACACAGTAATACAAACTTCGCATCCAGTACATAAATTCTTATTATATTCAGGTAGAAATGAGGTTGCCCCCTCTACCTCGATAGTATCATGGGATATTATTGTACTTGCTCTTCCTGCAGCAGCATATCCTTGAGTTATAGATTCTGTTAGATCAACTGGCCATTTTGCGGCTCCGCATATAAACACCCCATCAGTTGCGAAATCCATAGGCCTTAATTTTACATGAGCTTCTAAAAAGAATTTATTTTCTTCTAATGGAACTTTTAGCATTTGAGCAAGCTCCTTGTTATCATCATTGGCAATTAGTGGGGTAGACAATACTAATAAATCATATGGAATACTCATTTCATCTCCTATGTATTCATTAAATACTTTTATGTTATCTTCTTCTACATTTGGTTCCTTTTCGAGTTTATAACTCAGAAAAATAACTCCTGCTTCTCTTGCTCTTCTATAATATTCTTCATAATGCGTTCCGGGAGTATATAAATCTCTAAATAAGATAGTTATATTAGCTTTAGGATTTTTTTCTTTAATTAACAAAGAGTTTTTCAAGGCTGTCATACAACATACATTTGAGCAATACTTTCTTTCATCATTACGAGCTCCTACACATTGAATCATTACAATATCTTGAGCGTTAATTTCATTGTTTTTCAATTTCTTTTCTAATTCATATTGAGTGATTCTTTTATTACCGTCATAGCCAAATTTTCCAGTTGGTGTGAATAAAGAGGCTCCAACTGCAACAATGATTACTCCTATAGTTAAATCAATACTTTTCTTATTTTGCTCAACTTCCACATCATAATTTCCAACAAAACCACTAATATCCTTTACTCTTGCTGAAGTATATACAGTTAACTTAGGGTTATTTTCAACTCTTTTCTTTAAGCTTTCTAGAAGTTCAGAAGCATCTTGGCCAGTAGGGAATAATTTATTTATTATATTTAATTTTCCACCTAGTTGTTTATCTTTTTCTACTAAATGCGTCTCAAATCCTTGATTAGCTAGACTAAGAGCTGCAGTCATTCCTGCGACACCACCACCTATTACCATAGCGGTAGGAGTTGCATTAACTACTATATTTTCGAGCGCCTCAAGTCTCGCAGCTTTTGCAACACCCATTCGAATAACCTCTTTCGCTTTTTCAAGAGCTTCTTTAGGGTATTTCATATGAACCCATGTACATTGATCACGAATGTTAACAAACTGAAAGAGATATTCATTTAAACCCTCGTCTTTTATACAATCCCGAAAAAGAGGTTCGTGAGTCCTCGGAGTACATGAAGCAACAACTACACGATTTAAATTATGTTCTTTAATCCCATTTTTAATCTGAGCTAATCCAGTCTCTGAACAAGTGTATAAATTATCCTCTGTGAATACAACATTAGGTAATGTTTTAGCATATTCTGCTACTTCTTTAACATCTATTAACCCGCCTATATTGCTTCCACAAGAGCAAACAAAGACGCCAATTCTGGGTTTTTCCTCTATTTTATTTGACATTCTCACTTTATCCTCCTTTAATTACTTCTGCTGCTCTTGCTGCTGCCCCACTAGCCTCAGCAACAGAGCGAGGGATATCCATTGGTTCACGAGCACAACCACATGTGAAAATACCTTCTACACTAGTTTCCACTGGAAAAAATGGATCAGTTTTTATGAAATTATATTTATTCAAATCAATTCCTAACACATCTGCTAATTTCTCAATACCTTGTGATGGGATTATACATGTCGCCAATACAGCTAAATCTACTTTCATTTGCTTTATTTCGGCAGTATCATAATCCTCATAAGTAATAATAGGGCTTTCATCCTTATCAATATCAATATGAGAGACTTTACTTTTAATATATTTGATGTTATATTCATCTGCCCCTCTCCGGAGAAAAGTTTGAAATCCTTTTCCTCCGGCTCTCATATCAATATAAAAAACATACGATTCTAAATCATTATTATGTTCAAAGGCTATCATTGCTGCTTTTGTACAGTACATACAGCATATAGAAGAACAATACTTTTGATCTCGATCTGAACGTGATCCTATACATTGGAGAAAAGCAATTTTTTTAGGATCTACACCATCAGATAATCTTCTTAAATGCCCTTCAAGTGGTCCAGAAGCACAAATCAAACGTTCAAATTCTAAGGAAGTCACTACATTTCTATATCTCTTATAACCATACTTTGTAAGAGGATTAACATCTTCCATTAAACCATAACCAGGAGCAACAATTATACAACCAACATTTTCTATTTCTAAAATTTCGTCTTTTTGTGTGAAATCAATTGCTTTTGCTCCACAATTCGTAGCACATAATCCACAAATTCCATAATTTAGATATACACATGAATTTTTATCAACAATATGAACAGGAGGAACGGCTGAAGGAAAGGGAATATATACAGCAGCCATATTTTTTAAATTAGCATCAAAATAATTTGGAACTCCTCTTACAGGGCAAATTTTAGCACAATCCCCACAATTTGTACAAGCATCTTCCTTTACATATCGAGCACGTTTAAGAACTTCTACTGTAAAATCTCCAATTGATCCTTCTATCTTTTGGACTTCTGAAAGAGTATAAAGGTTAATATTTGGATGCCTATAACATTCTGATAATTTTGGTGCTAATATACAAATTGAACAGTCTAAAGTGGGAAATGTTTTATCTAATTGTGCCATCTTTCCTCCAATAACAGGAGATTTTTCTATTAAATGAACTTTTATTCCCATATCTCCCAAATCTAAAGCTGCTTGAATACCTGCAATACCAGCACCAATAATAAGAACACTTTTAGAATTTTCTACCATTCAAATCACGATTTTATTTATTTCTTCACTTTTAATGAAGTCATTTTTTTTAACCAATTAATTTTTTTAGGCCGCCATTCTGAAATTTGATCGGCTGGAATAATATATCTTTCAATATAACCTGTTGCTAGTAAAGAATCTATTAAACTACGTCCTTTTTCAGTTCGAGTAAGGATCATTGAATAACCAGTAGGAGCTCCAGATGCTCCAACACTAAGATCTGAAAATCTCCCTACAAATTCATCACATTCGTGACAATGATTTCTTACCGCATCATCAAGATCTTTAATATTTACTTCTTTTACATTGTTATCTTTTGATGTGACAAAAAAATTCTTCTTAATGTTTGTTTTTTTAATATTTGATGGATTAATTTGTGTTTTAGACTTTAAAGTATTCATCAATTTATCATAATCAAAATTTTCAAAACAAAATAAACCAATTACAACACTGATAACATGTGCAGGTTTAATGTGTAAAAGCTTCATCTTACTAATTGCCCTACATTGGCAAGGGGTCCCAACAAATGCAATACGTAATTGATCACTATCATAAATTCTTTTTTTATGGGATATTATTTCTTCTGCAACTTGAGTTAAATCTTTTAAAGGTAAGATATTAGATGATATTGAATATCGAGTACCCGCAGATCTTGCTAAATCATCTTTAGTATATATTATTTTTGGTATTGGTTTGAAATTCTCGTCATATTCAGATACAATTGCAGCATCAATGTTATTAGTATCAAATAAATACGTTAATATTGTCGACACAATACCACCATCTTGCCCGATTTCTTTAATTTTTGCAATAGTTGTTCGAGCAGCAAAAATATCTATAACATTTCCAAGTTCATCTTTAACAAGATGAGCTTCTTTTAATTTTTCAAGTAAAGGTTCAGTTTGTGGACAAATATAATAGCAATATCCACATTCTTTACAATTCTCAACACTCTTATCAGTTTTAAACTTAGGGATATAATTATCCATTTCGATAACATTAAATGCTTGATTTTCACAATAGGCGATGCAAGCACCACAAGCACAACATCTATTTACTGAGATTACATCATCTTCTAAATTCTTGAAAGTCTTTACTTCTGCTAATCCCATTTTTCTACCAAATCTTTATTGTAATTCTAATAATTGAATTTAAATTTTTATTAAAATCTTAAAATCCTTCTAATAATGAACCAGGTCGAACACGGTGAAATTTTAATCCTAATTCTTCAGGTTTAAAACCAAATGCTAAAGCAACTAACTCTGAGAGATAAAAAATTGGAAAATTATAACCATTTTCTTTTCCTTTACTTAATTCTCTCTGATTAAAATCAAATTGCTGAAAACAAGCTGGACATACTAAAGTAATACAATTTGCACCTGAATCTTGTATTGATTGTAATTTATTATCTATCATTTTTAGGGAAATATCCTTATCTGATTTATCAAGAGGATTTCCACAACACTCCATCTTTAGTTCATAATCTATAGAATCTGCCCCCAATGCCCTTACTACTTCATCAATGGTGATTGGATCAAAAGGATCATCCCAATTTATTATTTCAGATGGTCTTAAATAATGACATCCATAATGAACTGCAACCTTAAATCCATTTAAAGGATGTACAACATTTTCTCTTACTCTATCTAAATTTTCATAAAGAACTTGAGCAAAATGTTTTACTTCTGTTTTTCCATTATAATTTCTTCCAATATTATTTAAAATACGATTTACTTCATCTTTTACTTTATTATCTTTATTAATAAAATAATTAACTCCTTTTAGAGTTTCAACACATCCAGAACAAAAGGATATAATTCCTCCATTATTATTTGATAAACTTAAATTTCGCGCTCCTAGCGCTAACCATGTTTTATGATCTATTAACTCTATACCAGTAGGATCTGGACAACAACTAAATCCTTCTACATCATTTAACTTAATGCCTAATTTTTCGAAAACCTTCCTTGAAGATGCTTCTAAGAAGGGTAATCTTGCTGGAATAACACACCCTAAAAACAAATCAAATGACATTTTTTATGTACCCTCCTTTGGAATGTGATTTGCAAAATTTGTTACATTCAAAATTTTACTTATTTCTTCAATTGGAGCTGTTTTTATTATAGGAAGTCCTAATTGCTCTCTTCGAGTTAGAATTGCTTTAGAATATGGAATTGCAACTCCATTTTCTAACACAGCTCTACCCTGAGCAATAAAAGCTTCTGGTACGTTTCCTGTTTCAAAACATTTATTTTTAATTAGGGTTAAAATCTCTGTTATCTCAACTTTTTGAGGACATAACTCAACACACGTTTGACAAGTTGAACAGAGCCAAGAATTAGGATCTTGCTTCTCTACTAATTTATTTTGTAATCCTAAAATCGCTTCTTCAATAATTTTTCTAGGATTATACTTTCCTTGAGTTATTAACGCAACAGGACAACCACCACTACATGTACTGCACTGATAACAATAACTTAAGGACACATTATGTTTTAATATCTCATTTCTGAATTCAAAATTTATGACACTCATGTCATTATCTTTTTTTTATTTTCCGTTGTTTTGGATAATAATATTAATTTTATAAATTTTTTAGAAAATTTCAATAACTAATTTATTTAAATGAGTTTTATATTATCGAGATCAGACTTATTAAGTTGAATTTTAGTTGTATAACTTACCTTCTCGGATAATTCTTCTAATTTTGATATAACTCATAAGATTATGTTTTAAGAAAATGAAAATACTCTGCTTTTTATGATCAAGGCTGATCAAAAAACCTAAGGAACACTTTACTTTTGAATTAACGTTTTCACGATCGATAATAAGAATCTTTATGACCCATATTGATCATTATAATTGACGTTTCTCGAAGATAACGACGAATTACTAAAATTGATGATCAATCTCGTCATCGATGTGTCAAAAATGGCATTGCATGATCTAAGATTTGCGAAATTATCACTTTTGAAACAAAAAATGTCTGAGGATGGACAAATTTAAATATTAAAAGTGATAATATTATTTTAGTGATAAATTAAAAATAAAATTTAACAAAATTTTATAATAAATAAATATAGATTTTAAAAAAAGTGATAAAAAAAATGTGTAATAATTGTAATTGTGAAGCTTATGACCAATGTTCAATAGTTGGGTATATGCCAATTGGATTCTGTTGCTCAAAATGTTATCTTTATGACGAATTGCATACCTGTTTACACGCATCCATGAAAGAAAAAGCCTCTAAAATTAAACCTATCAATGCTAAAATTGAAGATGGTGTATTAAAAGTAATTGTAAGAAAAGATGAAAAAGAAATTCCATTAGTCATTGATCTTGACAAGCAATTTGAGTAGAAAATAACGCGAATTATTTTCTTATCTTAATATTTAATCAGTAATTATAATAAGAATACCACAAAAAAATAAAAAGGTCAGTCCCCTAACCTTTCCTTGAATAATGTGGCTTTTGCGGGTGAGGTGAGTATTCAAAGGATTTTGTCAGGGAACTGCTACTAGACTTGTTTTTAACATTAACCTGAACTTTTTATGCTTCCTTTGCTAAATACTCACTGAGCACGATATTCAAATCGATTTCTGAGTTATTGATCTTTTTTAATAAATTTCTGAGCCCATAATCATTTAATAGTAACTCAATAAGATTCTTATACAAAGCGGTAATATTATCTTTACCGATCTCATAATATAGTTCATCATCTCTCAGACAAAGATCCATAATTTCGTATAGACCTTTTATAGCATCCTTTATATTCTCAAAATTCTTTACTGCCTTTTCATTCGATCTTACCACATAATTTGAAGTAGTCATTTTTCTTACTCACCTCAAATATTATATATGAATTTTCGTATATAAAGATGTCGATTTCCACCAATTATGTGATCGCAAAACATATAACACCTTTTTAAAAAGCATCATAAAAAAGTAAGATTATCCTAACAATCCTTTATAAATCAGTCATACAATAAAAAGTTGCTAGAATATATGCTAAATTACACTAATATTGATTACTAAAAATGATCACCGCTGCTGAAAAAGATCAATATAAAGTCACTTTTGATCAAAAAGAAAATTATTTTCTTAAAATTATCGTCAAATTATAATTGATAGCTTGGTTTTAAGTTTTCTTTCTACATGTCCAGAATATATTTCACTATCCATCCTAATTCTCGGATTGATGATTATGAGAAAAAGAGCACAAATGAAAAGAGAATCAATAAAATTTCTTTAAAAAATTTTGTTAATGATAAAAAGTACTATACAAGCACATGAATAATTTAAAATAAAAAGAATTGTTCCTAATAATAATAAAATTACAATCATTTGTAATGTGGAATATATCGCAATTTTAAACAAGAAAATTTTATATCTACATATTCTGAAATAAAAATCCATAAATGTAGGAATAGTAGGCATATTATCAGAACAATGAGTTATCTCTAATGGATAAGATAAAGGCAAATAAGAATTGCAGCTAAAAATCGAAACTTTATAATACCCAGTTATAACAAAAGTTGAAAGATACGAGATGATACCAATTGGAATAAATATTAGTTTATAAGTAGGAACTTTTATAATTTGAATTCTGGAACTATTACGTTTTACGATCAACCAGATTAATAGACCTATTATAATACTTAAAATCAAGATTTATCTCCTTATTTGTCAATAATGTAAAAAGCTGGTTAAATATATTAAAATTATGATTTATTAAAATCGAATTTTATAATTAGAAACGAATTTAAAGAGATATTGGATTAGTGAGAAATAAGGAAAGAATTTTTTATAATGATTTGAATATTATGAATTATTATTTTTATTTTGGTTAAGTTAAGAAGAAAACTAAAAAAAAAAAAGAAATTAATGGTGAATAGGACGTCCCTTTTTATGAATAGCTTTGCCAACTACAGATTCACAGCCCTCTAATACCATTTCTGATATAGTAGGATGACTATGGATAGTTTCCGCAACATCATGAACAGTTAATCCATGTTGCATTGCTAAGGATATTTCCGCTATTAATTCAGGGGCTTCAACTCCAATACAAGAAGCACCGACGATTTTATGACTATTCTTATCTGCTAAAACCATTAAAAATGCTTGGTTATCCTCGCCCATACATTTAGCTTTACCAAGAGATTGGTAAGGGAACTGCCCCATCAAAACATCCATACCCATATCCTTAGCTACTTTCCTCCTATATCCTACAGAACCTATATTGGGGGAGGTAAATATAGTAGCTGGAACTACAGTATAATTAGTTTTCATTTCTTGTACGGGAAATCCACCAATACTTGCCAAAGCATTTGCAACGGCGATATCTCCCTCATAACTCGCAACATGAGCAAGCATAATACCACCTGTGACATCTCCAATTGCATAAATTCCCTTCACATCAGTCTCTAAGGTATTAGTATTAACTTTAATAGCTCCACGTTCCATTTTTATGCCAATTTCCTCAAAGCCTAAATTATTAGACACTTTTGCTCGACCTATTGATACTAAACATATATCAGCTTCAAACGTATGTTTTTCAGCAGAATCTAGCTGATCTCTAGGTATAGAAGAATCACAAGTTATTGCTTTTACCCCAGATCCAGTATTTTCTACAGATAAAACATTTTGAGAAGTAAATAATTCTATTCCTATGTCTTCGAATTTTTTTAACAAAACTTTTACAATCATGGGTTCTTCTGTAGCGATTGCTGAGGGAAGATATTCAAGCATAGTAACCTTGCTTCCAAACATAGCAAAAATATTTGCAAATTCACATCCAATAACTCCAGCACCAATTATCAAAAGTTTATTAGGAACTGTATTAAAATTTGGATGAAGTATATCATCGCTAGTTAAAATTCTTTTATGGTCAATATTAAACGCAGGAATTATAGCTGGTGTAGAACCTGTCGCGACAATGACTCTTTTTGCTTTAATCTTCTTAGTTTCTTTACCTTCAATTGAGATCTCAAATCCATTATTAACATCTCCTCCAATAACTTTACCAAAACCTTTAAAAATATCATTTTTCCATGCACTCTCCAATTGTTCGATTCCACTTATCAATTCTTGTACTATGCTATTCTTTCTTTCAACAGCCTTAGCAAAATTGAGTTTAAAATCTGAAATCTCAATACCAAATTTAGCAGCTTCTTTCAATTTTTCGATTAGATGAGCTGATGCATATAAAGCTTTAGTAGGAATGCACCCCCAGTTAAGACAAGTCCCTCCTAATTTTTCTTTTTCAATTAAAGCAATTTTTGCACCATATTGAGCAGCTCTTATAGCTGCATGATACCCACCAGGTCCCGCACCAATTATAGCCAAATCATATTGAATTTCACTCATTTTCCCATCATATTAGATTAACTATTTATTAACTATATAATGAATCTTTATGACAATTGTTTTAGTTTTAAATTCTTTTATGATAGTAAAAATAATCAAAATATTAATTGTTTTTTAAAAACAAAAAAGAAAAATATCGAGACTAGCCATTGATATGGTACTAAAACATACATTATAATTATAGATCTTAAACAATTTTTTAAAGAAAATGTAAATTAAAATGAAATAAAGAAAGTAAAACAGAATAACACTAACATTAAATAATTACAACTAAAAGCTTTATTCCTCATTCGTTTTAAGGTATGAATATATAAATTGGTTATCATTTGTTATTGTTAGAAACAAATAAATTATAGAAGAAATGTCTTAAATAAAGCGAGATTTAAGTAATATGGATTTAATTGATCTTAAGATATTGGAGCAGCTTAAAAATGATAGTAGAATATCATTTAATGAAATTGCTCAAAATGTAAATAAAACAGAAGCAACAGTAAGAAGAAGAGTAAAAAAGCTTATTGATAATGGCATTATAAAAAAATTTACAATTGATTATGAAATTGGAACAAAACAAAAGATTTATGCCACTATAAAAATTGAGCCTGATTTCAAAGATATTAAACGAATATTAAAAGAGCTTTTAGAGATCGAGGAAATTTCTAACATTTGGAGATTATCTGGAGATTGTGGTTTACTTCTAAAAGTAGATCTTGAATCCATTGAAGAGTTTAATCCTCTCATTGAAGATAAAATTTCTCAAATTAAAGGTATAAAAATAATCGAAACATGTTTTATCACAGACATAATCAAATAAATTAGATAAAAGTATATTATTACGTAATTTTTTATTTGGATATAAGAAATAATTTAACTTATTTAGGAATTAGGGTTTTGTTTGACTGAGTATAAACAAGCGTTTAAGTTATGCATTTTTGGTGTTGGAGGGGTTGGGAAAACCACATTGATAAAAAGGTTTGTTACTAAAGTATTTGATGAAGATTTAAAGATGACAATAGGAGCAGATTTTAGTGTAAAAAACATAGCACTTGAAGGAAACACAATAACTCTTAGAAGATGGGATTTTGCTGGAGAAGAACGATTTAGAGTTCTTATACCTAGCTTCGCAAAGGGAGCGGATGGAGGCATTTTTATGTATGACCTAACTAGATATTCTACAATAAAAGATATAAAAGATTGGCTTGCTATCTTCGAATATTTTGTTTCAGAAGACAAAACTAAAATACCAATCTTATTGGTTGGAGGAAAACTAGATTTAGAAAATAAAAGATCTGTAGATAGAGACGAAGCTCTGGAACAATCAAGGAAATATGATTTGGAAGGTTATTTTGAATGTTCATCTAAAACGGGAGAAAATGTGGAAGAAATTTTTGAATTTATCACAAAAAGAATGATGTCAAAAACTGAATAAGTTAACCTTTAAGTTCTCTTTATCACTTTTACTAAACCCTTTTTTCTAAGTTGGTCCATCATTTTTTCTATTTCTTTTACACTTTTCTGTCCTATTGATGCAACTTGCTCTATAGTATTCATTCCATCGCATATTTTTAGAATTTTAAATTGATCTTTTGTAATCATCCCTAATTGTACTGCCATTGGGGGAATATCTTTTACTATTATCGGAATTCGTACTTCACCTCCAGCTTCAACAGTTTCGGCTCCAATTTCTTCTATACTTGGAGAACTACCAAAAAAGCTTTTCACGCCTGTGATGTCATAACTATCGTTTATATAGATATAAATAGTGTGTTCTTGATCTGAAATGTCATCTGGATCCTCAGGATCCGGGAAAGGATTCGAATGACGATGTTCTTTGGTGTATATACCCAATTCTAAGCCACTAATGATCTCATCCTTATCGATACGCAGAGATACCATATCATCACAAACGGAGCAGTAAGCCCAAGCCTCGATGAGCCTGAAATACTTTCTAACTTTGTTTTCTGGCATCTAAATTTCTCTCAGTGATAAATTTAGTTATAAAGTTAAATTATATGCAAATAAAGTTGTTTATATTTTTAAATTTTGATTTAGTTATTCCTTAATAATGTCAATTTTGATTTTAACTAACTTAATTTAGGTAAGGTTCTCTTTATTCTACTAAATTCAATTTTAAAAACCATAAAGAATTAAAGATATAATTTATTTTAAAAAACAAGTCTTATTGAACTGTTAACTGATATTTTATGAGCTCTTACAAGAAGAATGTATGCTTTGGATGTGGACGTCCAATCAAACCTTTTGAAGCTGCAGTGCATTTTCCATGCCCACAATGTGGAGATGTCACAATCTGGCGATGTGAAAGATGTAGACAGATGGGTCACATTTATAGATGCTTGAAATGTGATTTTTCAGGACCTTAATGCAAAGTATCGTTTAAATTTGAAAAGAGCTTTTAGTTTGTTTAAAAAATATACTATTCTTAAAAAAAATGATTAATACTTAAGGAGGTTATTACAATGGGAAATGAATTCATAGCACTAATTGACGTTGTTCCCGAAGATACAGATATTGATTTTGATAAATTTGTAGATAAATTAAAATCTGTTTTACCTGATACTTGTATTATTGAAAAATACGAGATCCTCCCCGTTGCATTTGGTCTGAAAAAAGCACGAGTTAGAGTGAGATACCCTGAAGAATGGGGAGGAACTGATAGACTTGAAGAATTATTCGCACAAGTTGATGGTATTCAAGGGATTGAAGGTATCGCCTTTTCAAAAGCGTAGGAAGTAAATTTAAACGATATCATCTATTTTCTTAAAAATAATTAAACTCTTCTTTTAAATTGTTTATCCAATTCTTTATAGGATATAAATCTTAAAGTAGGTCTCCCATGAGCACAATGATAAGAATCTTTGCATTTAGCTAATTGAATTATGAGCTTTCTGATACCTTTTAAACTTAGGTCATCACCACCTCGAATGCTCTTATGGCAAGCTAAATAATTTATGATCTCATCTTTTACTTCACTAAAACTTTTATCTTTACCGATTTCAGTGACATCACTAATTACTTCCTTTATTAAATTAACATTAGGCACTTTTTCTATAACTGTAGGAATTTCTCTTAAAATAAAGGTATTTCCACCAAAATATTCAAAACTAAATCCAATTTTTTTGACTTCATTCAAATTTTCTAATAAAAAGATTTTTTCAGTTGGAGAAACATCAATTTTTAAAGGAGAAATTAATTGTTGTTTTCTTGGTTTTGAAGACTCATAAGAAGATATAAGTTGTTCTTTTTTAATACGTTCTGATGCGGCATGTTGATCTAAAATAAATAAACCCCCCTCATTGTTTTCATTAAACCCCTCTAATACTATATAAGTTTTATTACTTAATTGACCTGTATAAGAAATTAACTTTACTCTAGGAAAATTTTCTTTAATAACATATTTTTCTCTTAAAAGTGTGTCAGGGCTAGCGCGTTTCTCTGTTTTAACTTTGGTCTCTTGATCTAGTACGCGTAATTGTACTCTCTCATTAATGATTTGATCACTATTATTAATATTAGTTTCTTTAGCTATTTCTTTTAACACTTCTTTTTGAACATTTTTAGATATATCTGTATCCTCTAAATCCTCTTCTTGTATCTCTATAAAATTATCCAATTCCGTAGCAATGTATTTATACTCTTTTACAATAAATTTATCCTCAATAAAACTCCGAATTACATTATAAAATTTATTATAGATGAATTCCTCGTTTTCAAATCGAACATGAAGCTTTTTTGGATGAACATTGAAGTCTATAGTAGATGGATTAATTTCAAGAAAAATAATGAAGAAGGGATATTTACTAACCATTAAAGTTCCTTCATAAGCCTCTTGTATTGCTCGAAAGAGCAAATCACTGATTATATACCTATGATTAATAAATAGACTAGATGGCGATCGATTCTTTTTAGCAATTTGTGGGTGTCCTAATAAACCATATATTCTAATATCACTTTTTTCTTCTGTATAGTTGAAAAGTTCCATGAATTCTGCATTTTTCTTTCCATAAATATGGAATACAGTTGTTTTTAAATCATTCTTACTTGGGCAATTCAAAATTTCTATTTCATTATGATGGTATATAAAATGAATCTCAGGGTAAGCTAAAGAATATCTTTGTATAATGTCTGTAATATGGCCTAGTTCTGTAGTATCTTTTTTAAGAAATTTTTGCCTTGCTGGTATGTTATAAAATAGATTTTTGACTTTTATGTTTGTCCCTGTTGAACAAGAAATTTCCTTTCTTTCAATTAGCTTTCCTCCATCTAAAGTAAGAACAATTCCTCGGGCATCTTTTTCAGTTTTTGAGGAAATCTCAACTTGACTGACTGCAGCAATACTTGCAAGGGCTTCACCCCTGAATCCTAAAGTTGTAAGTTCATCAAGATCCTTGATACTCCGAATTTTGCTGCTAGTATGTCTCTCAAACGCAATCTCCATATCTTCTAAAGGGATGCCACATCCGTTATCAATAACTTGAACTAAGGCTTTTCCTGCTTTTTTAATAATAATCATTATTTCTGATGCTCCAGCATCAATACTGTTTTCTATTAGCTCTTTTACAACATTTGCTGGACGCTCGACAACTTCCCCTGCTGCTATTTTTTCTGCATCAATGATTTTTTTAATACTTCTAGCTTTCACTATTTATTCAAAATTTATTTTATCTTTTTCAATAATAAGAAATTATAAGATCTTAATATATTTCACATTATAATCAAATTTAAAATAATACTCTATTAAAGATTAAATAATTTAGAATTAATTATAACCAAGGATTTATAAGGGCAATAGAATTACTCTGTTAGCACTTAAGAATTTATTAATTAAATTTCCAAAAAAAGTAAGTATTCCTGTCTTCACATACGATTTCTTAAGATATTGTAATAATTCTTCATTATCTTTAAAATTTAATAATTGTCGTTCCATATTCTTATCGATTTTATTAACCAGTTTCTTCATAAATTTGTGATAATAATAATAGGCATTATCTCCTTTTTTTTCTGCTTTCAAAATTGCCTTTGCAACTCGACGTCCGCTCAACGCTGCCGCATCCATGCCTAATCCTCTGTATACATCTACTAATCCAGCAGCATCTCCAATTAATAATAAATTTCTTTCTCCAAGAAATACATGATTTGGTTGATCTAAACGAAATTTAGAAGCAAAACCCTCCTTTTTAACAATTTCACCCTCAAAATTAAATTTTTCTTTAACGTATTCTAACAACAAATTACAACGTTCTCTTACATTTTCAGTATAACCAGTACCCACAACCCAAAGATCGTTTTTCTTATAAACCCAGGCAAACATTAAGTTATTAAAATTCAAATTCCAAAATTGGTAAAGTGTATTTGGATCTAAATTGCTATCACCCTCCGATTTTAAATAATAATTAAGGGTTATCCCTCGTGATTTCTCACCTTTACTATAGAAATCTTGAGGTCTAATTATTTTTCGAATTGTGGATGATAAACCATCTGCCGCTATAAGATATTTTGTTTTTACAGTTTCAAGCGAACGATGTTTTGGATGTAGAACTACTTCAAATCCATCAGAATTTCGATTAAATGATTTGCACCGAGTTCCGTCGCGGAATTCTGCACCTGCTTTAATTGCAATCTCATTTAGCCAACTATCAAAAACATCTCTGGTAAAATTAAGCATCTTAAATGGAACATTAAAAACTTTTCCATTAGGCCATTCCATATATAATTTGGATAATTTATTCTTACATAACCTATCTTTTGGGATTTTTTTTCCAATAATTTTTTTGAAATACTTAAATTGAATCGCACTACATGGTTTTTCTCGAGGAGTTATAGCACTTTCTACTAAAAGTGTTTTTAGTCCCTTTTTTGCGATTAGTCGAGCAGCTACTGATCCTGCAATCGAACCTCCCACTATTACAACATCGTATTGCATCATAAATATGAAAATGTATAACTTTTATAGTTTAATTTAACGTATTTTTGAAAAAGTGAAATATTTTTTAAAAAGTATTTGGAATTGAAACCAATGTTCCATGAAATTCTTAAAAATTTCCTTAAGCAAGGCTTTTAAACTTCCTTTAATATATAAAAATAATTCAGCTCAGAACAAATTTGAGAAATGATTTCATCCATGAATAATGAGAAAACATGTCAAATTCACATTTATTTTACTTATCTTTTTGTATTAATTACGGGATTTTTAATTGTTGTACGAATATTATTATATTTTTTTGAAATCTCACCTTGGATAGTAAAAACTAAAGATATTGACTTTAAAATACTTTTAGAGGGTATGGATAATGGTTTGATAAATTTTTATAACGAAATTTCAAGTACTGATTGGCCTCCTTATTATCTTTACTTTTGGTATTTCCTATTTTTTCCGATATATATTATTCCTTTCAATCCATATGTAGGAGTTTACATATGGGATATTTTAAGACTTATATTATCTGTTTATGTAATTCAAGAAACCCCGAATATCTTTGATAATAAAACAGATGTCCTCATTTTTTATATATTCAGTACAATAGGTTATAGTATTGATGCGTATTACAATAATGTAAATTTTATAATCGTGTTCTTTTTATTTAATTCATATAAGTATTTTGAAAAAGATAAGAAATGGATTGCTGGCATTTTTTTTACTCTTGCTACCTTTAAGATAACTGCTTTATTATTTCTTCCGATCTTATTGATCGTAAAGAAAATCAAGTTTAAAGATTTATTATATTTCTTAATCCCTCTAGCTTTAATCTGTATCCCATACATTATTTTTCCAGAGTATTTTTTTCAAATGATACAAAATTGGGGTCATAGTGACCCGGAAATCCAAGGATTTTTAATAATTGATTCAATTCTTTGGAAAGCTGTACAACCCTCTCACTTAATGTTTATCGGATTAATTTTTCTAATATTTATAGAAAATATTAGAAACATCAAAAGAAAGAATATTTATAGAATTGTTCTTGTTTTCTTGATAAGTGTATATTATATCTATCTAATTATAATAGTATTCATTATACCTGTAGTTCTAGCTTAGTTAAATTTTTCCAACTTTTTTTTTAGATCAATGACCTTGTCTTTTAAATCATTCGAGCTTAAAGAATTTATATCTAAATTTTTGAAATAATTCACTATCTTCTTAAAATTTTCCTCTGATCCTTTATCTCTTATTGGAACAGATCCAAATAAACTTGTTTGCACATATTTTTTCTTTACTGATTTGTGGGGTTGAACAACTTTTTCTTTAAATTCTTTTATTTTAATGTCTAATTCCTTTATCTTATTATTCTTTATTTCTATCTCTCTTTCTTTTTTAATCAATTCAAGATCATAGTTCTCTAACAGTTCTTTTTTAGATTCTAATTCAGTATTAAGCCTATCAAGCTCATTTTTTTTATCGTTAATAATATTATCATAATACTTCTCTGATGGGATATTAGTGCCATTTTCTCTTATGGCAGTTTTAAATGGATCTTTTTCTTCTATCTGTCCTAATATCTCAAAAGCTCTTATGATTACATCATCAGGTATCCCTGCTAATTTTGCGACATGAATCCCATAAGATTTATCTGTACTCCCCGCTTGTAATTTCCTAACAAAATTTATACTCCCATCATCATTTTCAATAATGTCTAAATGATAGGTTTTTACACCTGGTAATTTAATTTCTGTTAATTGATGATAATGAGTACTGAATAATGTTTTAATTTTTAAAGCATTAAGTTTTTCCAATGTAGCCATTGCTATACTTTGTCCATCACTAGTGCTTGTACCTCTCCCTAACTCATCAATGATTATTAGACTTTTTGGTGTTGCATAATTTAGGATTTTAGCAGTCTCTGTCATTTCTATCATAAATGTACTTAATCTTCGAGCAAGATCATCAGATGCGCCAATTCGAGTAAAAATCTGATCAATAATCCCTATAGTTGCAGATTTAGCGGGGACAAAGCAGCCCATTTGTGCAATTATACATATTAAAGCCACTTGTCTTAAAAATGTACTTTTGCCTGCCATATTTGGTCCTGTAATTATGAGTAACTGATCAGAATAATTATCTAAATAACAGTCATTTGGAATAAATTTTTCTGTGATATTAATTTGTTCAACGACAGGATGTCTTCCATCTTTTATTATAATTTTGGAGTTATTATTGATTTGAGGTCGACAATAATTGTATTTTTCAGAAACCTCCGCAAAACAAGTTAAAACATCAATTACTGCGATGTATTTTGCAGTTTCAAGGATTTCAAATGTTTCTTGCTCAACTCTTTCACGAATTTTGTTAAAAATATTGTATTCTAAATTATTGATTTGTTCTTCAGCGTTAATTATTTTTGCTTCGAGTTCTTTTAACTTTTTTGTGGTGAACCTTTTTGCATTTTTCAACGTTGCTCTTTCTACATAATCATTTGGAATTTTAGTAATAGAATTCATTGTTTTTAATGTAATTTCTATATAATATCCAAGAATATTATTATGTCCAATTTTTAATCCTGATGTTAATTTCCATCTTTTTTTTTGTTCTTCTTCGTAATCTAATATATATTTTTTGCCATTATGAAGAATATCTCGTAGTTCATCTACTTTTTCATCATAACCATCCTTAATAATGTTGCCTTCCTTAACTGTAATCGGAGGATTTTCTAATATTGAGATATTTATAAGATTCTTAATTCCATCAAATGTTTCAATATTAGCAACAAAATTAGAAATTTCGGGAATATCTGCTTTATTTAATAATTCTTTAATTTTAGGAATCTTTTCAAGTGAATTCTTAATATTAATCAAATCTCGAGCATTTGCACGACCAGAATATGTTATTCTATTGATAAATCTTTCAAGATCACCAATAACTTTTAATTCTTCTCTTAAATCAGATCTTAAAAAAATATCATCTTTGAATTTTTGAACTATATTTAGTCTTCTATTTATCTCCTCAATATCAGTTAATGGTTGTAATATGAATTTTTTCAGCAACCGCGCACCCATAGGTGTATAAGTATGATTAAAAACAGAATATAAGGTAGCATCTTTCCCTCTCTCCCATAAACAATGAATTAACTCTAAATTTCTTTGAGAAACATAATCCAGATGTAAGATGCTTTTTTCTTTAATCACATTTATTTTGAAAATATTAGGAATTACATCTCTTTGAGTCTCCTTTAAGAAAGCTAAAAGTCCTCCACTAGCTTGTATTGCCATTTCGAACCCTTCTAATCCAAAACTTGCTAAATTTGAAATTTTGAATTGACGGAGTATTAGATTGTAAGCCTCTTCATAATTAAATACATACTCTTCGTATGTTTTAATGATTGCATCAGTCAAATCTGTTAGTATTAGAAAAAATCTTTCATCTTTCTTCATATTAGGAGGTATTATTAATTCGACGGGATCATATTGAGAAAAAATACTTAGTAGTTTCTCTTGTGAATCTTCCTTTTTGGAGGAGAATTCAGTAGTTATAAATTCTCCTGTAGAAATATCTGCAAATGCAACTCCAAATCCTCTATTCTCCTTTATCATCGAAGCTATGTAATTATTTTCATTCGCATTCAATAGGTTTGGTTCGGTAATAGTACCGGGTGAAATGATTCTTGTAACACCTCTTTTAACAATTCTACCTTTCACAGTTGCTGGATCTTCTAACTGATCAACAATTACAACTGTTTGTCCAAGATTCATGAGATTATTAAAATAATTATGACCTGCATGATGCGGGATACCAGCTAAGGGAACTTCTCCTCTTTTTGTTAAGGTAATACCTAATAGTTTTGAAATTTTTTCCGCATCATTAAAAAAAAATTCGTAGAAATCTCCCATACGGTAAGCAATGAGATTTTCTGAAGGATATCTTTTTCGAATTGAATACCAATGTTTCAACATAGGAGTGAGTTTCCTTTCGTCTATTTCCTCCATTATTAACCTATTTGAGACTTAAATTAGATTTTTTATATATCAATTATAACTCTGAATTAATATTAACTCTATTTGTTAAATTTTTAATAATAATATAGAAGATAGGGTGGCTTTATATTATTCTTGAGAGACTTCTAAAATACTAAGATATTAATAAAATTCTACTTTTAAATCCATGGAGTAATATCTATTGTTTGTATCCATGGTTTAGGTAAATTGAACAATTCTGGCATAAATTGATATATTTCTGCAATTGATGCTAAACACCCTGTTAATTTATGAGAATTATTATAACGATTAAAAAAGAATTTTTTGTCATTAAGAGTCATAATAGTATATTCCAAATATTTTAATATTGCTTTTTTGATATCATCTTTCCTATACCCGTCTGTTTGTCTACAACACCTTAGTAATGAAAATATAGCATCAAAATCTATACAATATGAAACATTCTTGTCCCATAATCCTAACTTATTTTGTAATTTCAATGTAGAATCAATTACTCTTTCAGGATAAGGAATTTGATGTCCCATAAATTCATAGATCCAATAGTAATGAATTGCACCACCTAATTCATGTATAGTTAATCTCTTTTTAAACTTATGATTCCAACCTATTCGCCAAAACCCTACTTCTGGATCTGCTCTAAGATCTAACCAATTGAAATACCAATCAAAGAATTTTTCATGAGGGAAGTATTCTGCTCCTAAAGTAGCAAATATAGATCCGATCCCTCCTCCTCTGTGAGATCCTGGCCATAATAATAATCCCCATTCTGGTACCTTCTTTAGCCATTTTTCTAAGCCTTTTTTAGAATTTAGTTTCTGTGAGATCCTCAATCTATACTTTGGTTTAGCTTTTAATAATTTTAAGACTGAAATAGCATAGGCGGTACTATGCTCCTTAAAATGGAAACCAAAATTAAATTTTGGTTCTTTTATCCATCCTCTTTTTGGATCCTGATATGATTGAATCTCTTCAATCCATTTTTGTATTTCCTCATTCTCATGAGTTTCTAAATAGAAATCTAATTGGTTTGGGATGACTAAATTAAAAACTATGTCGCATACTCCATACAAAGATGGTTTCTTTTTTTCCTTTTTTACACTAAAATAACCTGGAATATTATTATATTTAAAACTGTCAACCCAGTTGAATAAATTACTGAGAAATGAATCCAGATTATATTTTTTCATGTTTTTAAAGGGCTATTTAAAAAATCTTAATGTTCAAAAATATTAGAAAAATATTTTATAAATGCTTCTCAAGCCAAATATACATATCTTGGTATACGTGAGCTCTACCTTTCTCATTCCATAATTCATGTAAAAATCCGTCATATTCACGATAAGTTTTATCCTTACTTTTTACACGCTCGAAAAACTCTTTTGTCATTTTTTTATCTACAATTTTATCATTACCAGCTTGCATTAACAATATCGGACAGATCAGCTTATATGCATTTTCCATAGCCCATTTTGATTGTTTATCGATTTCTGACAGTGTTTTTACAGATATGACATTAATTTTATTTTTATCAGTAATATATTTTCTTAATATTTTTAAATCACTAGTTAATTGATTCTGATCAATATTGATGTTCAAAATTTTGTTAGGGGCAAATTTCGAGATAGCTTTCGAAACAGTCTTAATAACTTTTTTACCAACCGATAAATTCATAAACATACTCAAAAGTGGGGAAGATATTAATACTCCTGATAAAGCAGGATGGTTTATTGCATATATTAAACTAATCAAACCCCCAAAATCATGTCCTATTAAGAAAATCTTCTTATCTTTTGCTATTTCAGATACTAAATCCGTAAAAAGAATTATATCTTTTTGAATATGGTCAATACTATCAATATGTCCACCCATTTCTCCTTTATTTCTCCAATGCCCTCTTAAATCAAATGAGTATAATGCATATCCTTTTTCTGTAAAATATTCAGCAGGAAGGCTCAGTCGATCCGAATGGGTTCCCCATCCGTGTATTGCAATAATGTATGCCTTAATTGCTCCTGAATCAGGTAACCACCATTGATAAAACAATTTTGTCATTTCTCTTCCTTCAAAATATCCTGTCTCGTTTTTCATTATTACACACCCTAAAAATAACAATATAAAAGATGACTTATAATTTATTATTTTTTATTAATATAGCTTAAGAATTTTCTTTTCTCTTTTTATAATTACTCTCTACCATTACAATTAAAAAAATTTTATATTATTCGGTTGACTTCTTATTAAATAATATTTGTTTATTTTAAGATTCGATTTTATTAGGATTATACAATGGATGAAATGCAAAATATTGAAATTATCATTCATGGCCGAGGCGGACAAGGAGCAGTAACTGCTTGTGAAGTGATTGCTGAAGCCGCATATTTGAGTGGCAATTTTATTGATGTTCATGCATACCCCTCCTTTGGTGCGGAAAGAAGAGGCGCTCCAGTTCAAGCATATGCCAAACTTTCTCGTTCAGAAACTATTTGGGATCGAGCTCAAATTGAAAATCCAAATATTTTAATTATATTTGATGAAACAGTTTTGAATAAAGATATAGCATCCTCTCTTAAAGAAGATGGAATTTTTATTATTAATTCGGATAAAGAACCAGGATTTTTTGTAAATGAATATAATTTAAGCGAAAAGTCTAAAATTATTGTTGCTGATATCAGTAAATTAGCAATTGAAAAGAATCTAACTATAGATGGAAATCCTGTAATTAATACACCGATTCTAGGATTACTTTCTAAAGCATTGCCAGAACTGAATTTAAGCAATCTTAAATCGGTAGTTTTCAAGCGTATGGGAGAAAAGTTAGGAAAACTCAATTATGAATTAATTGAACAAGGATATAAATTAGCTAAAATTTTATAATCTTCTTATTTAGAGCTTGCTTAATAAATTGGCAATTCTATAATAAAACTACTTCCCTTATTTCTTCCCTTAGATTTCACTCTAATAAGACCTCCATGTAAGTCAATAATTTCTTTAGATATAAATAATCCAAGTCCTGAACCCTGAATATCTATATATTCTAATCCATCTCCATATCTTTCTATTTTTCCAAATCTAGTAAAAAGAATCTTCATTTCATCTTTATTTAATCCTACTCCTGTATCAGATACAGAAATTGTTGCCCAATATTCATTTTTTTCTAGCTTTACATTGATTTTTCCTTTTGGAGGTGTATTCTTTATTGCATTTGATAACAGATTTAATAATACTTGTTCTATTCTAATTCTATCTACATTTAGATACATAGTCTCTGGAAGCTCTAAATTTAAAATTATTTTCCTTTCTTCCATATAATACATCATTTCTTTAGACAATTCTTTTATAAGCTCAGTGAGATCAATTTTTTGTTTTTTTAATTTGAATTTATTATATTCTATTTTTGATACATCAATTAAGTTATCTACAAGATATTTTAATCTCTCTCCTCCTTTTTCTATTAATTTCAATAGCTCTAATTGATCATCTTCTAAACTTTTTATATAAAGATTTAAAAAAAGTTCTATTCCACCACACACTGTCGCTAAAGGTGTTTTTAATTCATGAGCAACTCTAGATATTAGATTTTTTCTAATTTGGTCAAGTTCTTTTAATTTTGTAATCTCTTCATTAACTAGAAATTCTGCTTGCTTTCTTTTTGTAATATCAGTAAATAATGCTTGGACAAAATATTCATTTTCAACTTGAAACATTGATGCTTGTAAATTTACCCAAATTAAACCTTGATCTTTCTTTCGCATTTTTATATCAATTCGATGAACTTCTTCTCCTTTAATAAATTTTTGAAATAATTTGACAATAGTAGATAAGTAATCATTATGGATTACTGAGATTTTTTGGAACTTTTTACCGACTAATTCTTCTTTTGAATAACCAAACATTAATTCTGTTGTTGGATTACAATCAATAATTGTTCCCTTAGAGTTTATAATAACTATTGAGAATGGAGTATTTTCATAAAAGAATCGATATTTCTTTTCTGATTCTAAAAGTTTTTGTTCTGCTTCAATTTTTTCAGTAGTATCTATTATTGTAATAAAATCTGCGGGTCTTTCTTCATAACTAATAGTTTTTGAAAATACTTCCCCATGAATTAAATCCCCAGATTTCTTAAAACCTCTAAATTTATAGTGAGCAATACTATCCTTTTCGCCAATTTGCTTTTTTCTAGCTTGTTCAGCAACCATCTGTTTATCTTCAGGGTGAACCATATTAATAAACTCCCCAGGTCCCCAATCCTTCATTTCCTCTATTGAACTCCCTGCAATACCTGCAAATCGTTGATTAATATATTTAAATTTCCCATCTTGTAAAATTGCTATACCTAAAAACGATTGTTCAGCAATTTTTCTGAATTTTTCCTCTGATTCTCTTAATTCACGCTCTAAAGTAAACTTTTCAGTTATATCAATAAAGGTTCCATCAATTCTAATTGGTTCTCCTTTGTTATCTCTAATTAAATGAGAATTTAATTCTAATACTATTTTTTCACCATTTTTCTTATAGGCATGACAGATATAATCTTTCATGTAGTTATTTCTCAAAATTTCTTCCAAATATTCAGATCGAAGTGCAGGCTGTTGCCATAAATCTGTAACTACGGTGTCTCTTAAGTCTTGTGATTCTTTAAATCCTAAAATCTTATTGTAAGCAGGATTATGGGTTAATAAAACACCCTCTAAGGTTACTTGATAAAATCCAACATCCAAATTGTTTATCATATTTCGATATTTTAATTCGGATTCTCTTAGTTTTTCTTCAGCAATTTTTTTTTCAGTTATATTTTCTGTTTGAACAATAACTAAATCA
>SMTZ1_10001132_pt1 | contig 61918 bp, 51 predicted proteins | sample DeeMarSWOR136_30_FD_25667 | JGI IMG/M metagenome (IMG submission 25667) | reverse complement strand
TTGGAACTATCCTCGGGATGGCAGATTCAAACGCCTCTCTTCTAAAAGCGATCCCTGGTTTTATGTGGATGAGGAGCGCTGGGACATAAAAGCTCCGGATAAATGGCAGCATTTCACCGGCTGTTATGTTTCCCAGAAATTGTTATCCAAACATATGAACAAATATCTCTCCGCGTTTCTGATCCTTTCCGCAGGCTTATACAAGGAGTATGAGGATGCCTATCGTGAAGGCTGGAGTGCCAGAGACTTGGCAGTAGATGCCTTAGGCATACTCTCCGCCATGTATAACTCTTCTTCTGCCAAAGTGCTTTGCACTTACGACCGGGAAAAGATAATGCTGAATCTGGTTTTCCCCTTGAAATGATTTTCCTGGAGTGTCCCGCTTCAGCGGGACCAAAATGCAGAGGAAACCTTTAGGTTTCCACAGTGGAAGGCTAAAGCCTTCCTCTACCCTTGTCCCTCCAACAGGATCTTATCCGTCATCATTCATTCGTCATTCGCCATTTGCATTCTTATCCATTCCATCCGTCGAAGATGGTGAGCGGAGTCGAACCATTCAATCCGTTGATCCTTTCTCCATTTTTTTTCTTGACAAAAAGCCATTCAAAGAATATTATAATATTGGATTTAGAATTCCGAAAATGTCCTCTCAGAGGTTTTTATGTACAGAAAGCTGAGTTCTACCTTTGTTATTTTCATCATCACGTTGTCTTTTTCTTCTCTCTGTTTGGCCCAATCCGACTCCGTCATCGCCACCATCTGGCTGCCGGATGAGCTGGGTGGAGTAGCTTATCCTTGTGCCTTTGCTTACAACTCCATTAACAACAAAATCTATGTTTGCGGTGGGGAAAGGGTGGTAGCTATAGACGGCGTAACCAATCAAAAGGTAGCCAGCATCACCGTGGGAAAAGACGCTATAACCCTTCTTTATAATCCCGCCAGCAACAAAATCTACTGTGCTAACCGAGGAAGCGACAACATAACCATCCTTGATGGAGGAGGTGATTCAGTTATTACTACAATGACTGTGGGAGATTATCCCTCGGCTTTAACCTGGAACTCAACCAATAACAAAATTTACTGTGCCAATGCCCGGAGTGCCAATATCACCGTCATAGACGGAATGGGAGATTCGGTAATGGCCGTTGTAACATTAGGGGGTGGTCTTGGTGCTTTAGCTTATAATCCCACTGCCAATAAAGTTTACTGTATTGACCGTGACAACGGTAACGTCTTCGTCATTGATGGAACAGGTGACACAGTGTTAGCTACCGTTAGCGTGGGGAATGAACCGTTGGCTTTAACATACAATTCTACAAACAACAAAATCTACTGCGCCAATTATGAGAGTGACGATGTCAGCATCATTGATGGATCTGGTGATACCGTGATAACCACCGTGGTGGCGGGATATTTTCCTCAGGCTTTAGCGTACAACCCCACCAACAACAAAATCTACTCCGTCAATTCTGGGAGTGTCACCATCATTGACGGAGCGGAGGATTCGGTGATAGCCACAGTGCCAATGGATGGCGAGCCTTACGGTTTAGCTTTAGCCTACAATGACAGTAACAACAAAATCTACTGTGTCAACGGGGGGAGTGACTACGTTACCGTCATTGATGGAGTAAGTAATTCAGTGACAGCTGCTGTGGGGGTAGGATATAGTCCTCGTGTCTTAGCCTACAACCCCCAAAACAACAAACTCTACTGCGGCAATTACTGGACTAAAGATATCAACATCATCGATGGGACAGATGACTCGGTAATAGCGACAGTTAGAGTTGGAGATTATCCACTGGCTCTAACTTACAGCACGACCAACAACAAGATTTATTGTGCCAATGAGTTAAGTAAGAGTGTCACTATAATTGACGGGGCTAGTGATTCAGTGATAACCATAGTGGGTGTGGGAGGTCACCCCAGGGCTTTGGCCTGCAATTCCGAGAACAACAAAATGTATTGTGCCAATTACTTCGATCATAACGTAACCATCATTGACGGAGTAGGAGATTCGGCAATAACCACAATCAGGGTGGGACGTAATCCTTCCGCTCTCTCATATAATTCCATGAACAACAAAATCTACTGCGCCAATCTGAATAGCGGAAACGTCATCGTCCTTGATGGAAGAAGTGATTCGCGAATAACTACGCTTGACCTAAGAGAGGGTCCCAAGGCTTTACTCTACAATTCTATCAACAACAAGATCTATTGTGCTAATGGAAGTGATAATGTCACTATCATAGATGGTGCTGGAAATTCGATTATATCTACTGTAAAGGTGGGAATCTATCCTAGAACTTTGGCCTTCAACCTAAACAATAACAAGATTTTCTGCGCCAATTATCGCAGTAACAATATCAGCATCCTTGATGGTGCTGGCGATTCTGTGATAGCTACAGTAGAGGTGGGAGATGAGCCTTCGGCTTTGGTGTACAATCACAAGAGCAACAAAATCTATTGCGCCAATTATGGAAGTGGCAGCGTGACCATTATTGATGGATCAGGAGATTCGGTCGTAGCCACGGCGGTGGTGGGAAACCGTCCCCGCGCATTAGCGTATAATCCTGTCAACAACACAATCTACTGCGCCAATTGGGGAAGCAATAACGTTGCGATCGTCGATGGAGCAGGTGACTCGGTGATAGCCACCGTGGAGGTGGATGGTTATCCTCAAGCTTTGGTCTACAATCCGACCAACAACAAAATCTACTGCGCCAAGCTTTATGGCTCAAACATCTCAGTTATCGCTTGCTCTCTGCCCCCTACTGAGCAGAGGATCAGGAAACCGAAGTGATCCGAGCCTTCTCTTTGAACCAGAACTATCCCAACCCATTCAACCCCACCACCAAAATTCAGTATGCAGTCGGCAGTAGGCAGACACCCATCCACATCACCCTGAAAATCCACAATATTCTGGGGCAGGAAGTGAGGACTTTGGTAGACGGACCGAAAACAGGGGGTAGCCATGAAGTTATCTGGGATGGGAAAGATGATCGGGGAAGAGAGGTCGCCAGCGGAATCTATCTCTATCAATTAAAAGCAGGAGATCTCACCGAAACAAAGAAGATGCTTCTGCTGAAATAACTCTCTCGTCGGGTACAAGACCCAACTTTAAGTTATTACGTTATATTGTGCAGCCTTGCAACTCAGTGTGCGACGTTTTTTCGTCCGAGACGAGCTCAGACGTCACGTTTTTCCCTCGTTCGAGCGGGGTGCCCCCACCCCGCTCAAATAAACGGTCAAGGGTGAGGACACCCTTGACCAACAACCAAGAAGATAGAATGTAGAGGAAACCTTTAGGTTTCCACAGTGGAAAACTAAAGCCTTCCGCTACATCAATCCCTTCATCCGCTCCATCCGTTGACTTGTTCTTTAAATCTTTTCTACCCTTGGCAACAAAATCAACGGCGATTTTTCTCCTTCTCTTACCAGCCACAAAGCCAACGCTAATGCCATCACTGCATCGCATTCCTGATTCTTGTCCCAGTAAAAATTTCGCAGCTCATCCTGCAAAGTCCATAATTCCCCATCCTCTTCAATCTGCTCCACATATGGATAGGCGATATTGCCCAAGGCGTGCATTTGTTCCAAATTGGCAATAAGCTCAGATTTTGCTTTTCCTCCCCTTTCTCCGAAATTGAAACCTTGAGGTTTAATGTCCGACAGCTCCGCCAACACTACGTCCCCTAATCCGGTGGAGTCGATTATCACCTCTCCGCCATATTCCTTATGCCTTCTTCTGATCGCAGAATACACGTCCTTCCACTCTCTTTGAAACCTCTCAAAAGCCACAACTTGATAAGGTTTTTGGGTTATATCCAGGGTGATGCCCACGGTAAAAGTTCTTTTTCGGGCTAAATCCCAACCATGACAGTATCGGTGTCCTGGAGCTGGTTTGGATAAACCAGTGGAGGCAGTCATGGCATTTCGGATATATTCCTCTTTTATCATTTGGCAAGCATCGTCGATAAATAGTCCTTTTATGTTTTGTTCAATCTTGCTGGGAGATAGAGTCTTCAATTTTCTCTCCAAATATTCCTGGCTTATATGTGGATTTTCACGGGAATCTCCGTTTTGGACATAACCGATTTTAGGATTTCTTTGAAGCTCACCGCATTTTCGGTAAAACCAGTTTTTGCCTTTGGGTGTGGAGGTATAGTCCAGCATTCCAGCCCTGTCTGCCAGTCTCATCATAATAACCTGATTAACCACATATTCGGGATGCGGCTCAAATGCTACCTCATCGAAGTTGAAATAGTCATAATCGTGCCCCAGAAGATACTCTCCTCTTCTCTGAGTCGACCGTGCCCAAAAGACAGCACCGTTTCTAAGGATAATATGGGGAAAGGGGGTAAACTTTACGTCTTTCACCAGAATCTCGAAAAGTGGCTTCCCTTTAATCAATCTGATAACGTTGCTGAAAATAATCTTTGCCTGATCCTGGGTGATGGAGGCGTTGACCGCTTCGTATTTATCGGCATTATCGTATTTAAGATTTCTGATTTTGAAAATACAGCGGTGAAGGATTTTGATGGCTTGAACTAAGCTTTTCCCCCAACGATTCCCGGTATGGAGGGCATTTTCAGGTTTGGTAGAATCAGAAAGCCACTTTATCTGTCCCGGATGCGGTTCGATCTCCAAAAATTCTTTGGCAAATAAAACTGGATCTGAAATTGCTTTTCGCCAAAATTTCTTTTTCTTGGTCGAACCATGTGATTTTCGCAAATCATCATCCCTTTAACCCATCGTAATTAGAAGCTCGCTTAACGGTAACGAAAAGCTAAAATGTAGGGGTGGAGCTTCAGCTCCACCCACATTTGGGCGAACCCGAAGGTTCGCCCCTACATCTCAGGTTTGAAGTCTGCCTACTGAGTACTGCCTACTGGATACTTTCTATCTCCCTCTTCGCCTGCTCCTCTGAGATAAATCCCGACTCTTTTTTTCGAATGACATTTTCCAGATGAATCTTCTCTGCTTCTCTTTGCTCCAGCATCCCGAAGAACTTCCGATTATCAAAATGATGAACACATTCCAAAGGTATTCTCCACAGAGCCAGTTCGATGTTTCTGATCCACTCCATAAATCTTTTAGCTAAGCCCTGTATGGAGATGACGTTTCTTAACATCAGTTCATATTTAAACTGTGCCCAGCTTCTGGTAGGTCCGTAAGAATAGCCCAACATAAATGGGTCCAGATGCACTCCCGCACAGATGTCCTCCACCAAGGCTTTGTGGTTAATATACCAATAATTGGAGGATGCAACGTGTCCGGAGGGACCGATGTATTCGATTCCGATATCGTCCCAGGTGATGGGATTATCCTCCGGAGCCAGCTCTTTCATCATCTCAACCGTATCTTCGAAATACTTATTTGCCCTCGAAATATAAGTCTCATCCGATTCGCCGGAGCACCTTTCCGGTGGCTTTATCTTCACGTGCAAGCGATGGTAACCCGCATTGTGCATGGTCTTTTGCATATCCTCCAAAAGCCTCTGTTCCACCCTCGCCACGAAAGGAATGGAGCTCAAAATGCTTTTCCCCCTGGGATCGTCCGGATCCGGGTCTAAACCCAGATAGAAAATGGAGGCTGGATTAAGCTTAACTTCTACCCCATCCACTTCCTGGTAAAGCTCCCAATTGGTATCATCTTTCAGCTTAAATCTGATGGTGGCAGGATCGATGAAATAGAACTTGTCCAATTTATCTCTGGACGCGGTTAAAACTAACTCTCCACACACTGCACCATCGGTGAAAAGCGAGCCAAAAAATTGGGTCAAAAGCGCATCGGCTCCACCGAACTTCTGGAAGCTGTGTTGATAAATGCGTCGATCCAAATTCTTGAGCACCTCAAATGCATTATCCAAAAGTTTGGGCTCCTCTGATCCTTTCAATTCAAAATAGCTGGGTGAGGCACAGATGCGAGTCCAGGTCCAGATCGCAGAGTTCAAAACCGGGATATTATCCCTCAGGAAACGGTAAAGCCTGATGCGAAAAGAACTATCATATAAGCTGGACTGAGGTAGTAGAAGTCCTCCTTGACCCAAATATGAGGTTCTTTTAGAGACCGGCGAGGTGGGAAATTCTTTTCCCACAGAGCCTGCGGAGAAGTTAAACTTCTTTGACTTGATGCCTCCAAGACTTTGACCAATCATAACATTAAATTCATTTTGATTCGCGCTTTTAATTGGAAGAACCGATCTCCGGCGAGCAAAAAGCCTTTTCCAGAAATCTCTTAAAAAGGAAGTCATATCTATCCTCTACCTAAAAAATGGTTTCAAGCCTCTCAAAAACTCAAGACTTATCTCCATCACCATCAAAGTTGTGGTGAAAGTGATATGTCGCCTATTTAGATGAGGGTTGCACGTTAGGGGCGAGAAAAACGCACTGGCATAAAGCTAGGCAAGCGTGTATCCGACAATCAGTTGGGCTGGAAGTAAAGCAGGCTGAAGAATGACCTCTGATATTATAACGTCACGGAAGCAAGATGTAAACTTAACCGCTTATCATTGTTGAAGTTAAATAATAAGACACACAGACGATGAAATGTGCAACAAGCAAAAATATTACTTGACAGAAGCAAATAAATGCCGTATAGTAATATAGGACATGATTCTTATGAGGTTGTTAGAAATAATAAACAGGTTAGCAACCGAACAGGAATGCGAGAAGTATCTTGAGAAGGTACGTTGGCCAAATGGTGTTCTTTGTCCGAGATGCGGTGGAAGGAAAATCACAAGGATTGAAACGGTTAAAAAATTTGAATGTTCCCATTGCAGGTATCAATTCTCCGTTACCGCCGGAACTATTTTTCACAAAACTTACATTCCATTAACCAAATGGTTCATAGCTTTGTATCTCATTTGTTCAACCAAGAAAGCGACGATAAATCAAATAAGCAGAGATTTGGAGCTCCCTTACAAAACCACCTGGTATATGTGCAAAAAAATAGAAAAAGCAATCAAAAACCGAGATTTTTCTGAATTGTGTGGAATGAAGTCGAAAAGGCTTCAAAACGGAGGTAAACGAAATGGGTACTATATCTAAAGATACCTTCAAAAGATTGGTCCTTTTGTATACCATTGGACGCTTCAAGGATGGAGTTTACGGACTGCTTAGGCTGAACAAAGTTGCCTATTTTGGCCTAAAAAACGCCAGCCTAAAACCATTTGGATTTAAATGCGATCTATATGGTCCGCACAGCGGTGATTTAGATACTATTAACGAACAGCTATTGTCCATGAATCATACTAAGGCGACCCCGCTTGAGAGTGGCCAGGGGAATAAGTACTCTCTAACAGACAAAAAGAGTATGAGATTCTACAGTCTGGCTATGTCTCATACTCACGCCAAACTGAAAGAAAAAATCAATAAATCGGTAGAGACATACGGTTATCTTCCAGAGGAAGAATTGCTCAAAAAGGCACATTCCGACCCAGAATATTTGGAGGCGGTGGCAAAGGGAATAGACATTTTTGAGGAAAAGCTGCCACCAAGGATTCCTGTCGACTTATCAGATGATGATTGCGAAGATTTGGAGCTTGGCCTTGACCCTGATTTTATAAGCGCCATGAGACGTGTTTAGAGTGGCGAGGAGGGGGATTGACTTCTTATAAAATAGCCTGGCACGAAATCTTTAAATACCAATATAAACATATGCAGGAAAACTCGTTTTTAAAACGTCAGGTTGACACGCAACTTCAGGTAATAGCCAGTGATCCGCCAAATGCTGGAACCCCGCGAAAATTCCTACCGCCGGATCTCGCCGGAAAGGTAAAGAAACTTTGGGTGGGAGGACGAACAGGGCATAGGATATTCATAAAAACAGACCACGATAAAAGAGTTGTCACCGTACTTTTTATTACGCCAGTAAAGAGAGGACACAAAGATCACAAAAAGCTGACGCGAGATCTGATCAAATTGATCGATACTCAAGTTGACGAAAAGAGGTTGAAGAAATTCATCATTAAGTGAGGAACTGGCAAGCCAAAGTTATGAGGGTTCACCGGTAGAGGATAACATTTTTATATTTTTTTCCTTGACATCTGCACAGATGTGCAGTATATTGCATCCCGTAACGGTTATGTGGTTCATGCTAGAGTCCTTGACTATGAGACCCGTTAAAATAGGAGGGGTAAAATGAGAGTAGAAAAACTTTTAAGATATGGAATTCCCGAGTCGGTCATCGAAAGCTGGAGAAAAAATCAGGGTGAAGAGCTATTACCTCTACAAGCCTTAGCAGTAACCAAACATGGCCTGTTGAATGGTCAAAGTCTGATCATCTCCGCTCCCACCTCTTCGGGTAAGACTTTCTGCGGTGAGATGGCTTCGGTGGCAAATTTATTCAAAAGGAAAAAGGTGATCTATCTGGTCCCCTTAAAAGCCATAGCCGAGGAGAAGTTTTCAGATTTTCAGGAGAAATATTCAGAACTAGGGATAGGTGTGGTCATCTCCACCAAGGATCGGCAGGAACATGATAGAAGAATAGAAAAGGGTGATTTCGATTTGGCCATCATGATCTACGAAAAGTTCAATCAGCTTCTGATCAAGAATATGGATATTTTGAACCAGGTCAATCTCATCATTGTGGATGAACTTCAGATGATCGCTGATCCCTCCCGGGGCCCGGTTTTGGAGTTGGCTTTGCTCAAAATTAGAACTTCCAAGTATCGCCCGCAGATTTTGGGTCTATCTGCCGTTTTGAGTGAGGTGGATGAATTGTCCTCCTGGTTAGAATGCAAGCTTCTTTTAGAGAAATCAAGACCGGTGGAGCTTTGGCAGGGAATACTCCTGGATGGAAATTTTTTCTACAAAAAACATAATTCAAGGGAAGAGGGAACAGAGGAATTGGTGAGCTTGGATTCGGAAGAAGCACATCCGATTCTTTTTGCTAATGTGGAAAAATTAGTCAAGGATGGCGAACAGGTCCTAGTTTTTTTGAAAAGCAAACTCGATTCAGAAACTCTTGCCTCTCTTTTTTCGGAGAAAGCGAACCTTCCTCCTTGTTTGAACGCAATCGAGGCTTTGTCTGATTTGGAAAACACTACCTTGAAAGAAAAACTGATAGGATGCCTTCAAAAAGGGATAGCCTTTCACAATGCAGACTTGTCTTTTGACGAAAGAAGGACAGTTGAGTTTTTCTATCTCCAGGGAGAGGTCAGGGTTATCTTCTCCACCACCACTTTATCTATGGGAGTCAACCTTCCCGCCAAAACCGTTTTCATCGAGACTCAAAAATATCAATTAGGAGAATATTCGGGTAAGACGGTGATGCTGCCCATATCTTTGAGCGAATATGAAAACATGTCCGGAAGGGCAGGGAGATTCGGACTGGAGAAAGATTTTGGCAGATCCATCCTGATTGCGGCTAATAAATTCCATTTCGATTCCCTTTGGGAAGGATATATCGAAGGAGAGGACGAAAAGATCGTTTTCCAGTTAGATAAAAAGGATATGGAAGATACAATCTTGGACTTGATCACATCCAAAGCCGCCAAAAACAGGTCTCAGTTGGAACAAGTTATCAAAGCCGCTCCCAGTGGAAGATTTATTTCCGATCCCGCCTTTGGCGGGGCTTTGGATGAAAAAGTCGAAGAGTTAATTCAAAATAAAATGCTTCTAACCACAGACAAGGGAAAAACAGTCTTTGCCTCCAAGCTTGGGACTTTGTGTGCTCTCAAGGGTATCTCCGTTCAAACCGGACTCCTTCTTAAGAGGAAATTAGAGGGACCTTCAGATTTCGATCCTTTCAGTTGGTTTTATGATATTTTGGATACAAAGGACGGAGAGGATATTTATATAAATGTTTTTCCTTTTGAGGAGCAGAACAAAGTCTACGAAGAGGCATTGTCGCAAAGATATCCACAAAGTCAAAGCACAAATGACGAGATCAAAGACCTTTTGGAAAGAAAAATTGGATTCACTCATAAAGAGACCCAGTTGGTAAAACTTTCTTTCCTTTTGTCCGATTGGATAACACCCCAAAATACCCTAAATTTAGAGAACAAATATTATTGCCGGTCAGGTCAGATCGATCAGATTGGCAAAAAGGCAAGCTGGCTTCTGGATGCTGCTTGTGGAATTGCTCGTGTTTTAAACTTAAGCAGAAAGTTAATTGCTTTCTTAAAAAACCTCTCACAAGGGGTGAACTTCGGAGTGGATCAAAGAGGTTTGAAGTTGGCAAAATTGAGAACTCCTGGACTTGGCAGAGATTACATCTGGAATTTGGTGGAAAACAAGTTTTCCGACCCAAAGAAAATAAAGGAAGCGAAACTTGCTGAGTTGGAAAAACTCATCCCGACCAGAGTGGCGGAAAGATTGAAAGAAAGAATTCACGATTCAAAATTCAAGGTTCAAGATTCTATATTTAGGTCAAAAAAACAGGAGACTCGAAGTTTAGAACAAGAGGGAATAGAGTTGGTGATTGATGGATCTGCAGTAAAGGATAAGTTTTCGGTTTTGGTTAACGGAAAGAGGGTAAATCTCCCTGCAAAGAGTTTCAAATATTTGATTAAGCTGACCTGGGCACTCTTCAAAAATGAAGGTGGATGGATTCACAAAGACGATTTCGAACCAGGAGAAAATCAGGCCAGATATTTGCATAGGTTAAAAAACCAGATAAAACCAAGTCTAAACCAGGGTCAAGCTCTCTTTGAAAATAATCGCTTGGGTTCTTATCGATTGACCATACCCAAGAAAAACATAGAATTAAACAAGGATGCGCTTTTGAAAAATACAGATGTAGAGATAGGAAAGATGGCGGAGGGGCTTGTCATCGAATCAAACGGATTGATGTAATGGTCGAGTTTACTCGACTGTTTCTTTAACACACAGAAAAAGCATCGCACCCGGAGTTTCGTGGCTACAGGCAATATGAGATGGCTACGGGTCTTGTACCTGACGAAAGAAATGGCTTGTTGGTCAAGGGTGTCTCACCCTTGACCATTCTGCAAATAAAAGAGCGTCACACCCTCCTTCAACGGTGTTCAGAGTAGGCAGAGTTGTACGCTGCAACTAACGTGAGTACTGTCGGGTTTTGACCCGACTAAAAAATTTGTAAACAAAGAAACTCCTTATTTTCTGACTATATGAACCAAATGGTTCATGCCAACGGTATGCTTCATATGGTGCATACCAACGGGCAGGTCTGACTTGCCGTATGCAGATATGATCGGAGCACTTCTAAATAATTGCTTGACAAAGCCGATCCATTGTATTATCTAATGTGAAACGATTTGTGTTTATCATTCCCGGGAGAAATAAATCGTTTGATTTAAGGAAGCTCTTATGCCAGTAAAAGAGGAACATATTAAAATAGTAGCAAAAGATGAGGGGCTCGAAACTGGATTCGTAAAAGAAGCGGTGCAAAAAGGAACCATAGTCATCCTCAAGAACAAGATGCACCAAAAAGCGAAGCCGGTGGGAGTGGGAAAAGGCTTAAGGACTAAGATCAATGTGAATTTAGGCACCTCCCCGGATAGGATCGATTTCGACTTAGAGCTGAAAAAATTGGAACTTTCCCAAAAGCTTAAGGCAGACACTGTTATGGATCTTTCCACTGGTGGAGAGATTCGTGATTTGAGAGTGGAGATCTTAAACCGGGCGGAAATCCCCGTGGGAACGGTTCCCATTTATGAGGCGGTATGCAAATTGGCTCAAAACGGGAAATCCTTGGAGCAGATGACCAAGGATTCTTTGTTTTCCGTGATCGAGGATCATCTCAAAACCGGGGTCGATTTCTTAACCGTCCACTGCGGGCTCACCAAAAGAGCATTCCCCATCATTGAGGAAAAGAAAAGGGTCACCGGGATCGTCAGCCGGGGCGGAGCATTTTTGTATAGATGGATGAAGTCCCATAACAGGGAAAATCCTTTATATGAATATTACGATGAGCTTTTGGATTTGGCCAAAGAGTATAATGCCGCCCTGAGTTTGGGTGATGGATTAAGGCCAGGCTCGATTGCCGATTCCACCGATCGTACCCAGGTCGAAGAACTTCTGGTCCTGGGAGAGTTGGTGGAAAGGGCAAGGGAAAAGGGAGTGCAGGCAATGGTGGAAGGTCCCGGCCATATTCCCATTCATGAGATCGAAGCCAATGTGCTTTTGGAAAAGAAGCTTTGCAAGGGTGCGCCCTTTTATGTCTTAGGTCCTCTGGTGATAGACTGTGCTCCGGGATATGACCACATCGTCTCTGCCATAGGTGGGGCTATTGCGGCTTCTGCAGGAGCGGATTTCCTTTGTTATGTGACCCCGGCCGAACATTTAAGCTTACCTGATTTGGAGGATGTGAGGCAAGGAATCATTGCCTCCAAGATTGCCGCTCATGCTGCGGATATTGCTAAAGGAGTAGCGAAAGCTGAAGAGTTAGATGATAAGATCTCTGAGGCCAGAAAGAAATTCGACTGGGAAAAGACGATAAATCTGAGTTTGGATCCGGAAAGGGCAAGAAAGAAAAGAGGTAAGGTCGAGGCCGATTATAAAAAATGCACCATGTGCGGAGAACACTGCGCCATGCGGGAGACCTTTTAGATTTGGGGTCGATATCAAAAATAAAGATAAAGCTGCGTGTTAGTTTGGACTCTCCTGCCCCGAATCATGTGTGGTGAGCTTGCTGAACCTGGTAGTTGTGAGATCGACATCCCGTATCAACAGAAAACAATTATTCATTTATTTTTCTAAGCCGGCATCAGTCAAAATGGAGGAACTAATGAAACACAACAATCTTTTGCCAAGTATTTTTCGAAACGTCTACAGGGGCCTTGTAGCTGCAATGATTTTTGCGTTGACGCTTATGTTTTCATCTCTTGCTTTTGCACAGAGGGATCCATTTGGAAAACTAGATACTTGCCGCATAACTACCTTTCAGGATGAAAAGAAAAATCAGGTGATGGCATCTGTATCCATCTTCAACGATGAGGAACTGTCGGGAATGACCTTACCTTTTCGTTATGGTGATGGACAAACTCCCATCAGATGTGATTCGATTAAATTTGACAAAACCCGTATAGAATATTTCACGATGAGAATCCCGCGTATCGATACCGCTAAACAGACGATTTTACTGGGGTTGCTTCCGGATTTGTTCGGAAGAAATCCTCCCTTGAAGAAAGGAGACGGGGAGGTGGTAAGGATTTATTTTAGTCTGAAAAGAGGTGTTCAATTTCAAGATTTTTTTCTGGACACCACCGTGATCAGACCTTTCAATAGGCTCAAATTTGTGGGCCCCAATGTCAAGGGCATCTTTCCCGTCTTTGATAATAAAAAAGCGATGATAAAAGGGGGTATACCCATTAAACCCAAGCTTGAGAAGAAGGCAATAATCGAGGAGGAAGAAGAAGAAAAGTCCTCCAAAAAGGATTCATCCTGATCTTGTGCTGGGATTCGGTCCAAACGAAAGATAACTGAAGGTACTGGAAGAGCATGTATGCACAAATCTTAAGCAATATGAACGAATCTTAACCAAATTAAGTGAGCAGAAAAGAGCTTTTTTATAAGGTCATCAAGTGCAAAAGATACCAACAAGGAGGAATTTTTTGCTCCTAAAAAGCGACCAAAGTGCGCATGGATTGTTATTGACAAATTTGTTGAATTATTTAAATTATAATAGAAGCTTAGAGTCTCTCATCCACGGAATGAGAGGGCATCTGAGTTCGCCGAAAGGGAAAAAACAAGCTCTAACCCAGAGAGGGGAAAAAAGAATTGGTAAGGTCAGTATGAAACATCCAAAGTTCATTTTGCTGATGTCCCTTTTGCTTGCATCTGTCTTTCTAAACCAGGCTTTTTCCGCCGAAAGAGTGATGCTCGCAAGAATTCATCTGGCAGAGAAGGCGCAGATCCGAGAAATACAAAGCTTGCATTTGGACATTGCTTATGCGGAGTATGGTCAATATATAGACATAGTAACAGATCAAGAAGAAGTGGAGTATCTGAGGTCCTTAGGATATGAGGTTGAAATCGTCCATCAGGATCTGGTGGCTTTCTACCAGAGCAGATTGGACAGGACCAAGGATATGGGTGGATACCACACCTACAGTGAAATCAATGCGGAACTGGATTCCATGCATACACTCTATGCTTCCCTCACCAGCAGTCGGATTGACATTGGTCATAGCCTGCAAGACAGCGTCATCTGGGCTTTCAAGATTTCGGATAATGCAAGCATGGATGAAGATGAGCCGGAGGTTTTTTACAACAGTTTGATTCATGCGCGTGAACCAGCAGGCATGGAGGTACTTCTGTATTTTATGTGGTATCTTCTGGAAAACTATGGGACCGATTCGTTGACCACCTATCTGGTGGACAACCGCGAACTCTGGTTTGTTCTGGTGGTCAATCCGGATGGGTATTGCTATAATGAGTACACCAACCCCAACGGCGGTGGAATGTGGAGGAAGAACCGGCGAGACTGCGGAGGAGGGAATTGGGGAGTGGATCTGAATCGAAACTTCGGCTATATGTGGGGATATGATGATGAGGGCTCCAGCCCCTATTGCTGGGATGAGACCTATCGAGGATCAGGACCGTTCTCCGAACCGGCGACCCAGGTCATAAGAGATTTTATAAACGCGCGGAATTTCGTTATGTGTCTTGACAATCATACCCATGGGATGTGGCTTCTTTATCCCTGGAGCTATGATCAGTTTTACACCCCCCATCACAACCTTTATGTAGCTATCGCAGAATCCATGGCGGTGTTGAACGGCCACACCCCTGGTACACCCTGGGAAGTTTTGTATCCGGTTAATGGAGGGAGCATTGACTGGGAATATGGTGACACCGTCTCCAAACCTATGATCATTGCCATCAGCCCGGAGATCGGCACCCAGGACGATGGATTCTGGCCTCCGCCTGATAGAATATTGCCTTTATGTCAGCTTGAGCTTCCCGCCAATCTTCTGTATGCTGAGTTGGCGGACAATCCTTATCAAATCCTTCCTCCTGCTTCACCCGTTCTAATAGAGATGGACACGGTGGAGACTTCCTATTATGTGGTAAACTGGAGTTTTCAAGACACTCTGAATCCAGCCGCTTCTTTTGAACTGGTGGAGATGACCGGATTTGAAAGGATCACCTACGATGTTGAGAGCGGATATTCGAACTGGGACCTGAGCGGTTTCAGCATCTCCACAAATAGATACCACTCATCCTCTCACAGCTTTTATTCCGGGCAGGGAGATAGATTGAACAACAGGGTCACCGCACAAAACAGCATAATCGTTCAGGCTGGTGATACCCTTAAGGTGTGGTGTTGGTATGATATCGAAACCAACTGGGACTACGCTTATGTGGAGATCTCCAGGGATGGAGGAACTATTTTCTTCTCCATTCCCGGAAATATCACCACTGACTACAACCCCTATGGAAACAACCTGGGTAACGGAATAACCGGTTCATCAGGAGGATGGGTGGAAGGGATATTCGATCTGTCTGACTATGTAGGCGAACAGATATACTTTCGTCTCCATTACGTAACCGACGGTTACGTGTATGAGGAAGGATTCTATGCAGATGACATCTTTCCATTCGAGACATATCAAAACACAGTGGTCTTGTCTGATGCAATCACGGATACCTTCCACCAAATTACCGGGCAGATTGATGGAATCTATTATTATAAAGTGAAAGCAAAGGATCAACAGGATCAAATTGGACCCTGGAGCAACGTGGAGGATCTAGTGGTGTTGCAGGCATTTACCTGCGGTGATGCCAATGGAGATGGAGTGATCAATTCAGCGGACGTCACGTATCTGATCAATTATCTTTTCAAAAGCGGGTCTGAACCGGTTCCCTGGGAGGCTGGCGATACCAATAGTGACGGAATAATCAACAGTTCTGATATCGTATATTTGATTAATTATCTGTTTAGAGGTGGACCTCCACCTGGGGATTGAGTGGGCGTCTGTGATGAGGATTAGTATGAACTAATAGGTATTTTTGAAGAGAACATAAATTTCCCCGGGAGTGGGTATCTGAGTTTCCCTTATGCCCCCCTTTAAATTCCCCTTTTTCAGATGCCCACTCCTATTTTATAATTTATCCCTATCCGTGGTTGGTAACTTCTCCTACGGATTTTGTGGAGTTAAGGCGTCAGCCTTTTATTTAAATTCCATTATCTTGACATTGTAGTATTTTCATCCACTCATTGATTCCACAGCCATAGGCAAAAAATTGTTGTAATTTCTCCCTTATGCTTTTATTTTCATCAATGTGTCTATTAAATAGAACCAGTGATTTTTCAGGCGGCAACAAATGAAAAGACCATCTATTCTAATATTTTCTGTCTCATGTATTATTATGCTCGCTTTTCAAAATGAAACTTCAGGACAGGTAGATCAGGATTCTGGTGGTATAGAAACTTCTTTTGCTGACACTTCTTTAACCCGCAAATCCCCCATGGGGGCACTTTTCAGATCAGTCGCCTTTCCGGGTTGGGGACAGTTTTATAATGAGAGATATTTTAAAAGCCTGGTAATATTTGGAACCGAAACCTCTTTTATCACTCTGGCTGCCATAGAATGGAGAAGGAGAAACGAACATAAAAGAAAATTCGAAGATCTTCCCCAAGATCACCCAAACAAGAGCTGGGAATTCGAACAATTCAGATTTTACGAAGATCGAAGAAATCTGTTCTTATGGATCACTGCGGGTATCATTTTTATAAGCATGTTCGATGCTTATGTGGATGCGCATCTCTATAATTTCGATAAGGAAAAGGTGCCGGACTTCTCCATTAGCTTAATCCCTCAATCCAGAGAAGGAAAAGAGATAAATCTCTTACTTTCGGTTAGATTTTAGAGATTTAACTACAGAGCAAGGAATGCGATTTTTTCATTAAACCGTAAGATGAAATGCGATGTCTCCGCGAAAGTTTGTGGAGTGTCCGCTTAATAGAAATTGATCCCGCCGAAGCAGAGAATCCCAAATAAAGATCACCATTTTTTCTCAACTCTCAACTTCTTGCTCTCTACTCTCGACTCTCAACTCCATACTGTCAGTAAATGTATCTGGCGATGTCCAGCTTGTACGGCCGAGGCTCGATGGTTTTTATGACAGTTCGTTTGTATTCTCCGGTCTTCTCATCAATGCTGGCCAGATCCACCAGCTCGATTTTGTCCTTTTTTCCTTTCCTGTCGGCGATGATAGCCATCTCGGGCCGGGAAAGCTCATCAGGATTGGACTTCATTACCACTCCCACCTCTCCGGTATTCAAAAGAACCACTGAGCCGACCGGATATATCCCCAACATGTTTATGAAGACTTTCAAAAGCAACGGATCAAAGCCTCTGCCTATCTGCTCCATCATCCTTTTCAAAGCCACATCCGGAGTCAACGGGACTTTGGCATAGACTCTTCCTGAGGTCATAGAGTCGTATACGTCTGCAACGGTGACGATGCGTGAGTAAAGATTCAAATCTTTTTTAAAGAGGAGTTGGGGATATCCGGACAAATCTAGCTTCAGGTGATGCTCGAATGCCACCACCATCGCCCGCAGAGAGAATTTATCCAAGGCACGTGTGGAAAGAAGCGCCTTCACTCCCAGGATGGGATGTTTTCTCATCTCCTTCCACTCACACTCGTCCAGTTCGTCTGGCTTATTAAGTATCGCCAAAGGAATTCTCACCTTCCCAATATCGTGAAATAATGCAGCGTATCCCAATTCACTCAATTCCTTTTTGGAAAGCCCCAGCCGGGACCCTAAGGCCACTGATAGAATGCAGACGTTCACCGAATGGGCAAAGGTATACTCATCAAAATTCTTTATAGCAGTCAAACTCATGAAGTTGATCTCATCATGGATCAACTGGTCTATCAAGAATTGAATGGCCCTTTTGCTTTTTACCGTGTTTATGCTCCTTCCGGTTTTAGCCGACTCCACTACTTCCTGGGCTACAGAGAGAGTCTTAAAAAATCTCTTCTTGGCAACTTTCTTCCTATTTTCTGGAGAAGCTTCATCTCCTATTTCCCACTCCTCGGCAAACTTTTCCAATTTAATATGTTGGAGCCCCAAATCAGCTGCTTTCCTCTCCAATCTTCCGAAAGGATCGTCACAATCGTAATTGGCATGTGCCAGCAGAGAAACAAGCTCGTCTAATTCTTCTTTGGTCGCCTCAGGACTGACGAATAAACTTTCAAATTGAACTTTTCTAAAAATCTCCAGAATAAACTTGCTGGATAAATATCCCTCAAAGCCGAACTTCAATCTGGTTTCATTCAGAAACAAATAGCCTTCTTTGGAGCTTAAAATTATTTTTTCTTCTTTTTCCAGCAGGCCTTTGACCAGATTAAATAAGCTCTCGCTCTGTTTCACATAGGCTAAGTTAGACCGTTCATATATCTGCGCGGTCTTCAAAGAGGCATAGAGCTGATAGATCAAATTCCTCCCTTGCTCCAAAAGATAAGCCTGAGAAGACTTGGAGGAACTTTTTTCATCCAGACCTTTTGGCGAATTTGTTTTGGTCACATCCGGAGAGGCCAAATTACCTCCTTTGGCATGAATTCAAGATCATTGGGTTTTCACGGACTCTATTTCTCGAGCTGGTTGAGAATCCATCTTGCGCAAAATGCGCTGGCAGGTTTGTTTGATCACCTTATTCCTCTTCTTAGCCAATTCTTGGAGAGTCTTTCCTGCCTTTTGGGTCTTCATTAAACCCAAAGCTCTTATGGCAAATACACGGGTCTCATTATGTTTGTCTCTTTTCAACCAAGCCCGCTTATTGATCAACTTTTTTAAGAAGGGAATGACTTGATCTTCTCCGATCACGGCCAAAGATTCAAGCATCTGCTTTTTCTCTTCTGATTCTGTACCTACGAACAGGTCAGACTGGATGATTTTCACTAAAGCTGGAATTGCTCCTTTTTCCTTTTTCTGAGCCAAACCACGAGCAGCCAAAATACGAATCCCTTTGTCTTGGTCATCCAAAGCTGAGACCAAAAGAGCTCCTGATTCTTTGCCCTGGATTTTGGTCAAGGAGATTATAACCTCCTTTCTTACCCTCAAGTCTGGATGATTGATGATTTGCTTCAAAAACTTCACTCCCTCTTCTTTTCCAATTCTCCCCAGGACAAAGGCCACGTTTCGTGCCACATACCAGAGACGATCATACACACCTTCTCCCACGATACCTACATGGTCCCTCCCTACCTCCTCCAAGACCTCACATACCATCTTACGGGCAGTAAAATGTTTAAGATCCCTCAACAGATGGAGGATCCCAGGAATGGAGTTCCAGTTCAAGGAAAGCAGAAACTCTTTGGCACCACAAAGATCCACGATTTCTTTTTCATTTAATGCCGAGCCTATTTTCTTGATCTTCTCCTCATCTCCAGCTTTGTCTATTGCCTTCTTGACTCGCTCCGCCTTCCTTGGTCCTCCAGTATCCGTTGGGGAGAGAGAATCCCGGGCGGCCAACTCAAACTTTTTCAATCGCCGGATTATATTGGACGCAGACTTGAAATCCCCCACATTTATTAGCCAACCCAGGACCTTTTCAATCCTTTCCACCAGCGCCTCGAATTCTAAGAAATCCTTTTCTGTGATCAAAATCTCTTCAAGAATGGTGAAAAAGTCTTCCAACAGGCGAGAACGGGCATCAGATTCCAGAAGCTGATAAATGTTTCTTATTTCCTCTGAGGAGAATTCTTTTAATTTTTTTGAAAGTTCTTTTATTTGTTCCTCTTTTTTCCGAAGAGCCAAATCTTGAGAGGCCCTCTGTTCCGGTGGCATCTCCGCCTCACCGGATAAAGCTATCTCGGATTGAAGCAGTCGGCTGAAATCCCAGTCGTCAGGGATATCCTCCGCATTGGGAACATCCACATCCAAAAGATCATCCACCACCAGATACTTTATATGATTAAAGTCTTTCTCCCAAAGCAGCGTGACCATATCGTCCTCTAACTCCTTGGATTTAAGACCAATTTCGATTGTCTCCAAAAAGTCGGCGAGTTCATCATATTCCAGTCCTTTAATAAAGACAAGCTCTCTTACCCCATCTTTGTGTAAAGTGTAGGCCATCCCTTCCTCTCTATCCTGATCCTCGTACACCATCTTCCCCAGGTAAAGAAGTTGTGAATGTTTCACCTCTAATCTTAACTCCTCATATGAATCCAGGAAATCAGAAAAGCTTTGGTGCAATTTTCTTTTGAATTCCTGGGGAATTGGATTGTTTTTGGGATAGAGCCAAAGGGATTTCAGGGTTTTGGCCAAAAGTTGAACTAAGGTTTTGGCTGAATCAAATTCTTTTTGGTCAATTCCCTCGACCTCAGGCAGAAACTCTGTTTCGGTCATACTTTCCTCCAGAGACCTAATTCTTCCCAGAGGGGTCCCCGATATTTTTATCGACATGTCAAATGCAAACCTTACTTTTCAAGAATGGGGAGAATAAGCTGGAAGGAACAAAAGGGAAAATCTGGCGAATTTCGAAGCCTTCTCGCCGAGAGGCGAATCTCGGCCTACAAGAGAATATTTCTTAGCTCGTTTTTCTCATTTGAGTAATTTCTGATCCTATGGATCCAGAATTCGAACCAAAATCGATGTCTTATCAGATATGATCGAACATCTCATCTGCCATCTTTTCGCATCTTTCCAAATCTTGCTCTGGTACCCAAATGGTCACCTCCACTGGGGAGGTGGTGCTATAACTTCCCAGGGTTATAGCTACGTCATCCCCCTTGATGATAGAGGGTATCCCTTCCTTTCTCAAAGCTTCTTGCAGCATCTCCGCATAGAGCCTGGAAGGAAGGCTTCTAAAACGAACATATTTCACATTCTCTAAGGTCTCCTTCGCCAATTCATCAACCAATTTAACTCCACAGTCTGGGCATTCCTTGATTTTATCTTTGTATTCATATTTACAGTTAGGACAATAAGGCATAATATCCTCTTTTCTTATTTTTCCCAAAAAATAGAGTGGGTCGATTTTCTAAAATCGACATCTTATGTGTCGAGATATGAATCTCGGCCTGTTCTCAATTGCTGATAGCTTTAGCTACAAAACCTCCTGCTTCTTTTAGTCTTTTCTCCGCGCTCTCTCTATCTACATTTGATAAAATCATCACCAAGGCGGTCTTGACTTTACCATCAGCTCTTTCAAGATATCTTTCCGCTTTCTTATAGTCCACACCGGTTGCCATCATTATAATACGTTTTGATCTTTCCACTAATTTCTCGCTTCTAACTTGTAAGTCCACCATCAAATTCTGATAAACCTTTCCCAATTTGATCATTGAAGCGGCGGTAAGCATATTCAAAATCATCTTCTGTGCAGTTCCAGCCTTCATCCGGGTGGAGCCGGCGATCACCTCCGGACCCAAAATGGGAGATATGGAAACATCCACCTTGATCTTTAGTTTGGGCGTCGGATTGCAGAAAACAGAGATTGTCTTGGCACCAACCTTTTTTGCCTTTTCCAGGGCTCCCAAGACGTAAGGGGTTCTTCTGGAGGCAGCTATTCCCACCACCACATCTTTTTTGCTAATTTTATTCTTCTCCAGATCTTTTGCGCCCGCTTTGAAGTCATCTTCCACCCCCTCCTTAGATCTGACCAAAGTTCTTCTTCCTCCTGCTATAATTCCTCTTATCATTCTTGGAGGGGTACCAAAGGTGGGAGGACATTCCGCGGCATCCAAAACTCCCAATCTTCCGCTGGTGCCGGCGCCGACATAAAATAGTCGCCCTTTATTCTTGAAGGCATTTACAATCAAATCCACCGCTCTGGCAATATTTGGCAGTTCTTTTTCTACCGCCAGCGCAACCTTTTTATCTTCTGTGTTAATTAATTTTAAGATCTGGAGGGTGGACTTGGTATCTATATCGAAAGTAGCAGGATTCCGATCTTCTGTGACCAAATCTTTTATTTGATTGAAAACCTTCTTGCTCAAAAAGAATTCCTTTTATTCGGCCTTTATTGAGTCCAACGGGGCCACAACTCCAGCCCCGATGGTTACATTTGAAGGCAAAGTAACCGATTTGGGGAGCTCTTCGGGGGCTTGAAATTCCATATCTGGATATGGCACAAAACCCTTATTATAAGCGATCAGGTAGATTAAATATATTCCAGTTTTGTAATTATCGTGAATGTTTCGAAATGTAGTTTTTGGAATTGGATAATTGCCGATTTTATCCCAAGGAATCAAAGCTGTGTGACCCAATGCACTCTCGACATTATTGCGTTTGAGCACGCTAATAAAATATCTAGACGCATTGGATGCGGCACTAAAATGGAGAGCCACGAATTCATCCGAACTTCGAACCGTATCAGGCACCTTTGCTGTAATTCGAAAAAATCCTGGGATTACGACTTCGGATTCAAAGTTCAAATCCTCTTCTGCGCTTGATACCGTGATGGTGAGTGCCTCTTCAAAGTCAAAAAGATGAGGAGCTTCTTTGGAGTAGATTCCACCACCCTGATTTTCGAGAGTATCAGTATCGACTGCCACAACTGCACTGTCGAAATCAACTGAATCTCTCAGAATTGTAAAATAGGCGATATCCTTGCCCATACTTAAATCTTTAACCACCACCCCGTTGATGGTAAATTCATATTCAGGTTCGGTAGGGCGGGTGGTCCTTTTACCGCCACAAAAGGAAAGCAATACCAAGGGAAAAATCAGAAGAAAAACTAAGCTCTTTTTCATATATAAATTTTTTCTCATTTCAAGCCCCCTAACTTACGCCCGCAGTCGGTTGATCGCCGTCTGCCGCTTTTCAAAAAGACAATGCCTTGATCCTTTCCACAGTTTCTTTCATGCTCTCTTTATCTGCAATCAATGAAAATCTTAAATATCCTTCGCCCTGGGAACCCAAGCCCACACCTGGTGTAGTTACGACCCCTGCCTTATCAATCAGTAATTTTGCCATCTTTTTGGAATCATATTCATACGGTATTTTTGCCCAGACGAATATTCCACCTTTTGGATTCTCAACTTCCCATCCTAATCCGTTTAATCCGGTGACCAAAACATCTCTTCTTTCCTGATAAGTTTCGCAAACCTTCTTAATCGCCTCATCAGGAAGAGAGAGAGCAACCATGGCAGCTTTTTGAAGAACGTGAAACACGCCAGAGTTGACGACCACCTCCACATTTTTCAATGCATTTAAAAGTGCTCCATTTCCCACCACAAAACCCAACCGCCATCCGGTCATACCATAAGTCTTGGAGAAAGAGTGAAATTCCAAAGTCCTCTCCTTCGCTTCCGGAATCTGTAGCATACTTACCGATTTATTTCCATCGAAGGTTATCTCCGAATAAGCCATGTCCTGGCATATCACCAGCTCGTTTTCTTTTGCAAAATCAACAACTTCCTTAAAGAACTCTTTATCTGCCAAAGCTCCGGTGGGATTGTTAGGATAGTTCAAAAACAAAAGTTTGGCCTTCGACAGGTCCTTTTTCTGCAGTTTATTAAAATCAGGACGCCATAAGTTTTCCCTCAAAAGAGGCATATCCAAAACATTTCCCCCGGCCAGGATTACTCCTCGACTGTAAATCGGATAAGCGGGATCAGGAACCAAAGCCCCATCCCCTTTGTCTATGAATACAAGACTCACATGACTTAAACCCTCTTTCGAGCCAATCAGTATCAGAATTTCTGAATCTGGATCGACACCGGTCCCGAACCTTTTTTCAAACCACGAAGCTATGGCCTTCTTCAATTCAGGCAAACCCTCATAAACTGGGTGCCTGTGATTTTCTAAGACTTCCGCCTCCTTTTTTAAAGCTTCAATGATTTTTGGGTGAGGGGGCAGATCCGGATTGCCCCCTCCCAGGTCTATAACGTCTTTTCCCGAAAGAACAGCATTTTTTGTGGCTTTCGCCAAATCGAAGAAAACATATTCCTCCAAGTTTTTCAATCGGGAAGAGATTTTATCCTCTATGTTAAAGCCTTTCCTCATCATTCTTAATCGGCAAACGTTCTATCTCAATTGAATAATAAATCTAAGAATCAAGCTTGTCAACACGAAAACCTTTTCATGACCATGAAGAAGCCTTAGTTGGTTCAGGGTACCCTTACCCTGAACCACAGCCGTAGCGTCGGGGTCCATACTGGAGGATTCACCCAGATTTCGTCCCGACGGCATGGCTTGTCCCCGACGGATAATCTCTACGAAGCTGGGACCCCACCTGCGCAGCTATTGAATTAGCTAAAAAAATTTCAAAATATGCCGATTTTTTCCTTGACAGCTGCACAAATGGGCAGTATATTTAGGTTGGAAGGTTAAAAAGTTAGAAAGTTAAAAGGTCAAAAGGTTAGGAGGTTAGGATGAGGATCGAGAGATTTGAGGAAATCAACGCTTGGCAGGAAGCCAGAAAACTCACCAATATGGTTTATGAGGTAACCAAACATCAAAACTTTATTAAAGATTTTGGGTAAAGGGATCAGATTAGGAGAGCCGCTATCTCCATAATGTCCAATATAGCCGAAGGCTATGAAAGTCAAAGCAAAGATGATTTTGTAAGATTTCTGTATTACGCAAAAAGATCAGCAGGGGAGGTGAGATCTCAACTCTATTTGGCACGGGATCAGAAGTACCTTAACGCCAAAGAATATGGATCTTCGCTCGGTCAAGCCGAGATTTGTGTTAGAATGATAAGTAAGTTTATATCCTATCTAAAACAAAGTTAGAAGGTTAACAGGTTAAAGAGTTAGAAGGTTGGAAAGTTAAAAGGTTAAGAGGTTAATCTTGAAACCCGCAAACCTTCAAACTTGTAAACTTTCAAACCTTTGAACCTTCTAACCTGCAAACCTTTAAACCGGAGGAACCGTGTCAAAAGAATTAACCAAAAGACAAAGGGACGTTCTGGATTTCATCACCGAGATGATCCAGAAAAAGGGATATCCCCCCACCATCAGGGAGATCGGGCACATGTTCAAGATCAGCTCCACCAATGGGGTGAGAGCTATCTTGTCTGCTTTGACCCAAAAAGGTTACATAAGGCGCAAGCCCTTGGTCTCACGAGGAATTGAGCTTTTGACCCAAAGCGGGGCTTCTTTTATGGCTATTCCTTTATTGGGCAGAATAGCCGCTGGATTGCCCATCCTGGCGGTGGAGAATATCGAAGGGAGCATTGCGGTGGACAGGTCATTCCTTTCCGGAGGGGATATCTTCTCTTTAAAAGTCGTCGGTGACAGCATGAAAGATTCGGGCATCTTTGATGGAGACTATGTTCTGGCAAAAATGCAGCCAACCGCAGAAAGGGGAGATGTTGTGGTGGCAGTCATCGGGGAGGAGGCAACCGTAAAAAGATACCTTCCGGAGAAGAACAGAATAAGATTGGAGCCAGCCAATCCGGTCTTTGAGCCGATCGTTGTGGACAAGAAAAGTCCCGAGTTTCGCATCGCCGGAAAAGTGATCGGGCTTTTAAGAAAGATGTGAACAGGTTAGAAAGTTAGCAGGCTAAAAGGTTAAGAGGTTTGAAGATTAACAGGTTAGAAGGTTATTTTGAAACCTTCAAACCTGCAAACTTGCTAACTATGAACATGAAAGATCGAATAATCTTACACGTAGATATGGATGCCTTCTTTGCCTCGGTAGAGCAAAAGGAGCGTCCCTGGCTTAAAGGAAAGCCGGTGATCGTGGGGGGAGATCCACGAAAAAGGCATGGAGTGGTTTCTGCCGCCTCCTATCCTGCCAGAAAATATGGAGTAGAGGCAGGGATGCCTTTGCCTCTTGCAAGAAAATTGTGTCCTCACGCTACCTTTGTCATTTTGAGAGATATAGAAAAATACAGTTACGTCTCCTCACAATTGGTGAAAATTTTTTACCACTTCACCCCAGCGGTGGAACCCTTCTCCATAGATGAAGCTTTTTTGGACATAACCGGTTGCCAGAGGCTCTTTGGCACACCTCACCAATTAGCGCAGAAATTGAAAAATGAAATCAGGAATGAATTGGAACTTTCCTGTTCGGTGGGGATTGCGTCCAATAAGCTTCTGGCCAAGTTAGCCTCCTCTTTGAATAAACCGAATGGTTTAACCATCATTTCAAAGGATCAAATAAAAAACACACTTTACCCTCTAAAGGTGGGAAAGCTCTGGGGAATTGGGGAGAAGACCTGTAATGTTCTCTCAAAGTTTGGCATAAGAACCGTGGGAGATCTGGCTTCCTTTCCGGTGGAGGTTCTGAAAGACCAGTTCGGGAAGGTTGGGGAATATCTTCATCTTATCGCTAATGGAGTAGACGACTCCCCCGTCCTTGTCAAGAGTCCTTTAGAGAAGAGCATGGGACATGAACATACTTTGCCTAAGGACACAAACGACCCAGATGAGATCTCCTCCGTATTGCTCTCCCTGTCAAGCATGGTGGCAAGGAGGCTCCGCAGAAAAGGACTTCAAGGCAGGACCATCACCCTAAAGCTGAGATATTCCGATTTTGTGACCCTCACCAGATCGGAGACCATTCCCAAGCCCACGGATTCCGAACATAAAATCTACAGGCTGGCTAAAGGGCTTGCCTCCGGCCTCAAGGCACAGAGTGCGTGTCTTGACTTGGGGATAAGAAAGGTGAGGCTTTTGGGGGTATCTGTCTCCAATCTCGTCAGAGACAGATTTTCTTCCCAAATCCCTTTACCTTTCCCAGAATTTTATGACCAAAAGAGAGATGTCTATTTGGCCATGGACAAGATTAAAGATAGATTTGGAGAAGATTCGATTGCATGGGCAATTTCTTTGATATTTTGGTGAGCTACCTGAAGAACCTAAAGGTTTCCGCAACTTAATATCTTCTACAAACTCTGCTTTTCCCAAATCTATGCCAGATGTGGCGGGAATTCAGTGCACAATTAAATTCCGCCCATACACGGATGCAAAATTGAGAAAGAAATTATTACTTTGTCTTTGTGCTTTTTTATATTATATTTATCTTTCAACTGTGGAGAAAAGATGAAAACTGATGAACGAAAATATCTTTTGGAAAGAGTGGGCAAGGTTGCCATAGTGCAGCTTTATGCTGACGGCTTCGAGCATTTGAGCCTGAATCAGAAGATATTGGCCTATTATCTTTACCAAGCTGCTTTGGCTGGTCGTGACATAACCTATGATCAAATTCACCGACATGGGCTCCAGATAAGAAATCTTATGGAGGAGATCGTCACCCATCCTCAAGGAATAGATGAAAAAATTTTAGAAAAGATCACTTCCTATCTTAAGCTTTTCTGGGCTTTCAATGGAAACTATGGCACCAACAGCAGAAAATTTGTCCCTGAGTGTAGCTTTGAAGACCTTCTTCTGTCTTCCAAAATAGCCTTATCCAACGGAGCCGATTTAGGAGTCAAAGAGGAAGAGGCGCTTAGAGATGAGCTAAATAAGCTTAAAAGAACCATCTTCGATTCTGATTTTGAGCCACTTTTGGCAAACAAATCTCCCAAAGAAGGAGAGGATGTTATAACCGGCAGTGGAAATAACTATTATGAAGGAGTGAGCTTAAAGGATTTAGAGAATTTTGAGGAAAAATATCCTCTTAATTCCAAAGTGGTGAAAAAAGGTGGAAAAATAATAGAACAAGTTTACCGTGCCGGAACGGATTTAATTCATCCCGGTCTCTATGCAGAACAACTGGATAGGGTAATAGATAATTTGGAAAAAGCTCTGCCTTATGCTGAGGAGGGACAAAGAGAAGCTTTGAAAAATCTTATCCGTTACTTCAAAACCGGTGATCCTGAGGATTTTGACAAATACAATATCAGCTGGGTGCGGGACGATCCCATAGTGGAAATCATCAACGGTTTCATTGAAACCTATAACGACGCTCGCGGGGCAAAGGGTGAATTTGAGGGAGTGGTCAGTTTTGTGGATAAAGAGACTAATCAAATGATGCAAGATATGGCTGCCTCTGCTGAATATTTCGAAGACAAAGCTCCCTGGGATGAAAAATACAAAAAGAAGAAGATAAGTCCACCGGTAGCAAATGCAGTGAATTTGCTATTGGGAATAGGTGGCGCAGGACCAATAAGCTGGCTGGGAGTTAATCTTCCCAATGCTCAAGCAATAAGAGAAAATTATGGAAGCAAGAATCTTATCTTGGCCAATGTAACTAATATCAGACGAAAAGTAGAAGCCGGGAAAACCACCAAAGAATTTGCCCTCACCGAAGAGGAGAGCAAATTAGACGAGCTTTATGGGGAGAGGGCAGGACTTTTACACACCGCCATCCACGAGATTTTGGGACATGGATCGGGAAGGGTAAGCGAAAGACTCAAATCCGATCCTAAAGAATACTTAAGAGAATATTATTCCACTCTGGAGGAGGCGAAGGCTGACCTTATGGCTCTGTGGCACATCTTCGATGAGAAATTGATGCAGATTGCGAAAATTGACAGAAAGACCGGCGAGGCATTATATCGCGATTATGCGCGCATGGACTTAGTGAGATTGAGAACCGTTAAAGAAGGTCATCGGCTGGAGAAAGACCATGCTCGTGCCCGACATATGGTCGTGTCCTATCTCAGAGACAAGAGCAAAGCCATTGAGGCGACCGAAAAAGACGGAAAAGTATACCTGGCCGTTAAAGACATAAATAAGATGAAACAAGGCGCCGGTGAGCTTTTGTCTTTGATCATGAGAATAAAGGCAGAAGGTGATTACCAAGAGGCAAAGAAATTGGTGGAAAAATACGGAATAAAGATCAATCCCAACTGGAGAGATCAGGTAATAAAAAGGGCTGAGGCAATTGATTTGCCCGATCATTACGCCTTGGTCATGCCCCGCTTAAGTTTGGTCAAAGATAAAGAGGGGAACATAACCGATGTGGAGATTTTATATACACAGGATTTTATGAAACAGCAATTGGAATATTCGGGGAAGATTCCCAACAGATGAAATGGATCTGTCAACGGATGTAATGGATTGAACGGATGTTTTTGACGTATTGGCAATAAGAAGACTGGAATGCAACTCCCATCCCAACCGGGATTATAATCCCCCTGAATCCCCCTTTTTCAAAGGGGGAATCAAAAGGCTGCCTCTGAATCCCCCTTTTATAAAAGGGGGAATAAAAGGGGGATTAAAAAATGGAATTATGCTATTTTGTAACGAGAGACTAAAAGGCTAAGAGTGCTTAGAAAGACTTAATCTGCGAATACAATGGCTAAATCAGTAAAAATTGACAGCATTGAAATTGGAAAAGGCAGTTGTCTGGCTTTAATTGCCGGTCCTTGCGTGATCGAATCGGAAAAGATCACGCTTGAAACTTGCGAAAAGATAAAAGAGATTAGTGCTAAACTTAAGATTCCTTTTATCTTCAAAAGTTCATATTCAAAGGCGAATCGACTGAACATCAAGTCTTATTCCGGACCGGGAATGAACCGAGGTTTGAGAATTCTGGGCAAGGTCAAAAGAGTATTTGAGGTTTGCATATTAACTGACATTCATAATCCAGAAGAAGCCGAGCCGGTCTCAGAGGTGGCAGATGTTCTTCAGATTCCAGCCTTTCTATGCCGGCAGACAGATTTAGTTTTAGCCGCAGCGAAAACAGGCAAAGCAGTTAATATTAAAAAAGGGCAATTCATGGCGCCCGAAGATATGGGGACGATCGCAAAAAAAATAGAGTCTGTGGGAAATAAGAATATTCTTCTCACCGAGCGGGGCACCTTCTTTGGTTATCATAATCTGGTGGTGGATATGAGATCTTTGATTATCATGAGAAATTTAGGTTACCCCGTGATCTTCGATGCCACTCACAGCTTACAATTGCCGGGATCGAGCGGTGGGCTTTCTGGCGGACAGCCGCAATTCATTTTGCCTTTGGCGCGCGCAGCTGTGGCTTGTGGCTGCGATGCATTATTCATTGAGACGCATCCCGATGTTGAAAATGCTTTGTGCGATAAGCATAGCATGTTGCCTCTGGAGAAATTAGAGGAGTTGTTGGTTCAGGTGATAGAGATTGATAAACTGGTAAAAGAAGAAATCGAAGTAGAGAGACTCACCTCGCGTAATTCAAACTATACCAAACGAATCGAATAAATTTGCATAATCACCCTTCAACTAAGGGAGGGGAAATTCATGAAGTCCCCCGCCTCTGGGGGTTAGAGTGAGAGGTAGCTAAACTCGGTTCTCTCTTTTGCGTCAACTTAAAATGCAGAAAGGCACAAATCAGGTAAACAAAATTGCGGCTAAGGTCAAATTACTTGTATTAGATGTTGACGGCGTGCTCACAGACAATTCTCTATACATAAACGATAATGGTGAAGAAACCAAAAGATTCAACGTGTCAGACGGTTTGGGAATTGCCTTAGCATCTCGTGCGGGCTTGGAAATTGCCTTGATTTCAGGAAGAAGATCAAAGGCCACAAAATTTAGAGCTTGTGAACTTAAAATAAAATATGTATACTTGGGAGTTGCAGATAAGATCAAGGCGTATCACCAGATTAAAAAAAGTTTAAAATTGACTGACAAACAGATTGCCTATATGGGTGATGATATTTTAGATGTTCCCATTTTGGAGAAGGTTGCACTTCCTATCTGCGTGAAGGATGCAAATCCGATTGCGAAAAGATACGCTAAATTTATTACTAAGGCAAAAGGAGGCGAAGGTGCAGTAAGGGAAGTGATCGATATGATATTGGAAAGCAAAAAAGTCAATCCAAAAATGGTGAGTTAAACGAACCATGGAGTTGGTGTCATGATAAGAGAAAAAGCCAAAGAGGTGATCCGAAAGGAAGCCAGGGCTGTCTTAGACCTGGAGAAGAAAATAGATGATCAGTTTGTAAAGGCAGTGGAACTGATCTTAAAATGCAAAGGTCGGGTGATCGTGACCGGGATGGGTAAATCCGGGATAATCGGCAAAAAGATCGCCGCCACTTTAACCTCCACCGGAACGGCCGCATTTTTCCTTCATCCAGCTGAAGCAACACATGGTGATCTGGGGATGGTAAGGAAAAAAAAGGATGTGGTGATTGCCATCACTAAAAGCGGGGACACCGATGAGTTATATCAGCTGATCCCCCTTTTCAAAAGATTAGCCGTGCCCGTTATCACCTTGACTGGTAATCCCCACTCACCGGTAGCCGAAAAAAGCGATGTGGTGATTGACGTCTCTGTGGGTGAGGAAGCCTGCCCCCATAATATGGTCCCCACGTCCAGCACCACCGCCACATTGGTGATGGGGGATGCTCTGGCAATAGCACTTCTGGAAGAAAGGCACTTCTCATCGGAGGATTTTGCTCTGCTTCATCCGGGTGGACAATTGGGAAGAAAGCTTCTTTTGAGAGTGGGGGATATCATGCATACCGGAGACCAGATTCCTATCGTCTCAGAAGAGACTAATATGAAAGACGTCATCCTGGAGATGACCTCCAAAAGATTAGGAACCACAACTGTGGTTAACGAAAAAGGCGAGCTGGTGGGAATCTTCACCGACGGAGATTTAAGAAGACTGGTGGAGAAAACAGATGAGATATTCAGCTTAAAAGCCAAACAGGCGATGACCAAAAATCCCAAGACCATCCACGGAGAGGAACTGGCAGCAAAGGCTTTGAACATGATGGAATCCTACAGCATCACCTCACTCATCATCACCAATGGGAAAAAAGAGCCAATCGGTATAGTTCATCTACATGATATTTTGAAGGCGGGAGTGGTTTAAGGAGTGCAAAAACTTTGTTTTTGCTCAAACCTGCAAAGAAAAGGCTCAAAAACTGGTTTCTCTACAGATTTATCACCTCCATTATTTTCGTCTTAAATTCCCTGCCACGCAAATCCTCGATTTCTCTGGGACGTTTTTTAGGAAAGTTAGCATACTTCATAATAACAGATGCAAGAAAAAGAACTCAGGGTAATCTCAAAATAGCTTTCGGTGAAGAAAAAGATGAAAGGGAGCTTAAAAAATTAGCTTTAAGCGTTTTCGAGAATGTGGGCAAAAACGTGGCAGATGCCGTCCGCTTGAAAAATATGAAATGGGAGGAAATAGAAAAGATTACCCAGATCGAAGGATTGGAGTATTTTGATAAAGCCTACAAAATGGGTAAAGGAGTCATGGCCTTGACCGGGCATATCGGAAACTTCGAGCTTTTAGCTGCGTATTTTTCTCTGAAAGGCTACAAAGTCTCGGTAATCGGTCGGGAACTTTATGACCCAAGGTTAGACGATCTTTTGGTAGAAAGCCGGGAAAGCACAGGGTTGGAGAATATTCCATCATCTGCTTCTGTCAAACAAGTTATCAGGGCTCTGAGGTCGGGCAGGGCTTTGGGAGTGTTGGCTGATCAGGATTCAAGCAGGGTGAGAGGAGTCTTTGTGCGTTTTTTTGAAAGACCCGCGCGTACCCCCGTAGGGCCGGTTCTTTTGGCCTATAAGACCCAATCACCTATCGTTCCTATGGCAATCGTCAGAGAGAAAGATAATAAATATAAGATCATAGTGAGAGAGCCAATAAAGCTCGCCTCTTCCCAGAATAAAGAAAGAGACATAATTGAAACTACTCAAAAATACACGAAAGTTTTGGAATCTATCATCAGAGAATATCCATCACAATGGTTGTGGATGCACGACCGCTGGAAAAGTAAGTCAAATGATTGTTCGTAGTCGCCCGATTTATTAGGCGATTTTGTGTATAATAAATCAAGCAACTATCTTTGGGAGGCTACCGTGTCAAGAACTATTTTGAGGTCAAGCTCGTCTACCTTTTTGTGCTTGGTTTTTAAGCCGGAGGCAGGTAGTTTTTCTTCGAGGTTTAGCCTCCCCATTACCTTTAACGTTTCGTCGTTATTTGACAACCAAGTTGCTCACCGGTCTGCTCGACCGATGGGTTCTGATTTTTCTGGGTTGATAATCTCTTTTTTGAGTCAAAACTTGATAGACTATATGCACCAACTTTCAGGCTACCGCACAGATTGCTACTCCAGCTACTTTCTTGGCTTTGATCCTATCTGCCCAATATTTAAGCTCCGGATTAAACCGGATAGCACTACCAGCCGTCTCAATGAAACCCCAGTTGATATCTCTTATCTCACTGAGGAAAAGATAAGTCAGAATAAATCCAACTCCTGGTATGGTCATCAACCTTTTAGCTTGAGGGTTCTGTTTGGCACGACTTTTAATCACCTCCGATCCCGCATCCAAAAGACAGTCAGAAAGCCACCCTCATCCACAGGTAGGTTCCATTATCACTTGCGTAACCGAAGGAAATTGACTAAAATATTCTATCGACTCCTCTTTGGGAGTATGATTAAGGCGGCGCCGATCTTTTACTTCCCCAGATTCATCTATAACCGTCACCTGATAAAAAACTTTTGTGAATGTCCATAACTACGGAATACATCTGCTACCTCCTTTCGGTTTATGGTTCAAAATCATACATGATAATATGATTCCAAACCAAGAAGGTAGCCTTTCATAAAATTACAAACAAGGAGGAACAAACTTTGAAGTTGGATGCTTTGGCCATAGCTGCTCATCGAGACGACGTTGAAATCGTATGTGGCGGTACGGTCATCAAGTTGGCTGATTTGGGCTATAAGGTGGGTATCATCGATTTGACCCAAGGAGAAATGGGGACTTTGGGGTCAAAAGAGCAGAGGGAAAAAGAGGCTTTGAATGCTGCTAAGGTGATGGGGGTCAAAATCCGAGAGAACCTGATGCTTCCCGATTCCAAAGTGGAGCCCACCTGGGAGAATAAATTGAAGTTGGTGAGGCTGATCAGAAAACACAAACCTCGTCTGGCGATTTTGCCCTACTGGACTCAAAGGCACCCCGATCACGCCAACTGTTCTAAATTAGCATATGATGCCTGTTATCTCTCCGGATTAGCTAAGTTAGATGCTCCCGGAGAACCTCATCGTCCTTCAAAAATCATTTACAATTCCTCCTTTCACCAGATTCAGCATTCCTTCATTGTGGACATCACGGATCAATTTGAAAGAAAAAAGAAGGCAGTTGCTTGCTACAAGTCGCAGTTCCAAGAAATGACATCTGGAAAAGTGGTCTTTCCGCCAGCGGGTGATATCTTTGAATTCATGGAGATCACTGCCAGACATTATGGTTATCTTATTCGTAAAAAATATGGCGAAGCCTTTGTGACCAAAGAGATGATGGAGATCGATGACCCCATGAAGATACCGGTTTCATCGATATAAGTGCGCCTGGAGAACGAAATTGAAATGTGTAAAAGACAAATATTAGTGAAAATTTGAAATTCAAAGATAAAAATGAAAAATTCTCCAAAAGATCATCATGCAAATGTCCATTTACAATGCTATTATCACAATTTCAAATTCTGAATTGTCTCTTTGAATTTTGTGAGAAAGTTTGGGTTAAACTTCATCAAAGCGAACAAAAAAATTTGTAGTGGATAGGATCTGGTGGTCCTTGCGGACTTCAAATCCGTGGTCCCCTCGGTTGGTCCGGGGGGAGGTGGGTTCGATTCCCACCCCTTCCGCTTATTTTAATTTTAGCACATGGTCAAGTGATCTCGTTAATCAGTTTGAAGGTATTATGAAAAAGTTATTCCCATTTATACCCTTCCTCGTAATACTTTTGTTAATTTCATTTTTCAGTTGCAGAAAAACAGAAAGGATGGAGAAAGTTAAAATGGAATCAACTCAAGCAAAAATCACTTTAATTACCGTTTATGATAATTACGAGCATGATCCCGAATTGAAGACAGGATGGGGGTTCTCCTGTCTGGTTAAAGTGGGAGATAAAAATATTCTTTTTGATACCGGCGGAGAGAGCTCAACCTTGCTTTATAATATGCAGAAATTGGGTATAGATCCAAAAACCATAAATACAATCGTGCTGTCCCATATTCACGGAGATCATACCGGTGGACTTTCGGGGATATTGGAGATTAACTCAAATCTCGACGTTTGTTTATTGAGTTCATTTCCCGATGATTTTAAAAACAAAGTAAAATCATACAAGGCAAATGTGGTTGAGGTTGCCGGTCCAGTAAAGATATCTGAAAGCGTGAGCACCACCGGAGAGCTGGGCACCTGGATTAAAGAACAAGCTTTAATCGTGAAAACAGAAAAGGGGCTGGTGGTGATAACCGGCTGTGCCCATCCCGGGATTGTGGAGATGTTAAGAGAAGCTAAAAAGATAACCACCGAGGAGATCTATTTGGTTCTGGGTGGCTTTCACTTAGGAGGAGTTGGTGATTCTAAATTAAGAGAGATAATAAAAAGCTTCAGGGAACTGGGCGTGAAAAAGGCGGCCCCTTGCCATTGCTCTGGAGATAAAACCAGAGAATTGTTTAAAGAAGAATATAAGGAGGATTTCATCGCAAATGGAGTGGGAATGGTAATCGATATATAAACAAAGCAAGTTATAACGGATTATATATGCAAAGCCTTATTTATAACCTAGTTTAGGAGGTTGAAGGATGGCTACCTTAACCTTTACTGCTATCCTCCATAAAGAAGAGGATATGTATGTGGCAGAGTGTCCCGAGGTGGGAACAGTAAGTCAAGGCTACACCATTGAAGAAGCAATCGCCAATCTCAAAGAAGCCACAGAGCTTTACCTGGAGGAATTTCCACAAACCAAGGTTGAAAAACCGATCCTTGCTACATTTGAGGTGGTAGCTAATGCGTGAATTAAGGAAGGTGTCCGGAGAGGAAGTCCTCCGATCCTTGCACAGACTTGGTTTCGAAAAGGTAAGGCAACGGGGCAGCCATGTAGTTTTAAAAAAGCAAACGAAAGAAGGTGAAGTTGGCTGCGTTGTTCCACTTCATCGCGAGCTTAAGATTGGGACGCTCAAGGGAATTCTCAAGCAAGCGAAAGTTACCTCGGAGGAATTCATGAATAATCTTTAGATCCATCTTTGGAAAGTACCTCATGAGACAAGGTGCAGAATAAACGATTTTGTATGTCTGTTGGTTCTTTGAACTGATGCTGTTTGCCTTGTTTGATGATGGTACTGCGCAGGGACAGAGAGATAAAGATGAATAGAAATGCAACCTTTTTAGGAATCATGTTTGGCCCATTCTTTAGGTGGTGGTGGGCAACTATCACCGGAGTCGCCACCGTTGGAGGCTGGTTTCTTTTTCCGGCATCGGTATACATATTGACCCGTATCTGGATCTGCTTCCTAATCTTGTTCTTCTTTGCTCTTATGTTCTTGACAATTTCAGCTACATATCAAGGATACAGACTATTCAAGAATTCATATTCGAAAATAACTTTAAGAAGTATTCAACGCTGTGATGATTTTGGCGGAGATCACATTTTTCTTTTTGTGGGTAATTACAACACTGAAATTGGTTCGTTATTTGAGGTATATCGAAATTTAGCGGACGTAGAAGTCTGCATTGCTATTGTTGAAGTAGTTCACATAAAAGATGACCGTACGGTTCAAGCAAAACCAATTTGGTTTTCGCCGGGTCAGAAAAGAGACTTACAGGGCGGAATAATTGGAATTACTTCCTTAACAGTTCGCCCAATCATCAAGAAAGAGAATATTGAACGGTGGTTTAGTGAAAGATAGGAGGAGAAGTGGACGAAGCACCGCGAGTCTTTATAAGTTATAGCCATTCGGATAAAAGCTTCGCAGAGAAAATTGCAACTATTCTTCGGGAAAACGGCGTCGATGCCTGGTGGGATAAATGGGAAATATTGCCGGGAGATTCTTTAATCGAGAAAATATTTGAGGAAGGACTGAGGAATTGTGACGTCTTTTTGATACTGTTATCGAAGAGCAGTGTTAAGTCAAATTGGGTTCAAAATGAACTTGATGTTGCTATGATCAAGAAGATTCAGGGCATTACGAAGATAATACCGATTATTATAGAGCAATGTGATATACCGAGTGCTGTAAAACCCCTTAGATGGATCGATATGTCTTCAGATTTTGAGAATAAGGCACGAGAGTTGTTAAAAAGCATCTTTGAAATAAGAGAAAAGCCGACATTAGGGGTTCCCCCAGACTTTGTTGCTACGCGAACTGAGACTATTGGAGGCCTCTCACCTGAAGCTACCAAATTAGGGGAATTCATGGTTAAGGACAATGACGATAGTCGCCCGTTTGGAAAAAGGTATGACGTGAAGGAACTGTCCGAACTTCTTGAGTTTACGCCCCAAGAAATAAATGATGCTATAGAAGAACTTGAGTCCCATGGTCTGGTAAAATCGTTACGATTTTTGGGAACACAACCCTTTGCTTACGCACAAGTCGAACCAACCTACGCCTTATATTTGCATTTCAGAGGGGTAGGCACACGTTATGACCCCGAAAATGACATTAAAATTATTGTTTCTGCTATAGAGGCAAGAAAAGAACTGAGTGGTCAAGAGATTCAGGAAATCACCAAATTACCCCCAAGTAGAATTAACAGAGCAGTTAGTTATTTGGAGGACTACGGAATAATTCAGGTTCATAAATTTTTGAGTACCACTCCATTCAGTTTTGGTCGAGCTATGGCGACTCGTGCCACGAGAAAGTTTGTAAGAGACGAGTGTCAATGAGGAAAGCAAGTAATGGAACGATTTGTCCTTTGAAATTCACTAACGGGAAAAGAAATAGATCAAATGAGTGAACAAAAAATTAGATTGACCCGTTTGGCATCGAGTTTTGGGTGAGCGTCAAAGTGTGGTCCTGATGACCTGACTCAGGTTCTGAGTCATTTGCCCAAAATGAAAAACCCGAATGTGTTGGTTGGGTTCAACTCGGTGGATGATGCCGGGGTTTACAAGATAAGAGAAGATCTAGCTCTGGTGCAAACCGTGGATTTCTTTCCGCCGGTGGTGGATGATCCTTATGATTTCGGGAGAATAGCGGCGGCTAATGCCTTAAGCGATATCTACGCCATGGGAGGAAAACCTTTATCTGCACTTAATCTTCTTGGTTTTCCTCCAAAGTCCGTTCCTTTATGGGCCGTGGATGAAATCCTAAGGGGAGGCGCAGACAAAACCCAAGAGGCGGATGTGGCTATAATAGGCGGTCATACTCTCAAAACCAAAGAGCCGCTATATGGACTGGCAGTAACCGGAACAATTCATCCAGATAAGATAATAAGTAATGCCAAGGCCAAAGTTGGAGATTCTTTGGTGTTGACCAAGCCGTTAGGGATTGGGCTCATAACCACGGCTATTAAAAAAGAGCAGGTCGAGGAGAAGTGGGTAGCCGAAGCGGTGAAGATAATGATTTTTCTAAATAAATTTGCCTCAGAGGCAATGCTGGATGTGGGGATCAATGCTTGTACGGATATCACAGGTTACGGGCTTTTGGGACATCTGTGGGAGTTGGTGCAGGCTTCAAATGTTGGAGCAAGAGTCTTTTTATCCAAGGTTCCCGTGATAGACTATGCTTGGGAACTGGCAAAACAGAGGGTGGTCCCAGGTGGTACTTTGGCAAATCTTAAGTTTATTCAGGATAAAGCAGATTGGGATCGGGATATCTCTGAGGAAGCAAAATTGATCCTATCCGATGCGCAAACCTCCGGGGGACTGTTGATCGCGGTGGCAAAAGAAAAGGAGCAGAAGCTTCTGGGTCGTCTTATTTCCAAAGGCGTGCCCAACTCTGTGGTCATTGGCGATATAGTCGAGGACAAAAGATGCAAAATCCAAGTGAAAAGCTGATCAAGGAGAAGTTAAGACAGCTTCCTAGCGTCGAAAAAATCTTAGAATCGGAAAAGCTAAAAGAGAAAATCGAAAAATATTCCCATCCTCTGGTAAGCCAAACAGCAAAAGAGATGCTTTCCTCCATAAGAGAACAGATCAAAGAAGTTCCACAAGATATTTCCTTTGATCAAATAGTCGAAAAAGTTAGCCAAGCTGTTGAAGAAAAGACTACGGATTTAGTCCGACCGGTGATCAATGCCACCGGGGTGATCCTGCACACCAATCTGGGACGCGCACCCTTGGATGAAGAGTCATTGTCCCACATAGTAGAGATCAGCAAGAATTATAATAATTTGGAATTTGATCTCAAAGCGGGAAAAAGAAGCCATAGAGGAATTTTTTTACAAAAGCTTTTGTGCCAGTTGACTCAAGCCGAGGCTGCCTTAGCAGTAAATAACAACGCCGGGGCAGTTCTTTTGATTCTGACCGCTTTAGCAGAAGGAAAAGAGGTTATCGTCTCAAGAGGCGAGTTGGTGCAGATAGGCGGTGGCTTTCGCATCCCTGAGATTTTAGCTTTGAGCGGAGCAATTTTAAAAGAAGTGGGAACCACCAACAAGACCACCCTTTCCGATTATGAGAACGCCATAACTCAGGATACCGCCCTTCTGCTCAAAGTCCATCAGAGCAATTTCAGAATGATCGGATTTGTAGAGAGACCGCCTATAAGTGAATTAGTGAATTTAGGAAGGAAGCACAATCTTTGTGCGGCAGAGGATCTGGGAAGCGGAGTCATGCTCAGGACCGAGGATTTTGAACTGGCGCACGAGCCCACGGCACTGGAGGCTATTTCCGCTGGAGCAGACCTGGTCTGTTTTTCAGGGGATAAGCTCTTGGGTGCACCTCAAGCCGGAATAATTTTGGGGAGGAAGAAATATATTGATCTGTTAAGAAAACACCCTCTTCACCGCGCCCTAAGATTGGATAAAATGTTCATTGCCGGCCTGGAAAGCGTTTTGCTTTCTTATCTCAAGGGCCAGGCAACTAAAAAGATTCCTGCCTGGCAAATGATCAGCGCTCCTTTGGATGTTTTGAGAAAAAGGGCGGAGAATATCAAAGAAGAGTTACACAAATCAGGAATTTCAATCACCATAAAAGAGAGCAAAAGCACGGTGGGAGGAGGCTCCCTTCCAGGTGAAACCTTGCCAACAGTGGCAATATCTGTTGAATCTACTGAATCCGCTGGTATGAACCATGCGGTTCATACCGCTGATCAGTTAGCCCAGCTTTTCAGAGAACAATCTCCACCCATAATTGGCCGCATAGAGGATGAGAAATTCGTGTTGGATTTAAGAACCATTTTCCCTCATCAGGATGATCTGATCATAAAGGCGATAAAGAACATTTTTCCCAAAAAAAGTTGATTCTTTCTAATTTCTGCATTATACTCTCTCTGTAGTTCTAGCGTTTAATTAGCGTAGGCAAGCCTTTACCGCTTGTCAGTCCAAAAAAACGTTTTTCAGAAAATTATATGTTTGTCATAGGAACTGCCGGACATATAGATCATGGAAAGTCCAAGTTGGTGGAAGCCTTAACCGGCATCGATCCGGATAGGCTTCCGGAGGAGAAAAGAAGGGGCATGACCATCGATTTAGGTTTTGCCTGGCTTTCTCTTCCGGACGGATCAGAGGTGGGAATCGTAGACGTTCCCGGTCATGAGAGATTTGTGAAGAATATGGTGGCTGGGGTGGGGGGAATCGATGCGGTCTTATTTGTGGTGGCAGCGGATGATGGCTGGATGCCCCAGAGCCAAGAACATTTACAAATCCTGGATTTTTTAAAGATAAAAAGAGGAATCGTGGTGATAACCAAAATAGACCTGGTTAAAGAAGATTGGCTGAGCTTAGTAGAAGAAGATATCAAGGAAAAGGTAAGAGGGACTATTCTGGAAGGTGCCCCCATACTCGAAGTTTCCTCCCCCAATAAGATTGGAATAAAAAAGCTTTATGACGAAATAGCCAAGATGATTTCTGAAATCCAGCCCCGGAAAGATATCGGAAAACCGAGAATGTATATCGATCGGGTCTTCACCATGGCCGGCAGGGGAACGGTGGTCACCGGCACCCTGATCGACGGTTCTTTCCATTTGGGGGAGGAGATAGAAATTCTTCCTCAAAAAATTTCCGCTCGGATAAGAGATTTACAAACCCACAAGAAGAAATTTGAAAAAGCCTTGCCCGGGACCAGGGTGGCAATGAATTTAGCTGGGCTGGAAAAAGTAGATATCCAAAGGGGAGACGTAGTCACCAAAGCGGCTCAGGATGAAACCACCGATATTTTCGCCGCCAAAGTTGACCTAGTGTCCACTATGGCATTCCCCATAAAACATAATGCCCAGCTCCTTCTAATTTTGGGAACCACTGAACTTTTGGCCAGGATCAATATTCTAAATAAAGAGAAAATAGAGCCGGGCGGCTCTGCTTTGGTGCAGTTTAAATGCAAAGAGAATCTCTTAGCTCGAATCGGAGATCATTTTATACTGAGATTGCCTTCGCCACAGATAACCATCGGAGGCGGAATCGTATTGGATGTCTCTCCAAGAGTATATAAGAAAAAAGATAAGTGGTTAGTCCCTGATCTTGGAAGGAGACTGAATCTAAACCTGCCGGATTTAATTCTTTCTGATTTGGAAAGACAAAATTTCATGTTAAGGAGAGACATCCTAAAAGCAGGCAATTTCAGCCGGAGCCAAATTGAGTCAAGCTTGACGGAATTGGAAAAAGCAGGGAGAATATTTTTGATCGAAAATCTGCTGATACATAAATCAAGATGGGAAGAGGTGTTAACAAAAATAACCAAAGAGGTGGAAAAAACACACCAGAAATTTCCCTTCAAAATTGGAGTGAAATCTGCAGGGCTTTCCGGGAAACTGAAAATAGAAGAGGATCTCTTGACCGAAGCTATCAGATCCCTGGTAAAGGATAGAAGAATAGTTCAACAGGAGGCTTATCTCAGGCTTCCTTCTCATAAGCCCAAACTTACTCCAGAACAAGAGAATCTCTCTCAAAAAATATTGCAGAAATTTGTTGTCCATCCGCTTTCTCCACCCACCAAAGAGGAAATTTTGGGTGAGAGCTCAAATCATGAAGATGTTTTGATGTTTTTGATCCAAGGGGGGAAACTAATCGAATTGAAGGATGGAGTGCTTTTCAGAAAAGAAGATTTTGAGAAGATTAAAAATAAGATCGTGGATTTCATCGACAAGAATGGACCCGCTACGGTGAGTCAACTGAGGGAACATGTTTCCACCACCCGCAAATATATGGTTCCCATTTTAGAAAAACTGGATCAACAGGGAGTAACCGAAAGGGAGGGAGATAAAAGAGTACTTTCCAACAGATGAGAAGATTAAACAGATATTATCTGGTAAATCTGGTTAATCTGTTTGGAAGGTAAGTGGAACAAGAATTGTTATCCCGGACCGTATGGAAAAGAATGTCATCTCCCAAATCACACCAAGCCGAGATTCTTCAATCCGCGGAGTTTACCCTGAGGCACCCCAGACCCTTCGCTTCGCTCAGGGTGACGAGTGCTGAAAGGCTTAGTTCAAAATGACAAACAAGAATTATTGCAAAGGCTTTCGGCCATCTTTTGAGAGAAATCAAAGCATAAGAAATCATATGAAAGATTTGATGTTGTTGAACGGAAAGATTTACACCATGAATCCCAAACAGCCTCAAGCTGAGGCAGTGGCAGTGAGGGATTCCAAAATAATAGGCGTGGGCAAAACCTCAGATGTTGAAAATCTGGGAAAGAGCAACTTCAAGGTTATAAATCTTCGAGGAAAAACAGTCGTTCCGGGATTCATCGACTGCCATACCCATTTTCTCTCTTTCGCATTGAGTCTCAATCAAGTCAATCTTGATCAGATAAAGTCCTTTGATCACATTTTATGGCAGATCAAAATCTTTGCCAAAAAATTAAGACCCAAAGAGTGGCTTGTAGGCAGAGGGTGGGATAAAAACATTCTAAAAGAGGAGGGAAATTTTACTAAAGAAATTTTAGACAAAATCTGTCCTGAGAATCCGGCAGCGCTCAGAAGTAAGGATCATCATCTTTTGTGGGTGAATTCCTTGGCTTTGAAGTTGGCCGGAATTGACAAATATAAAAAAGACCCTCAGGGCGGCAAAATAGATCGCCATCCCACCTGTGGCGAGCCAACAGGGATACTCAAAGAAGAGGCTTGTGAGTTGATATGGGAAAAAGTCCCCTCACCTTCTCCTGAAAAATCCAAAAGGCTCCTCAAGGAGGCGATGAAGAAAGCTAATAGCTTTGGATTGACTGGAATTCATAATCTTGAAGAACAAAAGGCGGTTTTCTTTTTCCAGAAGTTTTTGAAGGATGAGGAGCTTTCCTTAAGAGTTTGCTTTTGGATTTCCAAAGAGGATTTGGATTCTGCTATAAGTTTAGGGTTGCAGTCTGGCTTTGGCGACGAGAATATCCGGTTCGGCGGGCTGAAGCTTTACAGTGATGGCGCGTTGGGTTCACAGACCGCTTTAATGTTTGAGCCGTATGAAAACTCAGAGGATAACTTTGGCATACAGGTCACTTCGCAAGAGGAATTAACCCAAGCGGTGAGAAAAGCATCTCAAGCTGGAATAGGTGTTGCCATTCATGCCATCGGTGACAGAGCGGTCCATCAGGCCCTAAATGCTATTGAAAGCTCAACACAAAACAAAAAGCTCCGCCATCGTGTTGAACATGCCCAACTGATCTCTCCTCAAGATATGGAAAGGTTCAGCAAATCAGGGGTGATCGCATCTGTTCAGCCATATCATGCTCCATCGGATCGGGACATAGTAGATAAATACTGGGGGAAAAGAGAGGGCTTTCGTTATCCCTATAAGAGCTTATTGAACCATCAAACCAAGCTCGTTTTTGGTTCAGATCTGCCCATCGAGACCATGGATGCGTTAAGAATAATCCATGCGGCAGTGACCCGAAAGTCCGCAGGACCCATGGGAAAAGAAGGCCAAAGAAGAAGAGCCTGGTATCCCCAAGAATGCTTGAGCGTTCCAGAAGCCGTCTTTGCATTTACCCAGGGAGCAAGCTACGCCTCCTATGAGGAGAAAATCAAAGGATCAATCCAGACCGGGAAATTGGCAGATATGATGGTTTTATCCAAAGACATCTTTGAGATAAATCCAGACGAGATATTAGACACAAAAATCGAATCCACGATCGTAGGAGGCAAATGGGTCAGGAGCCCCGAGCTCCTGATACTATTAATATATCAGGTGCGCAGGGCACCTGAGGTACGAGGCTGTTCGACATGTAGAGGAAACCTTTTTTGTCCTGAGCTTGTGCTTCGACTTTGCTCAGCACCCTGAGCTTGGCGAGTTTCCATTTTCCACAATGGAAGGCCGAAACCTTCCGCGACACCCAATATTTTATTAATAATTTTTGTTGCTTTCTTTCCCCTACTTGGCTATCTTAAGGTTGTGATTCTAAAATTAGTAAATTTTCAATTTCTAAGGATCGGGCATTTATGAAAAAGAGAGTCCTTGTTTGTCTTGCTCTTCTTTTCCTTTCTTGGGTTAGCCTTCTTTTTGCTCAACAAAGTCATGTCTCGCTGGTAAGAATTGATGGTCCCATCGGACCTATCTCTGCGCGCATTATCCTGAAAGCCATCGAATCGTCCATAGAGGACGGCTCCGAGGCTCTGATAATAGAGCTCAATACCCCAGGGGGATTAGATGAATCCATGAGGTTGGTGACCAAGGATATCTTGAACTCACAGGTACCGGTGATCGTGTATGTCTCTCCCAGTGGGTCTCGGGCAGCATCTGCCGGAGTTTTCATCACTTTAAGCGCACATGTCGCTGCCATGGCTCCAGGGACAAACATAGGTGCGGCTCATCCGGTCAGCATGGGAGGGGAAATAGACTCCACCATGATGGAAAAGGTCGAAAATGATGCGGCCGCTTATATAAAAAGCATCGCCACCCGCAGAGGCAAAAACGCTGAATGGGCAGAAGATGCAGTAAGAAAAAGCGTTTCAGTGACCGAATATGAGGCTTTAGAGCTGAAGGTGATCGATCTTGTGGCAGACAACGTGCGAGAGCTTCTGGACAGTTGTGACGGCCGTAAAGTTTCCCTCCCATCTGGTGAGAGAACACTTAATACCAAGGGGGTGGAGCTGAAAAGGATAGAGATAAGCTGGCGAGACCGAGTATTGGAAGTTATCTCCAATCCCAATATTGCCTATATTCTCTTCAGCATAGGAATGTTGGGCATATTCTTTGAATTGTCCAATCCAGGAGCTATCTTTCCCGGAATCATCGGGGGCATCTGTTTGATCTTGGGATTTTTTGCGTTTCAGAGTTTGCCCATAAATTATGCTGGCCTGCTTTTGATGGCTTTGGCTGTAATATTCTTTATCTTGGAGGTAAAGGTTACAAGTTACGGTGCTTTAACCATAGGAGGAATAGTGTCTCTATTTTTGGGTTCGTTAATGCTCTTTGAGTCACCCTTGCCTTACATGCGGGCATCCTTGTCCATAATAATATTCGTGGTTGTTGGCATGGCAGCTTTCTTCATTTTTGCAGTGGGGTTTGGATTGAAAGCTCAAAGGAGAAAAGCCGCTACCGGGAAAAGAGGGATGGTGGGTGAAGTTGGGGTAGCAAAATCTCCTTTAAAACCCGAAGGATCTGTTTTTATTCATGGGGAGCTCTGGAAAGCTATCGCAGATGAGCCCATAGAAGAAGGGGAGAAGGTGGTGGTGAAAGAAGTGGATCGCTTAACCTTGAAAGTAACCAAAAAAAGTGATGGTTCGATAACATGGTGAGCTTGGCGAACCATAAATTCACCATATTAAGAAGGAGGTATTTATGGCTCCAGCAGGTATATTGACCCTTGTCATCATTGGACTTTTCATCTTGGCTAATGCCATCAGGATCTTAAGGGAGTATGAAAGGGGGGTAATATTCAGATTAGGTCGGTTGATAGGAGCGAAGGGTCCGGGCTTGATACTTTTGATTCCGATTGTGGACAGGATGGTGAGGGTAAGCCTGAGGGTGGTGACCATGGACGTGCCGGCTCAGGATGTGATCACTCGGGATAACGTCTCGGTCAAAGTAAATGCGGTGATATACTTCAGGGTGATGGACGCCAACAAAGCCATCGTAGCGGTGGAAGACTTTCTCTATGCCACCTCCATGATCTCCCAGACCACATTAAGAAGCGTCTTGGGGCAGGTGGAGTTAGATGAGCTCTTAGGCGAGCGGGAAAAGATCAACCAGCAACTTGCAAAGATCATTGACGATCAGACCGAGCCCTGGGGAATCAAGGTGTCGGTGGTTGAGGTGAAAAATGTGGATCTTCCTGAGGAGATGCGAAGAGCCATCGCCCGGCAGGCGGAGGCGGAGAGAGAAAGAAGAGCCAAGGTCATCCATGCGGAAGGAGAGTACCAGGCGTCGGAGAAGCTGGCCGCTGCCGCAGAAGTGATCGGCAAAACACCGGTGGGAATTCAGTTGAGGTTCCTCTCTACCCTCGCGGAGGTGGCAACGGAGAAGAACTCAACCACCATCTTCCCGGTTCCCATCGACCTGTTCGCACCTTTCCTAAGGAAGTATAAAGAGAGCGAAGGTGAAAGCAAGTAAATAGGATATGTTAGTAGTTGTTGTGGGGTTCCTTGCCCTGCAACATTTCTAAAGCTCCCTGTGGATGTTATCATCCACAGGGGAAAATTCGGGGATGACGGAGACCCGTCTGGGATAACATCCCCGAAGAGCAAGGTCTTTCGACATATCTAATCTATGATTCTCATACGATATAATTGATATACTGCTAAGCGGGTGATAGAAACGAAGAGGTTATTTCGAGAAAAGATACTTTGGGCTTCGATTTTAATCCTGTTCTGTTTAGTCAGCAGCTGCAGTACCAAGAAGACTACCGGTCCTGCTCAACCTACGGTATATCTTATGAAGGACTATTTCCCTTTGAATGAGGGAGATGAGTGGATCTGGGAGGTAGCTGTTCTATGGTATGGCATTCGAGAACCTTTTGTAGATGGAGATATTAATTTGGGAGAGCCTTTTATCGATATGAACAAAAACGGAATCTACGATGAGGGAGATTTCTTTGATGCTACAATGGACCTGAATCAAAATGGTAAATACGATGGACCAAATGATCCTTGGACGCCGGGGGTCCCGTATGAGGATAGAAATGGCAATGGTGAATATGATCCTCCCAACGGGCAATATGATGAAGGGGAGTTTTTTACGGATTTAGATGGCAACGGCAGTTGGAATTGGGTTCAAAATCCTCATACTGGCCGGTTAAAGGCACGGACGGGTACAGCGATTTCTGTCTCTCCAGACGGGAGCATGATTTTTAATCGACGTTCGCGTTTCCTTGGATCAGGTGGGGATTTTGTGGATCGTTATACAGATGATGGTTTCTCCAATGATAGCTTAGGGTTAAGGTGGCACTGGCATACTGACGTTTGGTTTCCCTCTCGGCAGGACGATTTAAAGGATCATGAACCTATTATCATCGCTGAGCCGAACATGAAACCCGGTAACTCGGTAGTGAATGCGGACACATGTTATGATGAAGATGGAATTTCCGGCATCTATACCTGGATTTCAATTCTTGAAGGAGTCGAGAATGTCACCGTTCCGGCCGGGACTTTTCAAGGTTGTCTTAAATTCAAAACCTTCGCTTCTGGATGGATAGGAAACATGGAAAAATATAATGGCACGAGTCATCAATGGTATGCTGAAGATGTCGGATTGGTGAAATCGGAGGGCCCAAAGGTGTGGGAATCTTGGCAACTTGAAAGCGCAAGAATTAAAGGTAGAAGTTACCCTTAGACAAATTACTTGTTGGTCGAGAGTACCCTTACCCTCGACCTATCATGGTTCGATAAACTCACCACAAGTGTGGCGGGGTAAGGCTTGCCCTAAGGGTTCACTACGAAGGGTATTCCGCCACGACTTGTTCATTAATATAAACACTTACCAGGACAAAACGCTTCTATGGAATATTTGATCTTTGGAAGTTCGGTTATAATCATTCTGATTCTCCTTTTCATCCTGATGCAAAAGCAGTTAACTGACGTAAGGGAGCAACTGCAAAAAAACCTGGAGAATACAGATCAAATCCTTTCTCAGCGATTCGAGGCGACCAGCAAAGCAGTAAGCGATGTCCAGAAGGATCTGGTTCGTCTGGAGGAATCGAACAAAAGAATATATGAGATAGGTAAAGACATCTCCACCTTACAAGATATCTTACGAGCTCCCAAACTAAGAGGCGGAATCGGCGAGTTTCTCCTTTCTGACCTTCTGGGTCAGATTCTCCCAGAAAGGCACTTCTCTTTATCTTATCAGTTCAAATCCGGAGAGAGGGTGGATGCGATCGTTCATTTGGGAAAAAGGCTGGTCCCCGTCGATTCCAAATTTCCTTTGGAGAATTTCAGAAAACTGTTGGAAGCAAAAAGCGATCAGGATAAACGCTTCTTTAGAAAAAAATTTGAAAGGGATGTGAAGGTTCACATCGACTCAATTGCCAGAAAATATATTTTGCCGGATGAAGGAACGTATAACTTCGCCCTCATGTACATACCGGCTGAAAATGTTTATTATGAGATCATGGTAAAAACGGATGCCACGCCAGAGGAAAAAAGCATTGTCGATTATTCTATGGAAAAAAGGGTAATTCCGGTTTCTCCTAATACATTCTATGCCTACCTTCAGACCATACTTTTCGGATTGAAAGGTTTGGAAATAGAGAGAAGCGCTCAACAGATCATTGCCACTTTAGAGAGCCTGCGAGGGGATTTTTCCAGATTCAAAAATGATTTTCGCCTGATAGGGACGCACTTACATAATGCTACAAGATGTTATGATTTTGCAGACCGAAAGCTTGAATTGTTCAAGGATAAGCTGGAGCAAGTGGAATCCACTTCTTCTCAATCTGAGTTTGAGGTCACTTCGACCGAGAAAGAAGCTGAATTGTAGTGGTCGAGCTTGCCCTGAACCATACGGTTCAAGGCTTGCTCGACTCAGGCATTTGGTGCAAAGCCCCCCGCCCTTGGCGGGGGATTTCCGCTTAGTAGGACAGGAATTCAAGGGACGGTTAGAAAACTCTATTGGCAGGACTGAATGTCCTTCAGGGTGAATCTCTTTTCTTCGACCCTGAGGTCTCACTTCTCCCGCCAAAGGCGGGATCAGTGCGAGGCAAGACCGAAGGGCAGGATGAACCCTGCCCTCTTGTTGATAAGTCGTTGTTGTACATAGGGGCGGGAGTTCATCCTGCCCCAAAGTAATACTTTTTCAATACGCCCTTCCACCCCCCGCCCCAGCATCTTGAAACTAACAGCAGCCCGGTGGCGGTCCTCCTTTAAATAAATGGTTGATTAGATATACCACATCAGCACTATTGATTATCCCGTCACAGTTGACGTCACCAGCACCCAGAGGCTCAGGTGCAGGTCCTCCTTTGAAGAGGTAATTTATCAGATAAACCACGTCAGCCGAATTGATCACATCATCCCCGTTGCAGTCACCAGCGGGAAGACAGTTCCGAAGAACGGAGACACTATCAGCACCGTAGGCTGCAGTCGCTAAGTCAAGGTCACCGTCACCATCAAGATCAGCAGCAAAGACTGAGTAAGCATAATCACCCACTGGATAGACCGAATCGGGGTCGAAAACACCATTCCCGTCATTCAGAAGAACTGTGACATCGCTTGAGAACTCGCTTGAAACTGATAGGTCGAGGTCATCATCACCGTCAATGTCTGCCGCAAAAACCGACCAGGGGCCAGTGCCAGCCGGATATACAGTATGTGTGCCAAAGGTGCCGTCTCCATTGTTCAATAGAACCGACACATCGCTGGAATAACAATTTGCAGTTTCAAGGTCAAGATGACCGTCAGCATCAAGATCAGCGGCAAAAACTGACAAAGGAAGCTCACCCACCGGATAGAGCGTGGAGGAGCCAAAGGTCCCGTTCCCGTTGTTCAAAAGGACTGCGACATCATAGGAGCCATAATTAGAGGTCGCAAGATCTAGATCGGCGTCACCATCAAGATCAGCCGCAAAGACTGATGCAGGCATAGTCCCGTCACCAACTGGATATGTGGATTGCGGGGCGAAGGTGCCATTTCCATTGTTGAATAAAACTGAGACATCGTCGGAATATATGTTTGCAGTTGTTAGGTCCAGGTCGCCGTCACCATCAAGATCGGCAGCAAATACAGAGACAGGGGTATCATAGATTGGATAGACCGATGGGGAAGCAAAGGTCCCGTCCCCATTGTTCAGTAAAACCGAGATGTCGCTGTCATACATATTTGCGGTTATGAGGTCAGAGTATCCATCACCGTCAAGATCAGCAGCAAAGACCGACCAGGGCTCCTCACCGACTGGATAGTCCGAATGAGAGGCAAAGGTCCCGTCCCCATTGTTCAGCAGAACCGAGACATTGTTGGAATGAGAATTTGCGGTCACGATGTCTATGTCTCCATCCCAATCAAGATTGGCCGCAAAAATTGACCAAGGACCTTCACCTACTTCATAGTTGACTGCAGGGGCAAAAGTGCCAGGACTTTCGTCGTTAACTTCGGTGGTAAAGGACCAAACGTAGCTGCTCTCCATGGGGCATCCGAAGGTTGATTTTATTCCGGTGGTGAGAACCACGGTTACGATCTCACCTTCATCGAAATCGCCTGCGGGATCCAAGGTTGCAGTTTTAGTCAAGTAGTCGTAAATGATTGTCCCTTCGTGAAGTCCGGTAGACAATGCGTTCACCACAAAAGTAGAGTCGTTGATAGTGGTTTCATCCATATCGATATCGAAAGTCACCGATATGTTGGTTGAAATGGGCACATTCAGCTCATTCTGTGCTGGTGAGGTGGAGACAATGTTGGGCACAGTATCCAGTGGAAGACCGCCAGAGAGACAGTAAGCTCTTCCACCAGAACCAGACAGCATCTGGGTTCCTGCCAGGACATCCGGCGTGGTGTTGCCGTCCACATCCGGAAGACCTCTCACTGAAAGAACCTTATTGCCCGTATAGTAGGTCCAGAGGGTGTCGCAATCTCTTAGGTCGACACAGTAGACCTTGTAATCAAATGATCCTCCCACAGCCTCAGGATAACCGTCGCCATTTATGTCATCCACTCCATCCACTGCCCAGACATCTCCTCCTGTGGGATATTGACAGACCACATTTCCATTGACTCCGCTTAGGCAGACTATGGCGTTTCCCCATGACGCCACTAAGACGTCCTGAATTCCATCGTCATCTACGTCATCGATGGAGACAACTCTCATGATGTAATCGTATGTTCCCACTAAATGGCTCCAGATATGTGCTCCGTTGGTTCCACTTCTGCAATACACCTTTCCGTCCCACACTCCGGCTAAAGCGTCCTGTATTCCGTCTCCATTTACGTCCTCAATGGCAGCAACGTCATGGACCGAAGCTCCAAAGCTCTGTTGCCAGACTAAAGTGGCTGAGCCGGAACTGGCACCAGAAACGCAGACCATTCTGTCTTCATAGGGGTCTCCGGTTCCGAATAAGGCATCACTGTATCCGTCGTCATTTACATCCCGGATCTCCGCGGCGGCAAAGACGGCATCATTAGCTTGAAACTTCCAGATTAGATTTCCATTGGTGCCATCCACACAATAACCAGCGTCCGCATCCGAGCCCGCGGCGAAAAGAACCTCAGGTATGTCGTCTTCATTTAGGTCCTCTATGGAACATATGCTGTAAATCCACCCAGAGGGAGGATTATCATATGTATCATAGGACCAAACTACGTATCCTGAATCGCCCTCAATGGCGTAGGCAGTTCTTCCACCCCAGGAGGTTCCCAACAAAGCTTCGGCATAGCCATCTCCGTTGAGGTCCTCTGTGTAGGAGACGCATTGATCACCCCAACCGCCGCCGTCGCTGTCTCCTCCGGGAGGGCGACAGGACCAGAGGACTGTGCCATAGCCGGGGCTATTCCCTTTGATACAATAAAAGTGATCTTGCTCTGGAGCTCCAGCCTCATAGGTCTCAATCAGCACGTCTGGAAGCATATCCCCGTCTACGTCCACAAACCGGGAGACGCATTCCACGTTTTCGATTCCCTGAAACCACCATAACAAATCTCCCCCGTCTTTAAGCCCGCTTTTTACCACAGGAATTACCTGCTCTCCGGCTGCACCACTTTCAGACAATCTCTGTTGGATTATCTGCCAGTCCCGGTCAAGATTCTCTGCCCATCCGGCTTGGGATAATAATAGGACTGAGGCCATCAAAAGAATGGCAAAAAACCATCTAAGTTTTGGCATGATGAATTTCACCTCCTAAGGATTTGAGATTTGAATTTAAAAAACCTTTCTATTTGTCGACAAGAATCCCCCTGGTTCTTCTCTTTTCATAAGTTACAACAAATTTCGGATTTGTCAATGAAAATCTATAACATTCCGTTGCGGGGTGTCTGCCAGAGGCAGATTCGCGTCCGGCGGAAGGGCACCCGCTACAACAGTTATAATCCCCTTTTCATAAAGGGAATTATTTGAGATCTCCCTCTTTTGTGAAAGAGAATCATCCAAAGATCCCCCTTTTTCAAGGGAAGATAAAGGAGGATTTTAATTTCCCTTTCCGCCTCCGGCAGTATAGGTGGACAATGAAACTAAACCCTCCCTATCAAAATATTTCCTTCTCTTCGTAGAATTAAAACTGGAATAATCTTATTCCTCAAGAAATCTTCACCATCCAATAAGACCCGAATGTAGTTGTCGGAAAGACCAGAAAGTTTATTAGTCTTCTTATCTCTTTTTTGCTCAATCAAAACTTCCAATGTCTTTCCGATGAAAAGGCTCAGATACTCTTCCCATTTTTTCCTGCCCAGATCATGCAGGATTTCACTTCTTTTATGGATGGTTTGTGGGGAAACCTTGTTAGGAAACTGCGAGGCAGGAGTTCCTCTTCTGCCGGAATAGCTGAAGACATGAAGATAATTAAGGGGCGAAGAGAATATGAATTGACAGGTCTTTTCAAATTGTTCATCCGTTTCACCTGGAAATCCAACTATCACATCTGCTCCAATCATAACTTCGGGAATGGCACCTCTTATTTTCTCCAAAAGCTTTCTGTATTCACCGGTGGTATAGTTTCTTCTCATCAAAGAGAGTATGTGGTCGTCGCCGCTCTGCAGAGGTATGTGTAACTGTCTGGCGATTTTTTTTGATCTTGAGATTAACTCGATCATTTCATCTGAAAATTCCTTTGGGTCGATCGAGGAAAATCTCAATCTCTCCACCTTTGTCTGATCTAAAATTTTATCTGAAAGGCTCACCAAATTTAAGCCATCTTTATTATATCTGCCAATGTGCACACCCGTCAGGACCACCTCTTTATATCCATTTCTTATCAGGTGATCGATCTCGCATAAAATCGCATCGACCTCTCTGCTTCTTTCACTGCCCCGAGCTAATGGAACCACGCAATAGGAGCACCTTTTGTCACATCCATCTTGAATTTTTACCAAAGCCCGGGTATGTGCGGCATGCATGGAGACCTTAAATCCGAAGAATTCATTACAGCTTTTCTTTTCCGTGGGCTTGATAGCATGATCTCCAAATGAATTCGCAATCAAATTAACCAGGTCTCCCTTTTTGTCCTGTTTGACAACCAAACTTACACCAGGCAATTTCTCCAAAAATTCTTTCTCCAGCTGGGCATAACATCCGGTAACGACAATCTTAGCTTGAGGAGACCTTCTTTTTGCTCGATAAATGGCTTGACGGGAACTGTAATCGCTCTCTTTGGTGACCGTACAGGTGTTAATTACGTAGATATCCGCTCTGGATGAAAAATCAACCCTTTCGAAGCCGCAATCCTCCAATTCCTCGGCGATGGCCTGAGTTTCATATTGGTTCAGCTTGCAGCCGACGGTGAATAGGGCTACTTTCATTAGATTGACCTCACCAGTCTCGATATCGACAAGATGGCTGGCTTCAAAGCTCTGCTATTTGAGATCACCTAAGTACAATAGCAAGAAATAAGCTTACATACCCCTTCCCTAAAGGAAAAGATGAGGGGCAATCAAGTTAACCATTAAAAAATCTTTTGCATTTGTAGTAAAATAATAAAAAAGCGATGGCAGTTGCATATCTTCGGTGGATCAAAAAGCCATCGCTTTTGTATGTTTCTTGTCAAGACCAACTAAGTGCTGGTTTCCTCCCCTTTTTTCTCAGGTGTTTCATCTTCTCCCTTGGTTTCAGGAACCTCTCCAGTTCCTTTTGAGGGGCTGGATTCGTCTTTTACTACGTCTCCCTCACCTTTAGGTTTCTCTTCGGTTTTGGGTCGGGAAAGTTCTTCTGCCTTTACCTCTGGCGCTTCAGCTTGGGGAGGAGTTTCCTCTTTCTCCTCCTCTACTTCAGGCATGGGTTTATCTTCAGTTTCAACCTTGTGGGTTTCCTCTGTCTTTATCCGGGGAGGTCCAGATGGGGAAGAAGCTTCTTTTGTTTTTTCCTCGAACTTTTTTTCTACCTCTAATTTAGGACGCTCCTCTACTATCTCCTCCACCTTAAGGGTTTTGGTCGGATGTTTGGCCAAGAATGCTTCAAGTTCGGCCTTCTCTCTTCCCCGATAATATGCGTCCACGGAGAGAACGATTCGTTTCCCAGACCTATCGAACTCTATCACCTTCAAGGGTATCTCATCTCCTTCATTAAAGGCATCTATTGGTCTGGTAATCTCCGGTTTTCCCAACTGATTGGTGGAGACAAACCCCTCCACCTCATCGCCCAAATCGACGATGACTCCTCTGTCCAGAAGGCGCAGGATCTTGCCCGTGGTCTCTTTGTTGATTCCAAATTTTCTTGACAGTTCGGGCCAAGGATCCTCCTTGAGATGTTTGTAGCCCAAGGAGATCCTGCGGGTCTCCTTGTCCACATTCAACACCGCCACCTCTATCCTCTCCCCCTTTCTCATCAGCTCTGAAGGATGCTGAATCCTTTTGGTCCAGGACATATCGGAGATGTGGATTAAACCGTCAATTCCCTCCTCCAATTCCAAGAAAGCGCCAAAAGCGGTCAGGTTTCTGACCCGGCCGCTTATCCGGGAGCCAACCCTGTATTTCTCCTCAATGTTCGCCCAAGGATCCGGCTCTAATTGTTTGATCCCTAAGGAGATCTTTTCATTTTCCTTATCCACCGACAACACCACTGCTTCCACCACATCTCCGATTCCCATCAATTTAGAAGGATGCTTTATATGTTGTGTCCACGACATCTCGGAGATGTGAATTAAACCCTCCACTCCCTTCTCTAACTCCACGAAAGCACCGTAGTCGGTGATGGAAACCACCTTTCCTTTGACTCTTTTTCCTACCGGGTATCTTTCCTCGATGTTTTCCCAAGGATAGGGGGTGAGCTGTTTCAAACCTAAGGAGATCCTTCCTGTGCTCTTGTCAAAATCCAATATCTTTATGTTAATCTTATCACCTAATGCCACCAGTTCGCTAGGATGGCTTATCCTTCCCCAGGACATATCGGTGATATGAAGAAGCCCGTCCACTCCTCCCAAATCGATGAACACCCCGAAATCGGTAATATTCTTTACCACCCCCTCCATGGTCTGTCCGGGTTGCACTTCAGCCAAAAGCTTTTCTCTTTGCCGCTGTCTTTCCTCCTCTAAGACCACCCTTCGTGAGACCACTATGTTGCGCCGAGCCTTGTTGAGCTTAATTACCTTAAGCTCCATGTTCTGCCCTAAAAGGGCATCAAAATCCGGAATCTGCTTTAATGCTATCTGTGAACCAGGCAGAAAAGCGTCCACGCCCAAAAGATCCACCACCATTCCCCCCTTAATTCTGCGTATAACCTTGCCTTCAATCAATTCACCCTTATCATGGGATTCTCTTACTTTCTCCCACACTCGCATGAAATCGGCTTTTTGCTTAGACAAGACCAATTGTCCATCTTGATCCTCTATGGCATCTAAGAATACTTCTATTTCATCTCCTACCTTTATGTTCAGAGGCTCGGGGAATTCCGCTAAGGGTATGATTCCCTCCGATTTGAACCCCACGTCCACAATAATATCCTCCTTGGTCACACCCATCACTTTCCCCTTTATGATTTCTCCTTCCTGGATATCACGCAGGGTGGTTTCATACATTTTTAGAAATTCATCGAATTCATCTGAGGAATACTCCCTTTCCATCGCCTTAGCCAAAGCCTGGGCAGAATTAAAAGAAGGTTTCTCTTTGGGCAATGGCTTGGCAACCTTTTTAGGGACTTCTGCCTCCTTTGGTTTTTCCGGGGTCACGGTGGCTTGCGCCGTTGTCTCCTTTTTGCTGATGGTTTTCTTCTTTGCAATTCTTCTTCTTTTGGCGGCTGGTCGTTTGGTCGTGCTTCTGACCTTCTTCTCACCTCCTTTTTTGGAAATTTTAGCAGCTGCCCCAGATTTGGTCTCTGCCTTACCCTTCCTCTTGGGGGCAGATGCTGGTTTGGATTTTTTCTCCTCAACCATTAAACGGTTCCTCCTTTATATGGAATTTGTCCAAATATGGAATCATCCTGCCCTTCGGTCCTGCCTCGCACTGATCCCGCCTTTGGCGGGAGAGGTGAGACCTCCGGGTCGAAGGATAGGAATCATCCTGAAGGACATATTTTCGAATCAAATCTTGCTAATCCAAAATTCAGAAAGGCTGTGAAATTCAATTGCATTTTCTTATACTCTCCACCACCTCTTGGATAAGCCAGTCCGGAGTAGAGGTGCCGGCAGTCACTCCCACGCTGGTTTTGCCTTTAAACCAATTCCTTCGCAATTCTTTTGCCGTCTCAATATGATGAGTGGGAGTTCTCAGTCCTTTGCACAATTTTGCCAAGCGATTGGTGTTGGCTGAATTGTGTCCTCCCACCACGATCATCATATCCACCTTGCTGGCCAGCTTTAAAGTGGCCCTCTGAGCACGGGCAGTGGCATGACATATGGTGTTGCACACCTTTAACTCATCCGCCTTCTCAAGCAGCTCCCCAATCGTTTGTTTGAAGGCATCAAGGCTTAAGGTGGTTTGAGCGATCACTCCCAATCTCTCAAAATGAGGAAGGTTCCGTTTGCTCCGATTTTGGTTTATCACCAGCGCTGAGCCGTTAACATATCCCATGATTCCCTGAACCTCCGGATGATCCGCCTCTCCTACCACCGCTACCTGATAGCCCTGATGGGAAAGAAGCCTCGCTTTCTTCTGAGCCCTCTTCACAAAAGGGCAGGTGGCATCCACCACCTCGATTTTTCTCTTTTTTATCCTCTCCAATATCTTCGGATGTATGCCGTGCGAACGAATGATCAAAGTTCCTTTTTTGATTTTTCTTAAATCCTCTACGGCACAAACGCCTTTTTTCTTTAAGTTCTCCACCACTTGGGGATTATGAATCAAAGGTCCCCAGGTAAAAACTTTTTCGTTTTTCCTCTTGGCACAGTCGAAGGCAAGCTTGATGGCTCTTTTTACTCCGAAGCAAAAACCCGCCTTCTTAACCACAAAAACTTTCATTATTACCTACCAGAGGCCTTTTAGATAATCTACTCAACTCTTTTAATAAAGCAAATCAAAAATCATCATTTTCTGCTTTTTCTTTCAGCATTCTGATCCTCGACATTATCTCTTGTCCTATTCTCTTATACCCCTCTTTATCTTTCGGAATTCTATCCAGCCAACTTTTGAGAATGGGCGAACCAAAGAGGATCACCAATCTTCTCCTTTTCAAAAAGGTCGAAAATAGGTCTTTTGAGTTGGCAATATAGGCGGGGACTATGGGGACGCCCGCTTCCAGGGCTATCTTTCCCAACCCCAATTTGGGCTCCAAAAGGTTTCCATCTCTGCTTCTGGTCCCCTCAGGAAAAAGGAGAAGCGCCTTCTTTTCTCTTAAAAGTTCCGCGGCCTGAGACATTCCCTTCCTATCAAAAGATCCCCTGATTATGGGAAAGGCATTATATTTCCGGATCAACCAGCCTAAAAGTCCATTGCTGAAAAGTTCAGTCTTTGCTAGATAATAAAGTTCTCGGGTGGAAGCTGCCCCCAGAAAGGGCGGGTCCACATAAGCTGCATGGTTGGAAGCTATGATTACCCCACCTTTTTTGGGGATAAATTCTGCTCCCTTTTTTCTGAACCGCCAAAGAATTCTGAGCATTAGATTAATAATTGCCCAACCTAAAAAGTAATGAGTTCTCACCTTTTAACTGAGTCTATCGTCGGGTCTCCCGTCTTTGGAATTCTCATTGGCTCGATCTTGACCAGAATCTCATGCCTGTCAAAGGCCCAATCTCAGGAAACTCGAGATGTATCTTCGTAAAGTTCAATCACCCTGTTCACCTGCTCTTCAATGGTCAGATGAGTGGTGTCCACCACCATCGCATCTTTGGCCAGACAAAGGGGGCTTGCCTCCCTTTCGGAATCGAGTTTGTCCCTTTGGGCGATCTCTTTCATCTGTTCTTCCAGCGAAGTTTGAATCCCCTTATCTTTAAGCTCCAAAAACCGCCTTTTTGCTCTTTCTTTCAAATCCGCGTCTAAATATACTTTAAAAGCATGAGGAAAGACCACGGTGGTGGTATCCCTTCCTTCTGCTACCAAATTGTGTTTTCGACCGATTTCTTTCTGCTTTTCAACCAAAACTTTTCTAACCTTTTTATGCATAGAGACCAAAGAGACATTGTAATCCACCAAAGGCTTCCTGATCTTCTCGCTCACATCCTTGCCATCCAATAGTATCTTTTGGATACCATTTTCGTTTTTGAATGATATGACGGAATCTTTGACCAACTTTTCCAATTTTTTTTCATCATTAACGTCCACACTTTCTTCCAAAGCCTTCAGAGTTATAGCACGATACATTGCTCCAGTATCCAGATAAAAAAAATTCAATTTCTTTGCCACCAGCTTAGCGGTGGTGCTTTTTCCAGAACTCGCCGGTCCATCTATGGCTATAATCTTCTTGGCCATCTCCCACGCAATTTACTACGTCAAGAGAGTCTACAAAAATGTAGAAAAAAAATAACCCCCATTTGTTTTTTTAATATAATAGCTTTGTAATTTTTTGCAAGGACTTTATTTGCGTTTTGGTGACGGAAAGCTTTCGAAAAGCTATACTGATTTTGATGAAATTATTGGATCAACTTAAGTTCTGGTACATATAAAGAATAACCCCACAGTCTATCTGTGGGGCATAATAGAAGTCAGAGGTTTGGAGAAACCTTTCGGTTTCGCTCAAAGTAAGCCCTTCACTCCGCCTGGGACAAGTTCCCAGAGCCGCAAAGACCATCCAAAGCGCGTGTCCTTTATCCGGTACGAAGCACTGGGCAAAAGCGCCAAGTTATATGAAGTGGCTGACCATTTACCATATGGTACATGGCCAGCCCATTACTATACTGTATTCAACACTAAATTTATATTAACTCTCAATTATTCTAATATCTTCGATAATCCCTTCCTTGCCTCCTTCTAGGCGGGCGAGCTCCTCTTTCTCTCCTTCTAGGCGGGCGAGCTTCGTCAACTTTCAAGGTAAGTCCTTTGTAATTGGAACCGTCCAATGCTTCCTTTGCTTTCTCAGCTTCCGATGGGTTAGACATTTCAACAAATCCGAAACCCCTACCTTCAATTATGTTGATTTGCCTAACTTCACCGTACTCGGAGAACAAATCTTCCAGGTCCTGATTAGTTACGGAATAGCCAAGATTTCCTACATAGAGCTTGCTACCTGCCATTCTAACCTCCTGTTCTTCTTTGTCTCTCTGTCCAATAATGTCTCTCTTGGAGATAGAAGGAAGACAGCGATTCTAACCTCTCCAGTGACAACATCATTAAACACAAGAGATTGCTCATTAATGACTTATTTTGAGTAGATTTAGTTGATCTTTCGATTTCAGACTTCACCAGAGCTCAGTCGCGAAGCCCTCAGGAATCAATCCTCGACTTCGACTCTGCTCAGTGTCCTGGGCTTGACGAAGGATTGAATATTCTTACCACCTCCTTCGGTACCCCAATCCCTTATTCATCAAGTTTTCTTTTCAGTCTCTCCTTTTTTTGAAAACAACAATTTGAACTTATGCAAACACCGAGTGAAAGTCAAGCATTTTCTTCATCATCCACTTTTAAACAAAACCAAAGTTAAAGTTGACAAAAGGCTTTCAAAAAGCTATACTGGTTTCAAGTAAAATTATTGGATCAACTTGACATTTTTGAGGAGACACAATGAGATTCATCGCTGATTTTCATGTGCATTCCAAATACAGTCGGGCAACCTCCAAAGATATGGATGTGGAGAGTATGGCAAAGTGGGCCAGCCTGAAAGGAGTTAGTTTATTAGGAACGGGAGATTTCACCCATCCATTCTATTTTGCCGAATTGAGGCAAAAATTGAAACCTTTGGGCAACGGTCTGTTTACCTTGAAAAAAGAGTATAGAAAAAACGCATCGCAAGCAGACGTCTATTTCATGCTCACCACCGAGGTAAGCAACATGTTCCAGCAGGCTGGTGGCTCTAGAAGGATTCATACCATGATCTTTGCTCCCAACTTCAAGGTGGTGGAAAAGATAAACAATGAGCTTTCCGAATTGGGAAAGCTAAGTTCTGATGGCAGACCCATATTTGGATTCTCGGCTAAGGAGTTAGTAGAGATAATCACAGACGTTTCGGACGAAATTTTCCTGGTGCCAGCACATGCCTGGACGCCCTGGTTTTCCGTATTTGGAGCTAATTCCGGCTTCGACTCAATCGAGGAATGTTTTGAGGAGCAGTCCAAACATATCTCTTGCATTGAGACCGGACTCTCCTCTGATCCGCAGATGAACTGGCGCTTATCCTCCTTAGATAAAATTTGTCTCATTTCCAACTCCGATGCTCATTCACCTAATCGGATCGGCAGGGAAGCGAACGTCTTCGATTGCGAGATGGATTACAAAGAGATAATAAAAGCTATTAAGAATAAAGACAAAGAAAAGTTACTTTTTACCATCGAGTTTTTTCCCGAAGAGGGAAAATATCACTTTGATGGGCACAGAAACTGCGGCATACTCTTTTCTCCTGCCGAATCCAGGAAAAACAAAAACATCTGTCCGGTATGCGGAAGAAAACTCACCATAGGTGTTATGCACCGGGTGGAGAGTTTAGCCGATCGTTCTGAAGGTTTTGTGCCTGAAAATGCTATCTTCTGCAAACATCTGATTCCTCTGATGGAGATAATCGCCGAGGCACTAAATCAAGGCATGGACACCAAAGGTGTGGAGAATGAGTACCTGAGGCTGGTTTCAACGTATGGATCTGAATTCCGCATACTGCTTGATCTTCCTTTGGAGGAATTGGAAAAATCAACTCCTCCCAAAATACTCGAAGGGATCAAAAGGGTGCGGGAGGGCAATCTGCAAATAACCCCTGGACATGATGGCGTCTACGGCAAAATCCAGATTTTCGGTGAAAAGGAAAAAGAGGAGACCAAGCAGTTAGGATTGTTTTGAACCTCACTTCCTTAGTCCCCTTCTCCACAAAGTGGAGAGGGGTTCACCCTGAAGGGAAATAGGGGGAGAGGTCAGGAGTCGTAGGTCGGGTTGCGACCCATAGGCGAATTACCTGACACCTGCACTTCGGCATAACAATATCCTAGTACGGCAGAGGGACTTATCTCGAAGGCGACCGTAGCGAACAGAGGAAATCAAAACGAGGCAAGTAAAAATGAGTGGCAAGAAATGGTACGACAAAAACGCAGTCTGGACACTTTTTGGCGTCATTGTAGGCGCTCTTATCACTTTTTATGCTTCGAATTTCTTTTATCAAAAGAGCGAAAGCGACAAAAGACGGAAACTCCTAAGGTCAGCTATCAATGAATGTAGATTCAACCTGGATCCAGGCGTAGTGCACATGTTCAAAGATACAACTGCAAGTATGGATGTAGGCTTTCCATATGAACCCTTGCTAAATCAGTCAATTAATGAACTCTTAAGCAATTTGCCCTCGTTTCAGCCAATCGCTGACAGTCTTGAAATAAATTTGATCGATATCACATGGAGCGCCAAAGATGTTATTGATCAGTTTAACTTGAGATTAAATCTTCGCAACTTGTGCCTTATCATAAATCCATCGGTAGCTAAACAAATGAATCCTCGTGCGGCAGAATTTTACCAGGAGAGAGTTGAACCCACTTTGCGAAAATTTCTTGATTTCGTCAGAAAACATGAGAAAGAACTAGCACCATAGGTCAAGCATGGCGAAACCTGCTTGGCAGATCATAGGAACGGTCAACCAGCCCTGCGGACGTGGTCGACCTACCAGCCATCAGAACCGGGATAGAAACTGATAAATATAAATTGAGGTTAGAGACAGTGATGCTGGGGGATGAGAAATATCTCAAGTAGCCGAGAAAAAACCGAG
>SMTZ1_10000474_pt1 | contig 62208 bp, 61 predicted proteins | sample DeeMarSWOR136_30_FD_25667 | JGI IMG/M metagenome (IMG submission 25667) | reverse complement strand
AGATCTTTCTTGAGGTCAAAAGCGCGGTCCGGGCCGTCCAGACGAATTACGAGAGAGTCCAGGCTTATATGGCCGCCAGGGAGCTGGCCGAGAGGACTCTCGAAGCTGAAGAAGAAAAATTCAAGGTCGGTATCTCCACACCTTATTTCGTCCTTCAATACCAGACAGAATTGACCACGGCCCAGACAAACGAGCTGGCAGCCATCATCGACTACAATCTCTCTCTCGCCCGCTTGCAGAGAGCGATGGGAGTCAACCTGGCAGAGAAGAACATCAGGTTCACCGACTTTCGGGACTGATAACTTTTCCAGAAGCAAAAGAAAGGTGTAATTCGGTACAGCGCCGGTTCTCCTCTATCCGGGCGAAGACCTTTCCTTGTTCCGCCATGGGCTTCGGATGAAGGGAAACCATCGCCACACCTCTCAACTCACACGAACGCAGTAATTCGTATGACATCCTTTATTGAACGAGCCTGGATGCTGACGGGTAAACCGACGGGATAGGTTCCCTCGGAGTCAGAGGGGTGAGGGCGGTATTCATGTCGCACAAAGATTGTAACTTTGTTTACTGCGATACCATGCGATAGACATTTTTCCCATCAAGGACTTAAGGCTAGATGAATCTCCCTCTTTTCATTCCCGTACAAATCCCCTAAAATACATAAGACAAAATGAGAAACAAGATAATCGGTGTTCTGACTTTTCTTGTTCTAATGCCGAGTCTCTGCTCTCCGCAAGAAAAAAGGGCCTTCTCCCTCGACGAAATCCTCAACCTCGGATTGAGCCACAACCCCTGGCTTCTGGCAAAGGCCCAGGAGGTCGAAGCCATTTCCGTTCGGAAAACAGCTTATATCATCAGGTCCCCACCGTTGATGTCTAAGCAAGCTCCAGTAATATACGATGCATTTTCTGAGCAGAGGAAAACAACCAGGTCTCCGATCTCCTCGGGTGTACCCAGTCGTTTTATCGGAAAGGAATCCAGGAAATTTTCCAGCTCCTGTTGAGTGGTCGTCTCCCTGGCCATCTGGGTATCGATCAATCCCGGACAAACAGCATTCACGGTGATCCCGAAGGGAGCGACTTCCTTGGCCACAGCTCTGGTTAAGCCCAGGAGCCCGGCCTTTGAGGCTGTATAATGCGCTCCCCCAAGAGTGCTGACACTTCTCCCCGCCGATGAGGAAATATTCACGATCCTTCCGAAGCCCTTCTTCTTCATCAGAGGAATCACAGCCTTGGTACAGAGGAAAGGAGCTGTGAGGTTTACTTGAAGAATTCTCTGCCATTCGTCACCGGAGATATCCATCAATCGTGTCCGGAACATGATACCGGCGTTGTTGATGAGGATGTCCACATTCCCGAATCCATCGAGGACTTTTTTTATCAATTCAGCGATGGATTCCTCTTGGCTAACGTCGACCTGCGCTGCCATCACCTTTTTATGTCTTTGTCTTATCTCATCCGTTGTCAGTTGGGCTTGAGCCATATCGATATCGCTCACAATCACGCCGGCTCCAGCCGCGGCCAGTTTCCAGGCAATACCCTTTCCAATTCCCCGGCCTCCGCCGGTGACTACAGCCACTCTGCCTTGAAGAGCATGTCCTGAGTTTTTCATCATGTCTCCTCCTTCGGTAAAATGGATTGGTTAAACACAATAATGGCCCTCCAGGGATTTTGTTTAATATACACAGGAATGGCGAGGGATTGGCGTTAAAAAACTGAAGGAAGTGAAGCCATTTCTGGTTATCTGAGTCATGAAATCACCCCTACACCAATGAGAAAGAACAGGGCTATTCAAACGCGGAACGCTTATAGCACAGCGAATACGGGAAGTCAATTTCACTCTAAAAAACTATCATAGAAATAAAAATGATCAGCCTCGATGGGCAATCCTTGAAATTTTGGAATGATAGTGCTATCATTTTTATAAAGAACTTTTCATTTTCTAATCCTGCTTAATTCTTGGAGAAGTAAAACATGAACAGGAAGCTTATTCGACCAAATTTATCCGAAATAAAAGAGAAGATGAGCCGCGACTCCGCAAAAAAGAAAACCCATCCTCCCTATGATACCTATGCTGAAAACTACTACTACCTTAAACAGATGAACAAAAAAACTCCTATGGGAGTTGTCCTCAATGACGGAGAAATCATCGAAGGATACATCGAGTGGTACGATAAAAATTGCTTAAAGCTCAACCGGGATGATGCTCCCAACCTGCTGATCTACAAGAGCAGTATCAAGTATCTTTACAAACTGGATGACATCAAAGAAAAAGAGAAAAAAACGAAAAAATGAGCCTTCCCAGGATCGGGATTACTCTCGGAGATCCAGCGGGAATCGGACCTGAGACCGTATTAAAGGCGCTCTCACTTAAAAATTCCCTGCCTGAAATCTCCTATGTGCTCTTTGGCTCCTCCTCAGTGATCGAGGAGGAAAAACGTGCCCTCGGTCTGGACATAGATATCCTCTCCTCAGATGAGGTAAAGGACAGCCGTTCTCCTTCTATCGCCCTGTTTGAAATCGATTTCCCTCTCCAGACCGTGAAAAAAGGATTGCCCTCAAAGGAAAACGGCAAGGCGTCCTTTCTCTTCTTCGAACGGGCCGTCGAAGAAGCCAAAAAGGGGAACCTGCAAGCCCTGGTCACTGCCCCTGTGTCCAAGCATTCCTGGAACCTTGCCGGTTTGAAGTGGTCCGGGCATACAGATTATCTCAGCCACCTGTTCCCTCAGGCAATCATGTCATTTTGGTCGGCTGAGCTGAAGGTGGTCCTGTTCAGTCATCATCTTCCCTTGAAGCGAGCCGTTGAAAAAATAAGGAAGGAAAACCTCCTGAATTTTTTTATCAGCCTTTATCAGACAATAGAAAAAATCCAGCCAGATACATACCGATTCTTTGTCGCCGGATTGAACCCTCACGCCGGAGAACAAGGCCTGCTCGGAACAGAGGAAGAGGAGGAAATCATCCCGGCTGTATTAGAAGCCCAGAAAAAGGGGATGAGAATCAGCGGCCCTTTCCCCCCTGATGTCGTTTTCCGGATGGGCCTGAATCAGCCGGATATAATCGTTATCGCTCTCTACCATGACCAAGGTCTTATTCCTTTTAAACTGGAATCATTCGAGAGAGGAGTCAACGTCACGCTCGGTCTTCCGTTCATCCGAACCTCCCCCGACCATGGAACGGCCTTCGATATCGCGGGCAGGGGGGTGGCCAAACCGGATAGTATGGTGGAAGCAATCAAGCTGGCCTATGAAACTATCGCCAGGACTTCTTGAGTTCTGCCCTTAGCTCCCGGTCGCGGTCCCTTTCCCGGATAGCCTCCCTCTTCTGGTAGGCTCTTTTCCCTTTGGCGAGAGCAATCTCTACTTTCACCTTCCCTTTATCGTTGAAAAAGACCTTTGTCGGGACTAGAGTCAGTCCTTTCTCTTGGATTTTCCCGGTCAGTCTTTTTATCTCGCGGCGGTGGAGCAGGAGTTTTCTTTCTCTCGTTGGATCGTGATTGAACCAGCTTGCGTACTCATAAGGACTGATATGACAGTTGACAAGAAAGGCTTCGCCTTCCTTGATCTCCGCGTAACTTTCTTTTAAGCTCACCTTCCCCTGTCTTATGGATTTGACCTCAGTCCCTCGCAGGGAAATCCCGGCTTCAAATTTTTCCAGCAATTCATAATTGAAGCTCGCCTTCTTGTTGGTGGCAATGATTCTCATCACAGACCTCCTGTTCTGCTCTCTTCCAGGACGAGGTGGAAAAGGTTGAGGCAGCGATATTCATCAGATCGCCCCCAAACACAAAAGTCAGCCCGCAGACGGTCACTGTTATTCACCATTTTCATCGCCAGCTTTTCTTTTAAGCTCTCTCTTCGTAGGCTATCCCATTTATACAATCCAAGGCAATAGAAAATGTTCCTAATGAAAAAAAGGCGTTGAGCAGAAGGGAAGACCCAAAAAAAACAGCAGGGAAAAGCACATCCTTGAAAATCAGGAGTCCAGGCGTGAATTCACATCTTTGAAACAGGTTGATAAAGTTTCCATGACTTTCTGCTCGATCTCATTATTAGAGTGCGAGGACACCTCAGAGATCTCGGAGACGATGAGTTCCTTGACTTTCTCCATCATTTTCTTCTCGCGAAAAGAGAGAGGCTTGATCAAATTCAGATAATAGAGGCTTTTCAAGACCATTACCATATCCAGCATTGTTCCTGATTTGAGCAGGTTGAGGTGTTCTTTGTATCTGCCCTTCCAGTTCATCGAAACATCCACACCGCCATTACCTAAGAAATTAAAAATCTTCTTTACAGACCTGGTCGAAATAGGCTTTCTGATCCCGATTTCCTCAGCGCTGGTAGAAGGAACTAACACCAGAGTGTTGTTGGAGAAGATCCGCAGGTGATAAATTCTAGATGTTTCCCCGAAATAGATCTCATCCTGAATGTTTTCGATTACGCCTAGCCCCTGATTGGGATAAATGACTTTATCTCCAATCTTGAAGCAATCCATGGGAACTTATTATAATCGAACTATTTTCTGGAGTCAAATCAATTTCAACAAGAATCGAACTGAAATATTAGCCATCTTTTCAGCTGATTTCACTGTCTAAGAAAAGCCTCCTTGGAAGCATCACCCATTCCATCATAAAAAGGCTCAGGTAAGGTGGAGGAAAAACCGTATGGAAGGCTGAGCGGGCATGGTTCCTCGACCGAAGGAAGAGAAGAGCGAAGCCTGGAATCGAGCCTCTTTTGTCTGATTTATGGCCTTCTTTGTGGACATAAATCAGTGAGGGCTCCAAGGGAGTATGCTCCCTTGGTCGCAGGGCGGGATTCTCTACTCCGCCCGAGAAGGGGAGGCAGGGAGTCTCAATGGAATTGAGCTCCCGTCGGAAGGGGGAAAGCGAAGCTGTTCCCCCTCCGAGGTCTCGCTGGGGCAAAAGGGGCGTGTTTTTGAACCACCTTGCCTGAGCCTTTAATTTATTTTTATCAAGAAAAATAGGATGTCTCCAACCTCCTTTTCAAGCTTGACAGAAAACAACAGGTTTATTAACATACTTCCTCTAACACTATAAACACAGAAAGAGAACAATGAAGAGAACGTTTCAGCCTAACAAGAGAAAGAGAAAAAAGAATCACGGCTTTTTAGTGCGGATGCGATCTAAGGGCGGCCAGCACATCATCCAGAACCGACGAAAAAAAGGCAGAAAACGACTTGCAGGTTAATGCCTGATACCTTTGGCCCTCTTGAGAGAATAAAAAAGAAAAAAGATTTTTTACATCTGTATAAAAAAGGCAAGCGTTACAGAGGCAAATACTTCAATCTTGTTTATCTCTCCAACGCTTCCGATTTTTCCAGAATGGCAGTCGTTGTCAGTAAAAAAGTCGGTAATGCCGTTAAACGAAATAAAATCAAAAGATGGATGAGAACTCTCTATCGAAGGAACAAGCCTTTGCTCTTAAATTCTTTGGATATCATCTTTATTGCTAAAAGGGAAATTCTCGAAGCCACCTGGGCAAAGCTTCAAGAAGACTACTTTGCCGCCTTAAAATCTATCGGCCAGAGCAACTCGGCGCCATGAAAAAAATCGCACTCTTCCTGATCAGAAGTTACCAGCTTCTCCTTTCCCCTCTGCTCGGTCGTAACTGCCGCTTCTACCCCACATGCTCTGACTACACCTACCAGGCCATAGAAAAATACGGATTCTTTAAGGGAATCTTCCTGGGGAGTAAGAGGCTTCTCAAATGTCATCCCTTCCATCCCGGTGGAGTGGATCTCTTACCTTAAAGAGGAAATAGATGGAAAAACGAGTATTAGTCGCGATCATACTCTCCTTTCTTGTCTTGGTGCTCTACCAGATAATCTTTATCAAGAAAAAACCTGTCCCCGAAATTCCTGCTGAGAGCATCGAAGAAATCGAGAAAAAAGCAGCGCCGAAACCTTACCCGCTTGAGCCTGCTCCAACCTCTGGAATCGCTCCAGAGAAAAAGCAGGCTGCTGAAGAGATGACGGTCCAAACCGTTTCAGCCGAAAACGAAGAACAGATCCAGGTGAATACTTCTCTGTTCCGAGCTGTTTGGAGCAATAAAGGAGGAGTTTTGCAGAGCTGGAAGCTGAAAACACACACGGACGAAAACCAAGAAGACTTGGAGCTCGTCTCTCGCCTTGCCTCGGATGTCGAGCTCTATCCTTTCAGCTTGAGGACAGATGACCCCGTATTCGACAATCAAATCAACAGCGCTCTCTACCAGCCCTCCAGCCTCAACCTCCAACTGGAAGGAGGCCGGACCGAAGAGCTCCGCCTTCAATTCTCCGATGCCCTGGGAAATCGCGTCGAAAAGATACTGACGTTTCAGGATGGAAAATACGATTTCGATGTAAAGATCAATGTCTGGAAGCGCGGACAAAAAATCGAGCCCAGCCTCATCTGGGGCCCTGGATTCGGCAATCCGTCTCCGGCTGAGCTCAAGAAGAGATTAGGCGGAGGGGGGAGCAACATCTTCATCTATCCTCCCCGAAAAGATTCCCGTCTGAGTGAGATGAAATACCAGCTGGCAAAAAAATGGCAGGATCTGGTCAGTCAAAACAAGAATGTCTTCTTCTTTGTCCAGTGGGCAGCCTATGAAAACAACTACTTTGCCGCTCTCTTCCTCACTCCCAGCCAGCAAGCCAGCGCGGCCTTTCTAAGGGAGGGAGCTGAAGAAAATCCCTATTTTCTCCTCGCCGTCAGCATTCCCCAGACAGTCTTCATCGGTCCTAAGGAATTCGACACCCTGGTCGAGTTTGGCCATGATGCGAAAAAACTGATTAGGTTCGGTATGTTTGGCTTTATCTCTGAAATCCTTCTCAAAACCAGTAAATTCTTCTACGGAGTTGTCCCCAACTGGGGTCTGGCCATCATCCTCATCACCTTCATCATCAAAGTCCTCTTCTTTCCCCTGACCTACAGCAGCATGCGCTCTATGGCCAAAATGCAGGAGCTCCAGCCCAAAATCAAGGCCATCCGGGCCCGGTACAAAAAGGCTAAAACAGACATCGCCCAGCGCCGCAGGATGAACGAAGAAATCATGAAGATGTACCGGGAACAGGGCGTCAACCCGGCTGGAGGCTGCCTGCCCATGCTCATCCAGATCCCTGTGTTCTGGGGATTTTTCAGGCTTTTAATGGTTGCCATTGAATTCAGACACAGCCCCTTCATCTTCTGGATCAAGGACCTGTCGGCCAAAGACCCCTTCTATGTGACGCCCATCCTGATGGGCGTTACTCAGTATATCAGCCAAAAAATGACACCCACCTCGGCTGATCCGACTCAAGCCAGGATGATGCTTCTCATGCCCGTTGTTTTCACCATTCTGTTCATAAGCTTCCCCAGCGGCCTTGTCCTCTACTGGCTGACCAATAACGTTCTTCAGATCGGCCAGCAGTACATCATGAACCGCTTGAGGCAAAAGCAAAAGAGAGAATCTCATGGAAAAAGAAGAAAAAAATAACCAAGAGCAAGAATTCAAGGGGAAAAACCTGGAAGATGTCATAGGCCATGCCGAGCATGTGCTCAAACTGCCCCGCAGCAAATTCAATTATGAGATCGTTACCGAAAAGACCAAGCTCTTCGGGATAAAGGGGAAAGAGATTGTCATCCGAACCTGGCCGAAAAAAGAGCCGAAAGATGACCAGGTCTCTCAATTCCTCAACAAGGTTCTCTCGATTTTTCCCCTGGATATCAAGTACCAGATCAAAAGGAAAAACGACATAATCTACCTTATATTTGACGGAGTTGATAAGAATTTTCTCCTCCGCAAGGACGGAGCCCTGCTCATGGCTTTCCAGCACATCCTGAATAAGATCTCTTCGGAAAAAGTCCAGGCGGATTGCGAATTCTACCGAAAAAGAAAAGAAAGACGGATCAGGGAGTACGTGCAGCAGGTCGCGAACCATGTCCACGAGACAGGAAAGGATGAGATCCTGGACATGATGAATCCCTACGAAAGGCGGATCGTCCATATCGCCGTGAACCAGATTCCCGGGCTTACCACTGAAAGTATCGGCGAGGGATTTTTGAAGCGAGTCAAGATATTCGCGGCAAAGAACCAGGCTTAATAATCCTTCGCTGCATTTCCGCACCTATCAGTTCATCCTTCCTCAATCCTTCTCTCCCGAAGGATTGGCATATCCGGCTGCTGCCTCATGAATATAAATCTTTACTGTTTGCTTTCCAGGAATTAATATATATTTTATGCTCGAGGATACGATAGCCGCCATTTCTACCCCTGTCGGCCAGGGGGGATTGGGCGTCGTGCGTCTCAGCGGCAGAAGGTCGCTCCCTGTCGCCAAAAAAATATTCAAGCCCAAAAAGAAAGGCGCCAAAATCCTCGGACGCCGTCCCTTGCTGGGAAACCTTTTTGATTTTGAACAGAAGGAATTCTTCGAAGAAGCTTTCCTGACCTGGTATCCCCAGCCTCATACCTATACAAGAGAGGATATGGTCGAGATCAGCTGCCATGGCAGCCCGGTCATCCTTGAGCAGGTCGTCCGCCTGGCCATCAAGGCCGGCGCCAGGCATGCTCATCCTGGAGAATTCACTCTCAGGGCTTACTTGAACGGAAGAATCGACATCCTCCAGGCTGAAGCGGTCAACGACCTCATCCGGGCCGTATCCTACAGGCAAGCCAAAATATCGTTCCTTCAGCTCGAGGGCAGACTCTCCGGGCAGATATCATCTCTCAGGGATCAGGTCCTCCGCCTTCTTTCTCAAATTGAAGCCCGCATCGAGTTTCCCGAGGAAAGGCTGCGGACTTCGACAGGACGGACGGCCAGGACGCTGGAAAACCTCATTCGATCCATAAAAAAGCTCATCGGCAGCTATGATCTGGGAAAAGCGCTCACCGAGGGAATCACCCTGGCCATAACCGGTCGAGCGAACGTGGGAAAATCCACCCTCTTCAATTCCCTTCTCGAAAAGGACAGAGCCATAGTCACTCCACATCCGGGGACCACCCGTGACTATTTGAGAGAAAAAATGGAGTTCAAGGACTCCGTTTTTACCCTGATCGATATGGCCGGATTGGGAAAGCCTCTTCATCCGGTAGAAAGGGAAGGGATAAAAAGAGGAAAGCGACTGGCCTTTCAGGCTGACGGTGTCCTCCTTCTTCTGGACACTTCCCGCAAAGAGAGCCCTGAGGATTTTAAGCTGATCGATATGTTCAAGGATAAAAAAACCATCCTTCTTTTCAATAAAATCGACCTCCCTCAAAAGATGGACAGGGAGGCGGTGAAAAAGAAAGCGAGATCCCTCTCGACTCTCCAGATATCAGCTCTGAAAAGAACGAACCTGGGTAAACTCAAAACAAAGATCCACACGCTTTTTGTCCCTGGTCTGGAAAAGGATCAGGATATCATCTTCCATATGCGAGAAAAGCTCATCCTCGAAGAGATCCTCGTCTTCCTGGTCGAAGGACAGCATCTCCTCGAGCAAGGCTATCCCGAAGAGGTCTATGTCGAAGAATTCCGAAAGATCATCCCTCTTATCGGGCGCTTAACCGGCGAGATTCGCTCAGATGACATCATTAACGATATCTTTAATCGTTTCTGCGTGGGAAAATAGGAAGAGATATGAAGTTCGTTGCTGAATACGACGTGATCGTCATCGGAGCCGGGCACGCGGGCTGTGAAGCGGCTTATGCCGCCAGCACAATGGGCCTGAAAACCTGCCTCATCACCATCCATCTGGAAACAATCGCTCAAATGTCATGCAACCCGGCTATCGGAGGACTGGCCAAAGGCCATCTCGTCCGGGAAATCGATGCCCTGGGAGGGATCATGGGTTTGCTGGCCGATGAAACCGGCATCCATTTCAGGCTGCTGAATCGAAGCCGCGGCGGCGCAGTCCAGGCTCCCCGGGCCCAATCCGATAAAGCCCTCTACAGGCTGACCATGAAGAGCTGGCTGGAAGACCTCCCGAATCTGACCCTGTTCCAGGGTATCGCGACCGAGATTCTCATCAAGGATAAAAAAATCCAGGGTGTCGCCACCCTGGAAGGGAACCGGTTGCTGGCCAAAGCGGTTATCCTCACGCCGGGAACATTCCTCAACGGCCTGATCCACATCGGGCTTCACAGTTATCCCGCGGGAAGAGCCAACGAGCCGCCTTCCCTGGAGCTAGCCAAAAATTTGAAAAAAATCGGGCTGAAAACTTTCCGTTTGAAAACCGGAACGCCGATGAGGCTGGACAAGCACACCATAGAATGGGATAAGTTCACTCCTCAACCAGGCGACAGGGAACCTGTTGCCTTTTCCTTCCGGACTCAAAAAAAACTGGAGAACAAAATTCTCTGTTATATCGGTTACACCAATCCAAAAACCCACACGATAATCGGAAAACATCTGGATAAATCCCCCCTCTTCAGCGGCAAAATCACCGGTATCGGACCACGCTACTGCCCTTCCATCGAGGATAAGGTGGTCAAATTCCCCCATCATCAAAGACATCAGTTCTTCCTCGAGCCTGAAGGGCTGGAAACAGCTGAAACCTATGTCAACGGCATCTCGTCCAGCCTTCCTCTTGAGGCCCAGAAAGAAATACTGAAGAGTATCCCTGGATTGGACCAGGCCAAAATACTTCGTCCTGCTTACGGCATCGAATATGATGCTGTCGTTCCCACCCAGCTTGGCCCTACCCTGGAAACACAGCCCATCCAGAATCTTTTCCTGGCGGGCCAGATCAACGGAACCTCAGGCTACGAGGAGGCTGCTGCCCAGGGATTGATGGCTGGTATAAACGCCGTCCTTAAAATAAAAAAGAAAAAACCATTCACCCTCAGAAGGGATGAAGCTTACATCGGTGTTCTCATCGATGACCTGATCACCAAAGGGGTGGAGGAGCCCTACAGGCTTTTTACTTCCCGGGCGGAATACAGGCTGCTTCTTCGGATAGACAATACCGATCAAAGACTGACTCCTTACGGATACCGGCTCGGTTTGATCAACGAGGAAGAGTACGAATCCTTTCAGAATAAGCAAAAGAAGGTCCAGGAGGTCAAAAACCTCCTCAAAAAAGACAAAATCAAGACGGAGAGCAGAGAAACCGTGTCTCTCTGGGATTTTATAAAAAAACCTGAAGTGAAACTCCAAAATGTGATAGAATATAAAAAATTCCAGGTGAGCCTATCGGACGAAGAAATGCGTCATGTGGAATCAGAAATAAAGTATGAGGGTTATTTAAAAAAGCAGGAAAAGGAAATTGCCCGAATCAGGAAAATCGACTCGGTGAAGATCCCGGAAAACACAGACTTCAGAAAAATCCCTGGCCTGACAAGGGAAGTGGCAGAGAAATTGGAGAAAACCCGGCCCCGATCCCTAGGCGAAGCGAAAAAAATCCCGGGAATGACTCCTGCAGCCACTGTCAACCTGCATATATTTCTGCGCATCCAGCAAAAAAAAGGCCCTCATCCAGAGGTGTGTTCCACGTGGAACATCAAGGACTCATGAGCAAAATCATTGCCATTGCCAACCAGAAAGGCGGCGTCGGCAAAACGACAACGGCCGTCAACCTGTCTGCTGCCCTGGCCCTGACCAAAAGAAGAATTCTCGTCGTCGATTTCGACCCCCAGGGAATGGCCACGATCGGGCTGGGAAAATCAAAGCAAACTCAAAAGAGTATCTATCAGGCTCTTATGAACGGGCAGAGGATGATGGAGTGCATCCACCCTACCGAGATCAACAAACTCTATATCTGTCCCTGTTCTACTGAACTATCAGGCGCAGAAGCTGAGCTTTATCCTCAAGACAAAAAAGAACAAAGATTACGAGATGCGCTGAGCCAGGTGAAGAACTTCTTTGACTTTATTTTCATCGATTGCCCGCCATCCCTTGGCTTTCTGACCATAAATGCACTCACCGCCGCTGATTCAGTGCTTATTCCTATCCAGTGTGAGTTCTTCTGTATGGAAGGCATACCTGACCTCCTCCACATGCTGGATGAGATCCGGTTGTACCTGAATCCTTCCCTGGCCATCGAAGGATTCCTCCTCACCATGTATGACGAACGGACAAACCTCTCCAAACAGGTGGCCCAGGAAGTCCAGGTCTCGCTCAAAGGAATCACTTACGAGGTCATCATCCCTCGAACCGTGAGGCTGGCCGAGGCTCCCAGTTTTGGCAAACCGATCCAGGTTTATGCCAAAGACTCGAAAGGAGCCACGGCAAAGGTATGCGGAGCTGGATATCGAAAAGCTCAAGCCCAGCACGCTTCAGCCCAGGCTGAGGTTCAACGATGATTCCATCGACGAGCTCGCCAGTTCGATCAAGGAATCCGGAGTTCTCCAGCCTGTCCTTGTCGTCCCTGAAGGGAACCATTACACGATCATCGTTGGAGAACGGCGATGGCGGGCTGCCCAGAAAATAGGCCTCAAAAAAATCCCGTCCATCATCCGCAAAATGCCCAAAGCCCAACAGCTGGAGACCTCCTTGGTGGAGAACCTCCAGAGAGAAGACCTGAATCCGCTAGAGGTGGCCCTGGCCTACCAGAAACTCACCCAGGAGTTGAACTATACCCAACAGGAAATCGCTGACAAGGTTGGCAAAGACAGGGCGTCGGTGGCCAACTATCTCCGTCTTCTCAACCTTCCCAAAGAGATCCAGGATTATCTGGCAGAAGAGAAAATCTCAATGGGTCATGCCAGAGCCCTGCTTGCCCTCGAAAACACCAAGGCCCAGCTGTCCATGGCCCGACAGGCCGTCCAGAGCCAGCTGTCTGTCCGCCAGGTTGAACAGACCATACAGAAGCTTAAGTCGGGACCTCAGGCCGAAAAACACCCTCCACCCGATCCTGACCTGATGGCTCTTCAGGAAGAGCTCATCCGGCTCCTGGGAACAAAAGTCTCCATCTCAGGGAGCCAGAACAGAGGGGTCATTAAAATACATTATTTCTCTACGGATGAATTGAATCAAATCTATGAAAAAATAAAGGAGTGAACTCATGGAAAACAAAAGAAGAGAAATAGATGAACACAAAATAACAGGCTTTTTCGACAAGGACACGGATATCGAGGGAGCCCTGCAATTCAAAGGCTCGTTTCGCATCGACGGAAACTTCAAAGGCAAGATAAACTCTGATTCGACGCTCATTGTGGGTGAGAACGGTAAGGTGGATGCGGACATCAAAATCGGCTACATCATCATCAATGGTGAAGTCAAAGGGACCATCCAGGCCAGAGAAAAGGTGGAAATCAGCGCCAGCGGAAGAGTCCTCGGGTCTGTTATTGCTCCCAAGCTGGTTGTCGAGGAAGGAGCTTATCTGGAGACAAGCTGTCAAACCTCTGACAAAATCCCCCCTCCGGAGCCCGAAGAGCTCGAGGAGCCGGAAAAACCTGAAGAAGAAGCCGAGACGGAATACCAATCTTGAAATTAGCAACAGGAATCATTCCAGCTCGCTATAGATCGGAAAGATTCCCTGGAAAAGCCCTCGCTCTCATTTTGGGGAAATCCATGATCCAGAGGGTATACGAAGCCGCACGCACGGCAAAATACCTGGAACAGGTCATCCTGGCCACTGATGATGAAACCATATTTCAGCAAGCTCAGGATTTCGGGGCAGAAGTCTTTATGACCTCTCCTGACCACGTTTCCGGCACCGACAGGGTGGCCGAGGTCGCCGAAAGGATAAAAAACCAGATCATCATCAATATCCAGGGAGATGAGCCCCTTATCAGGGGAGAGGCTATAGATGAACTGGTGGAGGCCCTGCAGGATAAAAACATCCCCATGGCCACTTTGGCCGTGAGAGAAAGTGATCTGAGCCTCCTTGATGACAGCGGTGTGGTCAAGGTTATCCCCGATAATAACGGCTTCGCCCTTTACTTTTCCCGTTCGCCCCTTCCTTATAAAGCATCCGAATTCTTCTGGCGGCATGTCGGGGTTTACGGCTACCAGAGGGATTTCCTCCTGAATTTCTGTGCGCTGCCTCCTTCCAGGCTGGAGAAAACAGAAAAGCTGGAACAACTCAGGGCTCTGGAAAATGGCTTCAGGATAAAAATCATCGAGAGTCGCTTTCCCAGCTTGAGCATTGATTTCCCCGAGGATATAATCAAAGTCGAAAAACTTTTGAAAGAGACGAAGATATGACCAAGTTTATTTTCATCACGGGCGGTGTCCTATCCGCACTCGGTAAAGGAATCGCTGCCTCCTCTATCGGAGCGCTCCTGGAAAGCCACGGCTACAGAATAACCCTTCAGAAGTTCGACCCTTACCTCAACGTGGACCCGGGCACCATGAATCCCTACCAGCACGGAGAGGTCTACGTGACGGATGACGGAGCCGAAACCGACCTTGACTTAGGTCACTACGAGAGATTCACCTCGACCAGGACAACCAAGGCGCATAACTGGACAGCCGGTCAAATCTACGAAACGATCATCCGCAAGGAACGGAAAGGCGAATTCCTGGGAAAAACAGTCCAGGTCATCCCCCATGTCACCGATGAAATAAAAAAAGCCTTCTACGCCGCAGCTGACAAGAATGATATCGTCATCGTCGAGATCGGCGGCACAGTGGGAGACATCGAGAGCCAGCCGTTCCTCGAAGCCACAAGGCAGATGAGGCTTACCCTCGGCAATGAGGACACGCTTTTCGTCCATCTCACTCTGGTTCCCTTCATCAAGACCTCAGGAGAGCTAAAAACCAAGCCCACCCAGCATAGCGTTCGTGAACTCCAGGCCATCGGAATCCAGCCCGACATCATACTCTGCCGCACGGACAGGGAGCTCCAGCAGGACATCAAAGCCAAGATCTCACTCTTTACCAATGTCCCTCTGGAGGCTGTTATCACCGCTAAGGATGTGGCCAATATCTACGAGATTCCCCTCCTTTACGCCCAGGAAGACCTGGATAAGATCATCCTGAAGCTCCTGAATCTTCCCCAGAAGCAGAGAAATCTCGGCCGCTGGACAACCCTAGTGAACAAGATGCAAACTCCCCGCGATGAGGTCGATATCGCCTTGGTCGGAAAATACGCTGGTCTTCAGGACTCCTACATGAGTCTCAACCAGGCTCTCTATCACGGAGGAATCGCCCATCATCTCAAAATCAACATTTTCTGGATAGAAGCGGAAACTCTCGAAACCCATAAGCCCGAAAAAATCCTGGCGGATGCGGACGGGATTCTTGTCCCGGGCGGGTTTGGATTAAGGGGGATCGAGGGCAAGATCAAGGCTGTGACTTTCGCCCGGAAAAAGAAAGTCCCGTTTTTCGGCATCTGTTTGGGAATGCAGGCTGCAGCCATCGAATATGCCCGCAGCATAGCCGGCCTGAAGAACGCCAACAGCACCGAGTTCAACGCCAAAACCCCCCATAAAATATTCTTCAAATGGAGGGAGCTCAAAGGGGTCCAAGACATGGGAGGCACGATGAGGCTGGGGGAGTACCTGTGCCGTCTGGAAAAGGGATCTTTTGCCAAAAAGGCATACGGCAGGATCAACATCTCCGAACGCCACCGCCACCGCTATGAGTTCAACCCCGACTACGAAGATATCTTGAGCCGGGCCGGACTCTTCATCTCCGGGAAAAATCCTGACCATGGCCTGGTGGAGATCGTGGAGATCAAAGATCATCCCTGGTTTTTAGGCTGTCAATTCCACCCTGAATTTAAATCCAAGCCATTGGCCCCTCACCCGCTATTTAAGGCCTTTATTGGAGCAAGCTATGCCTACCGTTGTCAAAGAGATAAAAATAAACGAAAAAGTTAAGGTCGGTGGAACCCATCCTTTGTTCCTGATCGGGGGGCCGTGCGTCATCGAAAGCCAGGACCATGCGACTTTTATGGCCAAGGAGATAAAAAAGACCTGTCAGGAGCTCGGAATCCCCTTTATTTTCAAGGCTTCATACGATAAGGCCAACCGTTCATCGATATCCTCTTTTAGGGGGCCTGGGCTGGAAAAAGGAATGGAAATCCTCCAGTCCATTAAACATGAGGTCGGAGTACCGGTTCTTTCAGATGTCCACGAAACCAGCCAGGTCGAGAAGGCCGCCCGGGTTCTGGATATCATCCAGATTCCAGCGCTCCTCTGCCGTCAGACTGATTTAATCGTCGAGGCCGCCAAAACCCAAAAAGTCCTCAACATCAAAAAGGGGCAGTTTCTCTCCCCGAGCGAGATGAGAAACGCGCTGGAGAAAGCCCTCAGTCAGAACAATGAAAAGATAATGCTCACTGAAAGAGGTAATTCCTTTGGATACAATAACTTAATATTCGATATCCGCTCCATTCCGATCATGAAGGAATGGGGATTTCCGGTGGTCATCGATGCATCTCACAGCGTCCAGAGACCCGGAGGAGAGGTGACCTCTTCCGGAGGCGAGGCAGAATTCATCCCCTCCGTGGCCCGGGCAGGAGTCAGCGTTGGGGCGGATGGCGTTTTTATCGAAATCCACGACAACCCGCCTGAAGCCCGCTCAGATAGATATAACTCATTGAATATAAAGAAATTACATGACATTCTGCAGGTCTTGCTGCAGCTTAAAAAAGTCAGCGATGGGAATCTAAGCCCGCTTTAAGGTATAATAGGACACCATGACCAGAGAAGAGATCATCCGCATCGGAAAAAAAGCACGAAATCCCGGGTCATCGTGACCGGCATGGGAAAATCCGGACTCGTCGGCCGGAAAATCGCTGCCACCCTGTCCAGCTGCGGCACGCCGGCCATGTTCGTCCATCCTGCCGAAGCCGGACATGGAGACCTGGGGATGATCGTCAAGGAAGACATCCTCATCGCCATCTCCTACAGCGGGGAAACAAAAGAGATCATTGACCTCCTGGATTTTTTTAAAAGGGCCGGATTGAAGCTCATCAGCATCACCGGCAACAAGAAATCAAAGCTGGCTCGATACAGCGATATCGTCCTCGAGGCAGCCCTGGCCATGGGGGATGCCCTGGCCATCGCTTTGATGAAGCAAAAAGGGTTCGGAGAGAGTGATTTTGCGATCGTCCATCCCAAAGGCCAGGCAGGGAAAAAGCTACTCAAGATCAATCAGCTGATGCGCAAGGGAAGGCAGATCGCCTCTGTCTCGCTCAGCACTTCGATGCGGGGTGTCCTGGATGAAATGAGCCAAAAAAAGCTGGGGATGACCTGCGTCGTGGATGGCGATGGCAAGCTCGTGGGAATCATCACTGACGGTGACCTGCGACGGAAGATTCAGGAATACGGGAAAAAATTCATCGAGAAGTCAGCTCAAGACTGCATGACTTCCAATCCCAAAACGATCAAAAAAGAGGAACTGGCCACCACAGCCTTGAACATCATGGAGGAAAACAAGATCACCTCCTTGATCATCAAGGATGAGGAGGGAAAGATCGAGGGAATCATTCACCTCCATGACCTGTGGCGGACAGAGATGTTCTGATGAATGCGAAAGACAGAGCCCGTAAGGTCAAAATGATCATCATGGATGTGGACGGAACCCTTACCGACGGTTCCATCCTCGTCCTCCCTGATGGAGAAGAGCTTAAATCCTACAACGTGAAGGATGGCGCGGGAATCCTGCTCTCTCATCTAGCCGGACTCAAGACTGGCATCATCACCGGAAAAACATCAAAGCCTCTGGAAAAAAGAGCAGAGAGGCTGAAGATATTTGAAGTCTATCAGGGAATTTTAGATAAAAAGAAGGCTCTCGCCGAAATCCTGGAAAAAAACGAACTCGACCTGGAGGACATCGCCTATATTGGGGATGACATAGGGGACCTGGAAGTCCTCAAATCCGTGGGCCTAGCCGGAGCGGTCGCCGATGCCCATCCCGAGATCAAAAAGAACAGTCACTTTGTCTCCTCTAAACCCGGAGGCAAAGGCGCAGTCCGGGAATTTATCGAATTCATCCTCGAGGCCCAGGAAAAGTGGGAAGCTATAGAAGAGAACTTTAAAAAGCTGACCAAGCAGGACGATTTCAAGATCTAAGACTGAGGCAGAATCAGCGGATCAGCCGGCGGCCCGAAAACAAGGCATCAGAGACGTTCTTTCCGGAAGTACGGGGCGCGCGGAGAAAGGACAGAACAACCCAGGAGAAACGAAGAAATCCTCGTTTTTTCGCGATATTTTTCAGCGGAAGATAAGCCGCAGGAGGAATAAGGTGAAGATCAACACGGAAATATTCAGACAGTATGATATCAGGGGAGTAGTCGATAAAGACCTGACTCTCGAGACGGTCGAACTTTTGGGAAAAGCAATCGGCAGCTATTTCCGCACAAACGACAGAAAGGAAGTAGCCCTGGGAAGGGACTGCCGCCTCAGCTCTCCGCGCTTTTCCGAAGCGCTCTCCACGGGCCTTCTCTCCACAGGCTGCCGGATCACTGACCTGGGCATCATTCCCACTCCCCTTCTCTACTTCACCATGTACACCAAGAACACGGAAGCCGGGGTTATCATCACCGGCTCCCACAATCCTCCGGATTATAACGGGTTCAAAGTGATGATGGGAAAGGAGACGCTTTACGGGGAAGCCATCCAGGACATCCTCAAGATCATCCAGGGCCAAGCCTTCGTCGAGGAGGAGGGGTCTTCTGTGAAAAAATACGACATCGTTGGCGAGTATCAGGATTACATCCTGCAGAATATCAAGCTCGAAAAGAAATTGAAAGTCATCGTTGATGCTGGCAACGGAACAGCCGGAGTCGTGGCTGTCCCCATATTTCAGGAATTGGGCTGCGAGGTCATTCCTCTTTATTGTGAGATGGACGGCACGTTTCCCAACCATCATCCAGACCCGACCCTTCCCGAAGCTCTCCAAGACCTGATTCAAGAAGTCAGAGAGACCGAGGCAGACCTGGGAATCGCCTACGATGGAGACGGCGACAGGATCGGAGTGATCGACGACAAGGGCCGTATAATCTGGGGAGACATGCTCATGGTTCTTTTTTCCCGGGATATCCTCCCCTCCCATCCCGGAGCACCGGTCATCTCAGAGGTCAAGGCCTCCAAAGTCCTCTATGAAGAGGTCGAAAAACTTGGGGGCCGGCCCATCATGTGGAAAACCGGTCACTCCCTGATCAAAAAGAAAATCAAAGAGGAAAAGGCTCTTCTGGCTGGTGAGATGAGCGGCCATATCTTTTTCGCCGACAGGTTTTTCGGTTTCGATGACGCCATCTATTCTTCCGCTCGCCTGATGGAGATCCTCTCCCGGTCCGACAAAAAAATCTCCGAGATGTTCTCGGACCTCCCCCAGACATACAACACCCCCGAGATCAGAATCTACGCCTCGGATGAGGTCAAATTCAAGATCGTGGAAGACGTCAAAAAAGAACTGGCCCAAAAATACCCCATCATCGATGTCGATGGGGTCAGGGCGATCTTTCCGACAGGCTGGGGGCTGGTCAGGGCGTCCAATACCCAGGAAGCCCTGGTGCTCCGTTTTGAAGCGGATACAGAAAAAGACCTAAAAGACATACAGGACGAGGTCAAACAGGTGGTCGAGAAGGCAATCCAGAGGCTTGATCAATCTTGAATCGGACCTTGAATCTGGCCATATTCGTTATGAATCCGACCACCCGGGAAAAAAGAGGAGGACATCTTCTCAATCATCACCGTTAGCCTTTTATGTCTCGATTCAGGAAGTTATCGCCGGCTCAAAAGGAGGCTGAAATGGATCTTCGCGTTGTCATCATGGCCGGTGGCTCAGGCACCCGATTTTGGCCCCTGAGCCGACAAAAAAGGCCCAAACAGTTTCTGCCGATAATCAGCGATAAAACGATGATCGAGGAAACAGTGGGCCGTCTTCTGCCTCGAATTCCCATCAGCCACATCTCCTTCATCGCCAATTCTCAACAGACCGAAGTGATCAAGAGCCTTCTCTCCGGGATTCCCGAGAACAATCTCCTTGTCGAGCCCCAGGGAAAAAACACAGCCCCCTCCTTGATGCTGGCCACCGCCCAGGTCTATCTTCATAATCCAAAAGCCGTCGTCGCCGCCTTGCCCGCCGATCATCTCATCCAGGATGCCCTTCTCTTTCTCAAGAAGTTGGAGGCCGCAGCCGAGGCCGCAGCCAGCGGAGAGAGCCTCATCACCTTCGGCGTTCCTCCGACATATCCGGCAACAGGATACGGCTATATCCAATTCACTCTGGAAAATCCCCTCCGGTTCCGGGAAGAGCTTTTTCATCCTGTCCAGCAATTCAAGGAAAAACCCGACCTGAAACAGGCTGCAGTTTTTCTGGAGAGAGGAAATTACTACTGGAACTCAGGCATGTTCCTCTGGCAGGCCGATGTTTTCGCCAGCAAGCTCGAACAGCATGCTCCCTCCCTGTTTCCATTCTGGGAAAGGATGCTCGCAGCTCTCAAGGACAACGACGAGAGCCGCATCTTTTCCATATTCGAAGAGATCCCTTCGATCTCCATCGACTACGCTTTAATGGAAAAGGCTGAAGGGACTCTGATGGCCAAGGGGGATTTTGGCTGGTCCGATGTCGGAGCCTGGTCATCCCTGCTGGACATCTGGCCCCAGGACGGCCAAGGAAACGTCTTAAAGGGGGAAACAGCCGCCCTGGATGCCCGGAGCTGCCTCGTCTACAATCCCCGTAAATTCACGGCCCTGATAGGAGTCCAGGACCTGATCGTCGTGGATACCGATGATGCCCTTCTCATTGCCCACAAAGACCAGGACCAGAGAGTGAAGGATGTTGTGGAGATGCTCAAACAGAAGGGAAGAAAAGAATATCTGTAGATTCTAAAGTCACTGTTCAGGACCGCTTCGGAAATGGTATGATTAGCAAGGATCGATAAAGACCCCTGCCCGGCTCTGGGGATAAGGTCAAGAGCCGAGGGGAGGCTTTCCATTGGTGGATAGCAAAGGAAGAACAGGGATGCGTAAATTCGTTTTATTCATGAGCCTGATCATCCTTGCCAGTTGTGCCTCCGAAAAGACTCCGCTCGACTCCCCTCTCACTTCATCCGAGATTCAAAAATTGCAAAAAGCAAAACAAGTTGAGGATATTTTCGATACAGAATCGGAAATCCAACTGGCCAAAAGCGAAGAATGCGCCATCGCCTTGATCACGGATATGGAGATCGATGCCAAGGGAAATTACATTGTTGCTGATGGCTGGCAGCGCAGGAAGGTGTTGATATTCGGGCCCGATGGAAAATTCCTGAAGGAATTGGGAAAACAAGGACAGGGGCCTGGAGAATATTTGACTCCGGTGAGCATAGACATAAACAGTAAGCAGGAAATCCTGGTGGCAGATCACTTGGCCAACACGATTCATTTCTATGACGAAGATTACAATTTTATTCGATCGATCGTCTGTAAACCGTATGTCTATCACTTCATCCATGTCAACAGCCGTGATCAGATTTTCATGTATTCGGGGCCAATCTTTCTATTCCGAAAAGGATCATACAACACCATTCACGAATACGATGATCAAGGAAAAACGATCCATTCTTTTGCTCCGCTTCCCGAAGAAGTCCTGGATGTCAGGTTTTCAACACCGCTGGACGGGATGACCATCGACAAGAATGACTTCATCTATGAGATGAATCCCCTGCTCTCTAGCATCCGAAAATTCACCCCTGAAGGGGATCTGGTCAAATCTTTCACCCGCAAGACCCATCCCCTTGAAATATTCACAAAAATATTCACAAAGAAAAAAAAGGCCTCGATAATCGTCTATGGTCCGTATTATCTCGATAAAGGACTGATATTGGCTCAAGTGAGCGAGCATCTGGAAATATACGACACCGAAGGTAACTTCATGGCCGAGAAGCTTTCGTTCTCTGCTGAAATCATCGGCACTCACAAGGATTGCCTTTTGATCCAAGGCTGGGAGGAGAGCAAAAAACCCGAAGAGCGGCCCAATCCCAAAATTATCTGGCTTAAATTGAAAATATAAGGCCTTACAAAACCGGAAAAACTCAAAAGATCATTTCTGTCTTTCGACATTTTCAACTTAGAGGAGCTGAACCTTTGATTCGGACCAATGATCCCTGTCTTCATTGGCGGAGTCTAAAAGTTCAACTGAGTTCAGCTCGTCCTTGTCACAATCGCCTGAATTGCGTTCTGAATCCTGCCGTCAGGGCCATTCACTGGCTTGCATTTTAGATGAAGGAAAATATAATGAAATTTATAAATGATAAAGAATCACTTCACTATTCCTTTATGGAAGGAGGGAAATCAGATGGCTATTCCGGCAAGGATCAAAGACTGCGGGTTTGCTTCTTTCCTGGCAGTTCTGATTATGGGATTTATGGCCAGTTGTGCTCCGTCAACCTCTGTCTTCAGCCAGGATGGCTGGCAAATCAAGACCAACGCGAAGGAGGAAAGCCTCACCGTCATCCATGAAGACCTTGGAGTTGTCTTCAAGGATATCCAGCTCGGCCTGAAGGAGCATCAAAGTTTCTCCAGGCTTTCCCGTTGGAGCGTCCGATCCGAAGACGACGATTTGGTGATCATTACTGAGGAACCCGAGACGACCTGGAAGTTCAGCCTGTCCGAAAAAGGGGTTCACATCAGCTGTTCTGACGAGAGTGCATTCATGAATGGCATTGCACCGGCAGGTGAAGAGAGGATTCCTGTTCGGGTCGAAAGCCAGGACAACGGCATTATGTACACCTCCCTTGGTTTCGTCTCCGCCAGGAACATCCACTGCCTGTTTGACCGCAAGGCAGACACCATGGTCCAGTTTCCGGCAACAAGCGATCTCCGCCGGAATCCTTCCGATGAGAGGCTGATGGATATCACCTTCCCAGTGGCTGAACGCACTGAAATCTCCATCATTCCTGACTATTACCTCAATGTGCTGGGGTTACAATTCTACAAACCCATGCCCCAACGGTTCAAGGCCGCACCGGCCGGCTGGTGCTCCTGGTACTGCTATTACATGGGAACTACCGAGGCAGACATGGTTACCGAGACCGACGCCCTGGCCAAACATCTCAGGGACTACGGCCTGGAATACATCCAGCTCGATGCCTGCTTCACAAGAGGGGAGGAGGCGAGCTATCTTGACTGGACCAAAGAGACCTTCCCCAAGGGCGGAAAATGGGTCTTCCAGTACATCAAGAGCAAAGGCCTCAAGCCAGGCCTCTGGATCAACATCTACGGGTCGAATTACGCCCGGGCGGAATGCGCCGAAAAATATCCGGAGAACTACTACCTGCGTGATCTGGAAGGAAATCTTTCCGGCGCCTGCTGCACAGCCGATAAAACAGTGGTCAGGCTCGATTATTCCAATCCACAGGTTATAGAGAAACATCTCAAACCGATGTTCAAGATATTAAAAGACGATTGGGGCCTCGAATATTTGAAGGATGCCGGATGGGGAACCTGGATGGATTATTACGATAAAAACAAAGAAAACGCCTTTGACCCGACAAAAGGGAGCCGTGAATGCTATGTCGCGGCGCAGGAAGCCCTGAGGGAAACCCTTGGGGATACCGTCTTCATAAACGGTTGTGCCATGCATGAGGTAGGGCTCTGTTTCGGCCTCTTTGACGGTTCGCGCACCGGAGGCGACGACCGGGCAGTCTGGTACCCCGAAAAAAAGAGAGGCATGTCCATGCAGACCTACTTCCACTCCCTCTTCGGAACCAACTACCTCCACAACACCACCTGGTTCTGTGACCCGGACACGGTTATGGTCCGCACCCCTCTCACTCTGGATGAGGCCAGGACGATCGTCACCACCATAGCTCTCACCGGGCAGCTCTACATGGCCAGTGACTTCATGGGCAAACTTCCCCAGAGAAGGCTGGATCTCTACCAAAAGACCCTGCCGACTACGCCGGTCGTTCCGATCGACCTCTACCCGTACAAAATAGAATCCAACACGAAGGATGGTGTCGTCTGGTGCTGTCCCAAGGTCAAGGAGTTTCCCAGAGCCATAGATTTAAAGGTCAACGCGGAACCCGGTGTCTATGATGTCGTGGCTGTTTTCAACTGGGATGATGAACCGGGCACCAAGACCATTTCGTTCAAGGAGGACCTGGGGCTGGACAGCGAGCTGGAGTACCTGGTGTTTGACTTCTGGGGTCAAGAGCTCAAAGAAATCACTCAGGATAAAATCGCCTCGTTCCTTCCGGCTCACGGCACCTCTGTCTACCTCATTCGACCCCTGCTCCAAAGACCGCAGCTCCTGGCAACCTCGCGTCACATCACTGGGACGGTCAGCCTCAAAGCACTCAACTGGGATGAATCCCATTCCATTTTAAGCGGCACTTCTGAAACAGTGGCCGCCGCCCCTTATTCCCTGTTCATCCATGTGCCGGAGGGAAGAACAGTAGCCAAAGTCGAAGCGGATGCGGAGATACTCTTTCATGAGCTAACCAACAGTATACTTGAGGTGAAATTCGCCGGTCTTCCTGACGCCGAAGGTCTGCAGACCATAAACTGGACGATTCATTTCTAAACAATAGATGGAAAAAGTAAAAATCATTCACTTTCTATGCCTGGTCCTGTTCCTATCGCAACCTACCGCCTTTTCCCAGGAAGTGCCAGAGCTGGCCGCTGACAAATTGACTTTTGACTTCGGCACCATAAGGGAAGGGACAAACGCCAGGGTCACATTCACCATTATCAATACAGGAGCCAAAGAGGTACAGATCCGGGAAATACGCACTTTTTCCGCCTGCGTGGAAGCCAGGCCATTGGCTCAGCGGAATCTTGCCCCGGGAAAAAAGCTCACCCTCGAATACATATTCGAGAGCCTGGGCTACGGAGGCGCTTCAGTCAATAAATCGATTGAAATCCACTACAACAACAATAAACTGAGTCCTTTGCGGCTGAATGTCAAAGGAAAGGTTCTCAGCCTTGAACCCTACCAGGCTCCGCTCGGCGAACTGACTTATAACTTTTTTGTCTTGATCGACATCAGGTCCGAGCAGAGCTTCGCCCAGGAGCACATCATCGGGGCCATCAACATCCCCTTCGAGAAAATCGACAGATGGGCTGCAGATGTGTCCCAGGTTATCTCCGATGAACTCATCATCTACCTCTACTCTGAAGACGGTACAAAAAGCGACAAGTCGGCAAAAATGCTGCGCGATAAGGGTTACTCACAGTACATAAGCCTCGTCGGCGGCTTGAAAGAATGGAAGAATCAAAAAGGAAACAGATTCCTTATCTCAGGCAGATGATGATCAGCGTCGCGAATGACTAGCGGAAGAAACCTCCGTCGCCAGGTTTTTTCATTTTTGCTTCTCCTGGTCTGGCTGATCCCAGCTCTGTATTCTCAAGAACTCCTGTTCTTTTACGAACAGGGCTGTCCTTTCTGTGCCAAGATCAGCTCTTTTTTGGACAACCGGATCCGCCCCAATTACCCGGTGGCGATCAAACACTATGAGATCCATCAGCCGGAACAGGCCAAGTTGATGATGGACTTGGCCAGAGCCTATCGAGCCCAGGACATCCTGGATAAAGGAACGCCCGCTGTCTTCATCGGGGACAGCGCCTTCCAAGGAAGCAACCGTTTTATCCAAAGAAAAATCGAAGAAGCCGTGCGCCGGGCTGTCAAGGATAAAGCGGCCTCGCCCCTGGCACGGCTCCCGGTAGCAAACCGTGCAGAAAAATTCACCTCAAAAATCACTCTTCCGGCAGTGATCGGCGCTGCAGCGGTGGATGCCATCAACCCCTGCGCCTGTGCTGTTCTCGTTCTTCTTTTAGGCACCATTCTGGTCGCTTCAAAGAGGAGGAGGGCCGTCCTTAGCGCCGGATTTTCCTTCACTGCGGCCTGTTTCATTTCTTACTTTCTGATGGGAATCGGGCTGTTTGCGGCTGTTCAGGTCTCTGGAATCCAGCATTATATCTACATCGCTGTTTCTCTCCTGGCCATCTTTCTGGGTCTGTGGAACACAAAAGACTTTTTTTGGAAAGGACGCTGGTTCAGCATTGAAGTCCCCCGGTCCTGGCAGCCTGTTCTCAAACGCATCACCTCCAGCATCAGTTCAGCCTTAGGCGCTTTCTTCATAGGCTTTCTCATCAGCCTCTTCCTTCTGCCCTGCACATCCGGACCCTATGTGGTGGTCATAGGTATGCTCAGCAGCGTAGCCACCCGGATGCAGGCCGTATGGCTTTTGCTTCTTTACAACCTTATCTTCATCCAGCCTTTCGTCATCATTACCCTGGCCGTCGGACTCGGCTTTACCACAACCGCCCGGGTGGAAAAGTGGCGCCAGGAAAAGCTGCGGCAGCTCCATCTTTTTTCTGGACTCTTCATGCTGGCTTTGGGAGCGACTTTGATCATCCTTCTGATTTTGGGGACGATTTAATCCCGTCATTCAACCCGGCGTCAGAAAATGAACAATACCAGGACACCGCGTTTCCTTCAAATCACTTCTGCCTCAATGACAGTTGATTGCGGAGCTGTAATCTGATAAATCGCCGGTTTCCTCTCTCCCCAAGCCAAGACCCTCCCCCCTCCTGGGTTTGACTGAAGACACTGACTGTGTTATTAAGCAATCTTGACAAAATTAGATTTTTCTCCGGGTCTTTAAAACCGTGGAACATGACTTTCCCCATCAAAAGCGAAGAAGGACTCCCAGGAAAAATCGCCGCGTTCAAATCGGACTGTCAAGGAGTATCCGGTCATGATTGACCTCCAGAAGAACGAAACCAGGCTCAAGAGGGCCATCGAGAGAGCCAGAGAACGCCGGATCATCATTCCCACCTTCCAGCAGATGAAAAACCCGCAGGCGGTCCCGGAACAGATAAAAGACAAACTCAAAGGAATCGGGCTCTGGGATGTCAATCCTCTCAATCTCTTCCGGATCACCTGGAAGAACCAGCCGGTATCCTGGGGTGGGCTGTTCGCGAATACGAACTTCATGGAAATGCCGAAAGAGTTGACCGGGGTGGAAGCCCGGATCCTGGCCCTTGTCGGCAAGTGGTTTCCCACCGGCTCCCACAAAGTCGGGGCAACCTTCGGCTGCCTTGTTCCCAGGCTTGTCAGCGGCCAGTTCGACCCCACCCGGCAAAAAGCGGTTTGGCCCTCAACGGGAAATTTCTGCCGCGGCGGCGCTTATGACGCCGCTCTCCTTGCCTGCGAATCCATCGCCATCCTGCCCGAAGAAATGAGCCAGGAGCGCTTTGACTGGCTCTCCCAGCTCGCGGGCGAGGTGATCCAAACGCCCGGCTGCGAGAGCAACGTCAAAGAAATCTTCGATAAGTGCTGGGACCTCCGGAAAACCAGAGAGGATATCGTAGTCTTCAACCAGTTCGATGAGTTCGGGAACTACCTCTGGCATTACGGAGTCACGGGGAGCGCAGCAGAAGAAGTCCTCGAAAAATCAATATCCGACAGGGAACGGTTTGCGGGTTTTGTCGCCACCTCCGGCTCTGCCGGGACGCTGTCGGGCTGCGGAGACTATCTCAAAGAAAAGTTCCCCGCTGCCAAAACCGCTGCGGGTGAAGCCCTCCAGTGCCCCACTCTCCTCCTCAACGGCTTTGGGGGACACCGCATCGAGGGGATCGGGGACAAGCATGTTCCCTGGATACACAACGTCCGTAACACGGATGTGGTCATCGCGGTGGACGACATCGACTGCCTCTGCCTCATCAGGCTGTTCAACGAAGAGGTCGGGAAAAAGTTCCTGACTAAAATGGGGGTGTCCGAAACCATGATCCATGGCCTTCCTCTGCTGGGAATCTCCAGCGTCGGCAATCTCCTCGCCTCCATCAAGTTTGCGAAATACTACCAGCTCACTCCAAGAGACGTGATCCTGACCGTGTTCACCGACTCCATGGAGCTTTACCAGAGCCGTCTCCGGGAGCTTGGCGAAACCCGCGGACCCTACACCGAACTCGAGGCGGCCAAAGACTATCATCATTCTCTGATAGGAGCGAGGATCGATCATATGCTCGAGCTGAGCTATTACGACAGGCTGAGGATCCACAACCTCAAGTACTTCACCTGGGTCGAACAGCAGGGCAAAAAGGTGGAGGAGCTGAATGCCCAGTGGCATGACTATCCTGATTATTGGAAGGATATCCAGTCGAAAGAAGCGGAGATCGACGATCTGATAGCTGATTTCAACCAAAAGACAGGTCTCTTCTAAAGAAAGCTATCCCATTTTCCCCTTTTCACGTTGCCCGGAACCGGAAATTTTCACTTTACTCAAAACCGGAAGTTTTCACTTTGCCTTGACATCATTTTCATCCCTCGTTGACAACCTATCGATGCTCTGTTATAAGCTTCTCTTTAGAAAACGGAAAAGAAATCCGACGAACACAACAGAATATATTTTAAGTCCTGATGAAAGCATCCTGAATGAAATCCGAATACTCAGTCAAAACCTGCCAGGAATTAGAAGAGACCTTCCGCAACCGGAAAATCCGCCGTCCTCTGCGTGTCCAGCGCTACGACCCGGGGACTGAACTCAATTATGACGTTAGGGGCGTGATCCCCGGCGGAAAGGGACGCTTGAGGCTGGAAGTGGAAGAGTTTGTGGGAGGAGGCTTTGCCGGCCAGGTCTACAAGGTGAAAGTCAAAGACCTCCAGCCCGTCCAAGGTCAGATCCAAGGCCTTGATTCCGGCCGGTCCTATGCCCTGAAGGTTTTTGTCCCCCCCTCAGGTTTTGCCCGGCTGTTCCGCAACCTGATCTATGCCCTTGGATTCCAGGGTCCTTTCTCCCTCCAGGTCAATCCCGACGCAGCCAGAGCAGGGGCCCTGTGGCAGAAGTTCATCCGCCAAGGGGCAGGTTTGAAGCTCGGCTCAGAAGAGTCGGTAGTGGACATACTGGCCACCCTTGTCGACACCACTCTCGGCAGCTGCGGCGAGATCAGCGAGTGGATCGACGGACGTCTGTGGCGCCTTGAATCTGACGACAACCTGGATGCCCGGAGGAAGGGGAAAGCGGAGAGTTCCACTCAAGAGCTCGGTTCGCCTGAATATCGGGCGAAACGGATATTTATGAGGCGCCTGGTGCGGTTGATGCACGAGATGGGAGCTTTCGAGATCGCCCGGCAGTACGAATGGTGGACCTGCAAAAGTCAGCCTAACGTGCTCAAAAGAAGAGCCGGCGACTCCAGCCCTTTCGAGGGCCATGTGGCCGTTGATTTTCGGGCCGGACTCGCTCTCCACCTCTTCCTTCCGATGAGTCCGGCTGATTTCAAGCTCATCTTGCAGGGGGTCAGGAGAGGAAGCCTGGTGCAGTTTGACCGGGGAAACATAAGCCGGCTTCAGGCGTTCACCAACGCTCACCCAGAGGCTTTTGCCGGAATGAAGGAGGCCCTGGAAGAGCTTAAAGAAAAAGAACAGCTCTACCGGGATTCTCTCCCCGATATTCCGCACCACCATTTTCGACTGCTCTTCAGACCCAGGCTCTGGGCCTCCATCCTCAACAGCAGTATCACCGGATGGAAAGTACAAGGCACCATTGATGAGGAGGCCGCAGGCCGGCTGAGAAAAAAGCGATTCCTGGCCACAGTCCTGTATATCCTGGGATTCCTGCCCTTTCTGGGCCGTTTCATCCGCAAATTGTGGGGACGAACGGACTATCGGCAGCACATTGGACGTCTCCTGACCAGCCTGAATTACCTCGGCCGGGCCATGCGGGCCCGGATAGCGGAAATCCTTATCCGCTGGCACCGGTCAGGCCGGGTGGATGAGAAACGGGCAAAAAGGCTGGCCGAGCGTCCTTGGAGATTCTTTGCCCATCTGCCGCTGGCCTTTCTTCCAGTAAAAATGCACAAGTTCTTCTCCGACTGGCGATTCTTTCTCCGCTCCCTGGATAACATCTTCGTCCGGCCCTTGAGGCTGTACTTCAAAGCCGAAGCCAGGGAGAAGTGGCTGAGAGAGATCATCTCTCAGGGGGAAAAAAAGGGGATGCTGACCAAAAAAGAGGCTGCGCACATCACATCTCAGATCAAGGAATCCTTCATCCAGAAATATTTGAAAAGTTTGGCTGTCCATGTCTGCACCATCCCGGTGACCCAGATCGTCTCGGTCGCGGTCGCCCTGATCTACGTCAGGCTGCATCCTGAACTGTCCTGGCAGCAGGCCACTCTTCATGCGGGGATCATCCTGGGCCTTTTTCAGGTCACCCCCATCTCGCCCGGATCGCTTGTCCGGGGTCTGTATGTCACCGGTCTCGTCCTGCGGGAGCGGAATTTCAAGGATTACAGCATCGCCTTCTTTCTGAGCTTCTTCAAATACATCGGCTATCTGGCATTTCCCATCCAGATGGCCTACCGTTACCCCGACCTGGCCCGCTTCATGGCCGGACACTGGGCTACGGGAGCGGTACACATCGTGCCTGTCTTCGGCGAAAGAGGCGCTCTCCTGGAACATGCTGTCTTCGATCTTTTTTATAACTTTCCCTTGAACATCCGGCGGAGGGTTCGCGAACGTCAGGAAAAGCGCGCCGGGTCAAGAGCAAGATACTGGCATCTTTCTCTCTGCCTGCTGGGAGGAATCCTGTTACTGGCAGCCATGGATATCGTCTACTTCAACCTGGCTGGCCATATCCCGACCTTTGGAAACATCTGGTGGCTGGCCCTTTGGATCCCTGCTCTGGCCGCGGCGGCATCCTCTGGCTGGGCCGGAGGAGCCACTCTTCCCCGGCGAATGGCACTGGGAGTCTCCTGCGGAGCCTTGACCGGGCTGCTCTATGCAGCCTCGAACACCCTCCTGCGATATTTTCTGTCCCCTGAAACCGGGGAAGCTCTCACATCTCTTCAGCTCCTGGCCCGGATCGCCCCCACAGCACTCTGGTGGATGTTCCTGTTCACGATCCTGGCCGTGATCAGCGCCTTCCTGGTTGAAACCAGACCGGTCAAACACCCCGCTCCCTCTTCGAGTTAGCTTGGCTTTCTCAAAATTCAGGGCAATAAAAAGCCGGCGTTTTCGTCTCAATAAATAGGAAATAAAAACAACGGAAAGAACCAGTGAACAAGGTCGTTGAATTTTTCTGGACGGAATACAAGAAATGGGTCGGTTACGTCCGAAAACTGATCGATGACACGGCTGAACGGGATGCGGAGGATGTCGTGCAGGATGTGATGCTGCATATCTTTGACAGGGCGGACATCGGAGCCCCTATCGAGTACCTTTCCGCCTACATCTACCAATCCCTGCGGAACCGCGTGGTTGACCTTCTCAGAAAAAGGAAGGAGACCTCATCCCTTTCGGACATGATCCTGGCCTCATCCATAGACACAGCCGACGAATTCGAGAAGAAGGAGCTTCTAGACAAGATCTATCAAGCCATGGATTATTTGAACGACGAGGAAAGGGCTGTGGTTATCGCCACTGAATTCGACGGAAGTTCTTTCCGTGAAATATCCGAAGCCTGGGGAGTCCCCCTCGGGACTCTCCTGGCGAGGAAATCACGGGCGTTGAAAAAGATAAGACAAAAACTCACTGAATCAGTGAAACCATCTTAAAGGAGGACTCAGATGGAAAACAGCAATGTCCATACCCACTGGGGAACCGAGCCCAATCGGTTTCTAAGATTTCTTCGGATAATCGGCATGGTCATTCTCGGCTTGGCTTTTGCCGTAGTCTTCGCCTTGATCTTCGGCCTGGTGGTCAAACTTCTCTGGAACTGGCTCATGCCGGCTCTCTTCGGTCTGGGAAAGATCAGCTACTGGCAGGCCTTTGGTATCGTCATCCTGGCCAAGATCCTCTTCAGCGGTTTGGGCCACCGTGCAGGAGACCGTCACGAACCATTCCGCTCAAGGTTCCGAGACCACTGGCCTTTCTCTATGGAAAAGGTCGAGGGCAAGGACTGGCGTTATTACAAAGATTTCTGGCGCGACGAGGGAAAGGCTGCCTTTGAAGACTATGTCCGGAAGGTCAAGGAAGAAAAAAAGGAAAAACAATCGGATTGAGCAGTTGCTGAAATCCATCCCCCGATCAATGAAGACGGGAATTATTCCTTGGTCTTCTTCAACCCCAGCTCTTCCAGCTGCTTTCCGGCGATCTCTGCAGGTGACCCGGTCAGAAGACACAGGGCGCTGGTGGTCTTGGGAAAAGGAATGACATCCCGGATGGATTCTTCGCCGGCCAGGAGCATCACGATCCGGTCAAATCCCAAAGCGATACCGCCGTGAGGCGGCGCACCGTAAGTCAAAGCATCGAGAAAAAAGCCGAACTTGGCCCTGCTCTCCTCCTCACTCAACCCCAGGATCTCGAAGACTCTTTTCTGGAGATCCAGGTTGTGGATCCTAATCGAGCCTCCGCCGATCTCGAACCCGTTGAGGACCAGGTCATAAGCCTTGGCCCGGACCTTGAGGGGATCATTCTTCAGAAGGTCAAGGTCAGCCTCATGAGGTGAGGTGAAAGGATGATGCATGGAAACAGGACGTTTCTCCTCCTCGCTCCATTCAAAAAGAGGGAAGTCTGTAATCCAGGCGAAGTGGAAGGCCTTTCCTTCCTCCGCACGAGTTTGAACGAATTCATTCCTTAATTCTCCCAAGGCCCTTAAAGCAACCGCTCTTTCATCTGCTACCAGGAGCACCAAATCCCCGGCTTTTGCCTTCAATTTTTCCCAGAGGAGGCGGAGATCCTTCTCCTCTGTCTTCAAGGAAGACTTGAAGCCAGCCTCCTTCTTGATCCAGACGACTCCTTTGGCCCCGAAGTCCTTGGCCCTCTGGTTGAGCTTATCCAGCTGGCTTCGGGAAAGAGAACCCTGTCCCGCAAGCACCAGACCCTTCAAGACCCCTCCGGCAGAGAGAACTCCTTTCAAAAGCGTGGACGCCAGGCTCACGCCGATCCCGGTCAAGTCCTTGATCTCCATCTCCGAGCGCAGATCAGGCTTGTCGGTCCCGAACCTTTCCATGCTCTCTTCATAGCTGAAGCGGGGAAACGGAAGGGCCACTTTCACCCCTATGAGCTTGAAAAGAGAAGCCATCATCCCCTCAACAAGGGTAAACAGCTCATCCCGTTCGATAAAGCTCATCTCGATATCGACCTGGGTGAATTCAGCCTGGCGGTCTGCCCTGAAATCCTCATCGCGAAAGCAGCGGACGATCTGGAAGTAGCGGTCAAAACCCGCTATCATCAGCAGCTGCTTGAAAATTTGAGGGGATTGAGGAAGAGCGTAAAACCTCCCTTTGTAGGTTCGACTAGGCACAAGGTAGTCTCTGGCCCCTTCAGGAGTGGACTTGGTCAGGAAGGGAGTCTCTATCTCCAGAAAACCGTTTTCACTGAGATAATTGCGGACGTCCAGGGCGGCCTGGTGGCGGAGCTTGATATTCCGCTGCATGGCCGGCCGTCTCATGTCCATGTACCTGTATTTAAAGCGCAGTTCCTCTGATGCCTGAGGGGGATCAGCGATAACGAACGGAGGGACTTGAGAGTGGCTTAAAACCTTCAGCTCCTGGGCCACCACTTCCACATCGCCGGTGGGAAGCTGAGGATTGCGGGCATTTTTCTCTCTTTGCTTCACCACTCCCTTAACAGCCAGCACATTCTCCATCCTGACTTTTTTTGCCGTATCCAGGAACTCCGCCTTATCAGAAGGAACGACGACCTGAACCACTCCCTCTCTGTCTCTCAGGTCGATAAAGACCAGGTTTCCCATATCTCTCTGTCTGTTGACCCAGCCAAAAAGGGTCACTTCCTGGCCGGCATGCTCAGAGCGGATCTCTCCGCAGTAGGCTGTCCGTTTCCACTCTGTTGATTTTCCTTTGGCCATCGATTCCATCCAGCGAATAGCGGAAAATGCCTCTATGAGGCCTTCCGGATGACGGGCAGAATTTCCTCTCGGCTTTTCTCTTCCTGCTGGCCTGAGGCCATGTTCTTCAGCTGGTATCTCTCCTTTCGGACTTCTTCTTCACCGATGATCAAGACCCAGGAAGCTTCCAGCTTGTTCGCCCGGCTCAGCTGGGTCTTCAGGCTCTTATCCCTGTACTCCAGCAGGCATTCCAGCCCTTCCCTGCGCAAGAACCGGACCAGGGACATCCCGGCCCTTTTGGCTTCTTCACCCAGATAAGCCACATAAAGGAACGGCTCTTTCTTTTTTTTGAAAGGGACGACCGTAAGCAGCCTCTCCAGGCCCATGGCAAACCCGATCCCGCAGATGTCAGGGCCTCCAAATTCCTTCATCATATCATCGTACCTCCCCCCGCCGAGAATGGCGTCCTGAGCGCCAAGCTTGGAGGAGATAATCTCGAAAGTCGTTTTGGTATAATAATCCAACCCTCGAACCAGACGGGGTTCGATCCTGTACTTGATACCGAATAAATCCAGGTGTAGGCAGAACCGGTTAAAATGCACGCTGCATTCGGAGCAGAGATAATCCGTTATCTTGGCAAAATTCTGAGCGATCTCCCTGCATGTGTCCACTTTGCAGTCGAAAATCCGCAAGGGGTTGGTGATAATCTTTCTTCTGCAGTCCGGACAAAGAGCTTGCTTCGCTTGTTCTGCCTGGCTCCTCAGCTCCTTGGAGTAAGAAGGTCGGCATTTTTTACAGCCGACAGAATTCACCAGAGTTTCCGTGCCCGCGACATGGAGCTCCTGGAGAAGATGATCGGCCATCTCCACCAGCTCCGCATCCACAGCCGGGTCTTCCTCGTTGAAGACCTCAACATCCAGCTGGTGGAATTGGCGGTAGCGTCCTTTCTGGGGCTTGTCATAACGGAACATGGGACCGATGTAATAAAACCTCAACGGTTCTGGCTTCAGATAGAGCCGGTTCTCAATGATGGAGCGCACCACGGATGGGGTGTATTCAGGCCTCAAGGTTAAAGAACGCCCTGCCTTATCGATGAAGGTGTACATCTCCTTGATAACGATATCCGAGGTCTCTCCTGTTCCTTTTTCAAAGAGCTCTGTCGCTTCGAAGACCGGGGTCCTGATCTCCTTGTAGCCGTAGAGTTCACAGATGTACTGGACCATACCCTCGACAGCCTGCCACTTTTTGGCCTCAGCGGGGAGGATGTCTTTTGTTCCCTTCACAGCAGGGATCTGTTTTTTCATTTTTCCGTAAACACCCCGATCTTTCTGAACTTTTCGTATCTTGCCTTCAATCTATCCTCTACCGACATCTTCTCCAGCCTCTTCAAGGTTTGATTCAGCTCTTTGTCCACATTCTTGAAAGTCTGTTCAAAATCAACATGAGCCCCTCCCGGGGGTTCGGGGATGATCTTATCGACTATGCCCATGTCCAGAAGGTCCCTGGCTGTCATTTTCAAGCTCATGGCAGCAAGAGAAGTGGCTTGCTGGTCTTTCCAGAGGATAGCGGCGCAGCCTTCCGGAGAGATCACGGAGTAGAAGGAATGCTCGAGCATCAAAATGACGTCACCGACGCCTACGGCCAGCGCGCCGCCGCTCCCGCCTTCGCCGATCACCACATTGACCACAGGAACCCGCAGCTTTGAAATCTCCTTGAGGTTATAGGCGATCGCCTCGGCCTGCCCATGTTCTTCGGCTCTGATCCCGGGATAAGCTCCTGGAGTATCGATAAGAGTGACGACCGGATGTCCGAATTTTTCGGCCAGTTTCATCACCCGGAGGGCCTTCCGGTAACCCTCTGGATTGGGCTGGCCGAAATTGCGGTCCAGCCTCTGCTTGGTAGTCCTGCCTTTCTGATGCCCGATAAAAGCAACAGTGCGGCCCTGGTAAAAGCCCAAACCCGCTATGATCGCGGGATCATCTCCTGCCCGGCGGTCGCCATGCATCTCCATGAAATCCTGAGCCAGATAGCCGAGGTAATCCAGGGTATACGGCCGTTTGGGATGGCGGGCTATCTGGACGATGTGGAGGGGGGTCAGAAGCGGACTGATCTTCTTCCACTCTTTCTCGATCTTCTGCCTGAGCTGAGGGATCTTCTTCCTTTCCTCTTCCTCCTCGCTCGATAACAGGTCTTCGATCTTCTCCTGCAGGAGCATGATCGGTTTTTCAAGCTGGTAGAAATCCTTTTCTTCCTTCATCGCTCCAGAGATAGAACCTTATCTAATTTACCCGTCTATTCTATAGAGTTGCCCGAATTATTGTCAAGCGAACAACCGGTGGCTAAGCATCTCTCTATTTTTGATGATGGAAACGGCTGACCTAATGTAGACACAGTTGATAAGGTTACAATCTCTGTGCGGGCCTGGATGCCGCCCTCAGCCCCAAGGGAACCAGTCCCATCGGTTCCCCCGTAAGCATCCGGGTGAAGGGTTATATACGGATATGAACGCCGTTCGTCCTGACAAAATTCTTGATAATATGCATTCTCTGTATGTGGATCAATGGGACTGGGAAAGAGTGATTTTAAAAAGTTCCGATTATCTTGTTCTAACTGGATCGGATTTAAATCATTACTCTACGACCACACCGGTGCCGTAGGCCAGTATTTCAGCAGCATTCTGCATGATCATCGAAGTTGAAAATCGAATATTGATGATGGCGTTCGCTCCCAGCGACTCAGCCTCCTCCACCATCCGGTCCAGGGATTGCTCCCGCGATTCAGCCATCATCTTGGTATAGTCCGTGATCTCGCCTCCGACGATATTCCTCAGCGCCGCTTTGATATCCTTGCCGATATGCCGGGCACGAATGGTGTTTCCCCGAACAAGCCCCAACGTTTTTGTGATCTTTTTTCCAGGGACAAAATCCGTTGTCACCATTATCATTTTTCAATCTCCTTGTACCTCTCCCTTTTGCGGACAAAAAGTTGCTCCCTGAGCAAAGAAACCAGTAGCACGACAAGTCCTCCCAAGACGCTCAGGATCCCGATCTTCAGGATAAGAGGAACGGAAGCGTCCTGGATGATTCCTTCGACGAGCTTGTAGCCGCCAAAAAAGAAAAGGATTATGGCTCCGATCGAAAACAAGATCCAGCCGATCCCTCTTTCCAGACGGTTATAGACCGAAGTCCAATACATCTGCCAGGCCTCCTTTGGAAGTTTTTTGAGCGCCATCCGACTCATCACCTCCTCGAATTTGCCCATTTCTTCAAACTCCTTCCTGCACTCAGAGCATTCTTCCAAATGGCTCTTGACCAGTTTTTTCTGCTCCTCATCCAGCTCCCCATCGTAGTAGGAAGAAATGAGTTCTTTTATCTTCTGATGGTCCATAACAAACTCCCTTGGTTTTAACCTCCAAGATTCAGGAATTTCTTGATCACTTCTTTCAGCTTTTTTTTGGCGTAGAACAGAGAAGACATCACCGTCCCGACAGGCTTTCCCGTCACCTCCGAGATTTCCTGGTAGGACAACTGCTGAAAGTAGCGCAGGATGATCACCTCTCTCTGCTCCACGGGAAGACTCTCTATTCCCTTCCAGAGGACTTCTTTCATCTCCCGGTCCTCATGCTCTTCTTTAAGGATACGGCCCTCGTCCAGGGGAACCTCCTGAATGCGGCTGCGGCGCTTGAGATGATCGAGGCAAAAATTTTTTATCAGCTTGTAGAACCAGGGAAAGAAAGGTCTTTCAATGTCGAAGCTCTTTATCCTGCGGAAAGCCTTGATGAACGCCTCCTGGGAGATATCCAAGGCATCCTGCGGGTTGCGGACAAAGCCTAAGGCGATGTAATAGGCCCTCTTCATGTAGCGTTCGACGATAGTCTGGTAAGCTTCTTTTTTTCCTCTCTTGACCTGGAGCAAGATCTCTCGCTCGGAAAGGGGCTTTTCTTCTGCCATCACAAACCTGTTCTTCTGAAGAAGAAAATCTCTGGGGACTGCTGTTTCCTTTGACATCTTTGCTTCTCTGCTGTTATGAATACCAATCCGTTCTCCATTTTATTCAATTATTTTTAATTTTCTTTGCCGCACAATCTCATACAGAAAAATCGCGGCCGCTGCAGACACATTCAGAGATGTTATCCGTCCCAGGAGGGGGATGGAAAGGATCTTGTCGCACTTCTTCCTGACGAGAGGACGCAATCCCTTCCCTTCCGAACCCAGGACCAGGCCAACGGGCTGGCTATAATCGAACTCATACCAGTATTCCTTCTGCCCGCCTTCAGCCCCCACCAGCCATAGCCCCTGCTCCTTCAGGTCGTCCATAGTCCTGGCCAGGTTCTTCACCCTGGTGACATTAACATGCTCCAGGGCACCGGCTGAAACAGAAGAGACCGTCTCTGTAATCCCAGCCATCCTTCTCTCGGGCAGGATGATGCCGTCGACTCCCGCTCCCTCAGCCGTCCGGATGATCGCCCCCAGGTTCTGGGGGTCCTCTATGCCGTCCAGTAATACGAGCAGGGGAATCCCTGCTGCTCGCAAAATATCCTCCAGGGAGGAGAATTCCTTGGGGGAGACGAAGGCGATAGCGCCCTGATGGTCCCGGGCCAGGCGGTCAAGCCTCTCTTTGGGGACGAAGAGATAGGGAACATGCCTGGCTCTGGCCAGGCTGATGAGCTCGGTGACCTTATTATTTTTTTTTCTTTTCTGGATAAAGACCTTGCTTACCCGGAGGCGAGAAGACCGGAGAGCCTCAATGAGCGAGTTCCAGCGGCTTATTCTTTCCAATTTTTTCGCGTTATTCAGACTGTTTATTCTCCTGCGGCCTCCAGCGCCCTCTCTATCTTTGCCCAGGTGTCGCGGAGAGTGGCGGTCCGGTTGAAGACGGGATGGCCTGGCTTTGAATCCAGAGTATCCGCACAGAAATAACCCTGTCTTAAGAACTGGTACCGGTCTCCTGGCATCGCCTGTTTGAGGCCTGGCTCTGCCTGGCAGGAAGCGATCGTCTCCAGGGATTTAGGATTCAGGTTTGCCTTGAAATCCGCATTCTGCTCGACGTCACTGGGATTCTCTTTGGAGAAGAGATTATCGTACAGCCGGACCTCGACTGGAAAAGCGTGGGCGGCTGAAACCCAGTGCAGCGTCCCTTTGACTCTGCGGTTATCCTCTGTCCAGCCTCCTCGGGACTCCGGGTCATAGGTGCAGTGCAACTCCACGACCTCTCCCGTTTGCTCGTCTTTAACCACATCGGTGCAGGTAACGTAGTAGGCATGCTTCAGGCGCACTTCGCGTCCCGGTGCCAAGCGGAACCACTTTCTCGGCGGGTCATCGCGGAAGTCCTCCCGTTCTATATAGAGCACCCGGGAGAAAGGTATCTTCCGTGCTCCCATCGACTCGTCCTCGGGATTGTTCACGGCATCCAGCTCTTCCACCTTGTCCTCAGGATAATTATCGATGATGAGCCGAACAGGATGCAGCACCACCATCACCCGCGCCGCTCGCACATTCAAATCTTCCCGCAAACAGTGCTCGAGGAGGGCGATGTCCACCGTGCTCTCCTTCTTGGCCACTCCGATCCGCTCGCAGAAATCCCGGATGGATCGGGGCGTGTAACCCCGCCGCCGCAGGCCCGAAATGGTCGGCATCCGGGGATCATCCCAGCCCGCGACATGTCCCTCCTCCACCAATTGCAGAAGCTTCCTCTTGCTTATCACGGTGTAGCTGAGATTGAGGCGGGCAAACTCGATCTGTTGGGAATGGAAGATGCCCAACTCTTCGATAAACCAATCATACAGCGGGCGATGGTCTTCGAATTCCAGGGTGCAGATGGAATGGGTGATTCCTTCGATGGAATCCGATTGGCCGTGGGCCCAGTCGTAGGTGGCATAAATACACCACTTGTCTCCTGTCCTGTGATGGGAGGCTTTTAAGATACGGTACATGACCGGGTCCCGCAGGTTCAGGTTCGGTGAGGCCATATCGATCTTGGCCCGGAGAGTTCGCGAGCCGTCTGGAAATTCTCCCTTCCGCATTCGCTCGAACAGATCCAGGTTCTCCTCGACGGAGCGGTCGCGGTAAGGGCTGTTCCTGCCGGGCTCGGTCAAAGTCCCCCGGTACTCCCTGATTTCATCAGCGCTCAGGTCACAGACGTAGGCCTTGCCCTTCTTAATCAGTTGGAGCGCATACTCGTAAAGCTTCTCAAAGTAGTCGGAAGCGTAGAACAGCCGGTCCTCCCAGTCGAAACCGAGCCAGCGGACATCCTCCATGATCGAGTCAACGTACTCCACCTCTTCCTTGCTGGGGTTGGTATCATCGAATCTCAGGTTGCAGAGCCCTCCGTATTCCGCAGCCAGCCCGAAATTCAAACAGATGGATTTGGCATGCCCGATGTGAAGATAGCCGTTCGGTTCGGGAGGAAAACGCGTATGAACCCGACCGCCATGCTTGCCCTCCTTTATATCTTTTTCAATAATATCTCTAATAAAATTGGGGGGAGGAGTCACCGTCACTGAGGCTGCCGCTGTCTCATCCTTACTGCCTCCCTTTTTTTTCGCCTCATCCTTCATGATTTTTCTCCGTGGATTCAAAGGTTCTCATTTCTTTAAAACCTCCAACACATCAGACACCCGCTGCGAACAATTCTTCACGGGCAGAGGGAAATCCAGCCTGGCCCCCTCTTCCACCAAGGGGATGAATTTATCCAGCTCAAGCCCTGAAGCCCTGGCCGTAAGGACAATCCGGAGTGGATGGTAGAGGTCTTTACCCTTGCAACCCGTCTCTTCCCTGATCTCCTGGGCAAAGGCAGCGAACCGGTCATAATCAAACTCTTCAACCCGAGAGAGCTTCTCGGCAAAATGCTCGATGACCTGGGGTGCACAGCCGGCCTCCAGCTCCTTTCTGGCTTCCTCGTCCATCTCCTGAGGAGAGAACTCGAAAAAAACCCGCGCCTCCTGGGGCAAATCACTAAAGCGGTCAATGCGGCTGGACAGCACCTCGACCATCCTCTCCAGCCACTCCTGCTGAGCTTCAGATATTTTCTCGGGCAGGAACCCGGCACTCCTTAAATGGGGAGAGGCCAGCTCCGCTTTCTGCCGGGGAGTGAGCTTCTTGATATGCTGACGGTTGATCCAGTTGAATTTTTCGTAGTCAAAGATGGCGGAGGAACGGCTGACTTTCTCCAGATCGAAGAGTTTCACCAGATCCTTCTTGGCGAGCACTTCCTGGCCATCCGGAGGAGCCCAACCCAGCAAGGAAAGGTAGTTGAAAAGAGCCGAGGAAAGAAACCCGTCTTTCTGAAACTGCTCGACCGCTGTGGCGCCATGTCGCTTGCTCAGCCGCGCGTTATCCTTGCCCATGACCATGGACAGATGGGCAAACTGGGGAGGCGAGAAATCCAAAGCCCTGTAAGCGAGAAGCTGTCGGGGAGTGTTGGAGATATGGTCCTCGCCCCTGATGACATGGGTGATCTCCATCAGATGGTCATCAATGACCACGGCATAATTATAGGCCGGGAGTCCGTTGGACCGGACAATGACCGGGTCTCCGATCAAGCCCAAATCAAAGTTCAGCTTCCCTCTGACCAGGTCATGGTAATCCAGGCTGCCGCTATCAGGAGTCCTGAGCCTGACCGCTGCTTCCTCCCCTGAATCGACTCTGCGCCGCGATTCCTCCGGGGAAAGGGAGCGGCATTTCCCGCTGTAAACCGCCATCTTCCCCAGGGCGATCGACTCTTCCCGCGTCTTTTCCAGCTCTTCAGGCGGACAGAAACAGTAGTAGGCCTTCCCCTGGTCCAGCAAGCTCTGGGTATAACCTTTATAGACCTCCAGCCTTTGCGACTGCCGGTAAGGACCGAGAGGCCCCCCGACATCAGGCCCTTCATCCCAGTCCAGCCCGAGCCAACGGAGGTCGTCCATCAAGCTCTTTTCGTATTTATCCGCGGACCTTTCCCGATCCGTGTCTTCGATCCTGAGCACGAAAATGCCGTTTGCCTGACGGGCAAAAAGCCAGTTGAACAGAGCTGTCCTGGCATTCCCCACGTGGAGGAACCCAGTCGGGCTGGGAGCGAAACGGACTCGACATTTCATGAGGGCTGTCTCCGGTTTTCCTATTTTATAATTAATCACGGATTTTATCCACGGCAATTATCCCCATCCGGAAGGACAAAATCAAAAAATCGAGGTGGAACCCCAGGTCTGGGTTCTTAGGGCATATTTTCTCGTATTCATCCATTCTTCTCTTCGCTCATTTTTGTTGAGAATGTTGAGAATAAGGATTATTTTCCGCACCTGTCAATATCGATACCGGCAACCTTTTCACTGCCTGATGCGTATATAATACCTAAGATGAAAGCAAACGAAAGGAGCTGAAGATGAAATTCAAGACAAAAGTTGCGATTTTTCTGGTGGCTGTACTTCTGAGCCTTGTCGGGTTTAACCTGATCGTCACCTCTCCCGAGCTCAACCTTTTAAAAGCCGGAAAGACTGCCGATCATGAATCCACCTCCAATTATTTGGCAAAAGCAGAAACAGCTTCTCCTTACTCCGCATCTTCCCGAGCAAAGATGTAATGAGAAAGACCGGAATGATACAAGTCATTAAAGCTTGGGATTGGTTGGTCATAAACTGCGAGAGGTTGATACTCTCTGTTTTTCTGGGCGGATTAAGCCTTCAGGCTCAACCGATTCCCGTCACTCCAGAGGCTGCAGTCTCGACCCGAAAATAGAGAACGGCAGCCTCTTTCTTTTCTTCCCCCTCTTCCCTCCTCTGTGGGAACGCGTTTTCTCTTTCGAAAAGAGGCGTTGCTTTCTTTCTGTTCAGTCCTTTTTCCGGACGAGAGCTTGCGCCCAGCAGGCGATGGCCTCTTCCCGGCCGACTGCGCCCAGCCCTTCATTGGTCTTGGCCTTTATTCCCAGATCATGCTCCCCGACATCAAGGATAGGGCAGAGAACCTTTTTCATCTGAGGAATATAGGCGGCAAGCAGGGGTTTCTCGGCAACGATGACGGAGTCGATGTTCAGGATTTCCATGTTTTTCTCTCTTATTCTGGCCATCACTCTCCTCAACATCTCCGTGCTCCGCATCCCCTTGTACTGTGGGTCGACATCGGGGAAAAGACGACCGATGTCGCCCTCTCCCGAAGCGCCAAGAAGGGCATCGATGACAGCATGGATCAGGCAATCGCCGTCCGAATGCCCCCTCAATCCCTTGGGAAAATCAACCTCCACTCCTCCGAGAAAGAGCTTCCGCCCCTCTTCCAGCTTGTGGATATCATAGCCGAGTCCTGCTCTAACCTTCACAGAAAACCTCCGCCATCTTCAGGTCCCCAGGGGTGGTGACTTTGATGTTCCTGAAGTCTCCCTGGACAACAGCAACCCTCTCTCCAGCCCTCTCCACCAGGGAGGCCTCATCTGTTCCGTAAAAGCCTTCCTGGCTGGCCTTAACCAGTGCTTTTTTCAGCGTGGAATACAGGAAGCCCTGCGGAGTCTGCACCCTGAACAGTTTCTCTCTTTCTAGTGTCTCTTTCACTTCCTCCGCTTCGACCATCTTTATGGTGTCCTCAACCGGGATCACGGGAATCGCCGCTCCTTTTTCCCGGGTTGCCTGGATGACGCGGCTGATCAGCGCACCGCTGATGAAAGGCCTGACCCCATCATGGACCAGAACGACCTCTGCTTGGGCGGCATCAAGCTGCTGAAATCCGGAGAGGACAGAATCCTGTCTCTTCTCTCCTCCTCTGACAACTGCGGAAACCTTTCCATATCGCTGGAGATACTCTTTTCCCTTCGCCTCGTCCTTGACAACCAGGATAACTTCGTCCACTTCCGCATGGGCTTCAAACGCCTCCAGGCACCACTCCAGGATGGGCTTCCCTCTTAAAAAAGCGAATTGTTTGGGAGATCCGAAGCGCTGCCCCTCACCCGCGGCTACGATGATCGCCGAGACTCTTTTCATCTGGACTCTTCGTTGTAGCGTCCGAATATCATCTTTCCCACAGTTGTCTGGAGAACAGAAGTGACAGTGATGTCGATATTCTGGCCGATCATCTTCCGGGAATTGTCAACCACAACCATGGTTCCATCGTCCAGGTAGGCCACACCCTGGTCCTTTTCTTTCCCTTCTTTAAGGATAAAGACTTTGAGGATTTCTCCAGGCAGGACAACGGGCTTTAAAGCATTGGCCAGCTCGTTGATGTTCAAAACTGGAATCCCCTGAAGCTGAGCAATCTTGTTGAGGTTAAAATCATTGGTGATGATCTTCCCATCCATATGTTTGGCCAGCTCAATAAGCTTGGAGTCGACATCTTTGATCTCAGGAAAGTCAACTTCTGAGATCAAGGAGGACACCTGGGAGGATTTCTGAATGTGATCGAGCACCTCCAATCCTCTCCTTCCTCTCTGTCTCTTGACTCCATCGGGAGAGTCCGCGATCAACTGAAGCTCCTTAAGGATAAACTGAGGGATAACGAGAGAACCCCCGATGAAAGCCGTGTCACAGATGTCCGCGATCCGTCCATCGATAATCGCGCTGGTATCGAGAATCTTGTAATCACTGCTCATGCTTTTTTCCTTGAAAAACCGCAGGAGATGGGGAGGCTCCAGCCACTCGAACTTCCGCGTCCCGACCAGGAAGCCGATATAGGGCATGATAAGGAGAAAAAATATCCTGATGAAAGTCGTGGTGGGATTGTCGTTGGCGATCGTCTGGTAGATCGAGCCCAGGGCCCAGCCCAGAAGGACTCCGGCCAAAGTGCCCACGGTCGAGCTCCAGATGATCTTGAACTGGCTTTTGCGAATCCTGGTCTCCAGGTAGACGATGACAACGCTCAACACAAACCCTATCCCTGCTCCGATGATGCGGTCGAGTTGGAATGGAGGGAAAAAGTAACCGGCCGCAGTTATAAGAGCAACAATGAAAAAACGAAAAATAAAAATACCCATGAAAAATTCCTTATTATTATAATATGATTCCTAAAGCCTGTTTTATGTTTTTGGCTCCCAGGAGCTCTATTTTTGGCATGTCCTTCTTTTCCAGCTGAGAGATATTCCCCTGGGGCATGATGACCGTACGAAAACCGAGGGAGCTGGCCTCTTTCACTCGAGCCAGAGGCTGGCTCACAGACCGGATCTCTCCGCTCAGCCCGACCTCTCCAAAGACCGTGACTTCGGGAGGGATGGCTTTATTCTTCAAGCAGGAGATCACAGCCGCGATCACTCCCAGGTCTGAGGCGGGCTCGTCTATATTCAATCCCCCGGCCACGTTGATATAGATATCTTCTCCGGCAAAGCTGAACCCCACCTTTTTCTCGACAATCGCCAAGAGCATGGCCGCCCGAAAATGGTCGAGTCCGATGGTCATCCTCCGCGGGTTCCCGCTGAACAGGGTGGAGGAAACCAAGGCTTGAATCTCGGCCATCAACGGCCGGGATCCTTTGATGGTGCAGACCGCCACACTCCCGGCTTCATCAGTAGGCCTCTCCTTCAAGAAAAAAGCGGAAGGATTGGGGATGACCTGAAGCCCCCGGCTTCCCATTTCAAACAGAGCCAGCTCTGAAACCGGTCCAAACCTGTTTTTCAGGGCCCGGAGCACCCGGTGGCTGTGGTCTCTCTCTCCCTCAAAATAGAGGACAACGTCCACCATGTGTTCCAGAGATTTGGGCCCGGCCAGCGAGCCCTCCTTGGTGATATGGCCAATGAGGAAGGAAGAGGATTGGTTGTTCTTGGCAAACCGGAAGACCCGATTGGCCACCTCTCGGACTTGACTGATGGTGCCCGGACTCGAGGACAGCTTTGAAGAAAACACGGTCTGCACCGAATCCAGGACAAAGACTTGAGGATTTATCTTTTCCGCCTGGGCGATGATCCGTTCCAGATTGGTCTCCGCCAGAAGATAAAGGTTTCCGTTTCGAAGGCCAAGCCTGTCGCCGCGAATCTTAATCTGCTCCAGAGATTCCTCTCCGGATACGTAGAGGACCTTTTCCCCTGAGTCGGCAAAATCGCGGCTCATCTGGAGGAGGAGAGTCGACTTTCCGATTCCCGGCTCTCCCCCTATCAAGACCAGAGATCCGAGAACGATTCCTCCTCCGAAAACAGGGTTCAGTTCCTCGATACTGGTCCTGATCCTCTCTCTCTTCGCTTCCTTGATATCTTTATAGAGGATAGGATCAGAGGGGGGAAAAGAGAACTCGACCGGGGCTTCCTCTTCTACCTCTTCGACCAAGGTATTCCATTCGCCGCAACTTGGGCAGCGGCCCATCCATTTTGGCGAATGGGAGCCGCAATTCTGGCAGACAAACACAGTCCGTATTTTCATCAGAAGCCAAACTCCAGGCCGAAAAAAATCTCTCTGTTAGAAGCCAGGGCGAAATCATCCAGGCCGAGGACAAGATAGAGATGTTTGAGAGGGGCAAAGCTTGTCCGAAGTCTGAAGTGGGGTTGAGAATCTCGAAAAAAGTCATACGCTTCGAGGCTTAAGACCACCCTGTCTTTGATCGCATAATAATCCACTCCCGCTCCCACCTTTGATTCCATGATCCCGATTCTCGGTGAAAAGTCACCCCAGCGGAGTCCGCCCTGAGCAGAATAGAAGAGGTCATCCAGCCATGGGTCATAGATGATCTGGGCCAGAAAGAACTTGTCCTTTGCCGGCCAAAGGCTGAGGGAGAAATACCCCTTCAACTCCTCGCTCTCGATATAATATTCGGCCCGCAATCCGCCGGAGACTTTAAATTCCGAGATCGGATTGATGATATTCTCGAGGTCATTCATTGCGCCTTCAGCTCTTTCATACAATTCAGGCTGTTGAATGAGCTTGCCTAAGGTCCCCTCTCCTTTGTTTATCTTCTCCAATGATTCGTTCAGCAGCTCAAGGGACTTTTCGATATTCTCTATCAGCTTCTTTATTGCCTCTAAGTTGACATTGACATTTTCCTTACTTTCGGAAACCGCATCCTTTATCATGACAATCAGTTCATCCAGGCTCTGAGAGACCCCGTCCACACTCTCTTCAAATTTCCGTATGGCTTGATTGGAGCTCTCCAGTCCCTGCTTGATCTCTCCTTTATAGGTACCGAAGGTATCTTTGAGATCCTTGGAGAGCGAAGACAGGTTATTGAGGGTATCCCGGAAGCTCGATTTCGATTCTTCTCCCCCGATCATCTCGTTTATGATCTGAGCTATTCCTTTGAATTCCTCTCCTATGGCCAGGATGGTGGTCCCCATCTGGTCAAAGCTCACCGGGGGGACTCCTGATAAGGTTTCCCCTGGTTGACAGGATTCCTCCGCCGCGCTGGGCAAAATCTCAATGTGCTTTTCTCCCAAAAGGCCGATAGAAGCCAGGGTGGCCCTCGACCCTTTAGGAACGGGAATCCCGTAATCGACATTCAACTCTACTTCGGCCATTCTTCCTTTAAGCCGGATATCCTTCACATATCCGATTTTCACCCCTGCCATCCGCACCACAGCCCGCTTCTCTAAGCCTGTGGCTGATTCATAGGAAACAAAGAGGGAGTAACCCGGTTTCCTGAATATAACGCTGATGTCGCCCACGATAAAGACGGCGGCGCCAACGATAAACAGGGCAATGGTTATGAATATTCCGATTTTTAATTCTTTGCTCATTATTCTTCCCTCATCGGAAGAGAGGCGTTTTTTTTCTTTTTCTTTTTAACATCTTTCTTCACCAATTTTCAATAGGGCCTTCGGCCCGGCCGTGAATGAATTGCTGGACAATGGGATTCTTGGAATTCTCGATCTCCTCGGGAGTGCCAATCTCAATGATCTTTCCTTCGTAAAGCATGCCGATCCTGTCTGCGATCTTATAGGCGCTCACCATATCATGAGTGATGATCAGCTCGGTGGCCCTCATATCTTTTTTCATCAGGATGATCAGGTCATTTATGGCATCGGCTCGGATCGGGTCAATCCCGGTGGAAGGCTCGTCATAGAGGATGATATCCGGCTTGTAGGCGATGGCCCGGGCCAGCCCGACTCTCTTCCTCATCCCTCCGCTGAGCTCGTAAGGCATCAGATCCTCGATATCCCTCAGCCCGACTTTAGCCAGATTCTCCCGCACTAACTCCTTTATTTCCTCCTTGGAGTAATCCGTGTATCTCTCTAAACCAAAGGCGACATTCTCGCCCACCGTCATCGAATCAAAAAGGGCCGTCCCTTGAAAAAGCATGCCAAACTTCCTGGTGACCGTATGAAGCTCGTCCTCTGAAAGAGAAGTGATCTCCACGTCATCCACAAACACCTTCCCCCTGTCAGGCTTGAGAAGGCCCATGATGTGTTTCAAGAGGACGCTCTTCCCGCAGCCGCTCTGGCCGATGATGACCAGGGTTTCTCCGCGTCTGAGGCGGAAATTGACTCCGCGTAGGACTTTATTATCTCCAAACGCCTTGTGAAGGTCAACGACACGTATCATCTTCCAATATCCGCGGGGAGAGCTTTGCTGAGAAAAAAGTTAACAATGAGAATAAGAATGCTGGCAATAACGACTGTCCTGGTTGTGGCCCTACCCACTCCCTCTGCTCCCCCCTCTGCTTTCAGTCCCTGCCAGCAGCCTATCAAGGCTATGATGATCCCAAAAACCGCGGCTTTGATCAGCCCGCTGAAAAGGTCCCAGAGCTCCATGTATATCAGCGTGTTCCGGATGTAAATATACCTGTTCACCCCCATCAGGTAAACATTATAGAAAAAGCCAGCAGCAATGCCGATAATGTCTCCGTAAATCGTCAGGATGGGAAGCATGATGAAGCTGGCCAGGGTCCGAGGGACCACAAGATAGCGTACGGGATCGGCTCCGAGGCTGAAGAGGGCATCCACCTGCTCAGTGATCCTCATTGTCCCTATCTCTGCGGTCATGGCCGAACCCACTCGTCCCGTGACCATCAACCCGACCAGGATGGGGATGAGCTCTTTGGACAGCCCCAGGGAGATGATCGGCCCGCCGTAGGATTCAGAGCCAGGCCCGATGTAGCGGTGAAATCCCACATAAGTCTGAAGTCCGAAGACGAGACCGCCAAAAGCGGCGGTGAGAGAAACAACAGGTAGAGAGCGAACGCCGATTTCTTCAAGCTGTTGGATGAAGTTTTTCCTCTCCCACGGCTTCCTGAATAGATTCTTAAATGTTTTGACGAAGAGGAGGCTAACCTCTCCCAGCCCTTCAAAAAAGGCGTTTACGTATAACAGCGGGGATCTGACTTTCGGAAACATTTTAGGTTTGAAAAGATTGAAATTCCATGTCTGCAAAACGGGCATACTCACGGATGAAGGCCAGGTTTACCTTTCCTGTGGGTCCGTTCCTCTGCTTGGCCACGTTGACCTCCGCTATGCCCCGAACGCTCTCGTCATTCGGACGATAGATTTCAGGCCGGTAAATGAAAACCACGACGTCAGCATCCTGCTCTATGGCCCCCGACTCTCTTAAGTCAGAAAGCTGGGGGATTGGCTCGCGTCGACCCTTCTCGGGTGCGCGGCTGAGCTGGGAAATCCCAACGACCGGGATCTTTGTTTCTTTCGCCAGCTCCTTTAAAGACCGGGAGATGTAAGACATCTCCTGGGTTCTGTTCTCGAACCTCCCTCCCGGACGCATCAGCTGGATATAATCAATGAACAGTAGGTCGAGATTATGCTCCATCTTCAGCCTTCTGGCTTTGGCCTTCATCTCCATGACAGTCAAGGCCGCAGTCTCATCAATGAATATTCTGGCTTGAGACAGGACTTCTGCACTCAGCTTGAGCTTCTCGAAATCCCTCTCCCCTATAAAGCCGGTCCTGACCTTTTTGATATCCAACTGAGCCTCGGCACAGAGCAGCCGGACCATGACCTGCTCTTTGGCCATCTCAAGAGAAAAGAACCCGATTGAATAATTGGACTTCAGTCCCGCATATTGAGAAATATTCAGGCACAAGGCCGTTTTTCCCATGGAGGGACGGGCGGCAACGACAATGAACTCTGAGTCATGGAAGCCAGAAGTCAGACCATCCAGGTCCCGAAATCCGGTCGGCACTCCGGTGACTGTCTCCTTTCGGTCATGGAGCGCTTTTACCATATCCAGCGTGGGAGCGGTCAAAGATCCCACCGGGATAAAGCCAGGCTTCACCCTCTGTTCGGCAACTTCAATGATGGACGCTTGGGCCTCATCAAGGAGCTCATCCGCATCTTCTCTCTGTTCATAGCTTGATGAGATGATTTTTGCCGAGGAAAGGATCAATTGTCTCAAGAGGGATTTCTCCTTGATGATCCGGGCGTAGAACTCAACGTTCAGGCTCTTGGGAACTCCGTCCATCAAGGATGAAAGGTAAGAGGCTCCGCCCACTTCTTCGAGAGAGCCGTCCTTTTGGAGCTCTTCGCTCAAGGTGACCACATCAACCGGCTGGCCTTTATCCACCAAAGAGATTATCTTCTCAATGATCTTCCGGTTAGCATCCTTATAGAAATCCTCCGGAGAGATGATGGAGAGGATTACGTTCAAGCTCTTATTGTTGAGAAGAATTCCTCCCAGCACGGTTTTCTCGGCTTCACCACTCTGGGGAGGCGTTTTCTTCAGAAATAAAGAGTCAAGTTCCATTGATCTTCCCCTTTATGGAGTCACTCTCCTTTTCCCTCTTTTTCTTTTTCTTCTCCTTTTTTCTCTCCCTCTGTTTCCGGTTCAGGACTTGGCTCTGCCTCTTTTTCCGGCACCTCTGTCTCCTTCTGGCTTTCTTCCGGGACCTTCTCTTCTTCCTTTTCCTTCTGCTCTACTGCTTCAACCTGCTCCGCCTTCTCTGCCTCTTCTAGGGCAGGTTCAGCCTCCTCTGGGACTATTTCCTTTTCAGCAATTTCGGCGGGTTCTTCGCCCGCTTCAGCCCCTTCTTCTTTCTTCTCTTCGGCAGCACGCACTTCTTCCGGCTTTTCTTTCTCCTTAGACTTCGGGGCTTCTTCCCCTTCCTTCACCACCTCAACTTTGACCTCAGCCCGGTCTTCATGGAAGACCTTGATGGACACAGTGTAGTTGCCCAATCTCTTGATGGGCTCCTCTAAAAGGATCTTTTTCTTGTCGATCTCTATCCCGAGTTCATCCAAAGCTTCTTTGACATCCGAAGAGCTCACTGAACCGAAGATAACGTCTTTTTCACCGGCCTTTCTTTTGAAAGTAAGGGTCGTCTCATTGAGACGATTGATCAAATCCTGGTAGGAAGCCCTTTCTTTCTCCACCGACTTTCGCAGGGCCTGCTGTTCTATCTCGATCATCTTCATGTTCGAAGGAGTCACTTCAAGAGCCATCTTTCTGGGTATGAGATAGTTCCTTCCGTATCCAGAAGCAACGCTGACCATATCCCCTTTTCTTCCGAGGTTTTCCACATCCTGCTTTAAAATTACTCTCATTTTTCCTCCACTACTCCATCGTCTTTAATCTTCCAAGAAAGGAAGAAGCGCCAGTATGCGGGCTCTCTTGATCGCGGTGGACAATCTTCGCTGATGATAGGAACAGGTGCCGCTCACCCGGCGAGGTGAAATTTTGCCTCTTTCCAGAATATATCTTTTTAAAATATCCACATTCTTGTAGTCGATATCTCTGATGTTTCTCTGACAGAAGCGGCAAACCTTCCTTTTTGGCGGAAAATACCTTCGGAAAGAACTCCTTTCCGTCCTTTGTTCCCTTGCCATTTTAATCCTCCTCCTTTTCTTTCTCTTCGGGAAGAGATGCCTCTTCGTCGGCCTTCTCCTCTTTCTCTACGGCCTCCTCTTCCTCGTCAGCCTCTGGCTCTTCCTCTTCCTCTTTTTTCTCCACGGCTTCCTCCTCTGCCTCTCCTCCGGTATCCTCACCTTCCGTCGGTATTTCCTCCGATTCAGGCAGGCTTTTTTCTTCAGGAGCTTCCTTTTCCTTTCTTCTTGCCTTCTCCTTGGTTTCTTTTTTGATCGTCAGGTAGCGTAAGATAGCCTCTGTCTGTTTGAAGCGTCTTTCCAACTCAAAGGGAACGGTCGGGTCCGCTTCATACATAAAAAAAACATAGAAAGCCTCCTCGAATTTCTGGATGGGGTAGGCCAGCCTCTTCTTGCCCCATCGGTCCTCGTTGATCAGTTTCCCATTTTTCTTGACCACCTCAGCCATCTGAGAAATGACTTTCTCGATCGCTTCTTCTTCCAGGTTGGGGGAAATGAGAAATGCTGTTTCGTATAGGGTCATTGAAACCTCCTTATGGATTTAAAGCCCCTTCCTCTGTGAGAAGGAACAAGGAGCATTCTTTATATTATCACTTCACTCGGTTTTTGTCTTTCCTTTCTGATTAAACAGGTTCATGGCCTCTTCTGCTTTTCCATCCAGGATCAAATCCAGAGCCTCTCCGGCTTTCGTCAACCCTGATGCCCGGAGCGGTTCTTCTGCTTTTTCGAAAGGAGAAAGCACGTAATCGACGGCCTCCTTACCTTCAGGCAAAGGCCCTATCCCTATCCTTATCCTGGGGAACTCCGTCCTTCCGACTTCCCGGATGACAGAACTCATCCCCTTATGAGTGCCCGGGCCGCCTTTTTTTCTTACCCGGATCTCCCCCAAAGGAATATCCAGGTCGTCATAGACGACGAGAAGGCATTGAGGATGAACATCTCTTCCTTCTAATATCTTTTTCACCGCCAGTCCGCTGTTGTTCATGTATGTCTGAGGGATTGCCAAAAGAATCCGTTTCTCATTTCTTTCACATTCGGCAATCTTCGATAAAAACCGTCTCTTTCTGAGTCTTAGCTTCCACTCCTTGGCTACCCTTCTTACAAGAGTAAAGCCTATGTTGTGCCTGGTCGTGGCGTATCGCTTGCCGGGATTTCCCAGGCCCACAATGGCCCACAATTATCACTCCTCTTCCTTCTTTCTTTTTTTCTCTTTTTCCTCTTCCTCTCCTTCTTCTGCAGGCTTCTCCTTCTTGATGACTTCAGGCTCTTCCTCTTCAGAAATCACTTCTTCCTCTTCCTCTTCTTTGACTTCTATCTCTTCTTCTTTGGTCGGGATTTCGATATGGACCAGTATGGAATCAGAATCCGTAATCAGCTTGACCCCTTCGGGGGGATCAACATCTTCGACTTTCAGGGATTGACGGAGATGAAGGGCACTGATGTCTATCTCAATATTTTCGGGGATATCCTTGGGAAGGCACTCCACCTCAATCTCTCGGGTGATAAAATCTACAAACCCGCCTTCTGTCTTGACCCCGACCGCATCCCCGACTGTGACCACAGGAACAGAGACACGAACAACCTTATCCATGGCGATCTGAATCAAATCAGCGTGCAGGATCTCATCGCTCACAGGGTCCAGCTGCAAATCCTTGATCATCGCATTCCTCGTCTCTGAATTAAACGAAACTTCAAAGACGGTATTCTCACCGGTATCGGACCTCAATATCTCAAAGAGAGCCTCCTTTTCCAGAGTCAGGGGAACGTTAGCCTCATTGGACCCATAGAGGATGACAGGAACCATTCCTTGCTTCCTCAACCGGCGCGAAGCGTTCTTACCGAAGACATCTCGTTTTTCTGCTTTGATCTTAAAACTCATTTTCCTTCCTCCTTAAACAAACAGCGAGCTCACCGAGTAGCCTTTGTTGATCCTCCGAATGGCCTCTCCAAAAAGCGGGGCAACCGAGAGAGACGCGATCTTTTGACATGAGGTAGCCTTGCCATTCAATGGGATGGTGTTGGTCACAATCAGCTTCTCCATCTCAGAATTTTCAATCTTCTCCACAGCCTGTCCCGAAAGGACAGGGTGGGTGCAGGCCGCATATACCTTCCTGGCCCCTTCTCTCTTCAAGGCCTCCACAGTGTTCACCAGCGTACCCCCTGTATCCACCATGTCATCCAGGATCACTACGTCGCGGTTCTCGACATCTCCGATGACATGAATAACCTTGGCCACGTTGGGAGCAGGCCTCCGTTTGTCTATTATCGCCAGCTCGGCAGACATCCTCTTGGCAAAAACTCTGGCTCGCCCCACACCTCCTGCATCGGGAGAGACAATGGTCAAGTTCTCCAGCTCCAGGTTCTGGATGGAATTGGCCAGGACCGGCGCGGCTCTCAAGTTATCCACAGGAATCGAGAAAAAGCCTTGAATCTGAGGCGAATGAAGGTCCATGGTCAAAATCCTCTCGGCCCCAGCGGCCTCCAGCAGATCAGCCATGAGCCTGGCCGAGATGGGAACCCTGGGTCTGTCCTTCCAGTCCTGCCGGGCATAGCAGTAGTAAGGAATGACTGCGGTGATCCTTTCAGCCGAGGCGCGCTTGAAGGCATCCAGCATGAGGAAGAGCTCCATCATGTGAAAATTCGCTTCGTAAGCGCCGGACTGGATGACAAAGACATCCTCTCCGCGGACATTCTCATCGATGTAGAAATGGATCTCCCCGTCGCTAAATCGTTCCAAAACACACTTTCCCAGCTCAATCTCCAAAAATTCTGCGACCTCTTTCGCTAAATCCGGGTTGGAACTGCCCGCGAATACCTTCATAGTATTTTCTTTTTCCATCCGCTCTCCCCGCTCTCCTCTGCTGGCTGGGGCGGGAGGATTCGAACCTCCGAATGGCGGCTCCAAAGGCCGCTGCCTTACCGCTTGGCTACACCCCAGCTCTTATGTTCTCCCAGTACTGTTCCCGAGGTAATGTTCCCACGAGAACCGAAGGGTATTTCTTCTCGAGTTCCTTGGAGGCTGTCTCTGCCTTCCCTCTGTCCGAAAACAATCCGAATACAGCTGACCCACTTCCACTCACCAAGGACAACTCTGACCCCTGATCCTGAAAATAGGCCTTAATGGGCTTGAGTTGGGGGTAAAGGCAAAAAACCGTCTCTTCTAACCCGTTCTCCAATAAACCGAGCTGCCTGCTGTCTAAAAACTTGATAATTTTACTGTCTTTGCTTTTTGAAGTCAAGGAGGGCTGTAACTGCCCGTAGACAGAAGCCGTCGATATCGAGAGCCGGGGCAAAGCCAGAAGACACCACAGCGGTTTAAGGTCAGGAACAGGAGCGACATCATCGCCTCTTCCCGTGCCCAGACACAGACCTCCTTTAAGGAAAAAAGGAACATCTGCCCCCAGCTTTTTCCCTAAATCCATCAATGCCTTTTCATTCAGGTTGAGCTTCCAAATCTCATTCAACGCATAGAGGGTCATGGCCGCATTGCTGCTGCCCCCGCCTAATCCTCTCCCGGCAGGTATGCTCTTGGTCGCCTGGATCTTTATGCCCCCGGACAGACGCTGATCTCTTTTCAAAAGCAGGGCAGCCCTGTAGATCAGATTGTCGCTTCCCCAGGATATGGTGGGATCGTCTCCCTTTAGGACAATCTCTTCCCCCGTTGTCTGGTGGAACTCCAGAATATCATATAAATTGATTCCCTGGAGGAGGGTTCTGACTTCATGGTAACCATCCTTCCTTTTCCTGATAACCTCCAATCCCAGGTTGACCTTGGCGTAGGACTTAATTCTCATCGGCCAATATCCTCTCTATCTCTTCCCAGCTGACCCGTCTGTAATTCGTTAAAAAAGCGAGAGAAAAGGAATCCTTCTTCTTGAAAGGCTTATTGAAGCTAAGGCGAAGAACCCTCAGCCGCCCCGAGCTCGAAGAGTGCTGAAAGACGAGGACCTGGGGAAAACGGGAACCAGAGATAAACTCCCTGACTTCAAACCGCAGGCTTCCTCTCTGGCCGAAAAGGATACGGCCTTTCTCGTCCCTGCTCAAAATCCATTCCTCTCCTCCTTTCTCTCCCTTCTCTGCCCTGCTCTCCTTCCATCTTCCTTGTAAAAGGTTGATCATCTCCTCAAGGCTCAGCCGAAAGCCCATAAAATAGTTGATGATCTCCTCCTCGTCCCCCTCCCAATAAACTCTTTTGGACGGGACCAGAAAGGCAGCCCTTTCTCCATCCACGATTATCTGGTAGAGCGTTCTCCCCAGGATGATGTCCGTCACTTCTATCCGTCCCTGGTTAGGCAGCTGGAAAAGAAAGGAGAACTTAGACCGGGCTGATCCCTGCTCTCCGGATATTCTCAGAGAGGCATATCCTTCGATCCGATCTATTTTCTCAGAGGGAGGAAGGATCAAAACCTGAGATGGACGACAGCCGGCAAGAAAGAGCCCCATAAAAGATAAGGCCGCCAAGAATACATATTTCAAGGCAGGAGCCCGGCGAATTTGTCCTGGATGTGTTTCCACAGCGACAGCTCTCATCTCCATTGAATAAATGAATCCTCAGCCAATAAAGATTCTCCTTTTGGTGATCATCGGGATTATCCTTCAGCTAAACGTTCTTATCTCCGGGTCGCAAGGAAAAGGGACTTCAGGGAGAATACAGCTCATTTTCAATCCGCCTGGCTCTGTTCCTGAGGCGGATAACAGTCAGAGCCTTATCTTCCCTTTTGCCTATTTTATCGACTCCTCCTGCTCATCATCATTAACAAGGGAGAAGCCGTAATCTTGCGTCTTTAGCTTTTTCTTTCTCGGTTCCGACTCATTTTTTTTCCTGCTCTCATCAACAGGAGATTCCTCCTTGGAGGCACTCTTCCCCAACCTTATTTTCTCAGCCTTCTGTCTATCCTGTTCATCGACAAGAGAGAAGCCGTAATCTTGCGTCTTCAGCTTCTTTTTCAGCTTTTTTCTCCGAAAAAGAGGATAAAAAGGCGATTTTATCTTCCTTCCAAAGCAAGTCAGACTGGGCCTGAAAATCAAGAGAAGAAAGAAGGCGGCGAATATGATGAGGATTCCGTAATATCCCAAACTCATTCTATTCCTCGTATTCATAAAGAGGACAGACACCCTTTTCCTTCTGACCTTCTCTTATCTTAACGGAAAAAGAAACCTGCCCTTTTCTTTATTCACGCGGCCGCGAATAACCTATGCTCACTGCGGCTCACGCCTGAAAATATTAAATTGTATTATATTCCTGCCCTCTGAAATAGTCAACTTGGACAGAAACTGTGGCTCCGGCTCTCCTCCATCCTCGCCAAGACCCTCCCACCCTCCGCCATGGGCTTTGGATGGTTTTTCAATAATAGATCCTTTGAGTTTGTTTTGTGTATAGACCCTTTTTCATTAAGGTCTACGATGTGTGTAGACTTTTGGGTCTACGATGTCTGTGTATTCATTACTTAATGATTAAATATCACGAGAATAGAGATGCAAAGGCGTGGAAAATCCTCCTTTTCCGTGATAGGTAAAAATCAATGGCTCAGGCTGGACGGTTACCGGGAACATCAGGAAATATCTGAAGAAAGGAAGATTCGATAAAGGATGAGATTATTTGGTTTCCTCGAGCTCATCCTGGAAATTCGGGATCTTTGCCTTTAGCCTTTCCCCCCCCAGGTAATAACCGATGAAAAAGGCTGTGGACGCAGAAAGAATGAGAAGGAGAGTCTTGAAGAAGTCTTTCATGGTCACCTTCCTCTTTAGATTTATACCAAAAACGCAAAAAAAGTCAATACAAATGGCCCTCATTTTAGTTTTTTTTATCAATTTGAGGGTTCCATCATGTTTCATGATATAACCCTCTCTATTTCTGTGAAAGCGAATCATGACGGCGTGAGCTGGCACAGCACCGGGCCCCTCGGAGCCCAGGGGTCGAGGGCAGCATCCAGGCCGCACAGAGATTATAACCTTATGACTGCGTTACCATTAGCTCAGATGTTTTTCTTAGCACGGAAATAGAGATGCCTGCTTTCATGATTTGATTTTTCTCTGTTTTCCTAGTATATTTTTTTTGAAATCCAGCGCTCAGAGAAAACAAGAAAAATGAGAAAAAAAACGCTGCTTTATTCTCTTTTATTCATTCTTTGCATCTCCCTCCTTTGGTCCCAGGAAACGAGAAAACCGATTGTCGCAGGATTATTCTACGATCAGGATGGAGACAGGCTATCCAAACAGATCGACGAATTCCTCCGGAAAGTCGAAACAGAGGATTTGCCTGCCGATAAAATTCTGGCTCTTATCGCACCCCATGCCGGCTACGTTTATTCCGGCCAGGTGGCTGCTCACGCCTACCGTCTTGTCCAAGGCAAGGATTATGAGACAGTGGTCATCATCGGCCCATCCCATCGATACGGATTCAGAGGCTGTTCCATCTATCCTCAGGGAGCCTACGAAACTCCCCTGGGAACAGTTGAGGTCGATGAGTCCCTCGCCTCCGAGGTCTCCAAGGCCTCTGGCTTTGAATACGAGCCAAAGGCCCACGCAGGAGAGCATTCCATCGAAGTCCAGGTCCCCTTCATCCAGAAAACTCTACCCCGGGCGAAAATCGTCCCCATAGTCATGGGCTTCCAATCCAAAGAAACCATCATAACCCTCGCTGATGCTTTGACCAAGGCGCTGGCCGGAAAGAAAGCCTTGGTCGTGGCTTCCACCGACCTGTCCCATTTCTTTCCCAAAAGCAAAGCCAATCAAGTCGATTCCGAGACGATCTCCTGTGTCGAATCCTTTAAAACTGACGATCTCCTGCGAAAAATAGCAAGGGGCGAGAACTTCATGTGCGGGGGAGGGCCTGTGATCGCAACCATGCTCTACGCTCACACCCAGGGCGAGGCCACAGCCAAGATTCTCCGTTATGCGGATTCATCCCAAGCCGGAGGCCCGGAGAACCAGGTTGTGGGCTATTTAGCCGCAGCCGTCTTCTCCTCGGGCGCTCCGCCCGAGTTCACCCTGTCCGCGAAGGAGAAAAAGGAGCTCCTCCAGCTGGCCGGCTCAGCCATCAACGAATTCATCCGGCACAAAAAGGTCATCAGTTACAGCACCCAGGACCCGGCGTTGTTATCCAAAAAAGGCGCCTTTGTGACTCTCAAGAAAAGAGGCTATCTTCGAGGCTGCATCGGCTTCACAGAGCCAGTTCTCCCTCTCTACGAAACGGTCATCCGCGCTTCTATCTTGGCCGCTTGCCGGGATAACAGGTTCCGGCCTGTCACTGCGGATGAGCTCAAGGAGCTGGAAATCGAGATCTCTGTCCTGACCCTTCCCAAGAGGATAAACGACCCTCAGGTCATCGAGGTCGGGAAACACGGCCTCATCATCTCTCAGGAGGACAAAAAGGGCCTCCTCCTTCCTCAGGTCCCGGTTGAAAACAGCTGGTCAAAGGAGGAATTCCTCCAGCAGGCATGTCTTAAAGCCGGGCTCCCGAGGACAGCCTGGAAATCAGGAGCTGAGATCTACGTCTTCGAAGCGATCGTCTTCCACTGATACTCCTCTCCTTGTCGATGAATACCATGTAAACAGCGGGGTGGATCCGGTTCTTTACCCATCTCATCTTGAGTTCCCGAAAAGACCAGCTGAGAATCTTCTCCTTCCCTGATGGCTGATGTTGAAGGAGTAATCTTCCCCAGGGGCGGGCCACTCTCCTCCGGAGCCCCTGGAGGCGGGGGAGAAAATCCCAACAAGGATGGATGGTAAACCGGTGATGGGCTTTCCCCCTCATATTAAGGCAATAATCCGTATGGCATTCTCTATTGAGCGGACCTGGCTGCCGCCCTAGAGCCCCCGTAGCGGAGGGGGATCCCGTCGGGTTGTCCGACGGGGGGACCCAACGGGGCTGATTCCCCGGGGGTCGGGGGCTGAGGGCGGTATCCAGGCCGCACAGAGATTGTCTCCGTATTTACTTCGTTATTAGGTCAGATGTTTCCCTCATTGTAGAATTTGATATGCTCCCAAAAGTCAGAAAAGGCTAGAAATTCAAGAGAAGAGGGAGTAAAATCTATCTTCGGTCATTGTTTTTTATCGAGTCGACAAATGCCTCTTTATGAATACAGATGCCTTCAATGCGCTTCTGTCTTTGAATTCCTGCAGAAGTTCAGCGACCCTCCTTTAAAAGAATGCCCAAAATGCGGGGGAACCCTGAAAAAAGTCCTCTCCCCTCCAGCCCTGCAGTTCAAAGGCAGCGGCTTCTACATCACGGATTACTCCCGAAAGAAAGGGCCAGAAAAAGAGGCCAGGTCCAAAACAAAAACGGCGGGAGAAAAAAAAGAGGCTCCCAAAAACAAAAAGGATTCCTCTTCTTCGGATTAAACACCTCAGCCGCAATCTCCCTTACTCCAGCTTTTTCCTCTTTTGACAAGATATCTGTTAGAGAATAAAATTGAGTGGATGAAAATTGTCGTTCGAGCTCCGAACTGGATAGGCGATTCAATCCTCGCCTTGCCTGCTGTCCACAGCTTAAGCCAGAACTTCCCGGAGGCTCAAATCTGGATAGCGGCGAAGCCCTGGGTCAAGGATCTCTTCCAATCCCACGATTTCATAAAGGGGATCATCCCTCTTCCTGCGGCCAATGACTTCAAGAGCATGAGAAAATCAGCCAAGGTCATGAAGGCCTTCCATTTTGACACAGGGATTCTGCTGGCCAACTCCTTTGCCTCAGCCCTCCTCCTTTACCTGGCTAAAGTCCCCCACAGATGGGGTTATTCAAGGGACGGACGCGCTTTTCTTCTGACCAGAAAAGTCTCTCTAAAGAGGAGCAAACATTCCTCGCACCAGGCGGACTACTACATGGCCCTCATCTCTGGATTGGGGTTGAAAACCCATTCCCCAAAACTCTTCCTCCCCTTAACTCGAGAGGAAAAGGAAGAGGCCAGGAAACTGCTCTTCTCTCAAGGGATAGAACTCGAGCGCCCCCTCGTCATTCTCAATCCTGGCGCTTCTTACGGTCCGGCAAAAAGATGGCCCGCTCAAAATTACGCGGCACTCGGGCGGCTCCTGCAGGAGAGAATCAAGGCCAGCATCCTCATAACCGGCTCTGCGGACGAAGCAGAACTCGGCCATTCGATTGCTTCTCTGATGGCCACCAAACCTCTCGTCCTGACCGGACAGACAGACCTCCGCAGTCTTGCCGGGCTTATCAGCCAGTCAACGCTATTCGTTACCAATGACTCCGGGCCGATGCATATAGCCAATGCCCTGGGCGTTCCGGTCATCGCCATTTTCGGCCCCACGGACCCCAGGTCCACAGGTCCCTTCCAGGACCCGGCAGTCGTCATCAAGAAAGACACGGTCTGCTGGCCCTGCAACTACAGAAACTGCCCGTTCGACCACAGGTGCATGACGGCTATCGCCCCTGAGGAAATTTTCGCCGCCTGCCAGCGATTTGTATCATGAAAAGAAAAGCTGTTTTTCTCGACAGGGATGGAACCATCAACAAAGACGTGGGTTATCCCAATTCTTACAGTGCCATCCATATCTTTCCTTACAGCTACGAAGCAGTGCAAAAGCTGAACCAGTCCGGACTCCTGGCGGTGATCATCACCAATCAGTCCGGAGTCGGCAGAGGGCTGATCAAAGAGGAAAATCTTGAGGAAATTCACCAAAAAATAAGAGAAGATTTTTCCCGGCATAACGCCCATTTCGATGGCATCTACTACTGCCCCCACTATCTTTTCTCCCCTTCGCCGGAATACAGAAAACACTGCCAGTGCCGCAAACCTCTTCCCGGGATGGCGTTGACAGCCGCCCGAGAACTCCAGATCGACCTTAAAGATTCCTATATGGTAGGGGATAAGGTAGAGGATATCCTCTTCGGCGTGAACATCGGAGCCAGGCCCATACTCTGTCTCACCGGTTTTGGCCGAGAATCGCTTCTCAAACTCAAGGAAAAGGGAATCAAGCCCGCTTTTGTGGCCAAAACCCTGCTGGAGGCTGTCAACTGGATCCTGAAAGAAGAAAAAAAATAAATCCAGAATTCATGTAATTCAAGGAAGGAAAAGATACGGCTATGATCAGGTTCGACGATATCCTGGAAAAAGGCACATAAAGGTCAAACCCGGCGTTCCGGAGAGCCCTATTTGAGCCATTCCCTGGAAGTGGCCAACATGCTGGCCGATATGAAGCTGGATAAAACAACTCTGGCCGCCGGGCTTCTTCATGATGTTCTGGAGGATACAGACACAACTTCCGTCGAGTTCACCAGAGCCTTCGGAGAGGAGATTGCTCATCTTGTCGAAGGGGTAACGAAAATAAGCCGGGTTCAGGAGTCTTCACCTGAAGCCAGGCAGGCTGAGAGCATCAGAAAGATAATCCTCGCTATGACCGATGACTTAAGAGTGATCTTTATTAAGCTTGCGGACAGGATCCACAATCTCAAAACTCTCAAGTTTCTCCCCCAAGACAAGCAAAGGCAGATAGCCCAGGAGACCCTGGAAATTTACGCTCCTATAGCCAACCGGCTGGGCATGGGACGGATCAAGGCTGAGCTAGAAGACCTCTCCTTCCGCTTTGTTAATCCCGAGGACTATTTTAAGGTGGCCTCTCTGGTTGAGCCGAAAAGGAAGAAGGCAGAAAAAGACCTGAAGAAGCTACGCGCCTCTCTTGACAAGCTAATGGAAGAAAACAATATCCCGGCGGAGATCACCATCCGCATCAAAAGGCTTTACAGCATCGACAACAAAATGAAGAAACGCAAAATCGATTTCGACCAAGTCTTCGATTTCATGGCCTTGAGGCTGATTACTGATTCCATCAAGAACTGCTATTCGGCGCTGGGCATCATCCACCAGACCTGGCCTCATATCCCTAATCGGGTCAGAGACCTTATCGCCATGCCCAAGCCCAATCTTTATCAATCTCTCCACACAACGATTATCACCGAAAAGAACCAAACTGTGGAAATCCAGATTCGAACGCGCGATATGCATGACTTGGCCGAAAACGGAATCTCCGCTCACTGGAAGTACAAGGAAAAGGACCCGA
>SMTZ1_10001709_pt1 | contig 62331 bp, 49 predicted proteins | sample DeeMarSWOR136_30_FD_25667 | JGI IMG/M metagenome (IMG submission 25667) | reverse complement strand
TGCTGGCTATCGCCAAGCAAAGCGATAATGCCATCGAGGTCAGGGTGCACCCGGTCTTTATCCCGCAGGACTCGATGCTGGGCAAGGTCGACGGCGTCTTTAACGCCGTCCATGTGGAGGGCGACCTGGTCGGCAAGGTGCTTTTCATCGGCCAGGGCGCCGGTCCCGAGCCTACCAGCAGCGCCGTTATCGCCGATGTCATATCCTCGGCGCGATCGACCTGGCGGGGCGATTCCGGCAAGACCATCAAGCCCATGAACGAGATTGAGACACAGTATTACATCAGGTTGACGGCTAAAGACCGTCCCGGGGTGCTGGCGCAAATCGCCACCGTGTTCGGTAAGAACAGGATAAGCATAACTTCGGCCATCCAGCCGGAGTCCGATGAAGAGAAGAAGACGGCGGAAATCGTGATAATGACGCACCCGGCTAAGGAAAAAGCCATGCAGAAAGCCATCGGCGAGCTGAAGAAACTCGAAGTGGTCAAGGAAATAAATAACTTCATCAGGGTCGAGGATATTGAAGGAGGTTAACGCTGAAACAGGGAGTATTGCATCATTATAAAGAATACCTACCCGTTACCTCTAAAACGCCCCTGTTCACCATAGGGGAAGGGGATACCCCGCTGGTCAGGTGCGATAAGCTTGCGGAGAGGTACGGCTGCGGCGAACTCTATTTCAAGCTGGAGGGCTGCCATCCCACCGGCTCGTTTAAAGACCGGGGTATGGTGGTGGCGGTCGCCAAGGCTGTAGAAGAGGGGACCAAAGCAGTAATTTGCGCTTCCACGGGCAATACCAGCGCCTCGGCGGCGGCTTACGCCGCGTATTGCGGGCTGGAGTGTGTCATCGTTATCCCCGGCGGGAAAATCGCCCTGGGCAAGCTGGCGCAGGCTATCGTTCACGGAGCAAAGATACTGGCCGTTGACGGTAACTTCGATAAAGCGCTGGATATCGTGCGCCGTCTCACCGAGAAACACCCGGTAACCCTGGTGAATTCGTTAAATCCGCATCGCATCGAGGGACAAAAAACGGCCGCCTTCGAGATTGTCGACGCCCTCGGCAACGCCCCGGACTATCATTTCCTGCCGGTGGGCAACGCGGGCAATATCACTGCTTACTGGAAGGGCTATAAGGAGTATTACGAAGACGGTAAAGCTAAACAAAAGCCGAAGATGTACGGCTTTCAGGCCGAGGGCGCCGCGCCCATCGTGAGGGGTCATCCCATCGAGAATCCGGAAACGGTCGCCACCGCCATACGCATCGGCAATCCGGCGAGCTGGCAGAAGGCGGTTGCCGCCAGAGACGAGTCCGGCGGCATTATCGATATGGTCAGCGACGAGGAGATACTGGCCGCCCAGAAAATCATGGCGTCCGAGGCGGGGATTTTCGGGGAGCCGGCTTCGGCGGCGTCCCTGGCAGGTTTGATTAAACTTACCAATCAGGGACAAAAATTTGCCGATAAATCAGTCGTCTGCGTGGTGACCGGCAGCGGGCTCAAGGACACCGATACCGCTCTGAAACAGACCCCTGATATCACGGAGCTCCCCGCGGATATCGGTGCCGTGGAACAAGCCCTGGGTTGGGCGTAAAAAGGAGATGGCGCGTCATGGATGAGGCTAAGATAAAAAAAGCCGTAAAGGAAATAATCGTAGCTATCGGGGATAATCCGGATCGTGAAGGGATTAAAGATACCCCCCAGCGCGTGGCGGAGATGTACGCGGAGCTTTTCGAGGGTATCGCGAAAGACCCCAAAGAAGACCTGGACGTTGGCTTCGAACTGGGACACCGCGAGATGGTCATCTGCAAGGACATACCCTTTTACTCCATGTGCGAGCATCACCTGCTGCCTTTCTACGGCGTCGCCCATGTAGGCTATATCCCCAATGAGGAAGGCCGCATCGTCGGCATCAGCAAGCTGGCGAGGGTGGTGGAAACGATTGCCCGGCGTCCCCAGGTGCAGGAGCGTATGACCACGGAAATCGCCGATGCCATCGTCGAGGGGATTCGACCCGTCGGAGTAGCCGTGGTCATTCAGGCGGAGCACATGTGCATGGTAATGCGGGGCATTAAGAAACCGGGCAGCAACGTAATCACCTCGGCTATCCGCGGCTCCTTCCACAGCAACCCGGCCTCCCGCGCCGAGTTCTTCTCGCTGATACAGGGGAAGTAGGCTGTTGGTTAGCTGGCACCTCCCTTCCCCGCCCCTCGTGTTTTATCTTTTCCCACCCTTCCGCCCAGCATCATCAACATCAACTGCTTATCCCATAGGAAAATCCCTCTCGGTCTCCCTTTATGAAAGGGAGACGACCCATTGTTCAAGAAGTATTGTCCCCCTTTGAAAAGGCACTAATATACTTGACACAGTAAAACTTTTGTGCTATCATATAAGTGTAAAGATTTGGAGGATAGCAATGAAAGAGCCAAAGACACTGATAGAAGCAATAAATTACTTCTCTGATCCTGATATATGCGTTGAGTATGTCGCTAGATTGCGCTGGTCTAACGGAGTAACTTGTCCTACTTGCGGAAGAAAGGACGTAAGGTATATAAAAACTCGGCGTATATGGGAGTGTAAATCTCAACACCCTAAACGCCAGTTCTCGGTTAAAGTGGGAACTATTTTTGAGGATAGTGCTATAAGTTTGAAAAAATGGCTCGCCGCTATCTGGATGATTGCTAATGACAAGAACGGGATTAGTTCTTATGAAGTAGCCAAAGGTATCGGCGTTACTCAAAAGACAGCTTGGTTTATGATGCATAGAATTCGTTTGGCAATGAGTACTGACGGTGGTAAATTCTCCGGCTCTGTTGAAGCGGATGAAACTTTTATCGGTGGTAAATCTGTTAACATGCATAAATCCAAACGGGATAAAGTAATCAAAGGGCGAGGAACTATCGGCAAGGTTGCCGTTATGGGGCTTCTGGAACGGCATACTCGCAGAGTCCAAACCAAGATTATCCCTGATATAAGCCGAAAAACAATTCCTCACACAGTTCGCCAATTCGTTAAAACTGGAAGTAATCTTATTACTGATGCCCTGTCCCCTTACAGTGATTTGGATAAAGAATATGTCCATGAAGTGATTGACCATGCCGAAGCTTACGTTAGAGGACACGTTCATACCAACGGTATCGAGAACTTCTGGAGCCTTTTGAAGCGAGCAATCAAAGGAACTTACATTTGCATCGAGTCCTGTCACTTGGGAAAGTATCTTGATGAACAGACTTTCCGCTTTAATAACCGCAAAGATGATGATGCCGGACGTTTTCATAATGTAGTTACCAGTATCACTGGCAAGCGGTTGACTTATAATGAGCTTATTGGGCTGAATACGACGCCTGCCTAAAAGGGGGAAAAAGCGTGAAAAAAGAAAAGAGGGACAAACTCCCCAAACAGGGGAGTGAATCTCCTTTCCAGCGTTTTGAACAGTTGGCAAGGCGGATTGTCGCTGTTCCAAAGAAGAAGTTAAAAGACGAGCCGAAGACTTAATCATTTTGAGTTGACCTCTTGCCATACCTTATAATAAGATTCCCCTATACGCATAGCTTCTTTGATAGTAGGGGAATCTAGAATATAAGGGGACTCTGTAGTAGATAATACACGCCAAACTGGTTTTCGCAGGGTTATTCTGTGAGGAAAGCATATTATAGGTATCCATTTTATCCTCATAATCCAAATACCTGTGCGTTTTCCATTTACCCAATAGTGGTAATAAAGTCCATCTTTTGACTTCCATTCGGCAGGAGGGTAATTATGCAGGATTTTACCAGTAGGGGGCTCAATAGCGCGTGGCTTAAACATAGTAAAAACATACGATTGGGGGATAGCAACTGCGCTATCTGCCTCAAGCCTCTTTACTGGCATTGTCGTGGCAAAAATGTTGAAGGCGGTTGGCAGGCAGTTAAACGAGTTGAGCAAGGAGGATATGTAAAAGATAATTGCCTCTTGCTTTGTATGGATTGTTTTGTAAATAGAACTAATTAATGTAAACATAATTCACTTTGCAAGAATATACTTTCCTAATCATCTAAACCACCTGGATTGAACAACTCCAATAATATCCGCCGAGTGACAAGCAATGCCTGTTTTGCATCATTAGGGTTGATATTTTCTACCCAATTAGCCTGCGGATGACCAGCCTTACCCCCCATAAACACGGTTGCTGAACATTGCCTTATAGCAAGTTCAGATAAGAAATTCTTGTTTCTAGCAATATTGACCATCTTCTGTGGTTCTTGGTCTGGAATACCCTTCAATAAAAGAGCCTGTTGCACAACATATCGACATAATAAGGCTGTTCCTTTTGGAATACCAACTGCAAGAGCAAGAACGGCTTCCTCATACACATAATATAAAGATTTCGGTATAGCTGGAACCGTTAATCCCCTCATCAATTCAGGGTCACCTATTGGTCTTGGTTCAGAGAGCAATGTATTACCACTATAAGAGGGCGCATTTGCAGAATCACCAAATTCAACGTAATATCTTCCTTTACAATCAAAACATGTAATTGAACCTTTATAGTATCTATAAGTCTCCCTATCAAGTATTTGATACGAACCGCAATGTGGACATCTTGGATATGGCATAATAGGCTCCAATGGTATAATATTCGATTGTTGGTTTTTCCCTTTGAAAAAGGGGGATTAAGGGAGATTTTCAATATCACACAAGCGGGGTGTCTAAGAGGGGCGAAGCCCTTCTTTTCTTTTTATTCCCACTTTCCAAAAAACAACATCAATGGTTTTCTATAATAGTACCGTTTGGCGAGGGGGGTAAAATGGGGTGAGGATATAATTGGTCACATGGGAAAAGTAGAAAAAAGGTGGTCTTATATATCCAGCGTGGCGAACTTGGCGTGCGCCTGGATAAAGGCGCGGCGGGGCGGTACCTCGCCGCCCATCAGCATCTGGAAAGTCTCGTCAGCCTTGGCGGCGTCGGAAACGTTGACCTCCAGTATGGTGCGGGTGGCGGGATTCATCGTCGTCTCCCAGAGCTGCTCCGCCGTCATTTCCCCCAGGCCCTTGTAACGCTGTATCTCGTTCTTTCTCGCGGTGGTGTTTTTCAGCGTTTCTTCTTTTTCCTGTTCCGAGTAGACCCATTTGACACCGTCGCTGTTTTTAATACGGTACAGCGGCGGCTGGGCGATGAAAAGGTGCCCGTTGCTGATGAGCTGTATCATGTGGCGGTAGAAGAAGGTGAGGAGCAGGGTGCGGATATGGGCGCCGTCGACGTCGGCGTCCGTCATCAGGATAACGCGGTGGTAGCGTAATCGTGCCGGGTCGAACTCCTCGTCGATGCCGGTCCCCAGCGCCGTAATCATGGCGCGTATCTCGGCATTAGCCAGCATTTTATCCGGCGTAGCCTTCTCCACATTAAGGATTTTACCGCGCAACGGCAGTATCGCCTGGAAGCGGCGGTTGCGACCCTGCTTAGCGGAGCCGCCGGCGGAGGGTCCCTCCACCAGATACAGTTCGCACTGCTCCGGGTCGCGCTCCGAGCAGTCGGCCAGCACCCCGGGTAGCGTGCCGGTTTCCAGTCCGCTTTTCCTGATGATTAGGTCGCGGGCTTTCCGGGCCGCTTCTCTGGCTTTGGCTGAGGTAAGGCATTTATCGATTATTTTCCTGGCGTCGTCGGGGTGCTCTTCAAGGTAAAGAGCCAGTCCTTCGTTGACGACGCTCTCCACCTGGCTCTTGACTTCTATATTCCCCAGCTTGCCCTTGGTCTGCCCTTCAAACTGCGGCTCGGAGAGCTTGACGCTGATAATAGCGGTAAGACCTTCGCGGACGTCCTCGCCGGTCAGGTTGGGGTCGTCTTCTTTGACCAGTTTATTCTTCTTGGCATAATCGTTAAGGGCGCGGGTCAGCGCCGAACGGAATCCGGTAAGATGGGTGCCGCCGTCGATGGTATTGACGCAGTTGGCGAAGCTGAAGGCGGACTCGCTGAAGCCGTCATTGTACTGGAGGGATACCTCAATCTGGGTGCTGTTGACGGACTTTGAAATGTAAACGGGTGACGGATGGCGTACCAGCCGGTTCCGGTTAAGGTGGCGCACGAAGCCGGTAATCCCCCCCTCGAAGTAGAACGTTTTCTCTTGGTCGCCCTCCTCGTCGTAGATGGAGATTTCCACGCCCTTGTTGAGATAAGCCATTTCCCGCAGGCGCTCGCTGACGGTCTCGAAGTCATAGCTGATTTCCTTGAAAATCTCCGAATCGGGAAGAAAGGTGGTGATACTGCCGGTATCGTTCTCGTCCAGCGCTTCGCCGGTAATCTGGACCGGACCTTTGGGGATGCCGCGTAAATACTCCTGGCTGTGGATTTTACCGTCGCGTTTGACGTCCACGCGGCACCATTCCGAGAGGGCGTTGACCACCGACGCGCCGACGCCGTGAAGGCCGCCGGAGACGGCGTAAGTCTTGCCGCCGAATTTTGCCCCGGCGTGAAGCACGGTCATGACCGTCTCCAGGGCGGATATCTTGGTGGTGGGGTGGATATCCACCGGGATACCGGCGCCGTTATCGATGACGCTGACGCTCTTGTCCGGCTTGAGGCGGACTTCGATGTGGTCGCAGCGCCCCACCATGGCTTCGTCGATGCTGTTGTAGGCGATTTCGTATATAAGGTGGTGCAGACCGCGCTGGTCGGTGCTGCCGATGTACATGCCGGGACGGCGTCTTACCGCCTCCCGCCCTCCGAGTACCTGGATATCCTCGGCGGTATATTCGCCGGCATTGCGTTTTCTGGCTTTCTTGAGTCGTGAAGTATCCGGCATCAGAGGCCTTCTCCGACTGGAAAACTACAAGAGGGCAAAGTGTACAAAATGCACATATTTACATTCAAATTATAGCACATTTTAGCTACGGAGTAAAGGTAAAAAGGGTAGGTAAGGGGGTATATTTTTAATGGGGTGCAGAAGGGTTTACACTTTAATACGTTATCTTTTCTTATCCAAGCCGCCTGTCCACCGAAGCTTTAGCGTAGGCGGGCCCTCGCATCATTCACAGCTTAACCCGTGGTTTCCTGCCCAATTGCCCCTTGAGAACTTTGTATTAAAACTGCTTCCTATTATTGTCACCCTGAGCGAAGCGAAGGGTCTCGTGATGGCGCGGTCTTCATATGTTACGCCTGGCCTATCTCCGAGATTCTTCGTCGCTACGCTCCTCAGAATGACATTTGATACAATACCCCCCTTGAGGAACGGAAAAAACACACTTTTCAAACGTTTTACCCACCTGAAGGCGGCCTGGTATTGGGCGGCGGAGGGTTCTTCATGCCCACCCGGAATAGTTCACCGGTATTCTTGCGTTTCCAGTTCATAGATATGCGCTGCTGGGTGGGGTGGAGCATGGTGATAGCCCCCGGCCGGGGGCATTCTTCGACGCAGCCGCCGCAGTACCAGCACTCCTCGGGATAAACGACGATTGGTTCTTTCTTCTTGACCGGGTTCGGCATCATAACGTCGGTAGGGCAGACTTCGACGCACAGATTACAGCCGGTGCATATTTCCGGATTGAACTCAACCGCCTTGTTCGGCGTCGGCGGATTGGGTACCATATAAGCTTTATCGTTCATTTTCGTTAACCTTTCCTCGCGAGTCGCTAATCTTCAGTGTTAAGCGCCGCGGTACTTCCGGTAATTCTTATCGTAATCGGATGAATAGGGCGCTCTGAGATGAAAATCGAGCGGGAGTTCCCGGACCTTTATCTGGTTATCCTCCTGACGGATGGGGAGGAGCTTGTTCCAATCGGACGGGTCCATCTCCGGATAGTCGAGGCGATGGAAGTCCAGCATGGAATTGCTCGCCTTGCGCGATAATGAAGCCTTCATAGCCAGCTCTCCCACGGTGATGAGAGAGCGGCATTCGAGTAAGCGGCCCAGTTCGTGCGGGTTTGAGGCATAAGCGGAGGCGAGTTCGGTATCTCTGAGCTCCCTGAGCAGTCTCAGCCCGAGGTTTAGAGTCTGCTCGTTCTTATACTGGCCGCAGTAGTCGCGCATGATGCGGCCGATGGCGGCATTGATTTCCTTCCAGCCGTTCCCGCCTTTGCTCTGTCCTGTGGCAGTATAGGCCAGTTCTCTTTCTTTCTCGATTTGTTTGCTGTCCGCTACCGGCTCCGGCGCTGCTTTCGCATATTCGGCGGCATGCCTTCCGGCGTACCGTCCCGTGGTGTGGGATTCGCCGTGGCAGCCCCCGCCGAAGAGGTTGCCCCCGGCACCTACGTACAGTCCTTCCAGGTTCGTCCTCAGGTTCCAGTCTACCAGGAATCCCCCGCCGCCGAGACTGCGTATGGTGGGCGGGGTATTGACACCCGCCGACCAGAAATTGGAGTGGGCGTAGCCTTCGGGCATGACTACCGGCGCCTGGAAGAGGTCTTTATCCGGGTCGAAGCCGGCCCGGGTCATGGTATCGTAAATCGGGATGCGGGTCTTGCCCTCGTTGCCGACCATCATCCCGAAGATGTTCCTTCTTTCCACCTCCGGCAGTCGGGTGAAGTCGGCATAGAGCGGGAGCTTGAACTCGCCCCGGCGTATGCGCTCGGGCAGGTCATGGACAAGGCTATTATTGCGGAACTGCTCCAGGTAACGGCCGATGCCGATACCCTCGCCCAGTATGAAGTCCTGGCCTTCCGACGGCAGGAAACGACCCTGCTGGTCCTTGACCGGCCTGTTGAAAGCATCTTCCCAGGGTACCTCCTTGCCGTCGGCGTCCACTATCGGCGTGCCGTGGTAGGTATTGTGGGCGTTAGCCATGCTGTAAGGGGCATAGGCGTAGCCGGACAGCCGCCCCGGTCCGGAGCCTTCCATGCAGACGAATTCAGCCCCGGCGCGCCAGCCGATAGCCTCGCCGGTGCCGGAGGCGTTCATGTTGCCCATCGAGCTTGAGGCAGTTACTTCCGGTGAAAAGTCGAAAAGACGGCCGACGCCCCCCGTAGCGATGACGATAGCTTTTGCCCTGAAGACATGGAACTCGCCGGTGCGGGTATTGACGGCGGTGGCGCCGACGACTCTTCCGCCCTGTTTGCCTCCGGCGGTAAGCAGGCTGGTGGGCATCATCCGGTTATAAATATCCGCGCCGATACGCTTCGCTTCTTCGTACAGCTTCACCTTGATGTTGTATCCCCAGACGCGGATGACGTGACGGCTTCTATAATCGTAGGCGAACATGAGCTTGGTCTTTTCGTCGCGGAAGTCGGCCCCTTTGAACTCGTCTTTAACATCCCGGATTTGCACGCCCATCTTCTCGCATTCGAGCAGGGTGTCCCAGCTCTCCTTGGTGATGATATAGCGGACGTGTCCCCCGGTCCACCCTTTCATGGAGTCATAGCAGGCGTTGGTATACATCTCCGGGGTGACCTTGGAGCAGGGATTGGTGACGGCGCCGTGCCAGTGGTCGACTCCCGCCCCGCCGGCACCGCTCCGCTTGGCGTGCCCCCTCTCCAGGACGGCGACATCAACTCCTTTTTTGGCAGCGTTGATAGCTGCCTGCAGTCCGGCAACGCCGCCCCCGATAACCAGTACATCGGTAACCACTTCATTTGTCTTGGCGTAATTTACAGGATAAGGCCAGTAAGGTACCTTACCGTTTTTCTGAACGTACTCATGCCAGGTAGCCATATATTCTTTCCCTCCTTGGTATTGATTCGGGGAGTTTCAGTGATTTTCCGCCAAGATGTTACTCTGCATTGGAGCCTTTGTCAAATAAATGCTGAAAAAAACTGTATAAAAATTCAGCCAATGTGAACATCAGTTCTTGACAAAACTGATAGAGGTGTTATAATTATAGTACCATTAGCAGTTAGATGACGAGACTGCTAAATATTGCGATTAAGAAAGGGGTGCGGTAGTCAATGGGGAAGACCAGTACGAACAACCGCTGCCCGAAATGCGGCGGGAATCTGTACATGGATAAGGACTATCACGGCTGGTACGAGCAGTGCCTGCAGTGCGCCTATATGCGCGACCTCGAGGTAATTTACGAGAAGAAAAAGCCGGTTAAAATTGAGAGCGAGAAATTGAACTGATAGCCTTAATTCAGGGTAATCGGGCCCGGCGTAACAACCGGGCCTGATTGTTTTTAAGCTTCTTTAGTTCCGTCGGTTGACGACGACCAGCATGACGAAGAATCCTACCACGCACCAGGCAGCGACGACGGCAAAGGCAAGCCCCAGGTTCACGTCTAGGTCGGTTATCGTTCCGCGGGTAAGGTCAGCCATGTACTGAATGGGGAGTACCTTGTGTATGGATTGCAGCCAGCCGGGGAGGCGTTCCACCGGGAACATCACCGGCGAAAAGAGCATCACCGCGAAGCTGAATACCTGCGTTATTACCATTACCATCATCGGTTTGGGCACGAGGAACGCTATGGAGTAACCGAGGAAGCTGCCGCATGCCCCGATAAGAATAACTACGGGTATAATAAGAGGACTGATATTCAGGCTGAAATCAAAATGAACCGCCCCGAGCACTACCGCCAGGATTATGCCCGGCATGGTCGAACCGAACATCACCGTGGCTTCGGCGGCAATGTGGGACATGCGGCCCACGGGCAACGACCATATATAGTCGAATGTCCCCTCGAGACGAGCCGACGCTACTATCTGGGGGCCCACCACAAAACCTACTATGAGCAAAATAAGCGTCGGCGCGCCGGTGGTCAGATATTTCGCTATCGTCGGAGTTATACCGGGGTAGAAAAAACTGATGCCGTAAATCATGCCGACGGCAATTCCCAGCTGGACGGCGAGGTTGAGAGACAGCCATTGCCGGTAGCTCAGGAAAACCCACTTGACCATCAGGAAATAACCCCTCAAACATTTAGGCACGGCTAGCTGACCTCCCCGGATTGTTCCGCCTCGTCGGGGTTCTTGACCAGGCGTACGTAGATGTCTTCCAGCGTGGCGGGACCGAGGGAAAATTCCTCGATGATATCGCCTGCTTTCAGGTTTCGCGCCCAGTCGATGGCGGCGGTTATGTCCGCCGGACTTACCCGGGCGACGATGCGCCGGTTAACTGTAACGGGATTTTGCAGGTAGTCGGGCAGGGCGGGTTCCGCCTGACCCGGCTCCAGTATCAACTCGAGGTGCATGGTGTCACCCTCGTCCTCTTTAAGGCTGGCCGGCGTGCCCATGCCCATTACTCTGCCCTGGTCGACGATTGCCAGTCGGTCGACGACTCTTTCGGCTTCGAGTACGTTATGGGTAACCAGCAGTACCGCGGAACCGCGTTTTGCTATCGCCTGTACTTCCTGCCAGAGTATCCGCCGCCTCATGGGGTCGATGTCATTTGTCGGCTCATCGAGGATGACGAGTTTACCCGGCATTACCGCCGCCATGCAGAAGGCGACGAGACGGCGCACGCCGCCGGAAATGGTGACGCCCATCATTTTCTGCCATTCGCCGATTTCCAGCATCCTGATGAGCTCCATAGCCCGTTCGCGTACCTCCGCCTTCCTGCCGCCCCTTATCCTCCCGACGAGCTCGATTGCCTGGAGGGTGCTCAGGCCGGAGATGGGGACCTGGGTCTGCGCCTGGAAAGAACAGGACTCGCGGGCGTAGCCGGGATTAGCTACCACGTCCACGCCGTCGAGAGTAATGCTGCCGGAGGTGGGAATGGTCAACCCGATTATCTGGTTAACGAGAGTTGTCTTCCCCGCGCCGTTCGGTCCCAGTAGCCCGAAGACCTCACCCTGCTTTATGGAGAGGCTGATATCATCGTTGGCTTTTACTTTGCCTTTATAGACCTTTACGATATTCTTAATTTCTAAAAGCATCTGTCCTGTTTCACAATCTTAGAGGACGATTTGTAAGTTTTTATGAATAAAAATTAATTAGCAAATTAATAAACTTAAAAAATTATATAGATTAATATTTAATTTGTCAATACCTAAATTAAAAATTATTCATATTTTTTACCGCTTTTTATATTTTTGTCTGCGGATTTTTCATGTGTTATACTCGGAATAGATAGTCCGGAATAACTATCGTGTCCGGAAATTGTATTAGGTAAATAGAGGAAGAAGTGGATAGCGCTATAGAAAAAGCTCAACAGTTGGCGGAAAAAATAGTCCAGAACGTCGAGAAAGTCCTAGTCGGCAAGACTGAAGCGGTGCGGCTGGCGGTAATCGCGCTGATAAGCCAGGGGCACCTGCTTATCGAGGATGCCCCCGGGGTGGGCAAGACCATGCTGGCGCGGAGTCTGGCGAAATCGATTAATTGCAGTTTTAACCGCATCCAGTTTACCCCGGATATGCTGCCGGGCGATATCACCGGAGTATCCGTGTACAACCAGAAAATTGCCGATTTTGAGTTCCGCCCGGGACCTCTGGCGGCGCAGGTCGTGCTCGCCGATGAAATAAACCGGGCAACCCCCAAGGTGCAGTCCGCCCTCCTGGAAGCCATGGAAGAACGGCAGATTACCGTGGACGGCACCACCCGCAAGATGCCCTCGCCTTTCCACGTCCTGGCTACCCAGAACCCCATCGAATACGAGGGGACTTTCCCCCTCCCGGAAGCGCAGCTGGACAGGTTTCTGCTGCGGATTAATATCGGCTATCCCTCCCAGAGCGAGGAAATAGCCGTCATAGAAAACCAGCAGTATGTCCATCCCATCGAGAAAATCGACCACGTAGTGGATGCCTCGGATATCCTGCAGTTGCAGGAAACGGTGAAGAAGGTATACGTCGACGATCTGATCAAGAAGTATATCGTCTCGCTCGTCAACGCCACGCGCCATCATCCCTCGATATACCTCGGCTCGTCGCCCCGCGGCTCGCTGGCGATTTTCCGTACGGCGCAGGCAAGGGCTCTCCTGTACGGGCGCGACTACGTCCTGCCGGATGATGTTAAGGCTCTCGCCGAACCCGCCCTGGCTCATCGGTCGCTGCTGTCCTCCTCGGGGCAATCGCAGGGGAAGGACGGCCGCGCTACCATCGCCGAGATACTCGAAACAGTCCCCGTCCCGGGAACACTGCCCGGACGTTAAGGAAGCCGGGCGGGATGTTTCCTCGTAAACGACCCCCGTAGAAGAAAAGCTATGAAAAATCGATGGCTTGTTTTTAGTATATTATTTTTAATTCTGGTGCTGTCTTTCGCCGGGGGCTTTACGCTTTTATGGCGTTTTTTCGTCTTCATTGTGGTGCTGATGCTGCTGGGTTACTTCTGGTCGCGCCTGGGCTCTCGCGGTATCAGCGGTCATGCCGAAAAAGTCCCTGAACACTGTCAGGTCGGCGATTATTTTGAAGAGGAATTCACTGTTTCCAGGCGCAGCGGGATACCGGCGCCGTTTGTGGAAGTGGAGGAGTATACCGATTTACCCGGCTACCGCAATACCGTATCCTTTAATTTCACCACCTCCGGTTCGTATCACTGGCGCAGCCGCGCTTACTGCCGGCGTCGCGGACAGTACCGGGTCGGCTCTCTGACCGTAAAGGTCTCCGACCACCTCGGCTTGTTTTCATTTCACCAGCGTGTCGGGGATTCACGGTACGTCTTCGTTAATCCGGCTGCTCTGGAGCTGCCCTTCTTCCAGGTGCTGCCCCAGCAGGAGCCGGGCCAGAACCCGCGCCGCTGGATAGCCGGCGAACTCAGTCCTAATGCCTCGCGCGTGCGGGAATATACCAGCGGCGATAGCCTCCGCCACATCCACTGGCAGACTACCGCCCATACCGGAAAACTCGTCGTCAAGGAGTTTGACCCCGACCGCCCCAGTTACGCCTTTAAGGACATCTGGATTGTCCTCGATATGCATCAGGATCATCTTCATGGAACGGGCGATGAAACCACCGAGGAATACGGCGTTACCATCGCCGCTTCACTGGTTAATAAATATATCAATAGCGATAAAAGCGTCGGGCTGATTGCCTCCGGTAAGCAACCTTTCCTCATCCTTCCCGGTACCGGGCAGGCGCACCAGCGGGAAATGTTACGGGCGCTAGCCCTGATGAAAGCCGACGGTAGCACACCTGTGGATGAACTGCTGGCGTCCCAGGCAGACTGGTTCGATACCGGCTCGGTTGTCATTGTAATTATGCCGTCCAGCGACCGGAAAGTCGCCCCGCTTTCCCGTCAGGTTATCAACCGCGGCGTCATCGCCAATGCCATATTGCTGGATTCGCCCAGTTTCGGGGGTGAAGCTGGAGCCGCCGTTACCACCCGCCATCTGACATCTAACGGCTTTCGGGTCTATGTTGTCAGACGCGGGCAGGACATCGCCGGGGCTCTGGACAGCCGGGTGTTCTCGCCGGGTTTGCCGTACGCCAGAGATAGGGTATTAAGCCATGGAAAGCCGGGATAAACCGCAACAAAGCACTCGCCGTGAAGAGTTATCGTCAACGAGAGGTTCGATAGCGTCCGTTATCGTGTCCCGACTGCGTGACTGGCGGGCGTGGTTGAATGTGGTTTTGCTGTTTCTGGTTCTGGAAATCGCCGTGCTCTCGCTGGAGCGGGCCGACTGGTTTGATTCCCCCGTACCGCTGTCACTGGTGCTTGTCCTTGCCATGCTGGCGGTCTGGCTGTTGATTAAGACCCGGTTACACGGTTTCCTGGTGCATGTACTATCGCTCGTTATCGGCGCCGTGATAACCTACGGCCTTGTATCCGGGAGGCTGGGTTCCGGGGGCGATGTATTTTTTGCCATATTCCTTATCTACTTAGTCTGGGTAATCGGCTATATATCGACATGGTTCTACCTGCAAAGAAAGAATGGCTGGGTGGCGGTCTGTCTGGGTACCCTGGTTATCCTGGTGAACCTCAGCAACCTCCCTGACTCGTATTATTACTTTTTCGGTCTGTATTTTGTCGCCTCCGTATTGCTGATTGTCCGTACGCGGATTTCCCGCCGCGAAGGTTTGCCGGAAAGCGGTCTGAAACCCGGAAGGCGGAATTTGCTCTATTTCTCGGTGATAACCCTCTGCCTGGTGGCGCTGGCGGTGACCATTTCCTGGGCGATACCGCAGGCGCGCATACCGCAGCTACAGACGATGATAGCCACCCGGATACTCTGGAAACAGGATATCGAGAAGTCCCGTTTCAATATTTTTGCGGCGGTGCCGTCTAAACAGCCTTTGATAACGGCAAGTATGCTCAAGTCGCTGCCGTTTGGGGAGTCCTGGCACTGGGGCGACAGGATTGAATTTGTCGTCATTTCCGAGCAGCCTTCCTACTGGCAGGTGCATGTCTACGATACCTACACATCTGAGGGGTGGACCAACCGTCCCGGCGTTGAACGCCTCCAGAAATCTAGAAAAATCTGGAAGGGCGCGGAGATAGCCCCGGGCGCCGGGAAGCTGGAATATACCGTAATTACCGGTACGAAGGCGAGCGAGTTGCTGACGACCGGGGCTTTCGTGTCTGCGGATACGCCGGTTCTGGTGAATGAAAGCGACGGGGACATCATCTCGGTGAAAGCCCCGCGTCTGCTGGGCATCGGGGAGAAGTATACCGTTACCGTAGCTGTTACTGACGCCTCGCCGACCGAATTATACCTGGCTGGCGAGGATTACCCGGAGTCGATTTTAAAGACCTATTTACAGTTGCCCCCCGAATTCCCCGAAAGCGTCCGCGAGTTGACCGAAGAAGTGGTCAGCGGAAAAAGAACCCCTTATCAGAAGGTATTGGCTATCAGAGATTATCTTGCATCGATTCCTTACGAAACCAAGGTTGAAGTGCCGGCCGAGGGGACCGACGGAGTCGAGTTCTTCCTGCTCGAGCAGAGGGAAGGTTTCTGTATACATTATGCCTCGTCTGCGGCGGTGATGTTACGGTCGGTCGGCGTGCCCTCGAGAATTGCCGTGGGCTATCTTCCCGGCGAGCCGGGCGAGAAAGCTGGAGAATACGTCCTCCGGGATAAGCAATATCATACCTGGCCTCAGGTCTACTTTCCAGGTTACGGGTGGATAGATATCGAGGTAACGCCAAGCGGTTATGTAGCCGCCGGGAGCGAGGTCACCCTCGAGACGCCGTGGGTATCACGGGAGACAATTTCCGAGCTGCCGCAATGGGACATCTGGGAAATGATGGCGCTGTACGGAGCCGACTATTTCCAGGAGGGGACAACCCGGGAGGCAGCTGCCCTTTGCCGACGAGCTCGGGCAGGCGCTGCTTATCATCTTTTATCTGGTTCTTGCCGTCCTTGTCCTGATGACCCCGTTATTGCTGTTGAGGTCGTTTTTTTATCGCTGGGTCTGGAACGTCGACCGCGCCAATCTCGCTTTGACGACGTATGACAAGATGTGCCGTCTAAGCTCGATGGTCAGGCTGGGTCCGCAGCCGCACCAGACCCCTCTGGAATATACCGCCGACCTTAAAAGGGTATATCCGGAGGAGGCAAATGCCCTGGACAGAATCACCGGGGCGTACCTTGAGTGCCGTTTCGGCGGCAGGAAAGAACAGCCGAGTCTCTTCGAGGAAGCGGAAATCCTCAAGGCGCGCTGCAGTATTTTCCACGAGCTCCTGAGACGACTGGGCTTGGCGGGGAAAATATGGAAAAGGCAGTAGCGGCTTTTACCTTAGCCCCAGTCCTTTAAAGCGGCAACACTCCTGCCGGCGAGGCGACCCGACGCCAGCATTTCCCCGGCGTTGAGGCCGCCGATAGCGTAGATGTTGCCGCAGATAGACCCCATTTCCCCGGCGCTGTATAGTCGCGGAATTGCCTCTTTAAAGGGATCAAGTACCTGCCCGCGGGCATTCCGCCGCGGTCCCCCGCAGGTATTGATTCCCCCCGGATAGAGGGCGCTGGCATAAAACGGCGGCGTCACCAGCGGTTTCAGCGCCTGGACGCCCCTGCCGAAATCCGGGTCGTGTCCCCGCGCGCAGTAGCCGTTATACATTTTTACAGTCTCTGCCAGGACGGCCGGGTCCATCTTACCGCCGATAAGACGCCCCAGTTCCTCAATGGTATCGGCTTTCTTTATCCAGCCCTTTTCTATCTCACGCATGTTGTCGCGACTCCACCCTTCGGGACAGCCGCCCAGTTCTGCCGGAAAGGACTGAATGCCCAGCAGGTACTCCCCGCTGGAAGAAGAGTTGGCTGCAATGGGCCCCTGCTGCCTGACGGTCTCATCGAAGATTAAATATGTGGGAATATCGGTATATCCCGGCTCTTCCAGGTCAAAGTCGCAGTGCTTCAGCCACCAGTTATGGCTTTTGATACTTACGCCTTCGTCGGTATATCTCCTGCCGTATTTGTTCACCCAGATGCCCCTGCCGAAGACCAGCAGCCAGGCGACTTTGTATTCGGGGACCCAGATATTGAGATAGCCGCACATGGTGTTCATATGCCAGAGGTCGGCGCCGGCGCGCTGCGCCATCTTGATGCCGTCCCCGGTATTATAGGGCCAGCCGGCGAATTTCAGCGGGAAGGGCCTCAGGTAATTGGCTTTCATTTCCTCGTTGAACTCAAAGCCCCCCGTGCACAGGACGACCCCCTTTTTCGCTTTGATGGCTATTTTTTTCCCGTTGTTTTCGGCATAGACGCCCTTTATCTCTCTGGTCTCGGTATCTTGGACTAAATCAACGGCGGGAGTCTCATATAAAACCTCAATGCCCCTTTTTTCCAGTTGAGTCTGCATCGTCTCCAGGAATTTGATGCCCCACCCCCGGATAACAACGTGCCCGAAGGAGTCGGCTCCCGGGAAGCTGGCAAAACGGGCGGAGCTGCCCTTTCTTATGGTGTGGGCAACCCCCACCGACTCCAGCCAGTCGGGATTTTTCGCCATCTCTTTCATGAATGTCAGGCAGTCTTCCTTCGGCACCACGGAAACCTGAGAGGACGCATCAGCATCTTCCAATCCGCTGGTGCTGGCGGCGTACAGGTATGCGGCGGCGCCTTCGGGGTCGGTGGCGAAAGCTGCCCCGAGACCCGATGTCCGCGTCTGGCCTCCCCCGGGGAAAGGGGCTTTTTCCAGTATGACGACGCTGGCGCCGTTATCATGGGCGGTGATAGCCGCCGAAATCCCGGCTCCCCCGTACCCCGCCACGACGACATCGTATTCTTTGTCCCACTTTACTTCTTTCATTGCTTTATATATAACGTTATTTTAGCAGTGTCTCTAACTAACGGGCAACAGTGAAGTTTACTAAAGCAATTAAAATATCCGGAAAAAACCTGATTAATCAGGGCGGGGATTAGATAGAAAAACTGGTACCCCAGGGGCGACTCGAACGCCCGACACGCGGTTTAGGAATGTACGATTCTAGACGCTTTTAGTCTCATAATGTCACCTTTTATTACTATGGCATGATAATAAAATACGCACGATGGTGACTAATGGTTGCAAACTCAACCTGCGACACCCTGATTAAAAGTCAGAGCATTTTAAAATGCCTTTAATGATACCATTTTATAGCTAAATCTTGACAAAACCACCTTGAATCTTCGTCCTAATCAGGGTATCACCATCTTCTCCTATTACCCGCTAGTACTTGACTATATTATAGCATAGTTGACCTTTGGGCAAGCAAATTTAGGTGAGGGATCCTCGTGCTTTTAAATTTAGTAACACGGGTTTAGGATCTTTTCCTAGTAAAAAGCGTCCTGCCAACAGCGTTGAATAAATCTTCAAAATGGCGTATTTCAATTGTCTTATTATTCTTTGCACCGAGAGCAATAGCGAGGCAAATCCTCATTATGATTTCTGGACTAGGGTTATTTTTTTCACTATTTTTTAACTTACTCAGATAGGCTTGATCAATATCAGCGCGTTTACCTATCTCATAGCATGATACACCTGACAATTCTAGGATTTTTAATAAAGTTTTGCCAAAATCCTTGGAAAATAGCTTCATTATGGTTCTCTAATAAAATAGTTCCCAATATTTCTCTTTTATATAAGAATATGTCCATTTTTTCCGAACATCAAACGGCCTGAATACGGTTAATTTTAGCTTCAATTTTTCAATAAAATCAGAGGAATATTGAATTTGATACCCATTTTTAATACGATTAAGACATTTTGCCGTAACAAAGCATACAATCTTGACTCAGTAGACACAATCTGGACTATTGTACAATATGAATATGTCCCGGCCGGGATATGCGACCGGTTAGGCTCACGAACGGACTAGTTTGACCTGGATGGTAAGATCTTTGCTCGTTTTCACGACTTCTTCGTAGCCATCACGGAAGAGGGTTAGCGCATTTGCGGCTGGAAGTATTGTCAGTAAACCTATTAATTGAATTTGAGACTGAGTTAATCCTTTGAACCTATAGGTGCCATCTTGGGGACCCGGATATATCACAGATAGCGTAGCTGCAGGATGAACAACGTCACTCAGCATACTATATATCGCGTTGATTTCTCCCTCATCAATACTCTTGCCTCTGGCCTTAGAAATGTTGTCTAACGTCTCAATGAACCGCCCGGGGGATAGCCCATGCCATTGTTTTTCTTTTTTCCACGTTCTTTCACGAATTGCTTTCCTCAACTCTCCGCGGCGCAAAGCATCCTCCCAGTTAAAATGAGACCCGGTAGCAAACTTATCTATGCCAAGTAAGAATTCCTGGATATTCTGTGATGGCAATACACGATTGGCATGTAATGAGAGCCAATTGCTTGCATACCAAATCGCGCCTGAGTGTTCCAATAGACCCCGTGTGGCAAAGGCACACGCCACAAAATTATGACCATTTGCGGACGTTATTAAAGCCTCCGTAAGGTCAGTAGTCTTGAAAACCAAGCGAACACAAAGGTGGTCGACTGCTTTTTGGATAGCTTCATGTATTGATTGTTCAAGAAATCTTCGCTTTTCTGTTACTGCCAACTTCGCGAAGTGTTCAATCTGAGCAATCTCGGCGGTAAAGTCAGGGAGTTGAACAACAATTTCCTTCTTACTATAAGGCTCGCTCAGCCATTGGTACGCTGCCTCAATGATGCCCAATTGCTACAGGACATCGCCCATATCACTGAAGTTGCCTTTGAATTCGTCCGAAAATGTAAGCATTGTTACGATCTCGTGGACGCCGGGTCTCCGAGAAACACTCCCGCGAGATTACGTTCTTCCGAACAATCATACGCGAGGCACCGGGAAAAAGCAACAATCCGCTATGTTGTGTGATACGTTGCGCTTTTTACTTGAAAGTTACCTCAACTAACAAGGTAGACTCCGTGATTTTGTTTTGCTTAACTTATGTATTTACGATGTATAGATAACACATCATTGGAGATACAGTTGGATTGTATGCTTCTCGACTTGGAATTGATTCCATAATAAGATTCTCCTTCGTACAGTCCAAGCTAAATAGGTTGAAGAAGGCGGGCACAATCTAGAAGTAATCTATTTGTTCTACCTCAGGGGAAATGATGCAGTTAGAAAACATAACTTAGGTGACACCTTGGGGCTTACTCCTGAATTGACAAAGCAATGAATTAGAGATTATCGTATGTATACTAAATTACAATATTATTTTTCTCTTATATTTTACCACATAAAAAAGTATCTTTTTCTTTATTATAACTGGCAGGGAGACAAATACGAATTATTTTTTACTATGATACCTGGTGTCTGATTTGCTGTTGATAAGGAGGTTAGAAATGTCGGAAAATAATAGCGGGAAGAAGAACAGCGTCAAGCCGGGAAAGTTTGTCGTTGAGCCGGCAACTCTGATTTCCCTCGGGTTTGAATGGTATATTGAGGGAGATGACAACCACAATGCCACCGTGGAAGTCAGCTATCGTAAAAAAGGAGACCGTGACTGGAAAAAGGCGCTGCCCCTTTTACGCATCCAGAATGAAGAAAGCATCACCAAATTTCTTAACAACAGCATCGATTATGTAGCTCCAAACCTGTTTGCCGGGAGTATATTTGACCTGGAACCTGATACCGAGTATCAGTGCAGGTTTATCATGTCAGACCCGGAAGGCGTAATTGGCAGACATCGGAAAACGGTAACGGTACGTACCCGTCCTGAGCCGAAACCTTTCGAGGGCGGACAAGTCTATCATGTATATCCCGGGGACTATACCGGGCCGAAACAGGAACCGGCCTTTATTAATCTGATGGCTGCTTATTACACCGGCTGGTGTGAAGCAGACTGGTGGGCCGTTGCCCCGCCTCGTGTTCAGCCCGGCGATATTATCATGGTTCATGCCGGCGTCTACAAAGATGACTGGAATTTCTACGGGAGTGACATCTGGGGGCAGGGTATGGGTACTCCTTTCCAGGGAACGTATTACCTGACAGCAAAGGGAACACCTGAGAAGCCTATCGTGATAGTGGCTGCCGGCGATGGAGAGGTAGTCTTCGATGGTAATGGCAACTTAAACCTGTTTAATGTCATGGCCGCAGACTATCACTATTTTGAGGGCCTTACCATCCGCAATACGTATGTCGCTTTTCTCGCCGGCCAGAAGGATATTGCCGGTTGTAGCGGATTGACTGTCAAGAGGTGCCGCTTTGAGGATATTGATAAAGGTATTCACACTCACTGGTCGGGTTCAAAGAACTTTTACATCGCTGATAACGTGTTCATCGGCAGGCATGAACCAAACGTGTTACATGGATGGATCAATCTTCCCCCGCATAGCTCCTCCTACCCCTATGAAAAGTGTTTGTCTGAATATGCGGTAAAAATCGCCGGGGCAGGTCACGTTATATGCCACAATTACGTGGCAAATTTCCATGATGGCATAGACCATGCTACATATGGCGTTCCCGATGGATACCCGCCCTATGCCCACCCGGATGTCTATCCGCTTGAAGAAGTATTAAAACGTGATAGGATGTTCGTTTCCAACGATATCTATAATAATTTCATTACCAACATGCACGATAACTTCATTGAAGCTGACGGGGCCATGTATAACATACGTGTTTTACGCAATCTTTGCATAAGCGCGGCCGCTCATGCCCTCAGTCAACAGACTCTATTCGGCGGACCGGCATATTTTATACGGAACATCGTCTACCATGCCCCGAATGGCATAAAGCACGCGCAAAATCCATCGGGTCTGATCTATTATCACAATACATTTGTCACCAAAATTGAGGCTTCGCAGGCTTCTAACTATCATTTCCGGAACAACCTCATTCTTGGATGGATGCCCTCGGAGGCAATTTTTTCTGTGGACACTTTCACCAGTTACTCATCATCTGACTACAATGGGTTCTGCCCCGACCCGGGAGCAGCATCCTTGTTCGTATGGAAATCCCCTCCGCCTGATATATTGAAGGACTACGCAGGACCAAGGTTGGAACGCAAATTCGCAACTCTCGCGGAATACAACCAGGCCACAGGACAAGATAAAAACAGTTTGCTCGTGGATTATCAAATATTTGCTAATGTGGCAAGACCCGACCGGGATAATATCAGCAGAGTTTATAAAGCTGAAGACCTTGATTTTCGACTTAAGCCAAATGTCGCAGCAGTTGATGCCGGATGCATTCTCCCCAATATTAACGATGACTATACCGGCAGCGCACCAGACCTTGGGGCATTGGAGGTTGGTCAGCCCGTGCCTATCTATGGACTGCGACCATGATTAGTTGTCAATGAAGGAGAGTTCTTACGGCTAAGTCGTAGCACACGTGCTCTCTATTAGAAAATACCGACAGGACTCCGGGAGGAGTAGTTTGTTGGCTGATCTGGTCAGCCCTAGTATAGAGAAAAGGAGCAAAGATGAAAAAGAGAGATTTTAGTGTATCCTCTATCGCCGGAGAGGTAATGAGGATTATTCAAGACCTCTGCGACCTCGCCGGGTACGGTATTCATTCCGGGATAAACATCGGAGAGAAGGCAGATGCGGCGGCTAACTATATCCTCGGCAAACTCCATGCGGCTGGTCTGAAAGACGCCAGATTGGAACCAATTAAAGTGAATAGCCCGTTCCCCGAAACATACGAGGTGATGGTCGAAGATAATGGCAAAGAAACATTGCTGTCCGAGTTGTGCAGTCCCTTGCAGTGGACTGTAGGGACCCCTCCGGAAGGCATTACAGGTGAGTTCGTATATTTGGGAGTCGGGTCCACGTCGAATTTTGAACTTGTTGATGTTGCCGGCAAGATTGCACTGATAGATGAGAAATTCGTACGGGGCTACATACCGACTGCCAAAGATGCGACCGTTACTGCTAAAAACAAGGGGGCTGTCGCCGTATTTCGAGCCAACCTGCAAGTGGATAGCCCACAACAACAAAAGGGTGAAGGAACGCCAACTGAACTCTTCCCGATTCCGGTTTTCTGTTTTGGCAAGAGCGGCGGTGATTATTTGAGAAATCTGGCTGTGTCCGGCACACCTCATACTGTTAAGATTAAACTCGATGTGCCACATAAAGTATATGACGCTTTTAATGTGGTCTTTGAATTGCCGGGTAACGGCAGCTCGAACGAGGTCATTCTAGCTGGTACACACTATGATACCGGCCATTTTACCGGGGCTGTTGATAACAATGGCAGCGTAGCATTATTGATAAAGTGGGCAGAATACTTTGCCTCTAAGCCGATTGAGTCAAGGAACCGCGACATGCTCTTCGCCTGGTGTCTAGGACATGATTTCGACCTCAATTCGGGACACTTCCAATTTGCTGAGGCGCATAAGGACCAACTGGCCAAGGCAATAGTGTGGGATATCGACCATGCTGCTGGTGGCACAAGGTACGTATTCGACGAAACCGAAGGCAAAATTGTACCGGTCAAAGGCGAGACCTGTGAATTCTATATCATATCAAACAATTATGTTTTTAGCAGGCTTGCCGCCTTTACTATGGATAAGTACGGGTTTGTTTGCACGCAGAATCGTTTTAACTCGTTTGGAGGCGGACCGCAGTGGGGCATGGCGCCGACGACCAGTCCGTGGGTTAACGTGGCGAGTATCCCCCTGTATTACCATTCCATGCTGGATACGCCAGATAAAATAACGCTTGACCAGTTACAGCGTGCTTACGCCGCACATATTGAAATTACGGAAAATATCGATCGTACACCAGAGGGATTCCTTTTCTACGATAATATCAATAAGACTCGTCAGAATACGCCTCCACAGGTGAATATCGCGGTATTGTCAGACACGGTGAGGGTGGGAGATGCTGTCACGGTATGGAACGACGAAACTCGTTTCTACGATGATAAAACGAGTTATCATTATCCAGCACTGCCTGAATGGGCAGGTACAACATGGGATTGGGGAGATGGAACTCCTAACACGGTTGGTGGCCCTATTGCTACTCACGTTTACCAGAACACCGGAACTTATACAATTACATTGGATTTTACCGATACGGAAGGTGCTACAGCGACGGCTACCAAGGAGATCAGGGTTCTGCGTTAGCGGTAAACTCCGTATTCCTTGGTAAAATCTATCATGGCTTTAAGGTTCTCCGGCTTCACCTCATCGATCGAGGTACGTGGAGATAGAATATAACCGCCGTCTTTACCGACGATATCTATCAGCTTCTTACAGTAGGCGATAACGTCTTTCTTACTCCCTACTTGGAGAAGGGATGACGGAACGTTCCCTTCGATACAGCAGTGGCCTTTGAGGATTTCTTTAGCCCTGAAGATATCGGATCTATCAAAGCGGGCCACAAATTTTCCTTTGGGAAACTCGAGGATATACTCGATGCGAGAATCGAAATTTCCTTCGAAGAATATATAAGGCGTGGCACCACGCTCGCAGAGGGTAACCACCAGTTTCTTGAATGTCGGCCAGTAAAAGGTATCAAATTGTTTCTTTGACAGGAAATCGTCTGAACCTCTTGTATTGGTCATGAATATCCGTATTTCGCCGTGCTCATCCGGCACCAACGGAGTTTTGGCCAATGTTTCCTCAAGTATGAATTCAGTAAGTTCGATTAGCTTATCCGGCTGGCGGAACATATCATGCATGACCCCACTCATACCACGTAGTTGGTGCGAAATGGTGTCGTAAGGAGGCATTGCGCCGGCCATGCGAGTTCGGTAGTAGCCGTAATCCCAGAGCAATTGCTCGAATTTGGCCTGGTTGTTCAGGTGTTTCCTCATCTCGCGACCGGCTTCTTGTAGCGTGGCTATCGCGCCGGCCACGTCCGGATCTGTAAGTAACATAGCAAGTGACTGGATCCTGCCGGGATTATGCAGTATCTCATAGAGTGGTGGGAGCTTGCTCAAGCCGGCCAGATTATCACTGAGCCGGGGCAGGTGCTTCCGCAGCATGTAACTATTTGAGTCACGCATATATTCATCGAACTCATCTGCCTTAAGGCTGTCTACTTCGATAGCCTGAAATCCTTGAGTGGGTCTGATTCCGTAGCCCGGCCACCGTATGTTCTTGGGATTGATAATTTCCAGCGCACGCCCGGACTGGAAGTTCATCCCTCCGAAATTATCCGGGCGGAACTCCTTCAGTGTCTTCTCATAGGCTTCATACCATGTATCGAAATCATAGTACGCCGCCGAACAGAGAGCGCCGACATATTTAGCCGGGAAGCAGCCTACGGGACATGTAATAGGCACCCTGTCAGGTACGCCGAGTACATTGGCGGTGTGAATCCTCTGGTATCTCTCTTGACGGAGTTGTTCAGCCGGTTTTCCAATGTCCGGATCTTTAAACATCTTTGTACATACCTCTTTCAATAATTTGGCAGCGAATTACCCGACGCATGGAGACTCAAGAGAGAAAGCAGCCACAAACGAAGTCTCCCTTTCGGTCGATAAATTTTTTAGTACTGGTTCATGTTGTTAAGAATACTACGGTGAAGTTCGTTCCGCTACATTCGAGCAGCCAGTCCGTACTTCGTACCGGTCACGGACGTTTATTGCTTTTCTATTGAGCTTTGGTTGCTACCCTCATCAAGAATTCCTTTGTAAACGCGGCTGCCTTCTCCAGTTGGCCTTCAGCTAGGGGGCCCTTCATGTTTCCCTGCACCTCGCACCTGAGTGTCTCCGGGTAAACGTTCAGGCCCTGCTCCTGCGCTGTATTTAGCATTTTGCCGGCGGCCCCAGGATACAGCCATTTCCTGCCTTTTTCCAGTTCTTTAGGGTCGGTTGGTATCGGCCCATAAGTGTCAAAGACGGCTACCGGTTTTTCGGCGAAACCCTTCTTTCGCAATTGTTTCAGCACGCTCGTAGCCTTTCCGTCGGCTCTGGCGAATCTTGTGGGAGATCCAACCATGATGAAGTCGAAATCCTGCAAATCCGGCAGCTTATGGCGAACATCCTGAACCATGGCTTCATACCCCAGCGCCGTGATTTGCTGTGCCACGCTGTCTGCAACCTGTTTCGTGTTGCCGTAATGGCTTCTGAATAAAATCAGCCCCTTCATTTTTCACTCCCTGAAGAACGGTTAATCGTATCCTAAACGTTAGATTAGTTGAGCTATGATTTTACGCCTTGGCTGGCGCTAGTAAACACGGCTACTTTACCTCTTCTTTCGGCATGCCGGCACCAGTTTCAAACTGCTCAATATTTTAACATTTTAGATGTGCTAATGCACCAAACAACGATACCCTCAATAGGAGGCCCATTTGTATTTTCCTTGAGCTATGTGGAGGCGTAAGGATGATGATAAACGTTCTGTTTCTACTGGTTTTTCCTTATGACTTGATGTTGGATAGAGAGAGTTGCACAAAACCGAGAAATGTGCAACGGAGGTTCGATCCCGATGTTATGCCTTCAATATATCCTTATGCCTCAAAGCCCTCTCTAGTGACGGCTGCATCTTCATCTCGCGGAACTCCTTGATGGCGAAGTCCAGGTGCTCCAGGGCCTCCTTTTTCTCTTTCGGGTAGTGCTCCAGAAGTAACTCGGCAAGCTGGAGGCGGGTGAGGGCTATTTCCGGTCTGTATCTTATCTCGGTGGCCATCTTTAACGCTTTCCGGTAAAACTCGCGAGCTTCGTCAAACCTTTCCAGCAAAGCCGCGGCGGCACCGAGATGGCGGCCCGGGAACTGCAGGCTCATCATGTGGGCGGTATAGAGTCCAACATCCTTTAACCTCTGCAGCAGCAGCTCCGCCGACGGGCGGTGCCCGACCATTACGGCCGCAATCAGGTTGTAGACATCCAGGTAAGCACGCGTCTCGTCATCGGGAGTCCCGATGCCGGGCCGTGCCACGACATTCTTTTCGAGATATTCGATTGCCTCAGCCCGTGGTTTGAGGATTGCTAATAATAAGCCACCCGTTGCTGTACTTAAAGAAACGCCAAAGATTTCTGCAATCCGGTGGAGCTCATCAGTTTTACCGAGCAGGAGCCTGGCATCAAAGCTGGCATTATACTCACAAACAGCAGCATAGCCGGTGAAATCAAGTTCTTCACCGCGGGCCCGGACCCGCTGGCCTATTTCATCGGCTTCTTCGAGCCGGCCATCCAGGGTAGCCAGCATGCCCCGGGCGGACATGGCCATAAACCACAGGTTGGTCTGCCCGCTATGCTCGCTGAGTTCCCATAATTCTTTAATAAGCTCTTCGGCAAGCTGTCGCTTACCGGACTCGAGGAGAGTAAAAGCCATGAAAGACAGAGCCGTACCCAGCGTCCGCGTCGTCACCCCGATACGCGGGCGGCCAGCCAGTTCCTCGGCAAGGAGCCAGCGTTCCTTGATGTGCTGCGGGCTGGCGATAGACACGAGATAAAAACAGGCAATATAGCAGAATATCTCCATGTCGTCGAGTCTTCGTGCCAGCTCAAGGCTCCGGTTGAAGAATCGGATGGATTCTTTCATGAGCTCAGGCTGCTGATTAACAAATCCGGTCCCATACTTATATGCCCCCATACCCAGGTCGGCCAGGGCACGGGCGGCGGTATCCGGCTCGGCATATTTATCGGCCCTCTCAGCCCACCGGACAGCCTCAGTGCCTCTTATTGAAGATAACAAATCACCGGCGTAGGCCATATGCCACATTGCCAGCTGGCAGGCTCGGCAAGCCCGGGTCTTGTCACCGACAGCCTCGGCCAGAGAAAAGGCTTCCTGCAATTCTAAATCGACTGCCTGTTGGGTGGCTCTTCCTGCCAGGCTGAGGGCGTCGCTCAGGGTCAGGAGCAGGTCACAAATCTTCCCCTTATCGCCGGGGTTGAGGACCTTCTGCACCTTAATGGCCTCCTCCAGCAGCCTAACCGCCTCACCATAGGCGTAGACATCCAGAGCGCGCCTAGCAGCCATCTCGCCATATTCAATTGCCTTGGCCAGGTCGGCGGGGTCAGTGGACTGGGAAAAGTGCTCGGCCAGTTCAGCAGCATGTTCTTCCAGACGATTAGCATACTGTTTCTCCAGCGCACGCGCCACCTGCTGGTGCAACTTCAGGCGCTGCGGTGCAATCAACTCTTCGTATAAGGTCTGGCGGAAGAAAGCGTGGGTGAAACGGTAGCGGACCTGGCCAACCTGCGACTTCTCCTCTAATATCGAAAGCTGCACCGCTTCCTTCAGGGCATTGACAAATTCATTTTCATTCATATCGGCAACAGTCTTTAGTATCTCCAGGGCAAACTCACGCCCGATGACAGCAGCCACAGAAAGGAGCTGATTGCACTCCTTGCTGAGCAGGGACAACCGTTTGCCGATGACGTCCCGCAGTCCCTCGGGGATATTCATCTCCAAGGGAGTGTCTTTGGTGGTCTGCCAGCGGCCCTCTTTCTGAGTGATGAGCCCTTCCTCAGCGAGGTAGCGCACTACCTCCTGTACGAAAAGGGGATTGCCTTCAGTCTGACGGTGCACCGCCTCGGCCAGATTCCACGGTATCTCTTCCCGGGTAATGCCCTCCAGCATGCGCCTGACCTCATCGGCGTTGAGACCACGCAGGATGACGCGACCGTAAGTGGACACGCGCCTCAATTCAGCCAAAGCCGCCGACAAGGGATGGGTGCGGTCTACCTCCACATCCCGGTATGTCCCGATGATAAGCAACCTCGCCCCGGACAGGTGTCTTGAGACATGGGTCAACATATCCAGGGTGCCCTTATCGGCATCGTGTAGGTCTTCTAATACGATCAGCAAAGGCTGGACGCAGGCGGCATTGGTAAGAAAGCTGGTGACGGCCTGCATGAGCCGGTAACGCTCTTCCTCGGGGTCTTTCTGGGGTCGGGGCTTTACTTTGAGCTTCTCCCTTATTTCAGATACTATACGGGCGACATCAGCGGCGCCGGTGCCGAGCTCTTCCCTCAGGTCTTTTACTTCTCTATCGAGTACATAAGATCGCATGGCTTCCACGAAAGCCAGGTAGGGCAGCGATAAAGACCCTTCCTCATAGCAGTGACCGAGTAGCGTTTTCCCGCCCCTTAAGGTTACGAAGGTCTTGAGCTGGTCACAGATGGCTGTCTTCCCGATACCCGGTTCCCCTACCACCATCATCAGGGCGCCCTGCCCCGACATGGCGCCTTCGAAGGCGGCCTGGAGCTGCCTCAGCTCCGGCTCCCTCCCCACGAACACCCTGCGGTAGAGGGGGTTTTCGGTTATCTTGCTTTCTTTCGTTGGCTCTGTCTTACCAGCCTCTATAGATTCCAGCGCTTGGAGGACGACTGTTGCCGATTCAGGTCTGTTATTGGGGTCTTTCTCCAGTAGCTGAAGTATTAGTGTTTCTAATGTTGGAGGCAAGTCAGCCCGGTGCCATGTCGGTGATACCGGTGGTGTGTTGATGTGCTGACCGATTATCGATATAGAGTCATCCCCGACGAAGGGAGGTCTGCCCGTCACCATCTCGTAAAGCATGGCGCCCAGTGAGTAGAGGTCGGCCTGAGTAGTTACCTTACCGCCCATGGCCTGCTCCGGCGGCATGTATGACACCGTCCCCACCATCATCCCGGACTGGGTAAGTCTTGAGAGGTCGACGGCTACGGCCAGTCCGAAATCAACTATCTTGGCGGTGCCGTCCTCGGTCAGCATGACGTTGCCGGGCTTGAGGTCCCTGTGGATGATTCCCTTAGCATGGGAAAAAATGAGGCCTTTGCAGACGACCTTGGCGATGTCCAACACCCTATCGATGGGGAGCCGGTGGTCCGGCGCCTTCTCGATGAGGCCTTCGACATCGCCGCCGCTGATATACGGCTGCACGATGAACGGCTGGCCCTGGTGGTCGCCGATGTCGTAGACGGTGCCGATGTTCGGGTGGTCGCCGAGCTTGCCCATGGCCTGGACTTCCCTGGTGATGCGTGTCCTTGCTACCTCGTCCAGCTTCTCGGTCTTTATCAAAGCAAAGGCCACGTCCCTGTCCAGCAGGGTGTCGTGAGCTAGATAGACCTTCTTCTTGCCACCTTCCCCGAGGAACTTTTTGACCTGATAGCGGCCATCAGCGAAGGAGGTGGGTTCGTTGTTGGAGGGTTTCTTGCGTTTTAGCTTTGAGGGTGCTATAGCCTGTTCTACGAGAGGATGACCACATTCGGCACAGAATTTATCTTCAGGAGGATTCTCAGTTCCACATTTAGTACAGACATTTATCAGCTTTGCGCCGCACTCACGGCAATATTTTCTTTTCTCTGGATTCTCAGTCTGGCAGTTCGGGCACTTCATGAGGAAGTATCCTCCTGTGCCAAATAGTCACTACAGTCTATAACCATAGATTACATAAGTCAAGGTCACAGATGAAATGTACCGCGCTTTAAACTATATAAAACAGGAAGATAAAAAGGTCCGCTTGATTTTACGCCTGATGGACAGCTATGAAGTTATGAAGTAAAAAAGGAACCATTTTGGGCCTTTAAAAGGTCATGACACGACTCAAAATCCCTGGTAATGTGCCATTTAGGGTTTATAATCAGCACATTATGCACAAAAACGGGACAAAACCATGATTATTAAGAGAAATTAAGTGAAATTAAACGGTTTTAAACGACCAAGTTAACTCACTTGCCTGGGTGTGACAAAATCCTTATTTTCGTCACGTTTTTCGGCATAATACCAAATCTAAAATGTCGCTTTGGCAGAGATTCTGCTTCTTTTTGTCGCCAAAGACGCGTCTTACTGCAATTCACCATCGTTATCGGGTAGTATAGAACCCCCTAATCACTCCGGTAGAACTGTTATTGGACCCTAAGCGGCCGTTCTAAGCCTACTCAAATGTCCAAGGTGAGTATAATGTGATACGAACAGTCCTTTACACTTATTAAAGTGGCTCAAGATAACTCTTTAACAAACTTTCATGGTCTGAGTATGTATCAGGTGGTCTGAAAAAAGGCTAAAAAAAATGATGCGCAAGATATCCTTGCCTTGGTTACAAGGTTCTTTTTTATGGATATTAAACATTTCGTCATATCGTAAAATCCAGCTTTACCGCCAGACCTCCGGTGATAGTTAAGCTGGAGCCTAGTTTCGTAATGCCCCCCGCAAGAAACAAAACTCTCCCTTCATAGAAAAATCCCCGGTACTATGACTCCTACAGACGGCGCCAGCGAACCTTTAGTCTCGTTAGTACCAACCATATTTCTCGACTGAGTCAACCATTGCTTTCATGTTCTCCGGTTTCGCATCATAGATACCGCCGCCGTTCGCCAGTATGAAGCCACCTCCCTTACCGCAAACCTTGATCAGCTTCTTGCAGTACTCCTCGACATCCTGGGGAGAACCGAGCTGCAGGAGACGAAGAGGTACGTTACCCATCAGATAGACACTGTCTCCGAGGATTTCCTTGGTTCTCAAGATGTCCGTCTGTTCGAATAAAATAACTAGGCTTCCTTTCGGAAAGCCGGTGAAATATTCAAGTTGTCTATCACGCCGTCCCTCACAAAACATCCATACAGTATCATATCCAAGGTTAAGAGTCGCCTCGATAGACCTCTTCCAATAAGGCCACACGAATTCCTCAAACTGCTTTTTGGACATAAATTCGTCGGACACTCTATGGGGTTCTCCGGAAGCGCCGATAGCCAGTTGCCCTTCTTTTTTCACGGCTGGTCTGGCAGTGGCAATCCGGTATTCGAGGATTTTGTTCAGGGCAGCCTTGAGCTTTTCCGGTTGACGGAACATATCAATGGCCACGCCGCGGTATGTCCGGAAATTATTACTGAAATCCGAGAAAGGCGGCTGAACACCGTCGAATGTTGGCGGCCACGTACACGGGAAGCCGAGGGAAGCCATCTCCATATCCATTCTTCCCATCTCGTGATCCCATTTCGTCGCCTCCTCACCGGCTTTTTTCATCGCCCTGGCTAGCTGCGCGAATTCCTCGGAGGCAAAGAGCGTGCTTACCATGGCTAAGTTAAATGCTAGGCTTATGAGAGGAGGAAGCTTGGCTAGCGGCCTCAACGAACTATATAGCCGAGGCAGCCAGACCCGCAACATAAAATCGGAGGGGTCAGTGAGGAAAAGGTCGTATTCATCCTCTTTCATGAACTCTTGCTCGGCTATCTGGTTGCCGACATCGGGGGGAAGGTTGCCGCCGGGCCAGCGAATTTGGTTCGCGCCTATGGCCGCAAGAGTAGCCCCCGACTCCCGGCCAGCGACAGCCCAGCCATCCGGTTCAAGGTCAGCGAATAGCTTTTTAAAGGCAGCCCTCCAGGCTGGTGCGTCGTAGTAGGCAGCGGAATATTGAAGTCCTGCATATCTACAGGCCAGCAATGGGACATCGAAAAAAACCACCGGCACTCTATCCGGTACTTTCAGTTGCATAGCATCGAAAATCCTTTTTTCTCTCTCCTGGTAAAGCTCTTCTACGGTTTTTCTGTGTCTCTTTTCGATTTCTCCTTTCAGTCTTTTTTCTTCTTCGATGAGTTCTTCCCGGGACTTGAATGGTGCCATTTCATATCCTCTTTCTCAATGTGTTCTTGCTCAAGTCACTTCTCAGTCCACCTGGGCGTCAGGCGGTCACCGACGAGTTAAAAATACAAAACACCCACATTACTTATGTTTGCCTTTCGTATCGCTTACCGTACGAATTCTACATCCGTCTCAGGTCTACGGGCAAGAAAAATTTGGAGTGATCGGGAAAGTCTCGACTAATAACACCGGAAAGCATTGCTGAGACCATACTTTTCATCTTGTTGGTTAACTTATGGTATATGTAATAATAAAAATACACGCGTGTAATCTATGTTGTAGGCATATTCCAACATTCCATATAACCCACTTATAAGAACCATAATAAAAAATCATTACACGGTATTAAATGAACTGTTGAAATCATTATGCCGTTGGATTTTCAGTAGCTTGTTTCGTTTCAAGTTCTTTTTAAAGAGACTGTAGCATGGAGTTGCCTGGAAATAGGTAAGGTGAGAAGAACATCGGCAATCTGAGGCTCCAAACCGAGGGATAGAAGGCATTGCTCTCGGTAGACTCTGTACTACCGTATTCCATTTACATTCCAATCTATCCTGTCCTATGGTATACCATATCTGAGCTACATCAGCCTGTCGAAGTAGATAGTCGATATGCCAATGCAACTTCTTCTTTGACCTAAGATGACGCTTCAACCTGCTGGATAATCCTCCCAAGGCGCTGCCTACGTAAATATAATGTCCAGGTTGCAGATTGTGAATACCCAGTTTTCCTATTTGCAGGCGAAGCTGGACTCTTAAGTCTATCACCAAGACATAGGTGCCAATATCTATCATGCTCTGATTCTATCCCGGGATACATACAGAAGCAACGGACTAACCTGCCTCCAATAACGGTACCACTTTTTAGGTCAGAGTTACTGTCGTTTAATTTTCCCCACCTGGGCGAACAGTTTCAATGTATCCGCCACATCCCAATGCTCGGCGATTTTCCCATTCTCGATACGGAAGATATCGACGGTATCGAAGTTGAGCTTATTACCCGTCGGGGGATTTCCCAACCATTCTCCTTGATGCGTCGCCGTTACGGTGGAATGCATCATCACGATATCATCTTCGGCTACAATTCTCTTGACGGTATAAGTAAAATCGGGCATAGCTTTGAAAAAGTGCTCGTGAAACTTGATAAATCCGGCTTTGCCTTGCTGTGCGTCTTCATTGTGCTGAATGTAATCATCCATCATTATTTCGTCAAGATAACTAAAATCATGATTCTGGAATACGGTCGAACATAGCCTCTCGACAAGTTTCTTGTTTTTTTCAGTTTTGGACATTTCCAGCTAACCTCCCCAATAATAACAATTACTCATTAACCTCTTGGCATTAATGAATCATTATGAATAATATTTCAAATCGATAATTCTCTAATCTAACACGAATAAAGGAATATACCGGTAGCATTCTCAGAATAAATCTGACCGAAAATAAAATATATAGAGAAAAATTAAAAAAAATACTCTGAGTGAATACGGCGGTGGCGTTTCCCTATAACCGTAGTATTATGTATAGGAAATTTAAGCACTTTATTTCTAACATTATGAGAAAATGATACAGTCCGCCTTAATTTGTGTCAAATCTCTGTCTTGATTCCTCTTTCACTACGCCCCAGCTGGAAAATTCGAATCTCCTACCTTTTGACTGCTATGCTTTCGTTTATTATGAAAAACCAAAATAATAGCTTCAAAACGGTAAAACTCAATTATTAGTGGTTAGTACGTTTTGAGATTTTTTAATAGCTTTCGAGTTTTAGAAGCAAATTAGTACCGATATTAAATTATCCTATACTGGTGCCTCATCCATCACACTTTGACCTAGTTTAAGATACTCACCAAGAATCTCATATGTAAGACTGAGATGTCTATTCATTATTTGGTTTGGATTATTTGCCCTGAGGATTTCATGAAAAAGTCACGTTACACGGACGAGCAGATTGCCTTCGCGCTCCGCTAGGCGGAGACGGGCACACCGGTAAAGGAGGTCATCCGTAAGATGGGTATCACGGAGCAGACTTTCTACCGGTGGAAGAAGAAATACATCGGCATGGGGGTCGCTGAAGTAAGGCGGCTGAAAATACTGGAGGAGGAAAACAGAAAGCTGTAGCAAAAAGGGCAGAGTTGGTACATCAGGCAAACATAGGTTTGCTAATCTCACCGAAAGGCACGGTGGGGGAGTTCATCGAGCGATGGCTGAATGACTATGGTAAACAACACTTATCACCGACTACACTTCAAGGATATCAAAGTATCTACCGCTCTGGCATCGCACCAGCGCTAGGTAAAATACAACTAAAGGCATTACGGCCAGAACACATTCAAAAATATTATGCAGATAAACTGGCAGGTGGCATAAGTAGCACCACTGTCAATCATCACGCGATGGTGCTTCATAAAATACTTGAAACAGCCGTAAAATGGCAGATACTTCCTCGTAATGTAGCAGATAGTGTATCACCACCAAGAATAAGACAAGTTGAAATGCATACACTAACTGAAGAACAAGTTGAGTTAGTGCTCGCTCAGTCAGAGCGTACACCATACTTTGTACTATTCAGCCTCGCACTCCTTACTGGGATGCGTCAGAGTGAATTACTAGCGTTAAGATGGCAGGATATTGATTTGGCGGAGGCAGAATTGAGTGTATGCAGAGCAATGCACCGTATGAAAACGGGCGAATTTATCTTTAGAGGTATAAAAACATCACGCTCAAACCGTTCTCTGGCACTATCAACCGGCACGTGTGCTATCCTGAGGAGACATCTTGACTCTGAAATAGATTTATGCAGACAACTCAGCGTACCCTTCCCAAATGACCGGCTAGTATTCTGCCAGGGGGATGGTACGCCATTGAAACCAGGGACGGTACGACAGTCGTGGAAACGTTTTACTAGGCGGTTAGGTATTGAGAATATAAACTTTCACGCATTGCGACATACCCACGCAACCCTTTTATTAAGGGAAGGCATAAGTCCAAAGGTTATTTCGGAACGGCTTGGACATACGAATATCACCATTACATTGAATATCTATGCCCACGTAACACCTGGAATGCAACGGCAAGCGGTTGAGGCACTTGACAGAATTTTAGAAAAAAGAATAGCAACAGAATAGCAAAACGTTATCAACAGAATTATGGAAAGTTTTAAAAAGTGATATTAGCTTCAATTATTGGTACCCCAGGGGCGACTCGAACGCCCGACACGCGGTTTAGGAAACCGCTGCTCTATCCACCTGAGCTACTGGGGCACGCCTTCAACTAAATTATACCTAACAATGTCAAACGGCGGCAATTGGTACGGCTAGCGCAGCAGGTTCCTCGACTTTAGTTCACCGGCAATATCGGCGAGTCCCTGTTCCCGCAACCCTTTTTCCGTCAGCATACCGCTCTCGATGTCCCATCCCCTTAATGCGTAGTACTCGCTCTTGAGGTTTTCAAAATCTTTTCTGTCCACTTTATTGCCCTTGCGCGAGACGATTTCTCCGTTTTTACCGGGAACAATGCAGTCGGGATTGAAAAACACCATCTCTAAAGGCTCGTCGTGAAGATGGTCCAGCAACGTGTCCCCGTTTCTGCCGCCCCATCCCTGCCGCAGCAGTACCGCCCTCTGTAAATTAAAGATTCTCTCCCCGATTTTGTTCAGCCCCGACTCGTCGAAGTCCTCTCCCGTGATGGCGGAAAGCACCCGGCTCTCCATGGCGGGGTCGCCGGTATGGTCGTCGGCGAACCGTATCCAGATAATGGGCCAAAGAAAATCGCAGAGTAGCAGGCTTTCCTTGGCGTAAGTGCGGTCCTGGATTTTCTTGGCGGCTAAGGCTTTACCTTCGTAGGTGGTATAGTCCATGGCGACCGCCCCGCCCCAGAAACCCTTAGCCACATTCTGCAGGTCGGTAAAGGAAAGAAAGCCGTCCGGGTGTTTCGTCGCCCAGTTGCGCCAGAGCCATAAGGAGTGGGCGACCTCGTGCAGTTGATTAATCGGCCGCCGCGGTTCCGTGGCATAAAGGAGTCCGTTGGTCGGTATCAGCCTGGGGTCGTAGTCTCTCGTCTCGTTGGCTTTGGTCACGATGGCGTCATTCAACAGTTCCCGCGACCTTCCCCCTATCTTTTCGGAGGCTTTCAGCGCCCCCTGCGCCAGCAGGTCGCCGAAGCCTTCCCTGAGGGCTAATTTCCTCGTCAGGGTTTCGATGAATTCGGCGCTGCCGATTTTGGACAGCGGCAGCCCGGTTTCCGCTTCGCTGAGGACGCCCTCCCGGAAGCAGTCGCCCAGCCAGCCTATCAGCGGCTGCATGATGGTCGTGTCCAGTCCGTAGTGGTCGCATAGCCTCGACGCCAGCAGCCCCACCTCGGTACCGTCGTTCTGGTTATACATCATCGCCCACATGGCGTATACGTGGGTTGCCTGGCAGAAAAACTTGTAGCGGCGGTTTTCATGTTCGTAAGATTTCCGGAAACAGCCGCTGACGCAGCCGTAGCAGGAGCGTTTTCGCGTTCGGCCCGGGATGCTTTCCAGCCAGTTTTTCCAGGTCTCTTCTCTCATCTTGACGATGCGTCTGGCGAGCTCGTTAAGCCTTTCCGGGCTGGCGGCTGCGGGCCTTTCATTGCCGGCGACGGCAATGGCTTTGAGGTTTTTCGACCCCATCACGCTGCCCAGGCCTCCGGCGCCGGAGGCGCCGTCATCGGTAAGCATCGTGGCGAAAGATACCAGGTTCTCGGCGGCGGAACCTATCGTCAGGACGCTGTACTCTTTCCCCATTTCCGCTTTCAGGCTGTCCGCTGACTCTATCGCCGATTTTCCCCACAGCGGTGACGCGTCGCGTATTGCTACGGCGTCGTTATTGATGCATATATAGACCGGCTTATCCGCTTTACCCCGTACCACCAGTCCGTCATAGCCGGCGCCCTTAAGCCAGGTCCCCCACTTTTCTCCTAGGTTGGCGTAAGAGAAGGCTTCGGACTCCATCACCGAAGATTTTCCGCACACCTGCCAGCGACTGCCGCCCGCTATTCTGGTAAATCCGGTTACGGGTCCGGTGGCGAATATCAGGCAGTTCTCGGGGTCGAAAGCACGCGCCCCGGCGGGCACCATGTCCCAGAAAATTTTCACCCCTAGACCCCGTCCGCCCAGGAATCTATCGGTATAGGGTTCGGAAGGGAATCTGGTGATACTTCCGCTGGACAGGTCTATTTTCAGGATTTCTCCTGCGTATCCGAACTTGGTCATGTCTAACCTCCGGATAATGCGAAAATGAATTCGTTTGAGTGTTGTCAGTCGTTTCTCTGACCGGTAAGAGATACCGCCATGCAGACGTAGGGTTTATCGATTCTCCTGGTGACTATCGGGCAGTGGTGCAGTCCCGCCGGGGCTACCAGCACCGTCGGCTTGTCGAAGGTGTGCTTCTCTTCCTTACCCAGCTCGCCGATGGATATTTCCACTTCGGCGCCGAGGTCGTCGAGGTTATGCGGGTCGGAACCGATGAAGAACACGGCTTCGTCATATTTATGCACATGGGGCTTGGTGGACAGGCCGGTGATGCCGGTCTCGTAGGCGCAGGCGTAGATAACGTTAAGGTTGAGGCCTCCCAGGACGTCCGCCCCGGTGGAAAACAGCGCCCCCCTTGGCGTCTTGTGGAATGGGATGGTGACCACGTATTTACCATATTTCGTTTCTGCCATGGTTGCTCCTTCTTTGTCCGGGCGTTTTTATTGCTCAATCTTTTTTATTAAGTCTTTCTTGAATTGATTTACGCGTTTACGGTGGGCAGCACCACCCGGTCCCGGAACGAGTTCCGGGCTGTAATGCAGATCCTTAAGGTTGTCCAGCATGATGGGGATTAGCTGGAAGGGGACCGATATGATGAAAAGACCCGGCGGGAAGACTTTCATTGCCTGCATACCCATTCCCAGGCCGGTAACGAAGTAATTGAGTTCACCGCTGACGACCGGGTATATATAGATCCAGGCGCAGGCTACCACCGGAGTCGCCATGCTGACGAAGGGTTTTCCCGTGGAGTAGTTGATTGACCGTAGTAATGTCTGCGCCTGGTTGACGTTAGCGGTGATGACGAGCAAATCCGGGTCAAATGTCATCTTGTCCAGCGAAGCGAAGGCGACGTAATGCACCGAGCCTTTCGGCAGTGTCGGGAGATACTGGTACATGGCGCGGCAGGCATTGTCTCCCTTGAACAGCCCCTCCTCTCCGCCGAAGATGCCGCTGATAAGCACCGGCTCGGCGTCTCTCATGCCCAGTATTACCTGTTCAATACCCACGCATACCCAGTCGTTCGGTCCCACGTAAAAAGCATCGTTCTCCTGGGCTTCCTTGAGCATCTCGCACATGTTCAGTTCTTTGTCCAGTCGCCTGATGCCCTCCGGCCTAGTTATCATGAACTTTACACCCACGGGCTTTCTTTCCAGATTGAACTTGTCAAGTACGGAGTAGTCTCTTGATTTTTCAGCCATGTTATTCCCCCTTATTATTCAAGACTTTGTCTACATCGCCTCTTGATAATTACCGGTACTCGGCACAATCGTCATCTGCATGTGCGGACGGCTGAATTCCATCCACCTGACCGGGCCGTAATCTACGTTTTTAGGGATGAAGACGGCGCTGGTGTCACCGGTCGTCAGTTTTTCGCCGCCCAGATAAGCCTCGATTTCCGCCCCCAGGTCGGCGGGATTTTCGGGGTCGGAACCTATATAGAGAACGATTCTATCATGGTCGGGGCTGCGGCTCATTTCTGCTGTATCTGGCTCCGGCATTTCCCATACCCAGATATATTCGAGGTATATATTGCAGCCGGGGACAAGGTCGTTGCTCATGTAGGTAAGCGGGGGATTGGTGCGTCCGGTGATTTTCACGGGAGAGGAAGCCTCACGCAGAGGTCTATCTGCCACGCATTTCTTATAGTCGCCCGGTTTAGATTGCTTGACTGCATCTCCTTTTTTATTCCGTTTCTCGCTGACATCGCCGCTGAGTTTAATCGCCATCTGCATGTGGGGTTTTTCAAAGCCCTTCCAGGATACCCGACCGTGCGGCGCATTCCCCGGTATGTATAATGCCGTGGTCCTGGTCGTCAGTTGCCGGTCTTCCCCGATGAAACCCTCCACCTCTCCCCCGAGGTATTCGGGATTATGGGGGTCCATGCCCAGCGTGAATATAACCTCCGGATAGTCATGTGCTTCCATAGCCAGGTGCATCGGGTTTGGCTTGGGTTTTTCCTTTATCCAGTTGAACATGATATTGATGTTGCTTCCCGGTACCAATTCCTCACTCATAAGCCAGCCGCCGGGAAACCTGGTTTCTTGGCGAGACATCTTTACCATGTATTTACCGTATTTAGTCGCCGCCACTGGCTTGCTTTTCCTTTTTTATCTCTTCGATTATCCGGCTGACCTTCTTTTTATGTCCCTCCGCCCCGAGGGTGAAAGATTCGGGGACCCATTCCATTTCTTCCAGGCTGCCGACTATCTGGTGGAGCTTGTCCCAGGGAATAGTAATCAGCGACATGCCTTCCGGGAATAGCCGGCGCGACCTCATCCCGAAGCCGACGCCCGTGGGTATAATGTTCATTTCGCCGTGGACCAGGGCATAGAGATAGAGAAAGGAACACCCCGCCGCCGCCGTGCCCCGGCCCGACCACGTTTCTCCGGGGATTAGCCAGGACAATCAGTATATCGGGTTCGAAAGTGAGTTTTTCCAGCGGCGCGAAAGAGACGTAATTAACGGAGCCTTTCGCCAGCTTGGGTAGATACAGGTACATCCGGCGATTGGCGCGCTCGTCGCGGTATACCCCCAGCTTCGGGCCCACCCGCCCGCTCTCGAAATCCGGCAATGCGTCAACCATGCCGAGCAGCATCGGGCCGATGCAGGTGAAGTCGTCCTTCGTTACGTAGAAGGCTTTTCCCTTCTGCGCTTCGACGAGCATTTCGCAGAAATCGTACTGTTTGTCGGGCCTCTTGAGTCCTACCGGCTTTATATTATGGAACTTGACACCGACGGGGCTCCTCTCGAAATCAAACTTTTTAAATACGGCAAGTTCTTTTGGGACCGGGCTCATCGTTACCTCCTTGTGGGGAAAGAATATCGCGTGCTACTCCCTATAATAAAGTTGTTGCTTCGGATATTCAAGTTGGCTTTGCATTTGTGGGGAGGCTGGGGCGATATCAGCCCAGGTATTCTTTGACCATTTCCGGGTCGTATTCAGCCTTGCGTCCGGGGCACATCAGCTGCGTACAGAGCCGGCAGCTTAAAAAGCCGGTATCGTTGGGGAAGACTATCCCCGAGCGCGACTTTATCGGCTTCATGGCGCCGCCGGCGGTCAACGACACCCCTATTCGCTTTTCCGCCCCGCCGAACAGGGCGAACAGCGGCCTTTGCTCGGTGATGGGCCAGTCTTCAAGCTCCCCGGGATTCATCAGGGCTGCTCGGGGCATTTCATGTTTTTCTTTGATATATTCTGTAAGGTAATCTACCGCCGATACCAGTACCACGATTTTTACGGCGTCGAGACAGAAACTCCTCATCATATCGCGCGGCGGTACCGTCATATCGTCCAGTTCTTTCCCGATGGTGGCAATAAACGGAACCACCATGACCTGGTTCTCCAGGAGCCTGCTGAGAATCTTGCTGGTGAACGTGATGTCATCGATTTCCACCGTGGTATTATCGATGACCCTGGAGCAGGACAGCTGGTATACCGCGCGGGGCCTGGCTATTTTACACGCTTCATCCGCCAGCTCGCGTATCAACCCTTCAGTACGCCGACTGGTGGTGCGGGGCGGCAGGCGTTTGACCGCCTGTTCAATATCAAGCTGGACGGGTATTTCTACCCGGTAGATTCGTTTCTTACTGGAATTCATCAAATTTTAAGGTTTTCCTGATCTATCCATGAGCTCTTCGGTTCGGCGGCAAGCCCTACCTGCATCACGCCGTACGGTCTTTCGACTTTGTTACAGACGATGGGGAAGTGCGGCGTTCCCTTGGGCAGGGCGACCACGGTGGGGACGTTGATAGTGTGTTTTTCGTGTTCCCTGCCTATTTCGATGGTAACGTCCGCCCCCAGGTAGCTCAGGTCATCGGTATTATGCCCGAAGAATATCAGGCAGGAATCATAGGGGCGTACCATCGCCCCCTTGCCCGGGTACCACTCGCCGGGCTGATTGTAGAGTCCCATGGTGAAATTGATGTTCAGCCCTCCGAGTTCCCTGCCGGACATGGAGATAACCTGCCCAGCGTTAGCCCCTCCCGGACCCCGCTTTACCGGCATCTTGTGAATGAGGTATGAATATTTATTTCCGTCCGTGGTGTCTTCCTGTGCGACACCTTCCGCCGCGTAACCGGCGGCGAGGGCGAGATGGAAATGCCCGAAGGGCTTATAAACATTTTCTGTGACCAGCGGACAGTGCGGCATATCTTTAGGAGCCACGCCGACCGTCGGTACGCTGAAGCGGTGCTCTTCGTATTCCCTGCCCAGTGACAGCATCATATCCGAACCCAGGTAGCTGAGGTCGTTATCGTCATACCCGAAGAACAGCAGCAGCTCGTCGAAGGGATGCGTATGGGCTCCGCGGTTGGGCGCCCAGTCGCCGGTCTGGTCGTAGACTCCGATGATGAAATTGAGCTCGAATCCCCCCAGCTCTTTACCTCCCACGAAGGTCAGTTCCTTGGCGTTGGCGCCGCCCTTCCCTTTCATGAAGCTTAATTTTTTAACAAGGTCTCCGTATTTTTTGGCTGCCACGGAATTCACTCCCTTATTCGTGATTATTTGTCCGTTACCTGGTGTCTTAACGCATTTATCAGTACGAGCGCCCGTATATCCGGATGCAGGCTGTCCCATTCATCATCCTCGCGCAGGGACTCCACTTTCGCCTTGAGCTCTTTATCATCGTCAAATTTAAGGATGCCGGCCCGGTAGTCATCGATTACATGTTTCAGCATTTCCCGATTGTCGCGGTTTTTCTGTCCCTTAAATCCGGATTTCAGACTGGAGAGGAAGCTGCCGGATTTCCGGGTACGCTCGGTCTTTCCCCAGGTTTTTGCCAGATTCATGATCCCCCCGGCAATCTCCAGGGACTGATTGGTGATGTTGATTGATTTAAGTTTGGCTTCGGCATCGGCTTTTTCTATAGCCTCGGCGGCGCTCTGTTTGCCTTCCTGTAATATTTGGGCTGCCTTTTCACGGGCTTCGGCGATGATTTTGTCCGCTTCTGCCTTTCCTTCCTTGACGGCTTTCTCTTTATCTTTAGTATCTACTTCCCCGGCGGATTTCCTTGCCTTATCGATTATCTTTTTTGCCTTCTCCCGGGCATTCGCAATAATCATAGCCGATTCAGCATCGCCTTCAGCCTTGGCGTTATCCAGTATTTCCGTGGTATTCCGCTCGGCTTCCTGCATAATCTGAGTGGCCTGTTGACGGGCATCGAGGAGAATTTTGGCTGATTTCGTGTTGGCTTCTGTAATGGCTTGCACTATCTCCTGTTCGGCATCCTCCGCATCCTGCCTGGTATCGGTAATTAAAATAGCGGATTTCTCACCGGTCTCTTCGGCGGATTGTTCCGCCTCCTTTATTATCTGCGCCGCTTTTCCCTGGGCTTCGGTGATAATTTTGGCTGCGGCCAGGTCGGCATCGGTTTTAGCTTTGTCGATGATGTTCAACGCCGATTGGTTTGCCTCGCGGACGATTTCCTCCGCCTTTTCCCGGGACTTGGCGATGACTGTCGCTGCTTTGGCATCGGTATCGGCTTTAGCCTTTTCAACCAGTTCCGCCGCGGATTGCCCCGCCTCGCGTAATACCTGCGATGCCTTTTGGCGGGTCTCCTCAATCACCTTGGTGGCCTGCGCTTTGGCTTCTTTCTTCACGCTTTCTTCGGAGGTCAATTCAGCGGCGGTCTGTTTCGCCTCCTCTATTATCTGAGCCGCTTTTTCCTCGGCATCCGAGACGATTTTTGCCGAGTTGGCATCGGCTTCATACTGGGCTTTCCGATTCAGTTCCACGCCGGCTTGCTTGGCTTCGTTGATAATCTGTTTATGTTTACCCCTAGCGTCAGAGATAATTTGAGCCGATTTCACTTCGGCATCGGTTCTGGCTTTTTCGGACAATGTCGTGGCGGACTTCTTCGCCTGGCTTAGTATCTGAGCGGCTTTTTGCTGCGCCTCATTAACCATGGCGGCGGATTTCATGTCGAGTTCGTCGCTGGTCTTCTTCGTCAGTTCCTCGGCGGATTGTTTAGCTTCATTCAAAAGCCGGGCGGCTTTTTGCTGGGCTTCGGCGATAATCGTGATGGATTTTGCTTCGGCTTCGTTGCCAGCCTTGTCGGTCATTCCCTTGGCAGTCTGCCCGGTTTCGCGTATGAGTTGGTACGCTTTTTTCCGGGCATCGGCAATAATCGCGGCGGCTTTGGTATCGGCTTCATTGACGGCTTTGTTCGATATATCACGGGCAGCCTGTTCCGCGGCGTTAATGATGCGCCGCGCCCTTTGCTGGGCTTCGTAGACTATCATGGTGCTCGACTGCGGGCGTTCGGGTCTGGTCTTTTCGACCGGTTCCCTGGCGGCTGGTTCGGCGGACCTGACAGCCTGGAAAGTCTGGCGTTTTACTTTTTCTTCGGTGACAAGTTTATCATCGGGGAAGGTGTAGTTGCACCGTTTACATCTGGAGCCGTAAACCGAAAGACCGCAGTTAGGGCATATCCGGAGTTTTCTCATGGACTTTTTACCGTATTTTCTTCTTCTGGGGTATTTCTCTGGGTTATTTTAATAAATTATAACATGCCCTCATTATCAAAAAACATGCCCTCATTATCAAAATAAACGGGGTATGCGTTATCTTTCAGGTAACACTACGGATGGGCGTTCGTTTCTCGCCTGTATAATTACCACAACCCGGATGGGATATGAGAAAGACAGGGTATACCCCCTCAGCCCCAGAGGCATATTGGGAGTATACCCCGTGTTTATTGACCTGGCGGCTTTATTTACTGCTTATTCGCTTTCGCTCGATTCTGCTACATTAATGGCTGCCAGACCTTCAATGGCGACAATGCCGCTTTCCGGAACAGTAACGGTGATTTTGCCGTCGGCATCGGTGGTGCCAAGGGACTCGCCTGTTACCGGGTCAATTACATTCGCGTTGGCAAGAGGGGAATGAGTATACTGGAATGTCGCCATGTTTAATACCCATTCCGTAGCCGTCACCGTCGCGGAATCACCGGAAAGGGTTGATTTCAGAGATACCGGCGTTGCGGTACCCGGGACTCGAAACCTACTTCGGAATTGGGATGGTCGTTAAGAATGATGAACGGAACTTGTGCAATGCCCCAGCACTTGTTACACATGTACATGCCGTAAGCATTATTAGTACTGATATCCAAACCACTTTCACCGCCGGAGTAGTACACCACGTGGGCTGCCTTGATTACGTCTTCGAGAGTCATATCTTCCGTGTAAGTAACGGGCTGCGCGGCAACCAGCAGTTCGCCGTCTACGCTGACACTGACATAAACAAATGGACCTGTTGACGGGGGTGTGGGCGTTTCCGTTGGCGTCGGCGTGGGTGTTTCCGTCGGAGTGGGTGTGGGCGTCGGAGTGGGTGTGGGCGTCGGGGTTGGTGTTGGTGTGGGTGTCGGCGTGGGTGTCGGCGTAGGTGTGGGCGTAGGTGTTGGTGTGGGTGTTGGCGTCGGCGTGGGTGTCGGTGTCGGCGTGGGTGTCGGTGTGGGTGTGGGCGTCTGTGTCGGGGTCTGTGTCGGCGTCGGCGTCTGCGTAGGCGTCTCTTCTTCCACGGTACAGCCAACTACCAGTGAACCAAATACTAAAATAACGGCGATTAAAATGAACAGTGGCCTTTTCATAAATGTGACCTCCTATATATTTTGATTGAAATCATTGTTTTTGCTTGTTCTCTCACCTCCTACGGTTATTTTTTGTTTTTTAATATAACTCTTTCCATAACAATTTGCAAGACTTTCCCGCTATATTATGGGGAAAAAATAATAAATGAGGTTTTTTACCTATCGGCAGCCCGTTAACCGGTAAACAGCCACCGGCTCGGCTTTACCCTTGAACGTCTGTCGCTCTAGCGCGGTGCAGTCGGCGAATTCCTTTATCATGCATATGCGCGAGGCGAGGTTGACGGCGTCGCCGATAACGGTATATTCGGTGCGTCCCGAGGAACCCACGTTGCCGGCGACCACCTGCCCGGTGTTGACGCCGATGCCGAACTGAACCCTGGGGAGCGAGGGGTCTCTCTCCTGCAGTCGGGTAATCTCCTGCTGGATTTCCCAGGCAGCCTTAGCCGCCAGACGGGCATGTTCTTCCTGAGCCTGAGGGGCGTTCCATACCGCCATAATGGCGTCGCCGGCGAATTTATTGACCATGCCGCCGTTTTTCAGGACCCTGTCGATAACGATGCCAAGGTAGGCGTTGAGCATTTGGACGATATCCTTAGGCGACATGCCCTCGCTCATCTTGGTGAACCCGCGGATATCGGCAAATAGTATCGAGGCTTCCCGCTGTTCGCCGCCCAACTGCAGATTGCCGGCGTCGGCGAGGTGGAGAATCTGGTCGGCAACCTGTGGCGAAACGTATCTCCCGAAGAGGTCTTTAACGAAGCGCTTGTCTGACTGCTCGATGAGTATCATGGTAATGACGCTGCTGATGAAGGTGACCACCAGCAATAACGGCGGATAAACCAGGTTAAGAATATGGCCGCGGTCGAAGAACAAGAAGCTGATGACCAGGTACGCCACGAACAGCACCACCATCATCAGGCCGCCCCATTTTATCTTGATACGGGGCAGTACCAGGGAGATGACGATTGTCAGGATGAGCATTATCAGCAGGTGCGGGATAATGCCGACCTCGGTAAGGAATCTGCCGAGGAGGATGGTGTCCATAGCGCCAGCCTGAATGTAAACGCCGGGGGATTTCTCCGACGAGGTGGGTATGTCCCAGGTATCCAGTTCGCCGGTAGCCGTCATGCCGATGATGACAATCTTGTTCCTGACCACCGAGGGGTCGAAGTCGCCGCGGATGACGTCGCCGTAGGAGAGATAAGGCCGGTCCGCCGCTTTCGGGGAGTAATTAATGCGGAGGTTATAGCCGCTGTCAACCGGGATGTCCCGGGCCAGCAGATGCAGGGCGCCGTTCTGCTGTACGTATTCGTCGGGGAGGGGCATGTTAAACAGGGTATGGAGTATCGCCAAGCTGAACGATGGATAGGTCTGTCCGTCCCTGCCCCGCACTACCAGGGGCAGTCGCCGCACCTTGCCGTCATGGTCGGGGATGATATTAACATGTCCGGTGTTCCGCGCCGCCTCCCTGAAAGGACTTACCGGCAGCAGGATATCCTGGTAGGTAACCGCATTTTCCGTCTCCGGCAGGGGCTGGGTGCCGGCTACCGGCAGGACAACGTTTCCGGCGTTTTCCATGGCGGCGGCAAGCAGGGGGTCGTCCGGCGAGGCATCGGCAAATATGACGTCGAACCCGATAACCTTCGCCCTGGCTTCGGCGAGGTTATCGAGCGCCCGGGCATGCAGGCTGCGGGACCAGTCGGACCATTTGCCGTAAGTGGTCAGGGTAGCGTCGTCGATGCCGATAACGACGATGTTAGGTGAGGGAGGTTCCGACATGAAAAGCTGGTCGGAGAGCCACAGCTGGATAAACGAGAAAGGCTGTACCAGGAGAAAGAAAACGGTAAAAAGAATACCGACGCCGAATATGACTAGGGTATGATACCATAATTTGCTCCGGCGCCGGCTGGTCCTTTTTTCCTGCATCGGTTTTGTATCCGGCATTCTCCAGGCTGACTTTCTACGTTGTCCCCGACCCGCCTCTCGGGCACAATTTTAGCATCAATGATCGAGATATACTCTGGCGGTATCCTCGGCGGTGATTGTTTTCAGTAGTTCGTCCTGTCCGGATACGACGGCGGTATTCTCTATCGGGCATTCGTCATCACGTGTGACCGTGTAAATGGCAATAAACACCCATGTCTCGTCGGTATCGAGCAGGCCGTTGGCATTATCATCGCCGCTGGCTAACGGTATGATTCCCAGCCGGTCGTCGGTTACCGAAACGTTTGCTAAAGGCGTGTTGCCAGTATTGGTGACGGTGTACGTGTAGATGACGTTATCGCCCACCCCAACATTTTCCCAGGGATTGGCGACCTTGACCAGAGCGATGCCCGGCCTGAGTACGGCAACGCTGGCGGTATCCGTATCGGTGACGGTCTCTTCCGGGGCGTATGCGCCGGAAACCTCGGCGTTATTTATCAGCAGGTCGGGGTCGCCGCTAACGACGGTATAGTTGGCGGTAAATATCCATATTTCATCGTTATCCAGGATGCTGTTTCCGTTATCGTCGCCGCTGGACACGGCAATGCTTCCCAGCAGGTCGTCAACCATGGAGACGTCCGATAAAGGAAAGCTGCCGGTATTGGTCACCGTATATGTGTAGGTAATATTATCGCCCACGTGCACGCTGGACGGTTCGGCGGTCTTAACCAGGGCTATGTCCGGCCTGATTATAATTACACTGGCGGCGTCGGAATCCGTGACGGTCTTTTCCAGGTCGTCCGTACCGGACGCTTCGGCGGTGTTTGTCAGGGGGCTGGGGTCGTCAGCGCCGGCGGTATAGTTGGCGGTATATATCCATGTCTCATCGGTATCGAGGAGACTGTTTTCATTATCGTCGCCGCTCACCAGCGAGATACTTCCCAGTCGGTCGTCAATCACGGATAAACTCGATAACGGTGTATTGCCGGTATTGGTCACCGTGTAAGTATAGGTGACATTATCCCCCGGATAGACTTCCAGAGGCTCGGCGACCTTGACTATGGCAATGCCCGGCCTGAGGATGGAAACGCTGGCGGTATCCGAGTCGGTGTAAGTCTGCTCCAGCGGGTCCGTGCCGGATACGTTAGCGGTATTTACCAGAATGTCGGGGTCATAAGCATGCGTGGTGTAGTGTGCCGTAAATATCCATGTTTCGTCGCCGTCGAGGAGGTCGTTTTCATTATCATCGCCGCTTGCCAGGGGTATGCTTCCCAGACGGTCATCCGTCACCGAGATATCAGAGAGAGGAATGTCGTTGGTATTTATTACCGTATAGGTATACGTGATGCCATCGCCTTCATGCACCTGGGAAGGCTCGGCGGTCTTAACCAGAGCTATGCCGGGTCTCAGTACGTACACGCTGGCGATATCCGAATCCATGACGGTCAAGCCCAGGGCATCCTTGCCGGATGCCTCGACGTTATTTACCAGCAGGAAGGGGTCGTCATTATCAATGGTATGTACGGCGGTATATACCCATATCTCACCGGTATCGAGGAGGTCGTTTTCATTATCGTCGCCGCTCGCCAGAGGTATACTTCCCAGTCGGTCATCCGCTACGGATACGTTCGATAACGGCGTATTGCCGGTATTGGTCACCGTGGAAGTATAGGTAATGTCATCACCTTCGTGTATCTGAGAAGGCTCGGCGGTCTTAAATACAGCTATACCGGGCCTGAGTATGGATACGCTGGCGTTATCCGAATCGGCGATGGTCTGTTCCAGCGCGTCCATACCGGTTACATCAGCGGTATTTACCAGCAGGTCGGGGTCGTCACCGTCCGCAGCGTGGTTGGCGGTATATACCCACATCTCATCGGTGTCCAGGAGTCCGTTGGCATTGTCGTCGCCGCTTGCCAGGGGGATGCTTCCCAGGAGGTTGTCAATCACGGATACATCCGAAAGGGACACGTTTCCGGTGTTAAAAACATAATAATAATAGGTGATACTGTCGTACTCGTGGACTGCCGGGGAGTCGGCTACCTTGGTGATGACGATGCCCGTATCGTATTCATCCGGCTCTATTGAGGTGGTCACGATTTCGGTATCAATCACGGTAACCGATGTAATTGTCAGGGCGGACACGGTAGTGGTAGCGATGAGCGGTGAAGGGTCGCCGGGACGCACGATGTATGACGAGGTAAACAGCCAGGTTTCGCCGCGGTCGAGTACCGAATTAACATTGCCGTCGCCGCTCTGATAGGTCGCATTACCGGTTATGTCGGTACTTACCGATATATCGCTCAGGGGCAGGTCGCCGGTGTTGCGCAGGTAGTAAGTATAGCTGATAATATCGCCCACGCGGGCTACCGGGGGTGTGGCGTAGACGGTTACTTCTATCCTTCCCTGGGGCGACGCAACGTACCCTCCACCGCCACCGCCTCCGCCGCCTCCCGGCGAGTTAATCGGCACCTCCGGCCCGGGCTCTTCGCCCGGGACAATCGTGCGTTTCATACCTTCGTGAATTATATATTCCTTGCCGTTGACGTAAATCCTGATGTCGCCCTGTACGTTGGCAACCGTGGTGGTGCCGTCACTTTCCACGGTCACCTCCATAATGCTGCCGCGTACGGCGGCAACCGCCGCGGGGGTATCAACCTCGTAGCGGGAGGCGGGGTCGGCTAGCTTTTTGACCCGACTGACTGTCTTACCCAGCGACTGCACCAGGCGGATGGTCGTCGATCCGTTTTCGTCAACGTTCAGCTCGGATATGATTAATTGTGTCGACGCCTTCAGCTCAATGGTGCTGCCATCGAAAAAGGTAATCTCCGCGCGCGACCCCCAGGCTGATTTAACGGCGTCGCCGGGCTCGAGAGTCGTGCCGACCTCAGCCTTTTGCCAGGTATCCGTCCCGGCTTTCATTATCTGGACCTCGCCGCCGACAATCGATAATATCGTGAGTGGCATGCCCGACGTAGCCGGTATAACTGTCGGGGTTGGTGTTGGCTCCGGTTCGGGTTCTTCCTTGGTGGTGGGTGTTGGTGGCGGAACTTCCGCAACGGTGCCGGTTGGCTCGGTAGTCGGCGTCGGTTCCGGTTTTAACTCCGGTTGTATCGGTGACGGCGACAGCGTAACCTCCGGCAGCGGTGCTGGCGTGGGGGGAGTTTCCTTCTCCGAGCAGCCGGTCAACAGCGCCGGAATAAGTACCACTATGGCTAATATGAATATAAGGTATCTGGACATATAAGTATAATCTTCAGCGACGCATATTGTATCAGGATATGAATCAAATGTGCAAGCGTGCCGCTATATCATCCATTTAGTTACCCTGCCCATGTTATTCCGGTAAAGATGGCTTGATAATGCTCCAGTTTTCTGATATTCTGATGGCTGGACTCGGCGAAACTACATTAAAAGAGACCGCGGCCAGACATCGTCAGGCAACATCCTAGAGTATAATCCGGGATAGATTAATTGTCAAAGACCACTGTTGCCGGCCGGGATGCTTTCTTTGCTGTAAAAGCCATCTGAGCCATAATATCATGATAAAGTATGAATTTCGGTATAAATTGAGTATTAGTTTTAGGCGCAATACCTCAGGACTTGAAATGTTCTGGTAAAATGAAGACATTGATACGTAATAAATATTTCTGGTGCGGTATAATCCTGGTTGCCATTTTTATCATATGACCATCATCACCATCACCACCATCGGATTCACCGAGATAGTCGACCTCGCCGGCAATACTGCCGGCAGGGTATTCACGGTGATTATCGCCATATCCGGTATCGGGGTGCTGGCGTATCTGGTCACCAATATTACCGCGGCAGTCGTCGAGGGGCAGTTGACCAAGTCCTTTAGGAGGCGAGTCCTTTAGGAGGCGAAGGATGGAGAAAGCAGCAGCTAAAGCCAGGGAACATTACATAATTTGCGGCGTGGGGTGGACCGGTCTGCATATCATCAATGAACTCCGCGAGACCAGGAGACCCCATGTCATTATAGACATCAATCAGGAAAAGATAGATAAAAGCCTTGAAACGATGTCCAACAGCATTTTCCTGGAGGGAGACGCCACCGATAACGATACCCTCATCAAAGCCGGCATAGAGTCGGCCAGCGGTCTGTTCGCCGTAACCGGTGACGATAACCAGAACCTGGTCATCTGTCTGACGGCAAAGCAATTGAATCCCAGGGTCAGGGTGGTGGCGCAGTGCAACGAAATGAAGAACATGGAGAAGATGGAGAAAGCCGGCGCCGATTCCGTGGTTTCTCCGGGTTATATCAGCGGCATGAGAATGGCGTCGGAGATGATACGGCCCACGGTGGTCAATTTCCTGGATAATATGCTGCGCGGCAAGGACGAAAGCCTGAGGGTTGAGGAAGTGCCCATGTCGCCGTCGCTCGCCGGTAAGGCTCTGGCATCGCTCGATTTAAAGAAGTACCCGCGTACTCTATTGCTCGCCGTGAAAAAAGGCGAGAGCTGGATCTACAATCCGTCCCGCAGCGATTATATCATCGAGCCGGAAAACCGGCTTATCGTCATGACCACGCCGGAAGAAAGACATACCCTGGAAAAAAACGTCGAGGACAAGTCGTAATCAATCCTGACGGGCGGCTGTATGGCGAAAGAAGAGACCGGTTGCCGGGTTACTTTGACGGTTCTCCGGATAAGTCCCTGGATATGTTGGAAAGCAGTGATACCGACCTTCGGCGAAGTCCGATGAAAATCTCAACGAGTTCAGGGTCGAACTGCATACCGGCGCACCTTTTCAGTTCTCGAAGTGCTTCTTCCTTGGACATCCTGCCTTCCTTGTAGCCGCGTTCGGATGTCATGGCGTCGTAGGCGTCCGCAATCGCCATGATGCGCGCGTCCTTGGGTATGTTTTCGCCCTTCAGACCTCTGGGGTATCCCGTCCCGTCATAGTGTTCGTGATGGAAAAGCACGGCGTCGATGCAGCTCCGCAAACCGACGATATACTTGAGGATGCCGATTCCCATCTCTGGATGGTGCTTCATGATTTCCCATTCCTCATCGGTAAGCGGTCCGTTCCTGGTGAGAATGCTATCGGGGATACTGAGCTTGCCTATATCATGCAGTAACGCCGCCGCCCTGATTCTCTTGATTCCTTCTCTGGTATAGCCAGCGGCGGCTGCCAGTTCGGTGGCGTACCGGCTGACCGACTTGGAATGACCGTAGGTATAATGGTCTCTCGTATCGACCGTTGCCGCCAGGGCGTAGACTATGTTCTCAATGGCATTGGTATCATCCTCTTTCAGCACCGTCTCCGGTCTTACCGGTTCTGTGGCATCGAGCTCGCTGGCAAGGCATATCTGGTTCCTCCCCCTCGACTTGGCGGCATAGAGAGCCTTGTCCGCAGCCTGGATGAGCGTTTCCCGCGTAATGCCGTCGGTCCGCCAGCAGGCAATGCCGATGCTGCAGGTCAGCATGATGCCCCTCTGGTCCATCGAGGTCTGCAGTCCCTCGCGGATTCTTTCCGCAACCATCTCGGCGCCTTCCGCGGAGGTCCGGAGCAGGATGACGGCGAACTCATCGCCTCCGTATCGCGCGCCGACGTCGGAGGTCCTGATGGAGCTCATTATCAGCTGCGCGAACTCTTTAAGAATCTCGTCTCCCATGACGTGACCGTAAATGTCGTTATATGTCTTGAAGAAGTCAAGGTCGATAGATAGTACCGAGAAAGTTTCATCGGAAAGGGCGCTTTTCTCGATTTCCTGATTGAAGCGCTCCTGGAAGTAGCGGTGATTGTGCAGTCCCGTTAATGCGTCGGTATCCGCCTTTTCCCTGGCAAGGGCGTATATCTGGGCGTTCTCGATAGCCACGGCAGACTCGCGGGATAGCGTGGTAACCAGGTCGATATCGTCAGGGGTATACCGACCGTTTGACTTCTTCTTGCTCAAAGCCCGGTATCGATTGCCTCTCGTTCTTCCTGGGTCAGGCTGCTGAATTCGGGGGCGTTTTCCAGGTTGCTTCTGAGGAGTGCCCCTTTGCTTTCGAGCCAGCGGATATACGGTGTATCCCGCGTTATCGTCAGCGGAACGATTGACTCCTCATCGGTCCTCTATGTTGATGAAGGTGCTCGTTTTTCCGGCAAAGTCGAGCAGCATCTTCCGGTGCTGGTACCGGTTGCCGTAGAAAAGCCGGTCGGCGCCTCTATCCAGCGCAGCTTTCACCCAGTTGAAAAGACAGGCAAACAGGACCACCATAGCCACGGTGGCAGGTATGCCCAGTTGCGGGGGCAGAAAACGCAGCAAATTGCTTAAAACCAGTAACAAAGCCAGGTAAGCCAGCGTAATACATATGGTGACCGCCGTATACGTCATCCATTTCTTCATCAATATCTGTATATCCAGCAGACGGTATTTCAGCAGGGTATACGTAATGACGATGGCATTACCGGCATAGCCGATGTGAGTCAAGGTGTTATTTGTGTTCGGTATCACGTTTCCCAGTATGTTAGCGGTGAGCATGAAACCCAGGCCGCCTATCAGGTAAGCGGTGCGGTTCCTTTCTTCCGGGTCGGCGGCGTTTTTAAGGATTTTAAGCAGGAAGAAGACTATCGCTATCATTATGAATTGGTTGACGTAACCGATGGCATTGATTACATAGCCGTAATAAGCGGTGACCAGCTGGCTTTCGAGTAGCGATAAGCCCTGGGTCACATAACCGAAGGCTACCAGACCAAAGGTGACGGCTACCCAGATGTATCCGGAATTGATGATTTTATGGGTGTCTTTAAGGGTAAAAGCGACGATGAAGTGCATGTAGGCAACCACCGCCAGCGTGGCAAGCGGGATTACCAGCAGCTTCCAGAACAGTGCCTGGGCATAAGGTAGCTGCAGATTCGTCAGCAGGCCGGCTATGCTGACTCCCGCCGCGGCGATGAGGAAAAATGAAAACAGCCTCTTTAATCTTACCTGCCTGGAATACAGGACAAACGCGATTAGTACGGCGTATACCAGGAAGCAGGCGAACTGAGCGATATTATAACCGGTCAATTGAAACATGAAGCCCCTCTGCTGCAAATAACCTTCATTCTAGATTCTCCTCCATACCACGACAAGCACTCCGCCTATGATAAGCACGAGAATGGTCACGCCCGTCCATATGCTGGCGACGGGACTGTTCTCCGTGGACAGCCAGCTTTCCTTCTGGATGCCGGCTTCCGCCGGGCTGGAAACGTCCGGTATTATTTCGCTCTCGATATCCAGCATGGCTGCCGTCGCTGCCGGCTCAACCTGATTGTCCGACGGTGCCACTTTTGCCACGGTGGCTTTGCCGAGAAGTCCGTTGAGGACATCGAGATGGAGTTTAAGGACGTATTCATTCGCGTTGGTTATGTTGCCGGACTCGGTGTACGAAAAAGTATTTTCACCCCCGGCAAATCCTTCGATGTTGAAAAAGGCATCGCCTCCGGCAACACCAAACAACTTAATCGTGTATTCGCCGGTGGACGGCTCCGGAATTATTACGGTCTGATACTCTTCCTCCGGCGCAGACAGCCGGGAACCGGTTATCTGGTTAATCTTAGAGCCGTCGGCGAGATAACCGACGGTTGAACCGCCGGGGTCGGTTATCAGTCCGGTGGCAGGACTGTTGATGGTCAACACGAGTTCGTTCTTCGCCGGCGGTATCGGCTGCGGCGCGGCGGGCGGCAGGCCGGCTTTTACTTCCGTCTGCTGTCCGGCCGGGACATGCACTTCCTGTCCCTGCGCCTTGACGCTGACATCGCCCTCGGTCGTCTGTACCGTGGTTGTCCCGGACTCATCGACCTCCGTCGCGAACGACGTCCCGTGTACTATGATGTCCGCCGATGTCGTATTGATTTGAAAGTCATAGCTATCGTCGGCCAGTCTGGCTACCTGGTTCCAGGTCTTACCCGACCGTTGTTTTAACTCGATGATATCCAGTTGCTCGTCCTCGTTGTTTTCCAGTCTGGTTATAATCACGTCGGTGCCGGGCTCCAGCTTGGTAGTGGTGCCCTCGGCGAAGTTTATGGCGGCACACGAGTCCGGGTTGGTTCTCACCCGGCTGCCCGGTTCCAGCAACATGCCGTCTTTCGCCTTCTCCCAGGCTAATGAATTCTTCGTCTGCACCTGAATATCGCCCCCGATGATTTTAAGTATGCTGAAGGGCATCGTGAAATTGAGCCGGTCCGGATTGTAAAGGGAATACCCGATATCCGTGGCTAGAAATGCCACGATGCCGATAAGGATGACCGTGGCGAATTTAAAACCCGTATTTTTGCGCAGCTTGGCACTACTCCTCTGTTTGTTCGATAGTAAAAACGATACAACAAACGTAATAAACAAAGCATAAATATCGGGGCACATAAGGTAAACAGAACGTTAATCACAGGTAATAAAGTACCGGTTGGTATGAAAAGGATAGAGAAACTCAGGGGTAATATAGAGGCTTTCACGGTGGTAATTAGCTTGCTAGGTCTCTCTTTATGTGTAATAATTAATCTATATTCACCGGAGTTTTCATGAAGGTAGTGCTGGTAAATCCCCCGCAGACCCTCCCTGCGAAAAGCGTCGGGGTGCTGGAAGCAAGGATACATCCCCCGCTGAGCCTTCTGTATCTGGCGGCTGTCCTGGAGAAAAAAGGAATCGAGGTCGCTATCATTGACGCTCTGGTACTCGGGGAAGGCGCTCTTTTCCGCGACGGTGACAGCCTCCATTTCGGTGCCCGCTGGCAGTTGTTGAAAGAAAAAATCGCCGAGCTCAGGCCGGATATCGTCGGCATTACCAGTCCGTTTACCAGTCAGCTGCGCAACGCCCTGGCTGCCGCCCGGCTGGTCAGGGAAATCAATCCGGATATACCCGTTATCGCCGGGGGACCCCATGCCGTCGTCTCTCCCGGCGATTTTCTGGCTGAGAAGACAATCGACGTCGTGGTCATGGGCGAGGGAGAGCTGATACTGCCGGAGCTTATCAGTCATTATGATGGCTCCGGTTCAGACCTGTCTGAAATCAAGGGAATCGCTTTCAGAAACGAAAAGGGCGAGGTTGTCGTCAATGTACGCGCCGCACCTGTGGATAACCTCGACGAACTCCCTTATCCCGCTTATCACCTCCTTAACCTGGAGGACTACTTTCACGTCCACGAGAAGGGCTTCAAGGGGCGTTCCTACGCCAGCGTCAGCCAGACCATGCCCGTTATCACCAGTCGGGGCTGTCCCTTTAACTGCTGCTTCTGCTCGGTGCATCTCCACATGGGACGCAGGTGGCGGTCACATTCGCCGGAAAACGTCCTGGGACACCTCAGGCTCCTTAAAGAAAAGTACGGCGTGAGGCATATCGACTTCGAGGACGACTGCATTAACCTGAATGAAAAAAGGTTCGAGGAAATCCTGGACATGATGATAGAGGAGAAACTGGGTCTTACCTGGAATACGCCTAATGGCCTGCGCGGCGACCTCCTCAACGAGTCGCTGGTCAGCAAGATGAAGAAGTCCGGCTGTCTCCGCATCACCATCGCCCCCGAGTCCGGCGACCAGGATACCCTCGATAATATCATCGATAAGAAGCTGGACCTCCGGAAAATAGAGGCTGCCGTCGACCTGTTGCAGAAATACAAGATAGCTACCCATGCTTACTATATCGTCGGATTTCCTGGGGAGACCCCGGCTAAAATGCAGCGTACTTTCGATTTCGCCGCCAGACTGCTGAAGAAGTACGGCGTCGTTCCCTCGGTCACCATGGCGAGTCCGCTTATCGGCACCCGACTTTACAACGAGTCCAAGAAAGCCGGATATCTGATTAAGGAGCCCGCCCCGGAGGACATTCTCCTCGGCTCCCACCCCGGCGGCGAGGGCTTGCTCCGGACAGATGAGTTCACCCCGAAGAGTGTCAGGGATGCCATCAAAAAGTTCTACCGGCGCGTCTTTTTCATCGCCCTCGGCAAGGCGCCGACCCTGATAATCAGGGACCCCAGAGCCGCCCTGGAAAAGACGAAAGGACTGCTCAAGCTGGCGGCTGGTTAATTGAAATATAATACTGGCAGGTGGCATGATGAGAGAATATTTAAAGGCTTATAAAGGAAAAAACGTCCTTATCACCGGCGGGGCGGGTTGCGTGGGTATGAACCTGACCCGGGCTTTGATAAAGGCGGAAGCGTCCCGGATTACCATCCTCGATGACCTTTCCGCCGCCGCCAGATGGAATATCCCGGTACAACCGTCCGTGGTGTTTATCCAGGGGAGCATCCTGGACGAGGAGGTCCTCAAACGGGCGTTCGCTTCCCGGCCTGAATACGTTTTTCACCTGGCGGCGCATTTCGCCAACCAGAACTCGGTGGACAACCCGGAGACCGACCAGCTTGTCAACGGCTTGGGCACGCTGAAGGTGCTGGAATACGCCAACCTGGCCGGTGTTGTGAAGTTCGTTTTTGCTTCCTCCGGGTGTTCCGTCTACGGCAGCCAGGCGCCCCTCCCCCTCAAGGAGGACTTCGTGTCCCTCCACCTGGATACCCCGTACCAGATAACCAAGCTCCTCGGCGAGCTTTACTGCAACTTTTTCTACAACCATTACAAACTGCCGGTGGCTATCGCCCGTTACTTCAACGTCTACGGGCCCGGCGAGATACCCGGTGCATACCGCAACGTCATTCCCAACTTCATGTGGTGGGCTATCCATAAAAAGCCCCTGCCGATAACCGGCACCGGCGATGAGACCCGCGATTTTACCTTCGTCGAGGACATCGTTGCCGGTACGATGCTTTTAGGTATCGTCCCCGAAGCCGTCGGCGACGCCTATAACCTGGCTTCCGAGACCGAGACGAAGGTAAAGGATATCGCCGCCATGGTGAACGAGATTACCGGCAACGATAAGGGCATCGAACTGGTACCGCGGCGCGACTGGGACAAAATTACCCGGCGGAGGGCGTCGATTGAAAAAGCCAGGAAAGTCCTCGGCTACGAGCCGGGGATGGCGATGAAAGACGGTATCCGGCGGGTCTACGACTGGATTATAAAGAACAAAAGCCTTATAGAGACCAGCGCCAGGTTTTGATTTTAACCGGGATTGAATGCCGCTAATGCGTAAGAAAGAGGCTGTATTCGTGAGGTCGAACCCTTTAGACCGGGATATCCGCCTGCCCAAGGAGATAACGGCAATCAATAAGGCAGGTTACGGCACACGGCACATCTACTGGGACCGGGAAGGCAACGCCGATAAGTCAATGGAGCTTGAAGACCACCGGGCGTTGCCCTTCCGCCTGAGGGCACCCTGGGGACTCCGGGTGCTGCCCCTTCTCCCCCTCTGGTGGGGCTTCGTTCTCTTTCGCCTGCTGATGATGCGGTTCGATATCGTTCACGTTATCAAAGCCCGTTGTCTATGAGATTTTAGACGTTTACGAGGAGTTGCTCCCCGCCGGACTGCGGGCGGTCGGTCTGGTAGTGGATAAGCTGATAATGAGATTGGCAACTGCTATCATCGTCGTCGATGACGAGCAGGCGGCGGGCATCGGCGGTATCCCCCACAACCGCATCGTCACCGTTTATGATTCCCCGCCGGACTATCTCATCAATCAGGATACTTCTCCCCCTAAAAAAGAAGAAAGCCGTCCGTTTACATTGTTTTACGCCGGACAGCTGCATCGCGACCGGCTCCTCAATCTGGACAAGGTAATCGACGTGGTGAAAGATACCGACGGGTTAAAACTGGTGATAGCCGGCTACGGGGACATGGCTGAAGAAATAGGTGGGCTGGCTGCTAGCCTGCCGGATAAATTTGAATTTATCGGTAAGATAAGCTATCAGGAGGTCATCCGGCGCGGGCTGGCTTCCGACCTCTTTTTCGTGCTCAGGGACCCCGTCCTGCCGTTTTACCGCTACATCTGCGGCAGTACCCTTTTCAACGCCATGATTTGCGGCAAACCAATTCTGGTCAATCAGGGCACTTCCACCACCAAGAAAGTTAACGAAGAGAACTGCGGCATCGCCGTGAACTCCGGTGACGTTGGAGAGATAAAGGAAGCAATTATAAAACTGCGCGATAGTCCGTCGCTCTGCCGCGAACTCGGCGTTAACGCCCACCGGGCTTACGAGGAGCGTTACAGCTGGGACATCATGGGGCAGCGGCTGGTCAATCTTTACAATGAACTGACTCAGGAGGTCAAGGGTGCCGGATAAACTTAAGGTTGGAATCGTCGGCTGCGGCGGCGTCGTTCATCAGGAGCATATACCGAGCTTTTCCCGGCTGAACAACGTCGTTATTCAGGCGGTGTGCGACAAGAACCGGGAACTGGCGCGGCAGACTGCTTCTAACCACGGTATTCCCGGTGTCTATGCTGAAATAACGGATATGCTTTCTAGGGAAAAGCTGGATATCGTTGATATCTGCGTGCCTCCCCAGATACATACCCCCATCGCCCTGGAGGCTTTGCAGGCGGGCTGCCACGTGCTGATGGAGAAGCCGATGGCGCTCAAGGTGTCCGACTGCGACGCCATGCTTAAGGCAGCTGAGACGAAAAACAGGCAAATCTGCGTTATTCACAACCAGCTCTTTAATCCCCCCTTCCCCAAAGCACGGCAGCTGGTGGCTGACGGCGCTATCGGGGAGATGACCGGACTGCGAATCCTGCTCTCCGACCACCGCGACGAGATGATCATGAAGAAGGACTACTGGATACACAAGCTCCCCGGCGGCGTTATCGGGGAGTCAGGTCCCCACATCGTTTACCTCACCCTGGCTTTTCTTAACAGCGTAAAAAGCGTGGATGTCCAGGCGAAGAGCTTTCTGGAGCACCCCTGGGCGCCCTTTGATGAGTTTCGACTCGAACTGGAGGGCGAAGAAGCGGTGAGTTCGGTGGTCATGTCTTACTCCAGCACGAGGCACGACCTGCTTGTCGATATCATGGGCACCGAGGGATATATCCACGTCGACCTTACCGCCAAGTACCTGGTTCGCTGCGGTGATAAGGTATCTATAAAGCCTTCGCGTTTCATCCCCTTTTACCTGAACACCCGCGCGCAGGAGGCAGGCGGTATTGCGGGCAACGCGCTGGGTTACCTCACCGGCAGGCTGAAGTTTGGCCACGAACTGCTCATCAAGGGTTTCATCGATAGCCTTATGAAAGGCGGTAAGCCCCCGGTAACCGGCGAAGAGGGCAGGGAGGTGGTGAAAGTCATGGAGATGATTGTCGACAGGCTGAACGAGAAGTACGGGGTCGGTCGTTAAGAGCAGAAAGGTATCGCATTGATGCAGGAGATTAAGAAAGCCGTAATCCTCGCTGCCGGACTGGGCAGCCGGTTGAAGCCGCTTACCGATAGCGCCCCCAAGTGTCTTACCGAGGTCAACGACCGGTCGTTGCTGGGGCATACCCTCGGCATCCTCGAAAAAAACGGCATCGACGAGACGGTAGTGGTTGTCGGCTATCTGGGGGATATTGTCATTGAGAAAGTAGGGGAAAGTTACGGCGGGATGAAAGTGACCTATCTCTGGAATAAAATCTACGAAAAGACCAACTCGATGTACTCTGCCTGGCTGGCGCGCGAATATCTCGAGCAGGGGGCCGTGCTCATCGAGGGTGACACCATATTTGAGGAGTCACTCGTCCGTGGCGTACTCCGGGAACACCCCGGCAAAGCCTGCTGGGTCGGCGACAGGTTCACGCCGTCGCATGACGGCTCCATGTCCACCACCGACAGCGACAATAGAATCATCGAACTCAGAATCGTCAGGGAAAAGCTGAAAGAGTACCGGAATAATTACTATAAGTCCACCGGCGTGCTTAAAATCACCCCGGAGTACGGTCGCGAATTTTCGCGGTGGCTTGATGAGGACGTCCGCCGCGATAATGTCATGGTTTATTTCGATATCGTCATCGCCGGGCACCTGGCGGACGCCCCGATATTCATCCACGATTTCACTGGGGGCAGGTGGATTGAGATTGACGATATGAACGACCTGGCGAGGGCGGAAGAACTATTCGCTGAGGGACACTGAAGACCGACCAGTAACGTTGTCAGGGGAGGGCAAGTACCATGAATATAAGCCGCTATTACTGGAAGGTACTGCACTGGCTGGGGTATTACGACCGCAGGAGGAAAAGTTGGGTTGAGGATGCGGACCGCCAGGCTAAGATAGACCAGCAGGTGGTGGAATGCGAGGTCGACCGCAAGCTGTCCGTGCACTACGGCAAGGAAGATGCCCGCAAAGAGGAGGCTGCCCTGATGCCCTATATCAATATCGACGGGCAGTCGCGGGTGCTGGACCTCGGCTGCGGGGACGGCCGGTGGGGCAAGATACTGGCCGGTCGTTGCGGTGTATATATCGGCGTGGACCTGTCAGGGAAGCTGCTGGAAAAGGCACGGCAAAAGGTGCCGGAAGCCAATGCCACCTTTGTCCACATGCCGGCGCAGCAGTATTGCGTGGACGAGTCTTTTGACCTGATAATGGTCATCGGGCTGCTGACCTACCTTAACGATGAAGATATTGTGACCTTGAGCGAAAACTGCCGTAAAATGCTGGCAAAAGGTGGCCGGTTAATCGTCAGAAATGTCTCCCTGGGCGAAAATCCCTGCTGTCGCCGGGTCTATAACTGGCGTCCGAATTTTGTCTTGAGAATGCTTGGAGAACCGGGCTACCAGCTTATCAGGAGAAATCGGGAAGAGGAACTGTCCTTCTTTAAGAATTTCCGGCTGGTGGATGACCAGCCGATACCCGGTACCGGTTATCGATTTTATATCTTCGAGTGACGGGATTCCGCCGGTAGTCGGAAGGTTTTGTACATGCCGTTAAAAAAGATAGCCAGCCCCGCCCCGAAATATATGGCAGCCGCGGACATATTCATCGGCGATATGTCGGATGCCAACTACGAGTTCCTGTTGTTTGATAGGCCGGTTATCCTGCTCGCCAACGATTGGCTCCGCGAGAACTTCCCGG